>Ga0073934_10000241_pt1 | contig 167674 bp, 166 predicted proteins | sample LarsenN4metaG_FD_76834 | JGI IMG/M metagenome (GOLD analysis project Ga0073934, IMG submission 76834) | Hot spring sediment bacterial and archeal communities from British Columbia, Canada, to study Microbial Dark Matter (Phase II) - Larsen... ... | reverse complement strand
TGCCCCCCCGGTCCGCGCGGCGGGCCACCACCGTCCGCCATCCACCCCGTCCTGCCACGACCGCCGGGGCGAGACGCCCCCCCCGTTTGCCCCCCCGGTCCGCAAGACGCCCCCCCTCCGCGCGGGCATGAGCCGGTGCGGCGTCACAGGCATCGCCCTCCGTCCACCTCCAGACACGCGCCCGTGATCATCGCGGCGTCGTCGGAGGCGAGGAACACGGCCGCCCGCGCGACGTCCTCCGGCTGGTTCAGCCGCCCCAGCGGCACCGTCGCCACGTAGCGCGCGAGTCCCTCCTCGTCCACCTCGCGCTTGTTCATGAACGTCGGCAGCATCGGCGTGTGGGTGGCGACGGGCGCGATGGCGACGACGCGGACGCCGTCGGCGGCGACCTCGAGCGCCAGCGCCTTCGCGAGCGTGACGACGGCGCCCTTCGACGCCGCGTACGTCTGGCCGCCGGGACGCGGCCGGATCGCCGCGGTCGAGGCCGTCACCAGGAAGACGCCGCCGCGCTGGCGCCTCATGACCGGCAGCGCGTACTTCGCGCCGAGCCACACACCCTTGACGTTGACGTCGAAGATCCGGTCGAACGTCTCCTCGTCCACGGCCTCGATGTCCTGCTTCCACTGCGGCACGCCCGCGTTGGCGTGGAAGACGTCGAGGCGGCCGAACGCGGCCACGGCGCGTTCGACGACGGCCTGGTTGTCGGCGGCGCGCGCCACATCGGTCCGGACGGCGAGGGCCCGGCGGCCGGCCCGCTCGATCCGCTCCACCGTCGCCTTGGCGGCGCTCTCGTCGATGTCGGCGACGACCACGCTCGCGCCCTCCGCCGCCATCGCGAGCGCGGTGGCGGCGCCGATCCCCGACCCCGCGCCCGTGACGACCGCGACCCGTCCCTCGAGCTTCATGCCGTCCTCCCGCTCGTCACAGCGCGAGCTCCGCCATCGTGCGGACCGCGGCGACGTCGCCGCCGACCATCAGCGTCGTGACCCCCGACGACTTCCACTCGGCGAGACGCTCGCGGATGCGCTCGCGCGGCCCGCAGAGCGCGACCTCGTCCACCAGCGCGTCGGGCACCGCGGCCTCGGCCTCCGCCTTGCGCCCGGAGAGATAGAGGTCCTGGAGCGTGCGTGCGGCCTCCTCGTAGCCGTAGCGGCGGGCCAGCTCGTTGTAGAAGTTCTTCGACCGTGCCCCCATCCCGCCGACGTAGAGCGCCAGCCGCGACTTCACCCGCGCGCGGCACGCGTCGACGTCGTCGCCCACGACGACCGCGACCGACGGCATCACGTCGAAGCGCGCGGGCCGCGCGCCACGGGCGCGGAACCCCTCGTCCAGCCACTCGCGGAACATCGTCATGCGCCACGGCGAGAAGAACGTCGGGATCCAGCCGTCCGCGATCTCGGCGGCGAGCGCCACGTTCCTCGGGCCGATCGCGGCCAGGTAGATCGGCAGGTCGGCGCGCCCGTGGAGGATCGAGCGGAGCGGCTTGCCGAGCCCGGTGGCGCCGGCGCCGGCGTACGGGATCTGGTAGTGCTCGCCGCGGTGCTCGACCGGCTTCTCGCGGCGGAGGATGGCCCGCACGATCTCGACGTACTCGCGCGTCCGTCCGAGCGGACGGCCGAACGGCTGCCCGTGCCAGCCCTCCACGACCTGGGGGTTCGAGACGCCGAGGCCGAGGCGGAAGCGCCGCGCCGACAGCGCGTCGAGCGTCATCGCGGTCATGGCCGCCATCGCGGGCGTGCGGGCCGCGATCTGCATGATCGCGGTGCCGACGTGGATCCGCTCCGTGCGCGCGGCGATCCACGCGGCCGGAGTGACGGCGTCGGAGCCGTACGCCTCGGCGGTCCACACGGAGTCGAAGCCCAGGCGCTCCGCCTCGAGCACGCGCTCCGTGTCGAGGCTGAAGGTCGGTCCGGAGTAGCTCAGGTGCAGGGCGAGCCGCATGTCACCTCTCCTTCCGCCGGGGCGAGGCGCCGTCCGCGGGGACCCAGCGGTGGCGCGGCAGCGCCACGCGGCCGCCGCGGAGCTTCACGCCCTCGGCCTCCAGGCGGATCCGCTGGGTCACCATGCCGCTCATCCGCGCGCGGACGCTGATGCCGCCGCGGGCGTTGACGACCCGGTGCCACGGCACGTCGGGCGGGCACTCGCGCATCGCCCGCCCCACCGCGCGGGCGGCGCGCGGCCGCCCCAGCCGCGCCGCGAGCTGCCCGTAGGTGGCGACGCGTCCCCGCGGGATCCGCCGCACCTCGCGCCACACGGCGCGGGCGAACGTCAGGCCGTCCGGTGGCTGACGGCCAGCTCCCACAACCGCGCGTACAGGCCGCCGCGCTTCAGCAGCTCCGCGTGGCGGCCCTCCTCGTGGACGCGGCCCCGATGCAGGACCAGGATGCGGTCGGCCGACTGCACGGTGGAGAGGCGGTGGGCGATGGTGATCGTCGTGCGCCCCTCGGCCAGCCGCGCCATCGCCTCCCTGATCAGCGCCTCGGACTCCGGATCCACGCTCGACGTCGCCTCGTCCAGGACGAGGACTGCGGGATTGTACACGAGGGCCCTCGCGATGGCCAGGAGCTGGCGCTGCCCGTGCGAGAGGTTGCCGCCGCGCTCGCTCAGCTCCTCGCTCCAGCCGCGCGGCAGAGCGCCGATCACGCGGTCGAGGCTGGCGGCCGCGGCGGCCCGCTCGAGCTCGGCGCGCGTGACGCGCCCGTCGCCGCCCACGCGCACGTTGGACTCCACGGTGCCGCTGAACACGACCGTGTCCTGGAAGATGATGCCGACGCGCCGGCGCAGCCGCTCGAGATCCCACTCGCGCACGTCGACCCCGTCCACCAGCACCTGGCCGCGCTGGACGTCGTAGGAGCGGTTCAGCAACCGGGCCACCGTGGTCTTGCCCTCGCCCGTCGCCCCGACGAGCGCGGCGTGCTCGCCGTGCCGGACGCGGAACGAGCAGCCGCGCAGCACCGACCCGCCGCCGTCGTAGGCGAACCACACGTCGCGCAGCTCGACGGCCGGCGCGGCGCCGGGCTCGCCCACGCGGGGCGCCGCCGGCGCCACGACCGCCGGTGGCCGGTCCAGCAGCTCGAACAGGCGCTCCGACGACGCCATCGCCGCCTGCATCACCGTGTACTTGGCGCCGAGGTCGCGGATCGGCAGGAAGAACCGGTTCGTGTACTGGATGAACGCCACGAGCGTGCCGAAGGTCAGCGCCTCCGCGGCGATGCGGCCGGCGCCGTACCAGATGAGCAGGGCCAGCGCCGCCGACCCGAGCGCCTCGACCGACGCGTACAGCGACGCTTCCCACACCGTGGAGCGGAACATCGCGCGCCGGTGGTCGCGGTTGAGCCCGCCGAACGCCCGGCGCTCGTGCGCCTCGCGCGCGAAGAGCTGGATGACCGTCATGCCCTGGAGCGACTCCTGCAGGAACGCGTTGAGCCGCGCCAGCCGGCGGCGGACCTCGCGGTAGGCGTCGCGGGCGCGCACGCGGAAGAAGCCGCCGGCCGCGGCGAGCACCGGCACCAGCGAGAACGTGACGAGCGCCAGCCGCCAGTCCATCCACAGCATCACGGCCACCACGCCGGCCAGCGTGATCACGTCGCCGAGGACCGCGAAGAGCCCGGCGGTGAACGCCTCGCTGACGGCCTCGGTGTCGTTCAGCACGCGGGTCATCAGGCGGCCGACCGGCGTCCGGTCGAAGAAGGCGGCCTCGAGCCTGAGCAGGTGGCGGAAGATCATCGCGCGCAGGTCGTGCATCACCCGCTGGCCGGTGAGCTGCATCAGGTACGACTCCACCGCGCGGAGGCCGGCGAGCGCGAGCAGCACGACGAGGAAGAGCGCGGCGGTCCGGGTGAGCCCGGGCCAGTCGCCGGCCAGGATGTGCTCGTCGATGGCGACCTTCAGGAGGTAGGGCTGGAGCAGCTCGACGCCCGCGATGAGGGGGAAGAGCGCCGCGGTGACGCCGATCAGGCGCGCGTGGGGGCGCGCCACGCGGGCCAGCCGCGCCACCAGGTGCCGGTCGAACGCCCTGCCCAGGACCTCGTCGTGGTGGTCGAGGTCATGCACGGGCGATCTCCTCCTCCAGCTGCTGGATCCGCCAGAGCGTCGCGTACGCGCCGCCGGCGGCCAGCAGCGCGTCGTGCGTCCCCGTCTCCACCACCCGCCCGTCCGCGAGCACGACGATCCGGTCGGCGGCGCGCGCGGCGCGCAGCCGGTGCGTCGTCAGGAGCACGGTGACGCCCGACGTCGCCTCGCGCAGCGCCCGGACGATCTCCTCCTCCTTCAGCGGGTCGACGCTGGCGAACACGTCGTCGAGCACGAGCAGCCGCGGACGGCCGGCGAGCGCCCGCGCCAGCGCGAGCCGCTGGCGCTGGCCGCCGGACACGGTGAGCCCCCGCTCGCCCACGACGGTCCGCCAGCCGTCGGGGAGCGCCTCGACCTCGTCGGCGACCCCGGCCACCACGGCGGCGCCGCGCGCCGCCTCCAGCGACACGTCCTCCCGCTCGAGCGTGACGTTGTCGGCGATGGAGCGCGAGAACAGGAAGGCGTCCTGGGGGACGTGGCCGAGGAGGCCGCGCAGCGCCTCGCGGCTCATCGTCGTCACGTCGACGCCGCCGACGAGCACGGCGCCTGGCGGCGGCTCCCACAGCCGGGCCACCAGCGCGCCGAGCGTCGACTTGCCGCTCCCGGTCGGTCCCACCACGGCGACCATCTCGCCGGGGCCGACCTCGAAGCCGACGTCGCGGAGCACCGGCGCGCGGTCGGGGTACGCGAACGTCAGCCCCTCGAACCGCAGGGACGGCGCGCCCGCCGGCGCGGCGGCGGCCGGCCCGGAGGAAGGCATCGCCGTCACGATCTCCTGGATCCGCTCCATCGACGTGAGGCCCCGCCGCGCCATCGACAGCGTGTAGCCGAGCGCGAGCGTCGGCCACGCGAGGTACGCCAGGTACCCGTTGAAGGCGACGAGCGCGCCGAGGGTGAGCCGCCCCTCCATCACCGCGTGGCCGCCGAGCCACAGCACGATGAGCGCGCCGAGCCCGGTGATGAACCCCGTGAGCGGCACGAACTGCGACAGCGTCCGCTGCAGCCGCAGGCTCCGGCGCAGGTACTCGGCGTTGGCCCGGTCGAACTCCTCGGCGGCGTGGCGCTCGAGGGCGTAGGCGCGGACGACGGCCATGCCGGCCAGGTGCTCCTGCACCCGCGCCGACAGGATCCCGAGCTGGTCCTGCGCGGCCTTCGTCCGCTCGTGCACGGCGACGTTGGCGCGCCGGGCGAGGAGGACGAGCGCGGGGTACGGCGACAGCGCCCACACCGTGAGCCACGGGTCGACGGCCAGCATCGCCGTGAAGGCCCCGACGAACGCGAAGATCGTCGACACGAAGCTGACGGCGCCGAAGCCCACCAGGCTGCGGACCGCGCCGACGTCGCTCGACGCGCGCGCCATCAGGTCGCCCGTCGAGTGGCGGCCGTAGAACTCCGGCGGGTGATGGAGCAGCCGCGCGTAGAGCTCGGCGCGGACGTCGTGCTCGATGCGCTGGGCGGCGCCGACGATGGCGAGGCGCGAGCCGAGCCGCGCGGCGCCGCTGGCGGCGGCGAGGACGAGGATCAGCGCCACGTAGGCGCCGACGGGCGCGGTGGCCGGGTCGCGCTCGAGGGCCTCCACCGCCCGCTGCACCGTGCGCGGCACCGCCAGGCTCAGCAGGGTGCCGGCGAGCAGGCACGCGATGCCGAGCGCGTAGCGCAGGCGGTGCCGGGCGACGTGGCGCCCGAGGGAGCGCGCCGGAGACGTCAGCCGGCTCTCCGTCAGGAGCGGGCGGCTGGCGTGGCGGTCACCGGCGCCGGCGGGCCGTCGGCCCAGGGCTTGAGCGCGGCGTAGACGGCGGCGAGCGAGGGCGCCGCCACCCCGAGGCGCCGGGCCAGGCGCACCGCGTGACCGTGCAGCCCCTCCAGCTCGAGCCGCTTGCCGCTGGCGAGGTCGAAGGCGAGCGACGACGTGGTCTCCGGCGCCAGGCCCGCGGCGGCCGCCATGATCGCGTCGACGGCGCCGGGCGCGAGCTTCACGCCCGCGGCCCCCGCCACGGCGGCCAGCTCCTCCAGGATCGTCCGGTAGAGGGACCACGTCTCGGGGACGGCCCGCACGACGCCCGTCGGGCAGCGGGTGACCGCGGTGAGGGCCGACTGGGCGCAGATGAAGAGGTACTTCTCCCACAGCACCCGGCCGATCTCGGCGCTCAGCTCGACCGGGACGCCGGCGGCGGCGAAGGCGTCGCGGACGCGACCGGCGCGGGGCGTGATGCGCCCGTCGGGCTCGCCGAAGACGATCCGGCCGGCGAACCGGTGGACGATCACGCCCGGCCGCTCGATCGAGGCGAAGACGTATGCGGCGCCGCCCAGGGCGTGCCCGGCCCCGAGCGCGGCGTCGATGCGCTCGACGCTCTCCACGCCGTTCTGGAGCGAGAGCACCGCCGTCGCGGGCCCCACGACCGGCCGCATCGCGGCGAGCGCGGCGTCGGTGTCGTAGCTCTTCACCGTGAGCAGGACGAGATCGGCGGGCGGCGCGCCGTCGAGCCGCTCCACCGCCCGCGCGGCGACCGTGAAGTCGCCCTCCACGGCCGAGCGGATGCGGAGGCCGTCACGACGGATCGCCTCCAGGTGCGGGCCGCGCGCCACGAACGTCACCGCGTGTCCGGCACGCGCGAGCTTCGCGCCGAAGAAGCCGCCGACGCCGCCGGTTCCCACGACGACGACCGAGAGGCTGCTCACGAGTCATCCATGCTCCGGGAGCCTCCGGTGGTTGTCAAGCCGACGCCGTGGTACGCTCGCCGCCGGCGATGACATCCCTCGAGCGGCGCGTGGCCGTCGACGCCGCGCGCGCGGCCGGCGAGCTGCTGCTCGGCGAGCTGCGGGGACCTCGCCGCATCGCCTACAAGGGCGCGCCGACCAACCTGGTCACCGAGATGGACGCCCGCGCCGAGAGCCTCCTGCTCGAGCGCCTGTCCTCCGCGTTCCCCGAGGACGGGCTCCTGTCCGAGGAGGCCGGGACGGCGGCGGGCCGCTCGGGCCGGCGCTGGATCGTCGATCCCCTGGACGGCACGACCAACTACGCGCACGGCGTGCCGGTCTTCGGCGTGTCGATCGCGCTCGAGGCGGACGGCGCCGTCGTGCTCGGCGTCGTCTACGACCCGAACCGCGACGAGCTGTACGTCGCCGAGCGCGGGCGCGGCGCCTTCTGCGGCGACGAGCGCATCGCGGTGTCGGCCGCGGGCGTGCTGGACGAGAGCCTGCTCGCCACCGGCTTCCCGTACGACATCCGCGTCACCCCCGACACCAACCTGCCGGAGTACGCGGCGTTCTGCGTGCGCGCCCGCGCGGTGCGGCGCATGGGGTCCGCGGTGCTCGACCTCGCGTGGGTCGCGTCGGGCCGCTACGACGGCTTCTGGGAGCTCCGGCTCGGCGCCTGGGACGCCGCGGCGGGCAGCCTGCTCGTCGAGGAGGCGGGCGGCCGCGTCACGGACCTCGCCGGCGGGCGCCTCGACCTGGACGCGCCGTCGATCGTGGCCAGCAACGGACGGATCCACGACGCGATCATTTCCGTGCTCGAGGAGGTCAGACGATGACCGAGCCGATCCACGTGCGCGCCATCCGCGTCGAGGCCGTGCGGGTGGGCCAGCGCGAGCTCGAGGTGACCGGCCGCCTCACCGACGATCACCCCCAGGCCCCGGCCTGGTGGGGGATGCGCGACGGCACCACGATCCACGACATGTCGCTGACGGTCCGCGTCCGCTACCCGGACTTCGTCGTCACCGCCGCGCGCGCGGACATGGCGGCCCATCCGTACACGCTGTGCCCCGACGCCCTTCCGCCGCTCCAGCAGCTGGTCGGGCTGTCGGTGGCGCGCGGGTTCACCCGCGCCGTGAACGAGCGGTTCGGCCGCCAGCGCGGCTGCGCCCACATGACCGCGCTGCTCCACGCGATCGCCCCGGTCGTCAAGCAGGCCGCGGGCGCCGCCTTCCGCGACGAGAGCGCGCCGCCCAGCGCCGGACAGGACCTGTGGTTCATCGACACCTGCCAGGCCTGGCGCGCCGACGGCCCTCTCGCCGCGCGCCTGCGCGCGGGAGACGTCGAGGGCATGAAGGCGCTCTCGGCGCGCCGCCGGTGACCGCGGACGCGCCGGCCGCGCGGCGGCTGGCGCGCTTCGTGTGCGGGCTCGATGCCGCGCGGCTGCCGGCGCGCGTGGTGGACCAGGCGAGCCTGCTCGCTCTCGACACCCTCGGGTGCGGCCTCGCCGCGGTCCCCCTCGACTTCGGCGCTTCGGTCCTCGCCGCGGCGCGCCGGCTCGGCGGCCCGCCCGAGAGCACGCTCCTCGGCGGCGGCCGGGCCGGCGCCGCCAGCGCCGTGCTGGCCAACGCCACGCTCGCCCACGGGCTGGACTTCGACGACACGCGGGAGGACGCCATCGTCCACACCGGCTGCGTCGCCGTGCCCGTCGCCCTCGCCGTCGCCGAGGCGACCGGCGCGTCCGGCCGGGCCGCGCTCGGGGCGATCGTCGCCGCCGTCGAGGTGGCGTGCCGCGTGGGCCTCGCGGTGCCCGGCCGCTTCCACGCCCGCCACTTCCACCCCACGGCGCTGGCGGGCTGCTTCGGCGCCGCCGCCGCCGCGGGGCGGCTGTACGGCCTGGACGATGAGCGCCTGGCCCACGCGTTCGGCGTCTGTGGCAGCCAGGCCGCCGGCATCATCGAGTACCTCGCCGACGGCTCCTGGACGAAGCGGCTGCACGCCGGCTGGGCAGCCCACGCGGGCGTCGTCGCCGCGCTGCTGGCGCGCGAGGGCTTCACCGGCCCGCGCGCCGTCCTCGAGGGCGACCACGGCCTCTACGCGGCCTTCGCGGGCGGCCACGATCCGTCGCGGCTCGAGGCCCTGCTCGGGACGCTCGGCCGCGAGTGGGAGATCGAGCGCCTCACGTTCAAGCCGTACCCGTGCGGTTCCATCGCGCAGCCGTACATGGACTGCGCGGCGCGCCTGCGCCGGGAGCACGGCCCGGCGCCCGAGCAGATCGCGGAGGTCCGGTGCCGGACCGCCGCCGGGCCGGTGCCGCGGCTCTGGGAGCCGCTCGAGGCCAAGCGCCGGCCGCCGAACGGCTACGCGGCGAAGTTCAGCCTTCCCTACCTGGTCGCGCTCGTGCTGGCGAACGGCCACGCGGGGCTCGACGACTTCTCGGACGCCGCGGTGGCCGACGAGCGGGTGCTGGCCCTGGCCGCCCGCGTGGGCTACGAGATCGACCCCGCGATCGACTACCCGCGGCGCTTCGTGGGCCACGTCGCCGTGCGGCTGCGCGACGGCCGCGTGCTCGAGGCCGCGCAGGACCACCCGCGCGGCGGTCCCGACTCCCCCTTGACGCGCGAGGAGCTGGAGGCGAAATTCCGCAGCAACGCCCGGGCGTCGCTGCCGCCGGACCGCGTGGAGGCGGTGGTCGCCGCCGTCGCGGGGCTGGCGGGCGCGCCCGGCGTCGACGCGCTGGCGCGGGCGCTCCAGCGGGAGGGACCGGCATGAGACATCGAGCGATCGTCGTCCTGGTCGTGCTCGGGATGCTGGCGCTGCGCGCCGCGGCGCCGGCCGCGGCGCAGGACGCCGCGGTCGAGGCGGCGCGGAAGGAAGGCAAGGTCGTCTGGTACACGTCGCTCGCCCTGCCGAGCGCCGAGAAGGTGGCCAGGCTCTTCGAGGAGAAGTATCCCGGCATCAAGGTCGAGGTCCACCGCACGGGCTCCCAGCGGATCCTCCAGCGCGTGATGCAGGAGCTGTCGGCGAACATCAGGAACGCCGACGTCGTCCACACGTCGGACGCCGGCCACTTCGTGCTGCTCAAGGACAGGAAGCTCCTGATGCGCCACACGCCGCCCGGGGTCGAGCGCTTTCCCCCGGGCTTCCGCGACAGGGACGGCTACCACTTCGGGCTCCGCGCGACCGTGAACGTGATCGCCTACAACACCAGGGCGGTGAGCGCCGCCGAGGCCCCGAAGACGTGGAAGGACCTGCTCGACCCGAGATGGCGCGGCAAGCTCGTCACGGCGCACCCGGGCTACAGCGGGGTCGTCGCCACGCACGTGCTGGCGCTGGTCCACCTCCACGGCTGGGACTACTTCAAGCAGCTCGCGCAGAACCGCGTGATGCTCGTGCAGTCCGCGGTGGACCCGGCGGGCGTGGTGGCCTCCGGCGAGCGGCCCGTCGCCGTCAACGGCGGCGACTACACCTTCTACCAGAGCAAGAAGAAGGGCAGCCCGATCGAGATCGTCTACCCGAAGGAGGGCGTGCCGCTGGTGGTCTCGCCGACCGCGATCACGTCGTTCGCGCCGCACCCGAACGCCGCCCGCCTGTTCACGGACTTCACGTTCACCCGCGAGGTCCAGCAGGTGCTGGCCGACAGCGAGGGGCTCTACACCGGGCACCCCGACGTCAAGTACCCGGCGGACAAGCCGAAGCTCTCGGAGCTGAAGCTGCTGCAGGTCGACCCCGACGAGCTGGAGAAGCGGACCGAGGAGATCAAGAAGCGCTTCGTGGAGTTCTTCGGCACGTGAGGGCCGCGGCCGGGCTCGACCGCTCGGTGCCCGTCTGGATCGCCGCGGCGGCGGCCCTGGTCGTCCTCATGGCGCTGCCGCTCGGCTGGCTCACCGTCCTCAGCGTGAGCGGCGAGACCGGGCCGACGCTCCGTCACTACGCGAGCGTCCTCGCCGACGTCCAGCTCCGGAAGGCGCTGTGGAACACCGTCGTGATGGCCTCCTGGGTCGGCCTCGCCTCGCTCGCGCTCGGCGCCCCGATGGCGTGGCTCACCGCGCGCACCGACCTGCCGGGGCGCGGCGTCGTGCGCGGCCTGGTGCTGGCGTCCTTCGTGACGCCGCCGTTCCTCGGCGCCTTCGCGTGGGTCATGCTCGCCGGCCCCAACGCGGGGCTCCTCAACCGCGCCTGGCGCGGCCTGGCCGGCGCCGACGAGCCGCTGCTCAACATCTTCACGATGCCGGGGCTCGTCTTCGTGGTGGCGATCTACACGTTCCCCTACGTCTACATCATGATCGCCAACACGCTGGCCCTGATCGGCTCCGACCTCGAGGAGGCGGCGGCCATCCTGGGCGCCGGCCGCCTGCGCGTCGCGGCCACGGTGACGCTGCCCATGGTGGCGCCGGCGATCCTGAGCGGCTTCATCCTCGCGGTCCTGCAGGCGCTCGCGCTCTTCGGCTCGCCGGCGATCCTGGCGCTGCCCGCCGGCTTCCACACGATCACCACCCAGATCTGGTCCTTCTTCCACTACCCGCCGAAGGTGGAGATGGCCGCGGCGTTCTCGATCCCGCTCCTGCTGGCGACGGCGCTGCTGCTCCAGGTCCAGAAGCGCCTGCTGGGCCGCCGCGGCTACGCCGCCGTCGGGGGCAAGTCGGCGCTGCGCCGGACGATCCCCCTCGGGGTGTGGCGATGGCCGGCGCTCGCCGCGTGCGTGGCGGTCATGGCGTGCTCGATCTTCCTCCCCTACGGCGTGCTCGCGAAGGCCGCGCTGTCGCGCGCCTGGGCCCAGCCGCTCGACTGGGAGAACCTGACGCTCGCCAACGTCCGCTTCACCTTCGTCGAGTACAGCGCCACGAAGGCGGCGATCGTGAACACCCTGGAGCTCGGCGTGCTCACGGCCACCGCGGGCGCGGGGCTCGCCGCCGTGCTCGCCTACGTGGCCAACCGACGGCTGGTCCGCGGCCACCAGATCCTCGGCTTCCTGGCGCTGGCGCCGGTGGTGATCCCCGGCGTGGTGCTCGCCGTCGGGCTCTTCATCGCCTACACGCGGCCGCCGTTCCTCCTCTACGGCACGCTGTGGATCCTCTTCCTGGCCTACGTCACCAAGGAGATGCCGGTCGGCTACTCCCAGGCCGACGCGACGTTCAAGGGCGTGCATCCCGAGCTGGAGGAGGCGGGCCGGATCCTCGGGGCCGGGCGGCTGCGCGTGCTCGGCGAGATCACGGCGCCGCTGGCGCGGAGCGGCGTCATCGCCACCTGGTGCTTCATCTTCATCGGCGTGATCCGGGAGCTCTCGGCGTCGATCATCCTCTTCACGCCCGCCACCAAGGTGATGTCGGTCGTGATCTTCGACCTGAAGGAGGAGGGCCAGTTCGGCGCCATCGCGGTGCTCGGGCTCTTCATGCTGCTGGTGACCTTCGCGACCGTCGTCCTCGTGCAGCGCGTGCTCGGCCGCGACGTCATGGGCGCGCGGGACTGAGGTCGCCGTGCCCGGCGTGACCATCCGCGGCCTGACGAAGCGCTACGGCGGCGTGGCGGCCGTCGACGACCTGTCGCTCGACGTCAAGCCGCGGGAGCTGGTCGCGCTGCTCGGGCCGTCGGGGTGCGGCAAGACCACGACGCTGCGCCTGGTCGCGGGCTTCCTCGTCCCCGAGGCCGGCGAGATCCTCGTCGGCGAGCGGCGGCTGTCGGCGCCCGGAGAGGTCGTGCCGCCGGAGCGGCGGCGGATGGCGATGATCTTCCAGAGCTACGCGCTGTGGCCCCACCTGACCGTCGCCCAGAACGTCGGCTACGGCCTCCGCTTCAAGCGCGAGCTGTCCCGCGCCGATCGCGAGGCGCGCGTGCGCGAGATGCTGAAGGTCGTCCAGCTGGAGGGCTTCGAGGGCCGCTACCCCGGCGAGCTGTCGGGAGGCCAGCAGCAGCGGGTCGCGGTGGCGCGCGCCCTCGTGGTGGAGCCCGAGATCCTGCTGCTCGACGAGCCGCTCAGCAACCTGGACGCGAACCTCCGCGAGGAGATGCGCTTCGAGATCCGGCGCCTCCACGAGCGGTTCGGGATCACCACCCTCTACGTCACCCACGACCAGGGCGAGGCGATGGTGATCTCGGACCGCATCGCGGTGCTCCAGCGGGGCCGCGTGGTGCAGGCGGGCACGGCCCAGGAGCTGTTCCAGCAACCGCGCACGCGGTTCGTCGCCGACTTCATCGGGCGCACCAACCTGGTGGACGCCGTCGCCGACGGACCCGACGTCGTGCGCCACGGGCCGCTGCGCCTGCGGGTCGGCGGCGGCGGCCTCGCCGCGGGGCGCCGGGTGGCGGTGTCGCTCCGGCCGCACCAGATCGCGGTCCTGGCAGGCGACCCGCCGGCCGGCGCCAACGTCGTGCGTGGCCGGGTCTTGCGGCTCGCCTACCTGGGCGACGCGGTGCACTACCACGTGAGGCTCGACGGCTGCGACGTCGTGCTGCGCGTCGTGACGCCGCCGCCGGCCCGGCTGCAGCCGGGCGACGCGGCTTCCCTGACGATCGCGCCGGAGGCGTGCGTGGTGCTGGACGACGGGTGAGCGACGTCGGGGCGGGAGGATCGGGACGCGGGGAGGAGGCGCTCGCCCCTCCCCGCGCGTCCGCTACTGGGCCTTGACGGCGAAGTGGGCGCGGCGGTTCTTCGCCCAGCACTCCTCGGTGCGCTGCGTGCAGAGGGCGCGCTCCTCGCCGTAGCTGATGCGCGAGATGCGGCTGGCCTGCACGCCGTACGACACGAGGTAGTTCATCGCGGCCTTCGCCCGGCGCTCGCCCAGCGCGATGTTGTACTCGTTGGTGCCGCGCTCGTCGGCGTGGCCCTCGATCAGCACCAGGTGCCGCGGGTTGGACTTCAGCCACCTGGCGCTCGCCTCGAGGATCCTGGCGGCGTCGGCCCGGATCTCGTAGCTGTCGAAGTCGAAGTGGATGTCGGGCAGGTCGACGACGTCCTTGAAGTCCTTCAGCTCCTTCGCCGACAGCCGGCCGCCCATCTGGCCCTGGCCGCCGCGGCCGTCGCCGGACGAGGCGTTGACGAGCGCCGAGCCGTTCGAGCCGTTGCCGGCGCCCGAGGCGGAGCTGCCGTCTCCCGCCGCCGCCGCGCGCATCGAGTCCGACCCGGCCGAGCACCCGGCCAGCGCCACCGCCACGACCACGAGAGCAACCATCGCTGCCTGCGACGAGAATCGACGCATCACGTCCTCCTTTCGCGCCTGTCCCGGCGTCCTGACAAGGGACGCCAGGAGAGTGCACGGAGGATGCCTCGCCGGCGGGCGCGGCCCGATGCGAGGAAGATCAACGGGTTGGCGGCTGCCGCCCCGACGGCGACCGCGCGCGCGGCCGGGAAATCCTCCCGGACGGCGGCCAGAACGTCACCGGCTGTCGGCCCGGCGACGGTCCGCCCTCGCGCTACAGCTCCCAGGGCGGGTCGATCGCGAGCGGGACCTCGATGACGCTGGGCCCGTCGGACGCGAACGCGGCGGCCAGCGCCGAGGGCAGGTCGTCAGCGCTCCGCACCCGCTCGCCCCGAGCCCCGAAGGCGCGGGCGAGCGCGGGAAAGTCCGGGTTGGCGAGATCGGCCTCGCCCCAGCGCCCGAACATCCGCTCCTGGAGCCACTTGATCGCGCCGTAGCGGTCGTCGTTCATCACGACGAACGCGATCGGCAGCCGGTACTTCACGGCGGTGGCGAGCTCGGCGACCGAGAACATGAAGCCGCCGTCGCCGGCGACGGCGACGACGGGACGGCCGGGATGGGCGACCTGCGCGCCGACGGCGGCAGGCACGGCGTAGCCCAGCACCGCCGAGCCGACCGGGTAGAGGAACGTCCGCGGGCGGTACACCGGGAACCGCCACTCCATCCAGTAGTTGATCCCGGTCTGGTCGTTGACGACGATCCCGTCGCGCGGCACCGCCTGCCTGAGCAGCGCGACGAGCCCGGCGACCTCGGCCGTGTAGCGCTCGCTCGCGGCGTCGCGCAGCTCGGCGAGCCGCGCGCGGTCCCACGCGGCGTGCGGCGCGCCGTCGCCCAGCGCGGCCAGCAGCCGCGCGAGCCCGTCCCTGGCGTCGCCCACGATGCCGAGCTGGGGCTTGTAGAGGCGGCCGATCACCGTCGGGTCGACGTCGATGTGGATGAGCGTCTGGTGCGGGGCGAACGAGAGGTTCAGCAGCAGCCCCTGCGTCGAGCGCGCCGCGAACCGGCACCCCACCGCGAGCACGACGTCGGCCTCGCGGAGCGGCGTCTCCGTCGCCCGCCGGTTCGGGAGCACGCCCTGCCAGAGCGGGTCGTCCTCCGGGATCGCGCCCCGCCCCATGACCGTCGTGACGACCGGCGCGCCGAGGCGCCGCGCGACGGCCAGCAGCTCGGCCCCGGCGGCGGCGGCGACCACGCCCCCGCCCGCGACGATGAGCGGGCGCGCGGCGCCCGCCAGACGCCGGGCGGCGTCGGCGATGTCGGCCACGTGGCACGGCGGCCGCTCTCCCCGTCCCGCAGGCGGCGGCGGGACGTCGATCCGCGCGCCGAGCAGGTCGTGCGGGATCGAGATCGCGACCGGGCCGGGCCGCCCCGTCCGCAGCAGCTCGAACGCGCCGGCGAGCATGCGGGGGATGTCCTCCGCCGACGTCACGGCCTCGGCCATCCGGCAGACGGGCCTGAAGCACTCGATCTGGTCCGGCACCTCGTGCAGCGACCCGAGGTCGCGTCCGACCAGCGGCGCCGCGATGTCCGACATCACGACCAGCACGGGCACGGAACCCGCGTACGACTCCACGAGCGGCGTCAGCGTGTTCGTCGCCCCCGGGCCCGTCGTGACCAGCACCACGCCCACGCGGCCCGTGGACCGCGCGTAGCCGTCGGCCATGAACGCCGCGCCCGCCTCGTGGCGGGCCAGGACGTGCTCGATGCCGCCCTGCCTCAGGAGCGCGTCGTAGACCGCGAGGTTGTGGATGCCGGGGATGCCGAAGACGTGGCGGACGCCCTCGGCGCGCAGGACCTCGACGACGGCGTCGCCTCCCGAGCGCGGCATCAGGGCCGCTCCGGGACGCCACGGTCGATCGCCACGTCGACGAGCGACGGGCCGGCGTGGGCGAGGCAGTCAGCCAGCGCGTCGCGCAGGTCGCCGGGACGCTCGACGCGCGCCGCCCGGACGCCCAGCGCGCGCGCGAGGGCGAGATAGTCGATCTCGGGATCCACGATGTCCATGCCCGGGTAGACTCCGCGCTTGGCCGACGCGAGCCCGAGGGCGGCCATGCCGGCCTTGAGGATCGCGTACGACGCGTTGTTCGGGACGACGTAGGTGACGGGCAGGCGCCGGTGCGCCGCCGTCCACAGGGCCTGCGGCGCGTACATCAGGGAGCCGTCGCCCACGGTGGCGACGACCTTGCGCTCCGGCGCCGCGAGCTGGACGCCGAGCGCGGCCCCCATCGCCCAGCCGAGCGTGCCCGTCTTCGAGCCGTGGAACGAGCCGGGGCGCCGGAACGGGAGGTGGCGCAGCGCGTGGGCGAGCGACGAGGCCGACTCGTCGACGACGACGGCGTGGTCGGGCAGCAGCCCCGCGAGCGTGTGCATGAGGTAGGCGGCGGAGATCGGGGTCCGCCCCGCCTCGGCCTCGACGGCCGCGCGCAGCCGGGCGGCCTGCTCGCCGCGCTGCCGCGCGAGGGCCGCCCGTCTCGCCTCGGCCGCGGCGCGGTGGCGCTCGGTCCACCGGCCCCGCACGGCGCGCTCGACGTCGGCCAGCGCGGCGGCGACGTCCGCGTGGATCGCGACGTCCACGGGATGGCTGCGTCCGAGCTGGCGCGGATCGTCGGCGATCTGCACGACGGGGACGCCGGGACGGAACGGCTGGCCGGGCCCGTGGAGGAACCAGGTGAAGACGTCGGCGCCGGCGATGAGCACGACGTCGGCGTCGTCGAGCGCCTTGCGGACCGCCGCCGGCGCGGGATAGAGGCCGCCGCGCCAGAGCGGATGGTCGCCGGGAAAGTTCGTGAGCCGGAAGATCGGCTCGCCGTGCACCCGGGCGCCCAGCAGCTCGGCCAGCGTCACGAGCGCGCCGACGCCGCCCCCGGCGCGGCCCACGCCGTCCCCCGCGACGAGGACGGGCGTCGAGGCGCCGCAGAGGAGCGCCGCCGCCCGGTCCACCGCGGCGGGGTCCGGGCGCGCGCCGCCCGGCCGCCAGAGCGCGTCGACGGGGAGCGGCGCGGGGGCCCCGACGTCCTCGGTCATGAGGTCCATCGGCAGCGAGAGGAACACCGGGCCCGTGGGGGGCGTCAGCGCGACGGTGATCGCCCGGCGCAGCGCCGGGACCGCCTCGTCCGCGCGGCGGACCTCGCAGGACCACTTGGTGAACTGCTCCGTCATCCGGACGAGGTCGGCGGCGAGGATGGGCTCGTCCAGCAGCAGGCGCGTGTCCTGCTGGCCCGCCGTCAGCAGCAGCGGGCTGCGCGCGCGCCAGGCGTTGTGGAGCACGCTGAGCGAGTTGGCGACGCCCGGCCCGACGTGGACGTTCGCGACGCCGAGCGAGCGCGACGCCTGGGCGTAGCCGTCCGCGGCGGCGACGGCCACCGCCTCCTGGAGCCCGACGACGTAGTCGATCCCGGAGTCCGGAAGCGCGTCGAGGAACGGCAGCTCGGTCGTGCCGGGGTTGCCGAAGAGGTGGCGCACGCCGGCCGAGCGCAGCAGGGCGAGGAGCGCCGCGGCGCACTCCAACGCTAGGAAGTCCCCCGACGCGCCTGCTCGCAGAGGCGCTCGGCGCGCGCCGTGTTGAAGACCCCGCACACGCAGAACCGCGCCATGTAGCGCGCCGCCTGCGCGGGCGTGCGCCGCCCCTCCTTCACCCAGTCGAGCATCTTGCGGACGAACGCGTGCGAGACCATGCCGTGGCCGCACATCGTCCCGATCTCGAGCACGGCGCGCTCGGGCAGTCGCTCGAGCCTCCCCTGGAAGCCGATGGAGTACTCGACGCTGTGGCGGGTGATCCCCGCGGCCTTGCAGCAGCGCGCGGCGGCGTCCATCGGGGCCGAGACGTTGACGGAGACGCCGAGGTCGGCGGCGACGAGATCCTCGACGAAGCCCTCCATGTCCTCCCACGTCCGGAAGACGGCCGCCATCGTCGTGTGGCCCTCGATGCCGTCGACCACCGCCTGGGGATCGGGGCGCTCGTCGCGCTTCCAGTGGGCCAGCGGGTTCAGCGCGGGCTGGGGCCGGTACATCCCGCCCTTCGTGGCGTCGCCGACGTTGACGGGGTTGTGGGCCAGCGCCAGCCGGGCGAACGTGCGGTACTTCTCGGCGAGGTCGTCGTCGTTCACGCCGCGCGTCGCCATCGCGAAGACGATGTAGTCGTCGTCGACCGGCGCGGGATCGGGCCCGGGCGCGACGGCGTAGTGCTCGCTGTAGCGGTGCAGCGTGTTGGTCACGAGAGCCTCCCCGCGGTGGCGCGTCCGAGCCCCAGGTTGGTCTTGCCGCGGTACGCGGGATAGCCCTCCGCCTCCAGGATCGCCCGCAGCCGGTCGCCGCCGCTCGCGTCGCAGCGGGTGGAGACGCCGACGGCGACGACCGTCGTCAGCCGCCGCGACACCTCCCGGACCGCGCCGAGCACGAGCGGCACCTGCTCCAGGCCCGCCTTCACCTCGACGATGGCCGACAGCACCTTCTCGTCGAGGATGTCCTCCCGCAGGATCCCGCGCCGAGGGTCGGTCATCAGCGAGGTCACGGGGTTCTGGCGCTCGAACTCGACGCCGAGCGCGGCGAGCGCCGTCGTCATCGCCTGGATCTCGCGGAAGCGCGCGCCGACGCCCGGACGTCCGAACTCGATCACGAATCCCGCCTCGCCCTCCTTGACGCGTCCGGTGACGTCGTTGGTCTTCACCTCGGCGGTGCCGCGGCCCGTGATCCCCGTCGACTCGTGCGGGACCTGGGGATCGGAGAACGCCCGGCGGACGACGCGCGGCCACGCCAGGGTCTCGGGGGTCAGCGCGTCGGTGGGGCAGATGTCGGGCTCGGGATCGAACCTGAACCGCAGCGCTGCCGCGACGCGCCGGATGGCGCGGACCAGCGGCGGGTAGAGGTGCTCCTTCGACATGCCGCGGTAGCACGCGTGGCACTCGACGCACTCGTCGCGGTTCACGCGGGCGCGGCGGGCCACCGGATCGATGGAGATCGCGCCGACGGGACAGATCGGGACGCAGTTGCCGCAGGCGACGCACCTCGACTCGTCGATCCTCATGGGGCGCCCTCCGTGACGGTCCAGACACTACCACAGCCTCCCGGCCGGGCCCCCGGCCCGCCCGGGGGCGGCTCTCGCGCCCGCCCGGACGCTCTACCGTGGGGGCGGCGGGGTCGGCGTCGGCGGGCCGGTGCCCAGGTACTTCCGGTCGATCTCCGTCCGCGTCTCGGCGACCGAGCGGCCCTCGGCCCTCATGCGCATCACGTCACGCGTGATGTCCAGGCACAGGCTTCACGTCGCCGCGTGACTGGTGAAGGTCACCTCCGCGGCGGTCTCGCTCTTCACGTAGCAGGCGCGGTTGCTGCCGTGGCCGATCGCGCCGCAGCCGCAGGTGCACGGCATCCACGACAGCCACTCCGGGTGCTCCGCGGCGAACCGGTACAGCGTCGCGACGTCGCCCGTGGCCGCGAACGCCGGCAGCCGGCCCCGCGGGACCGTCTGGACCCGGTCGCCGACGGCGTCGACGGTGACGCGCGAGGCGACGGGGCGCAGCCACCAGGCGGCGGCGCCGAGCCCCAGCCCGATGGCCAGCAGCGCCAGCACGAGGGCGCGCCCCCTCACGACACGCGTCCCAGCGGGTAGGCGCGGCCGCCGACGCGCAGGGTGCCCTGCCCCGTGCGCTCGTCGTAGTCCGCCAGCCGGAGGAGCTGGTACGCCGCCGCGCGGCTGAGGCGCGCGTCGAAGGCGCCGCCCTTGACCGCGCAGTACGGCGCGCCGCCCGGCCCCATCCTCACCGCCGCCGGGTCCACGTCCTCCTCGGTCCCGTCGTTGAGGACCACGCGGAGCGCCTCGCCGCGCGGCTCGACGCGCTCCACGATCCACGGCACGTCGTCGACCTCCACGGGGATGCGCACGCGGGTCTGGATGAAGTAGCCGCCGGCGTCGCGGCGGAGGTTGCCGCGCAGGTTCGCGAGCACGCCGTGGTGGGTGACCTGCACGTCGCCGTCCCACCAGTCGCCGTCGCGGTCGATCCTCAGCCGCGGCAGCGTCCAGCCCGGCGGCGCTCCGGGGACCTCCGGCTCGCCCGCCGCCATCAGAACACCACGCTCGCGTAGCTCACGACCCCCACCGGGTCGGGCCAGTAGCCGTAGTGCCGGAGGTCGCCCCGCATCCCGAGCACGCGCAGCACGGAGTAGATCGGCGACAGCCCGCAGATGCGGCGGCGGTCGCCGTCGGCGGCGACCGAGGCGAAGAACGCCCGCGCGTCGCCGGCCTCGACCGCCCCGAGCATCGCCCGGTCCTCGCGCTCGATCCGCCGCAGCTCCTCGCCGGAGACGGGCTCGGGGTCGCCGAAGCGCGGGCCGACGTGGGCCAGGTCGGCGCCCGCGACGAGCGCGACCCGGCGCCCGCTGGCGGCCACGGTCTCGGCCAGCGCCTCGAGGAAGCGCGGCACGCGGGCGTCGTCCTCGGCGTCGCGGCCGCCCGCGAGCGCCTCGTGGGCGAAGCTGGCCAGGATCGGGACGATGGTGAAGTCGCGCCGGCCCGCGAACAGGTAGCGGAGGAACACCGCCTGGAACTCGATGGAGTGCTCGACGCGGTGGGCCAGCTCCGAGGCGAAGCAGTCCTGGCGCGCGCGGCGCGCGAGCGCGTCGACGAAGTCGAGGTCCACCGGCGCGGCGCCCAGCGGCGTCTCGTGGGCCTTGCGGGTGAGCGCGAACGGGTCGCGCATCCCCGCGTGGCACGTCCCGAGGATCACGAAGAGGTCGGCGTCGCAGCGCTCGGCCACCTCGCGGTACGCCCAGGCGTACGCCGGTCCGCCGCGATGGAAGTCGATGTGGGGCGCGATGATGCCGGAGAGGCGGGCGGCCTCGCGCCGCGGCGACGACGCGACGGGACCCGGGCCCGACGGAGCGACGAAGAAGCCGTCCATCGTGCGCCTCAGCTCGTCCGCGTCGCCGGGGTAGGCGCCGCCGGCGTGGCTCGCCGGCCTGCCGGGAGCGTCGAGGAAGGCGCGGTCGATCCGGCGGCGCCGCTCGGCGAAGCGCGGGCTGTCCATGAACCCGTGCTCGTCGAGCGCCGAGACGAGGCCCTCGATGTCGGCGCGCGGCACCACCTCGCCGCTGACCCGGGCGATCTCCGCCTGCACGTCGACGATGGTGCGCTGGCCGTCGAACAGCGCGACGATCTCGACGCCGGCCTGGGGGAGCAGGAGCACGGAGGCCGTGTAGCCGGCCGGGTCTCTGAGCGCGATGAAGCGCCGGCCGTCGTGCTCCACGGGGAATGCCTCCACGGGGCGGAGGGGCGGAACCGCCTCGCTCACCGAGCGTCCCGGGGGCCCGGACGCGGCCCCCATCCCCCCGACGCCCGGCCGCCCGCCGGCGGGGTCGTGGCGCGCCTCGGAACCGGTGGCAGCCGCCTCATCGCTCGAGGTAGTTCAGCGCCGACGCGACGTAGATGCGCGCGGCATCGACGAGTTCCCTGACCTCCACGAACTCGTCCACCTGGTGGGGGATCAGCCGGTGCCCGGGCCCGCACGTGACGATCGGGATGCCGCGGACCACCCGGAGGATCGTGCCGTCGGTCGACCCGGGGACCCCGCCGAAGACCGGCTTCCGTCCCGTCGCCTGGCGCACGGCCTTCACCATCGCGCGCACCAGCGGCTCGCCGGGATCGACCCGCGTGGCCAGGCGGTAGTCGTTGACGGTGCGCCACTCGAGCGTCGCGCCGGGGACGGCGGCGGCCGCCGTCCGGCAGGCGGCGTCGATCTCGGCGGCGATGGCCGCCTCGTCGGGGCCGGGGGTGAGCCGGATGTCCAGCGTGGCCTCGGCGGCGGACGGGATGACGTTCGACTGGGCCACGCCCTGGACGGGAGCGCGGACGATCGTGGGCGTGACGGTCGGCGGACGGAGATGGCGGCTCGGACGGCAGAGACGCCGGAGCCGGCGCTCGAGCCTCGGCGCCCCGGCCAGCAGCGCGCCGAGGGCGGCCACGGGGTTGACCCCGGCCTCGGGCATCGCGCCGTGGGCCATCTTGCCGCGCGCCGTCACGCGCACCCAGACCACGCCGCGCTGCTCCAGGCACAGCTCGTTCTGCTCGGGCTCGCAGATGATCGCGGCGTCGATCTCTCGCCCGATCGGCGTCTCGCAGAGATGGCGGACGCCGATCATGTCGCCTTCCTCGTCGACCAGCGCGCCGACGACGAGCCGGCCCGCGAGCCGCGCGCCGCTCCGCCTGATCGCGGCGGCGGCGATCATCGCGGCGGCCAGCCCGCCCTTCATGTCGGCGGCGCCCCGCCCCCAGATCCTGCCGTCCGCCAGCTCCGCCGCGAACGGGGGATGGGTCCACTCCCGCGGATCGCCCTCGGTGACGACGTCCGTGTGGCCTTCGAGGAGCAGCGTGGGGCCGGCGCTCCCGTCGCCGATCCAGCCGAGGACGTTCGGCCGCCCGGGAGCGACGGGCTGGACCTCGACCTCGAACCCCTCCTTCACCAGCCAGCGCTCGACGTGGGCCGCGACGGCGGCCTCGCCGCTCGCGGGGTCGCCAGCGCGCACCACGCTGGGGATCCGGACCAGGTCGCGGGTGAGCTCGACCAGCTCGGATTCGTCGACGCGGGCGAGCGCGGCGCTCGGGTCGCTGCCGGACGACACTCCGGGGACTACTCGTGAGGGAACGACAGGATCACGGCGTCGAGACGGATGACGCGGTACTCTTCCCCGGCGATGTAGAAGTAGTGGCCCTCGACCTCCTCCGCGCTCTCCTCGAAGGCCACGACGGTCTTGACCCCGGGCATCTCGCGGAAGGCGTTGGCCCCCTCGTCGAACCCGTCCCCTCTGGCGACGACCTCCCCGTACCTGATCGGCGAGCCCTTCGGGCAGTGGACGCGGACGTCGGCGGGGCCCTCGGGCAGCAGCCGGACCAGGAGATTGATCCCGTAGACCTGGATGGGGATGCTGGTCATCGGCCTCCTCGTCGCTGGTAAGGTTCCATCATGATACCACGCGGTCCCGGAGCCTCCGGGGCCGCGGCCAGGCGCCACAGCCACGCCGCGAGCGCCGCCGCGGCGACGACCGCGACGCCGCCCGCCACCGGGCGGCCGAGCACGATGCCGCCGATGCCGAAGAGCCCGAGGTAGACGACCGCGCAGCCGACCAGCCACTGGCCGAGGCCGGCCCCGAGGCGCGCGTCGCTCGCCGAGTCCGGGACGACGGCGCGCCATCCCGGCCCGCCGGGGCGGACCCGCCGGTAGAACTCGCGGAGCCGGTCGTGGGGCTCGGGCGCCGTCAGGAACGTCACCGCGAGCCACGCGACGGTCGTGCACGCGGTCGTCAGCAGCAGCAGCCGCGCGAAGTCGCGGGGCTCGTCGGTGCCGAGGCCCGCGGCCTGCGCGGCGAGCGAGATCACGAGCGCGGCCACCATCGCGCTCACCTCCGACCACGCGTTGATCCGCCACCAGTACCAGCGGAGCAGGTACACGAGCCCCGTGCCGGCCCCGATCGCCAGCAGGAACTTCCACGCGCCCTCCACGGTGCCGATGAAGTAGGTCACGACGCCGGCGAGGACCATCATGACGAGCGTCGCCACCCGCCCGACCGCGGCGTAGTGCGACTCCCCGCGCCCCGGCGCCCAGAACCGCCGGTACACGTCGTTCACCAGGTAGGAGGCGCCCCAGTTGAGCTGGGTGGAGATCGTCGACATGTAGGCGGCGAAGAAGGCGGCGAGCAGGAGGCCGCGCCAGAACGGCGGCAGGTGGTCGACCATCACGCGCACGTAGCCGGACTCGGGATCGGCGAGCCCCGGATAGAGGACCATCGAGACGAGCGCCACCACGATCCAGGGCCACGGCCGCAGCGCGTAGTGCGCGATGTTGAACCACACGGCGGCGAGGAGCGCGTGGCGCTCGTCCCTGGCCGCCATGATGCGCTGGGCGACGTAGCCGCCGCCGCCCGGCTCGGCGCCGGGATACCACGACGCCCACCAGTTCACCCCGAGGTAGACCAGGAACGTCGCGATCGGCATCCAGGCCGAGTCGACGTCGGGCAGGAGCCGCAGCGGGCCGCCGTCGGGGAAGCGCGCGTGGAGGGCCGCGAGCAGGCCCGACATGCCGCCGACGGCGCCGAGGGCGAAGATCGCGAGCGCGACGCAGCCGGCCATGGCGACGGCGAACTGGAGCGCGTCGGTGACCAGGATGCCCCACAGGCCGGAGATGGCGGAGTAGAGGCCCGTCAGGACGAACAGGCCGACGGTGGCCTGCCACCGGCCAACGCCGAGCGTGAGGCCGAGGATCTTCGCCATCGCGGCCGTCACCCAGCCGATGATGATCGCGTTGACGGCGAGCGCCAGGTAGCAGGCGCGGAAGGCGCGCAGGAACGCCGCCGGGCGCCCCGAGTAGCGGATCTCGGCGAACTCCGCGTCGGTCAGGACGCCGGCCCGCCGCCAGAGCCGCGCGTAGAAGATCGCCGTGAGCATGCCGCTCATCACGAACGACCACCAGAGCCAGTTGCCCGCGATCCCGTACTTGACGGTGAGGCCCGTGACCGCCAGCGGCGTGTCGGCCGCGAACGTCGTGGCGACCATCGACGTGCCGGCGAGCCACCACGGGATCGACCGGCCCGACAGGAAGTACTCCTCCGGGGACCTCCCGGCCCGGCGCGAGTACGCGAGGGCGACGGCGACCGTGACGGCGAAGTAGGCGACGACGACCGTCCAGTCGACGGCCGTGAGGATCAGGGCCCGAGCTCCGGCGCGTCGAGCTGGCGGGGGAACTCCGGCGCGCTCAGCTCGCGCGGCGACTGGTCGACGGGCTCCAGGGTCGGGATCTCGTCGCCGCTCGCCGCGCCGAGGTCGCGGAAGCGGCGGGCGGCCGGCAGCACGCGAGTCTCCATCGAGCCGACGGCGCGGTTGAACGCGGCCGTGGCCCGCGCCAGCGACTTGCCGAGGTCGTCGAAGTAGCCCCCGAGGACCTTGATGCGGTTGTAGAGCTCCTTGCCCAGGGCGCTGACGGCCTCGGCGTTGGCGGCGATCCGCTCCTGCTGCCAGCCGCGGGCGATGGCCAGGAGCAGCCCGATGAGCGTGGTCGGCGTGGCGATGAGCACCTTCCTCGCCATCCCGTCCTCGAGCAGCGCCGGGTCGGCCTGGAGGGCGGCGCCGACGAACGCCTCGCCGGGAATGAACATCACCACGAGCTCCACGGCGTCCTCGAGCGGCTCCCAGTACGCCTTGCCGCAGAGGAGCGTCAGGTGCTGCCTCACCTGCTGGGCGTGACGGCCCAGGGCGCGGGCGCGGTCCTCCTCGGTCGCCGCGGCGGTCGCGTCGAGGTACGCGTTCAGCGGGACCTTGGCGTCGACCACGATCGTCCGCCCGCCGGGTAGCCGCACGATCATGTCGGGTCGCAGGCGCCCGCCCTCGGCCCCGACCGTCGCCTGCTCCAGGAAGTCGCAGTGGGGCGTCATGCCGGCCAGCTCGGCGGCGCGCCGGAGCGTCAGCTCGCCCCACCGCCCGCGCACCTGGGGCGCCCTCAGCGCGGTCACGAGGCTCCCGGTCTCCCGCTGGAGCTCGGCGCTCCGCTGGTTCAGCGCCCGGAGCTGCTCCTCGAGGCCGCCGTAGGCCTGGCGGCGCGAGGCCTCGAGATCGCGCAGATGCTCCTCGTACTGCCTCAGCGAGTCGTGGAGCGGCCGGACCAGGCCGTCGATCGCCTGCTGGCCGCGCGCGAGCTGGGCGTCGAGGCCCTCGCGGGCCTGGGCGAGGAACGCCGCGGTGCTCTCGCGGAGGACGTCGGCGGAGAGCGCCTTGAACGTCTCCCCGAGCCGCTCCCGCGCGCTCTCGAGCAGCCGCCGCTGCTCCTCCAGGTTCTCGCGCGCGGCCGCCGCGCGGGCGTCGGCGGCGGCGCGCGCCGCGCGCTCCTCCTGCAGCGCGGCGCGCAGGTCGCCCGTCTCGAGGTCGCGCTGGGAGAGCTGCTTGCGGAGCTCGTCGCCGAGCGCCTCCGCGGCGGCGACGCGCGCCTCGAGGCCGCGGAGCTCGGCGAGCGCCGCCCGGACGCGCCCCGCGGCGGCGATCCAGGCGACGAGGCCGCCGGCGACGGCGCCCGCCAGGACGAGCAGCCCCTCAAGCACGGCGCGCCCTCCGCCAGTGCCGGCACACGCCGCGGAGGCCGCACGGCGGGCACGCCACGGGATCCCGGCGATCGCGGCAGTCTCCGGCCATGCGCGTGTGGCACAGGGCGAAGTCGTACTTCACGGGGTCGAACGGATCGATCGTCGCGAGCCGCGCGGTGATCTCCTCCGCCATCCGCCACGTGCGCGATCGCCGCCGCGTCAGGCCGACGGCGCGGCTCATGTTCTCCACGTGCGTGTCGACGGGGATCAGCAGCCGCGACGGGGACACCGACGTCCACAGGCCGAGGTCCGGCGGCTCGCGGCGCACCATCCAGCGGAGGAAGAGATGGAGCCGCTTGCACGGCCCGCCCGTCGACGGCAGCGGGAACAGGTGCCGGTAGCCGCGGGACAGCCGGCCGCGCGGGAAGACGTCGCGGAGATCGGCGTCGAGAAAGACGCGCACGAAGCGCTCGAGCGGCGGGCCGATCGGGCCGCGGTCGTCCGGGTCTCCGGCCAGGAAGCACTTCTCGAGCGTGCCGTGGCGCGCGAGGACGTCGCGGGCGGCCACGCAGAAGGCGACCATGTCACGCGGCCGGTTGAAGCGGTAGCGGAAGCCCGAGAACGCGCCGGCGTCGCGACGGGCGTCGAACGCGGCCACGAACGCGGCCGGCGACGGCCCCATGGCGGTCAGGGCGACGTCGAGGGCGCGGCCGAACAGCTCGACGCGGCCGTAGGCGAGGCACGCGGTGAGGAGCGCGACAATCTCGCGGTCGCGGAGGTCGCCGTAGCGGAGGGGGAACCGGAGGGCGTCGCGCGGGACCCGCGCGTCGTAGTCGAAGCCGCGGTAGAGCCGCTCGAGCGGTTCGCGCAGCGCGCCGGGTGTGGTCATTCGCCGCTCGGCCCGCATGATATCATGCGCGCGTTTCCATGGACGCGCTCCGCACCGTCGGCGTCGTCGGTCTCGGCGTGATCGGGCGCGCGGTCTGCCGCGCCCTCGACGCGGGGATCCCCGGGCTCCGGCTCGCGGGGGGGCTCGCCCGCGACGCCGGCAAGGCGCGCGACTTCCTCGACTCGCTGCCGTCCCGGCCTCCGCTCCTGGCGCTCGAGGACCTGGTCGCCGCCTCCGACGTCGTCGTGGAGGCGTCGACCCGCGCCCACCTGGAGGCCTTCGCCCCCGTCGCGCTGGCCGCGGGCCGCGACCTGGTCGTGCTCTCCTGCGGCGCCCTGCTCGATCACCCGGAGTGGACCGCGCTGGCGGAGTCCAAGCGCGCGCGGATCCACGTCCCCTCCGGGGCCATCGCCGGCCTCGACGGGCTGAAGGGGGCCCGCGTGGGCGCGATGTCGTCGGTGACGATGGAGACGCGCAAGCCGCCCCGCGGTCTCGCCGGCGCGCCGTGGATCGTGGCGCACGGGATCGACCTGGACGCGATCACCGAGGAGACGCTGATCTTCGAGGGGCCCGCCCGGGAGGCGTGCCGGGCGTTCCCCGCGAACGTCAACGTCCTGGCGGCAGTGTCGCTCGCCGGCATCGGCCCCGAGCGCACCCGCTCGAGGATCTACGCGGTGCCCGGCCTCGATCGTAACCGCCACCGCGTCCGCGCCGAGGGCGAGTTCGGCGCGCTGACCATCGAGATCGAGAACGTGCCGTCGGAGAACCCGCGCACCGGCAGGCTCTCCTACCTCTCCACGATCGCGCTGCTCCGCGACCTCGGCGCCTCCCTCCGCGTCGGGACCTGACCGCAACGCGGCTCGCGTCGGCACCGCGACGCGCCTCCTGCGCGCGGGCGAACCAACCCCGGCGGCCGGCGGCGGGGGACATGGGCGCCGGCGGCCGCCGCGAGTACCCGGCGGACCGAGTCCTAGCCCCCGTGGGCGGCTTCCAGGTAGCGCTCGGCCTCGAGGGCGGCCATGCAGCCCGAACCGGCCGCGGTGACGGCCTGCCGGTAGGTGAAGTCCTGGACGTCGCCGGCGGCGAAGACGCCGGGGACCGACGTCTGGGTCGTCCCGGGCTTCACCTTCACGTAGTCGTTCGGGAGCAGCTCGACCTGGCCGCGGAAGATCTGCGTGTTGGGCTGGTGGCCGATCGCCACGAAGAGCCCGTCGACCCGGCGCTCGGTGAGCGCCCCCGTCCTCACGTTGCGGAGCTTCACGGCGGTCACCTTGCCCTGCGCCGGGTCGAGCACGTCCTCGACGGTCGTGTCCCAGACGAACTCGATCTTCGGGTTCTTGAAGGCGCGCTCCTGCATGATCTTCGACGCCCGCAGCGCGTCGCGCCGGTGCACGACGGTGACCGTGCGGCCGAGGCGGGAGAGGTAGAGCGCCTCCTCCATCGCGGAGTCGCCGCCGCCCACGACCATGATGTCCTGGTCCTTGAAGAAGAAGCCGTCGCACGTGGCGCACGTGGACACGCCGCGGCCCATGAGCTTCATCTCGTTCTCGAGGCCGATCAGCCTGGCCGAGGCGCCGGTGGCGATGATCACGGTCTGCGACTCGTAGGCCGTCTCGCCGACGCGCACGACGAACGGCCGCCGGCCGAAGTCGACCGACGTCACGTCCTCCGCGATCATCTCCGTGCCGAACCGCTCGGCCTGCTTCCTGAAGTTCTCCATGAGGTCGGGACCCATCAGGCCGTCGACGAAGCCGGGGTAGTTCTCCACGAGGGTCGTCAGCATCAGCTGGCCGCCCGACTGGATGCCGGAGAACATGAGCGGGGCCAGGTTCGCCCGCGCGGCGTAGATCGCCGCGGTGTAGCCGGCGGGCCCCGAGCCGATGATGATGACCTTGCGCGTTGCCATGTCGCGGAGTCCTCCTGTCCTCTCTATGGATGCCCGCTCAGCCCTTCAGGATGCGCCTGAGGTCGTCCAGGTCGCGCAGCTCGTAGTCGGGCGCCGGCGCGCCCGCCGGCAGCGGCTGGCCCGCCGGGTTCAGCCAGGCGGCCCGCATGCCGACGCCCCGGGCGCCCGCCACGTCGATGTCGGCGCGGTCCCCCACGAAGAGCGCCTCGTCCGGCCCCACGCCGAGCCGCCGCAGCGCCTCCTCGAAGATCCCGGGCGCGGGCTTGCGCCAGCCGTACGCGTCCGAGACGACCACGGTCCCGAAGAGGTCCGCGACGCCCGCGGCCTCCAGCAGCCCGACGACCGTCGGCGTGTAGTCGAAGTTCGACACGACCGCGAGCCGGTAGCGCCCGGCGAGGTCCTCGAGCAGCGACCGGTGGTGCGGCGGGAACTCGGCCGCCAGGCTCAGCGCCCGTCGATGGGCGTCGAGCAGCCGCCGGACGACGTCGGACGGGCAGGCGTCGGGATCGAGGGAGAGGCAGCGCAGGAGATGGGCGAAGCGCTCCGGCGCCGCGACCTCCCGGTGGTCGAGCGCGCGGCGGCGCTCGGCGTCCTGCCAGCTCTCGAGCAGCGCCGCGTAGAACGCCGGCAGCGTGACGTGCGGGGCGACCTCCAGCAGGATCGGATGCAGGTGCCCGGCCGTGGAGCGCACCACGCGCCCGTCGATGCGCACCTCGGGCAGCCGCTCGCGGTCGAAGCGCACGAGCGTGTCGAACAGGTCGAAGAGGACGGCCCGGTACCCCATGTCGTCAGAGCGGCTTCCGGCCGGCGTAACCCTCGTCGAGGCCGTGCCAGAAGCGGATGTCCCGCTCGCCGTACTTCCAGCAGAGGTTGACCTCCCGTCCGTCCCTGACGTGGGGGAAGTCGACGAGACCCAGCGCCAGGTCCTTGATGACGCCGCCGAGCGCGCTGACCGCCTCGATGCCCGCGTTCATCCGGGCCGCCAGCGCGTCCAGGCGCGCGCGGCGGGCGCGCCACGCCGCCTGGTCCACGACGCCGCCGCCCGAGAGCACGATGCGCTGCTGGTCCTCCTGCATCTCCTCGCGCACCGCGAGCGCCTCGCGGTGCGCCGCCATGATGCCTTCCATCAGCCCGGTCAGCTCCGGGATGAGCGCTTCGACCTCGGCGCGCGAGAAGTGGCGGTCAGCCACGGAACGGCGTCTCCACGAAGACCGCGTGCACGTCCCGGGGGCCGTGCACGCCGCGGGTCAGGGTCAGCTCGATGTCCGCGGTGCGGCTGGGTCCGGTGACGAAGTGGATCGCCGCCCCGCGCCACGCCGCCGGCTCGCCGTCGTGCCAGGCCTCGAGGAAGATCCCCGCCTGCTGCAGCGACTCGACCAGCGCGCCGCGGTCCAGGACCGCGACGTGGCAGGGCGGCAGGAGCGCCGTGGAGCGCGGCCGCCCGGCCCCGGACACGAGCACGAGCGTTCCGGTCTCGGCGATCGCCAGGTCGGCGCCGGTGACGCCGAGGTCGCCCTCGGCGATCCTCGCCCGCAGCGCCGAGCGCTCGCCGCCGGCGCCGAGGGCGCCGGGCGGCATGGCCTCCACGGCGAGCCCGCCCGCCGCGAGCGCGGAGCCCAGGTCGGCGCCCAGCGCCTCCGGATGCCAGGTCACGATGCGCCGGGCGCCGTGGGCGGCGGCGATCCGGCGCACCTCCCCGGCGGCGTCGTCGATCGTGGCGACGCGATGGAACGCGCCGCCCACGCGCTCGAACTCGCGCCGGAAGCGCTCGAGCGTCTCCGGCCAGCGCTCGGAGAGCTCTCTCCTCAGCGTCTCGGCGACGAGCCCGGGGCGCGCCGGCCGCTCCGACACCGACGCCGCGAAGCGCCCGGGAGATCTCCGCACCTCGCTGCGGATCCTCGCGAGGAACTCCTGCCGCGTCATCGCGGCCCGGTCGGCGGCGGCGCGGCCTCGCGCTCGAGCTCCGCCCACCGCTCGGAGAACGTGCGGGCCGCGACGGGCGGCAGGTCGCGGGTCGACGTCCACGCCCGGAAGGGCAGCGGCAGGGACGGCAGCGCGCCGTCGCGCACGAACGGCCGCTGGGCGAGACGGCCGAGCCGGATCGACAGCCGGTAGAGCGCTGGCGAGCGGAGGATCCGCGCCAGCGTCCGGAACACCAGCCGCTCGGCCGGAGGGGCCGTGCGGGCCGACACGCCGGCGCCCCTCAGGTCGATGAGCATCCTCGGGATGTCGATGCGGACGGGACACGCGTCGGCGCACGCGCCGCAGAGCGACGAGGCGTGAGCGAGCTCCTTCACCGCCCCCTCGCCGTGCAGCATCGCGGTCAGGAGGATGCCGATCGGCCCCGGGTACGTGTAGCCGTAGGCGTGGCCGCCGATCTGCCGGTAGACGGGACACACGTTGAGGCACGCGCCGCACCGCAGGCAGTCGAGCGCCCCGCGCAGCGGCCCGGCCAGCTGGCGGATCCTGCCGTTGTCGAGCAGCACCAGGTGCAGCTCGTCCGGCCCCTCGAGCTCGCCGGGGCGGCGCGGCCCCTGGATCAGCGTCGTGTAGGCGGAGAGCTTCTGGCCGGTGGCGCTCCGCGCCAGGATCGCGAGGAACACCATCAGGTCCGTCATCGACGGGATGACCTTCTCCACGCCCATGAGCGCGATGTGGACCCGCGGCAGCGACGTCGCCATGCGGCCGTTGCCCTCGTTCGTGACGAGCACGATCGTGCCCGTCTCGGCGACGGCGAAGTTCGCCCCGGTGATGCCGACGTCGGCCTTCAGGAACTTCTCCCTCAGCTCCTCGCGCGCGATCCGCGTGAGCGCCTCGGGGTCGGCGGCGACCTGCCGCCCGAGCTCCCGCGCGAACAGCTCCGCGACCTGCCCCTTCGTCTTGTGGATGGCCGGCGCGATGATGTGCGACGGCTTCTCGTGGGCCAGCTGGATGATGTACTCGCCGAGGTCGGTCTCGACCGGCGCGATCCCCGCCCGCTCGAGGGCGTCGTTCAGCTCCACCTCCTCGGTCGCCATCGACTTGGTCTTGACGGCCATGCGGGCGCCCGCCCGCCGCGCGATGTCGACGACGATCTCGCGCGCCTCGGCGGCCCCGCTCGCGTAGTGGACGCGCCCGCCCCGCGCCTCGACCCGCTCGACCAGCCGCTCGACCCAGTGGTCGAGGCGCTGCAGCGTCGCCTCCTTGATCTCGCGGGCGCGGTCCCGCAGCGCGTCGCCCTCGGGGAACTCGCCGAAGGCCCGGCGCCGGAGGTCGATGAACCGCGTGGTGGCGATCGTCAGCGCCTCCTGGAGGTGGGTGTCGCGGAGGGCCGTGGCGGCGCGCTCGCGGAACGTCATGCGCCGTCCTCGATCACGTCGGCCAGGTGCGCCGCCCGCACCCGGGATCCGCGGCGCCGCAGGCCGCCCGCCATCTGCATGAGGCAGCCGGCGTCGCACGCGACGACGCAGTCGGCGCCGGTCGCCTCGACGCGGGCGAGCTTGGCGTCGAGGATCGCCGTGGACACCTCCGGCAGGCGCACCGAGAACGACCCGCCGAAGCCGCAGCACTCGTCGGCGCCCGGCAGCTCGACCAGCCGGGCGCCCTCGAGGTCGCCCAGGATCGCCCGCGGCGCCCTCGACTCGCCGAGGCCGCGCAGGAGGTGGCACGAGTCGTGGTACGTGAGGCGGCCTCGGATGGCGCTGCGGAACCGGGTCCGGCCCACCACGGACACCAGGAACTGCGACAGCTCGTACGTCCGCGCCGCCAGGTCGCGGGCCGCGCGGCCGGCGTCGCCGGCGAGCAGGCCCGGGTACTCGTGCTTCACCATCCACGCGCACGAGCCGGACGGCACCACGACGTGCTCGGCGTCACGGAGGAGCGCGGCGGTCCGCGCGGCGACGGCCGCGGCCTCCGCGCGGTAGCCGGAGTTGAACAGCGGCAGGCCGCAGCACGTCTGGCCGCGCGGGAAGTCGACGTGGACGCCCAGGCGGCGGAGCAGCCGCACGATCCTCACGCCGGTCTCGGGGAAGAACACGTCCCCGAGGCACGTCACCATGAGCGAGGCGCGCACCGGACGGCTCACGACGCGTGGGGCGGCGGCGGCGTGACGACGACGAGCGCGAGCACCCGCGCCGGGCCCGCGTTGGCGATGCCGTGGGGCGTCCCCGCCGGCGCGACCACGGCCTCGCCGGGCTCCAGGGTCTCGCGGCGGTCGCCGACGACCACGGTCGCCCTCCCCTCGAGCAGCACGTAGACCTTGTCCTGGTCCGCGTGGGCGTGCGGGGCCTGCTCCTGCCCGGGTTCGAGGCAGTAGAGGTCGAGCAGCGCGCGCTCGGTCCGCGCCAGGGCGACCTTCGCCATCTTGTCGGGACGGAACTCCGCCCGGTCCCTGGTCGCGATCTTCATCCTCTCGGCTCTCCCAGGACGTCCACGGCGCGCGCGAGCAGCTCCACGGGGTGCGCCACCTCGACGTCGAGGCCGCGCTCGCGGCAGCCCCGCGCGATCTGCAGCGCGCAGCCGGGGTTGGCCGCGGCGACGATCGCCGCGCCGGCCTCGGCGATCCGCGCGACCTTCATCTCCAGCAGGCGCTCGGCCACGGCCGGCTCGAGCAGATTGTAGACGCCGGCGCTGCCGCAGCACAGGTCGCTGTCGGCCAGCGGCACCAGGCGGAGCCCAGGGATCCGGCGCAGCAGCGCGCGGGGCTCCTCGCGCAGCCGCTGGCCGTGGGCCAGGTGGCAGGCGTCGTGGTAGGCGACGGTGACGTCGAGCGGGCCGAGCGGCAGGTCGGCGTCGACCAGCAGCTCGCTCACGTCCCTGACGCGCGCGGCCAGCGCCGCCGCCGCCGTGCCCGGCAGCCAGTGGGCGTACTCCTTCATGGCCGAGCCGCAGCCGCCGGCGTCGGTGACGACGTGCTCCACGCCGTCGAAGACGGCGGCGAGCGCGCTGGCCCGGGCCCTCAGCTCCTCCACGCGGCCGGCGTGGAGGTCGAGCGCGCCGCAGCAGCCCTGGGCGCGCGGGACGACGACGTCCCAGCCGGCGAGGCTCAGCAGCCGCGCCGTGTCCCGGTTGACGCCGGGAAACAGTCGGCCCTGGACGCAGCCGGTGAGCAGCCCGACGCGGCCACGTCGCTTCCCCCGCGCCTCGAGACGCTCCGGCAGCCTCGCGGCGCGCGGGACGGCGGGCAGTAGCGCGTCGAGCGCCCGGAGTCTGGGAAAGGGCGCGAGCAGGCGGGTCGCGCGGACGGCGCGCTGGAGCCCGCTCCGCTGGTAGAGCCGCGCGGCCCCCAGCAGGAGAGCCAGCCGGCGCGGCGACGGGAAGACGGCGAAGAGCAGCCGCGAGAACCGGCGCGGCTGGGTGGTGACGCCCTCGTCGACCAGCCGCGCGCGCGTCGCCTCGAGCAACGAGCCGAACGGCACCCCCGACGGGCAGGCCGACTCGCACGCCCGGCACCCCAGGCACAGCTCCATGTGGCGCGCGAACGTCGGCGTGGGCGCCAGGCGGCCCTCGGCGACGGCGCGCATCAGGTAGATCCGGCCGCGCGGCGAGTCCATCTCCTCGCCGAGGACGCGGTACGTCGGGCACTGCGGCAGGCAGATGCCGCAGTGGACGCACGCGCGCAGGCCGTCGAGCCCCGGCGCCTCGAGCGCCATCAGAGGTCCCCCACGAAGCGGCCGGGGTTCAGGACACGCCGCGGGTCGAACTCGTCCCTGATGGCCCGCATGAGGGCCAGCGCGCCGGCGTCCACGGGCCCCCACGGGTCGACGCGCTCCCTCAGCGCGCGCGGTCCCGCCTGCACGACCACGCCGCCGCCGTCCGCGGCGACGACGTCCCGCAGCCGCTCCACGAGCGTCGCGACGGCGTCGACCGCGGCGCCGGTGATCACCGCACGCAGCGTCCCGAGCGCCGCGCACCCCGTCGTGAGGTATGCCGCCTCGGAGCCGAGGCCCCCTGCGCCGTCGGCGAGCGCCGTGACCGTGGCGGCCAGCCGCCCGGGGAGCGTGGCGATGGCGAGATCGACCTCGTCCACGCCGGGCTCGACGGCCTCGGCCGCCGAGCCCCAGAATCCGTCAGGGGCCCCGACGACCCGGGCGCCGGCCGCGGACGCGATCCGGTCGAGCGCCTCGCCCTGCGCGCGCACGGCCTCCTCGACGCTGCCGATCCTCACGGCGATGCCGGCCGTCGCGGCCTCCGCGGGGATCGCGCGCAGCGCGGCGGCGTCGAAGAACTCCACGGCGAGCGGCTGGATCGTCGAGTCCAGCAGCCGCAGGGCGAACTCCTGGGCGGCCTCGACGGCCTCGAACAGCGCGAGCCACGTCGCCTCCGCCGGCGGCCGCGGGTGGAGCCTCACGGTCAGCTCGGTCAGGACGCCCAGGGTGCCGAGAGCGCCGACCATCAGCTTCGGGACGTCGTAGCCGCTGACCGACTTGACCACCTTCGCGCCGCCCCACGTCGGGACGCCGTCGGCCTGGACGAAGCGGACGCCGAGGAGCAGGTCGCGCATGGTCCCGTAGCGGAAGCGCAGCGGGCCGCTCGCGCGCGTCGCGGTGATGCCGCCGACGGTGCGCCGGGCCGCGCCCGGCGGATCGACCGGCAGCCACTGCCCGCGCCGCCCGAGCGCCTGCGCGAGCGCCCCGAGCGTCACGCCCGCCTGCACCGTCGCCGTCATGTCGTCGGGGCTGTACTCCACGATGTCGGCGAGGTCGCGCACGTCGAGCGCGACGTCGACGCGCTCCGGCGGGCGGCCCAGGGCCAGGGCGGCGCCGCTCCCGCGAGGGACGACGGCCAGGCGCTCCTCGAACGCCAGCGCCAGCACGCCGGCGACGTGGTCGGCCGTGGCCGGGCGGACCGCGAAGCGCGGCGCCACGCCATCCACCGCAGCCGCCGCCAGCGCGTCCGGCCGCTCGCTCACGCGCTCGGCGCCGACGATCCCGGCGAGCGCGCGCCCCACGGAGCGGGTCGACACCGCCACGGTCAGATCCAGGCGCCGGCGGGCAGCGCGGGACGGGCCGGCCGGAACCCCTCGCCGCACGCGGGGTGCGCGGGCAGCAGCTTGCCGGGATTCATCAGCGTGTCCGGGTCGAACACGCGCCGCAGCCGGTACATGAAGTTCAGGTCGGCCTCGGCGTACTGGAGCGGGAGCTTCGCCGCCTTGTCCACGCCCACGCCGTGCTCGCCGGTGACGCTCCCGCCGAGCGCGATGCACGCGTGCAGCAGCTCGTCGTTCGCCCGCACGGCGCGCTCGAGCTCGTCGGGCACGCGGTCGTCGTAGCAGATCAGCGGATGGAGGTTGCCGTCGCCGGCGTGGAACACGTTGGCGATCGTCACGCGGTGGCGCGCGGCGATCGCCTGCATCTCCCGCATGATCTGGGGCAGCTTCGAGCGCGGCACGACGGCGTCCTGCAGGACGTAGGCGGACGTGATGCGCCCCACGGCCCCGGCCGCCTCCTTCCGGCCCTTCCAGAGCAGCGCGCGCTCGGCCTCGTCGCGGGCGACCGCGACCGTGATGGCCCCGCGCTGGCGGCAGATCGACGCCACGCGCCCGGCGTGCGCCTCCACCTCGGCCCGCGGGCCGTCGAGCTCGATCAGCAGGACGGCCTCCGCGCCGTCGGGATAGATCTTGCCGACGGCGCCGTTGATGGCGCGGATGATCACCGCGTCCAGCATCTCGAGCGCGGCCGGGACGATGCCGGCCGCGATGATCGCGGAGACGGCGTCCGAGGCCTCGCCGATGCCGGCGAACGTCGCGAGCGCCGTCCGCACGGCCTCCGGCCGGTGCAGGAGCCGGACGGTGACGGCCGTCACGACGCCGAAGGTGCCCTCGGCGCCCACCGCGGCGCCGACCAGGTCGTAGCCCGGGCGGTCGGCGACCTTGCCGCCCAGGCGCACGACGTCTCCGCGCCCGGTGACCAGCTCCAGCCCGAGCACGTGGTTGGTCGTGATCCCGTACTTGAGGCAGTGGGGGCCGCCCGCGTTCGTGGCGACGTTGCCGCCGATCGACGACACCATCTGGCTCGACGGATCGGGAGCGAAGAACCAGCCCCGCTCCTGCACGGCGCGCGTCAGCCAGAGGTTCACGAGCCCGGGCTGGACCGTCGCGCTCCGGTTCGGCAGGTCGAGCTCGAGGATCGCGTCCATCCGGTTCACGCCGATCATCACGCCGCCGCGCGGCGCCATCGCGCCGCCGATCAGCCCCGTCCCGGACCCGCGCGGCACGACGGGCACCTGCTCCCGGCGGCACACCGCGACCACGGCGCGCACCTGGTCGGTGGTCCTCGGCAGCGCCACGGCGTCCGGCACGCCCCTGTACAGCGTGTGCATGTCGCACTCGTAGACGAGCCGCCCCTCGGGCGTGAGGACGAGGCCGTCCTCGCCCAGGATGCGGGCGAGCTCGTCGACGACGGCGCGGGTCAGCGGCATGCAGCCGGGGTGGGCGCGGGCGGCGGCGGCGCCGCGGCGCCGGGGCGAGGCGACCGGAGGGGGGCCGGGCCCCCCTCCGCGGGCGTCACTCGATCTTCCAGGTGTCGCCGGAGGTGAGCAGTTTCGCGATGTCGCCGGGACCGCGCTCGGAGATCGCCCGGGCCTCCTGCTCGAGCAGGAGTTCCTCGTAGACCGGGGCCTCCCGGGCGGTCAGCACCCCGACGGGGACCGGGAACTCCGGCGGCCACAGGTCGGCGAGGAGCCTGGCCGCGTTCACGTTCTGCTCGTCGTGCACCCAGAGCGCGCCCGGGGCGACGCCGGCCGCGTCGACGACGCGCGGCATGACGCCGTCCATGACCACGGCCTTGCGGGCGTCGGGCGGCCCGAAGAGCAGCGGCTTGCCGTGTTCCAGCCGCAGCTCGTGCCGGATCTTGGTCTCCTTCTCGTACAGCACGTTCCACGCGAGGTCGTTGTACACGTTGCAGTTCTGGAGGATCTCGAGGAACGCGGCGCCGTGGTGGTGCGCGGCGCGCCGGAGCATCTCCTCCATGTGGCGCACGTCGCGGTCCACCGTGCGCGCCACGAACGTCGCGCCGCAGCCGAGGGCGAACGACAGCGGGTTCACGGGCCGGTCGGCGGAGCCCATCGGCGTCGACTTCGTGATCTTGCCGAGCTCGCTCGTCGGCGAGTACTGGCCCTTCGTGAGGCCGTAGATCCGGTTGTTGAAGAGCAGGATCGTCAGGTTCACGTTGCGGCGGAGCACGTGCAGCATGTGGTTGCCGCCGATCGAGAGACCGTCGCCGTCGCCCGTGACGACGAAGACCTTGAGGTCGGGGCGGGCCAGGCGGAGCCCCGTCGCGATCGCGGGCGCGCGCCCGTGGATCGTGTGGAACCCGTACGTGTTCATGTAGTACGGGAACCGGCTCGAGCAGCCGATGCCCGAGATGAAGACGATGTTCTCCTTCGGGATGCCCAGGTCCGGCATCGTCTTCTGGACGGCGCTCAGGATCGCGTAGTCCCCGCAGCCGGGGCACCAGCGGACATCCTGGTCCGATTCGAAATCCTTCTTGGTGTAGCGGGGGGCCTCGGCGGCGCCGGTGCTCATCTAGGCGCTCCTCAGGAGCTGGTCGATCGCCTCGTAGATCTCGTCGGAGGCGAGCGGCAGCCCGCGCACGCGGTTGAACCCCACGGCGTCGACGAGGTACTCCGCCCGGAGCACCCGCACGAGCTGCCCGCTGTTGATCTCCGGCACCAGCACCTTGCGGTACTCGCGCAGGATGTGACCCAGGTCGGGCGGCAGCGGGTTCAGGTAGCGGAGGTGGATGGACGCGACCGACTTGCCCTCGGCCTGGGCGCGCTCGACGGCCGCCGCGATGGAGCCGAAGGTCCCGCCCCAGCCGACGACGAGCAGGTCCCCCGTCGCGGGGCCGTTGATCGACGTCGGCGGGATCTCCTGCGCCACGCGGCGCACCTTCTCCGCCCTCGTCCTCACCATGTGGTCGTGGTTCTCGGGGTCGTAGGAGATGTTGCCGGTCACGTCCTGCTTCTCGATGCCGCCGATCCGGTGCTCGAGCCCCGGCGTGCCGGGGCGCACCCACGGCCGGGCCAGCGTCGCCGGGTCGCGCAGGTACGGGAAGAACCCCTCCTTCTCGGTCCTGAACTGCACGTCGATGGGCGGCAGCGCGCTCACGTCCGGGATCAGCCACGGCTCGGAGCCGTTGGCGAGGAAGCCGTCGCTGAGGACGATGACCGGGACCATGTACTTGGCGGCGATCCGCACCGCCTCGTAGGCGACGTAGAAGCAGTCGCCGGGCGTCGCCGGCGCCAGCACGACGACGGGCGACTCGCTGTTGCGGCCGTAGAGGGCCTGCATCAGGTCGGCCTGCTCGGTCTTCGTGGGCAGGCCCGTGGAGGGGCCGCCGCGCTGGATGTCGAAGACGACCAGCGGCAGCTCCGCGGTCACGGCGAGCCCGATCGCCTCGCCCTTGAGCGCGATGCCGGGGCCGCTCGAGCCCGTCACGCCGATGGCGCCGCCGAAGGAGGCGCCGATGGCCGCGGTGACCGCGGCGATCTCGTCCTCGGCCTGCACCGTGCGGATGCGGAACCGCTTGTGCATCGCCAGCTCTTCCAGGATGCTGCTCGCCGGCGTGATCGGGTAGGCGCCGTACACGATCGGGACGTTCGAGCGCTGCGCCGCCGCCAGCAGGCCCCACGCGAGGGCGCGGTTGCCCGTCATGGCGCGGTAGATGCCGGGCGGCATGTCCGCCGCCTCGACCGTGTAGTGCTCGGCGAAGATCTCCGCCGTCTCCCCGAAGGCGTGGCCCGCCTTCAGCACCCGCGTGTTCGCCTCCAGGAAGGCGGGGTTGCGGGCGAACTTCTTCGTGATCCAGTCGAGCGTCGGCTCGAGCGGGCGCGTGTAGATCCACGAGACGAGGCCCAGCGCGAAGAAGTTCTTGGTGCGGTCCTTCTCCTTCGTGTTGAGCGGCAGGTCCTTGATGGCCTCGTGCGTGAGCCCGGTCATGTCGACCTTGTGCAGCCGGTAGCGCTCGGCCAGGGCCGGGTCGTCGAGCGGGTTCGCCGGATAGCCCGCCTTGTCGAGGTTGCGCTTGTCGAAGGCGCTGGTGTTGACGATGAGCAGGCCGCCGGGCTTCAGGTCGCGAAGGTGCACCTTGAGCGCGGCGGGGTTCATCGCCACGAGGCAGTCGAGCCGGTCGCCGGGCGTGTAGACGCGCTGGCTGCCGAACTGCAGCTGGAAGCTCGAGACGCCGAAGAGCGTGCCGGCGGGGGCCCGGATCTCCGCGGGGAAGTTCGGCAGCGTGGCGACGTCGTTGCCCGCCCACGCCGACTCCGTCGTGAACTGCTCGCCCGTGAGCTGCATGCCGTCGCCGGAATCGCCGGCGAAGCGCACGACCGCACGCTCCAGCTCCTTGCGCGGCTTCACGGCGCCCTTCACGGGTGCCATCGTCTTGCTCATCGACCGCCGTCCTCTCTTTTCGCTCGAGTCATCGACCCGCCCGCTTCCCTGCGCGCCGTCCGTCCCGGGCGCGCGGCGCACCCCTTCCGTCCTCGTCCCGTCGGGAATTGCACCGGCTCCAGAGCGCGCCGGCCCACCGCTCGCCGGACAGACCACGCACAGTCTATCGGAGGCACCCGGAAAGGGCAATGATTCCGGGATGGTTAGACCGCCCTACCGGCTCCCGCGACGTCGCTCCCGGGCGCCCGTCGCGCTCCCCGGCGCCGCGGGCGCCCGGTCGCGCGCTCACGGCGCCGCCGTCCTGGCGGCGGCGGCCCGGTCCGGCTCCCTGAGGAGGTCGATGAACCGGCTGACCGCGGGGGCGAGCGCCTTCTGGCGCCGGTGGATGATGCCGACCGGGCGGACCAGGTCGGGGATCCCGAACGGGATCACGGCCAGGGCGCGGATGCCGGCCTCCTTGTCGACGGTGTGGCGCGGCAGGAGGCTCACGCCGGCGCCGATCATGATCGCCTGCTTGATCGTCTCGATGTTGTCGAACTCCATGACGACGTTCGGCCGGGCGTTGTGCTGCCGGAGCGCGCGGTCGATCGCCTTGCGGATCGTCAGGCCCCGGTCGAAGGCCACGAAGGGCTCGCCGTTCAGGTCCTGCGCCGACACGCTGCGTCGCCGGGCCAGCCGGTGGCCCGGGTGGCAGACGAACGCCATGGGCTCGTCGCGCAGCGGCACGACGTGCAGGGCGCGGTCGGCCGGCGGGTACGACATGACGCCGACGTCGGCCTCGTCCTTGAGGACCGCCTCCACGACCTTGTGGGGGTGCAGGCACTCGAGCTGGACCCGGGTGTTCGGGTAGAGCGACATGAAGCGCTGCAGATGGTGGCTCATGTCGTGGAGGCCGACGGAGTAGATCGCGGCCACGCGCACCGTGCCGGCCACGCGGGCCTGGACCGAGCCCACCTCCGTCTTCGCCTTGTCCCATGCCTCGAGGACGCCCCGGCAGGCCCCGTAGAAGGCCTGCCCCTCGGGCGTCACGACGAACGGCCGCTTGCTCCGGTCGATCAGGCGGACGCCCAGCTCGCGCTCGAGCTGCTGCACCGCCTGGCTGGCCGCCGACTGGGACACGAAGTTCTGCTCGGCCCCGCGGGAGAAGCTCTGGAGCCGGACGATGTCGCAGTAGAGCCGCAGCGTCTCGAGGTGCACGGGCAGAGCTTACCATCAGATTTTCTAATACGCATCATATGATTTTTTCCGGATGACTTATGAATCGAGGGCGGGTAGTATCGTGCAACTTTTCACGAAAGCGCCCGGAACGTCAAAGGGGACGACGTGATGACGCAGCCGCTGTACGGACCTCCGGCCGCTCAGGGGCTCTACGACCCGCGCCACGAGCACGACGCCTGCGGCGTCGGATTCGTCGTCAACATCAAGGGACGGAAGTCGCACGCGATCGTGCGCCAGGCGCTGCAGGTCCTGATCAACCTGCTGCACCGCGGCGCCTGCGGCTGCGAGCCGAACACCGGCGACGGCGCCGGCATCCTGCTCCAGATGCCCGACAAGTTCCTGCGCCGGGAGTGCGGCCGGCTCGGCATCCCGCTGCCCGGCCCCAGGGACTACGGCTCCGGGCTCGTCTTCCTGCCCCGCAACGGCGTCGAGCGCGAGAAGGTCCAGGGCCTGGTGGCGACGATCGTCGCCGAGGAGGGCCAGCGCCTGCTCGGCTGGCGCGACGTCCCCACCGACGACCGGCTGCTCGGCGCGACCGCCGTGAGCGTGGAGCCCCACATCAAGCAGGTCTTCGTGGGGCGCGGCGAGGGCGTGCGCGACCAGGCGCACTTCGAGCGGAAGCTCTACGTGATCCGCAAGCGCATCGAGCACGCGATCGAGGGGATGCCGCTCGCCGAGAAGAAGCTCGCCTACATCCCGAGCCTCAGCGCGAACACGTTCATCTACAAGGGCATGCTCTCGGCCGACCAGATCGAGGCGATGTACCCCGACCTGGGGGACCCCGACGTGGAATCGGCGCTGGCGCTCGTGCACCAGCGCTTCAGCACGAACACGTTCCCCTCGTGGCCGCTCGCGCACCCCTACCGCTACATCGCCCACAACGGCGAGATCAACACGCTGCGCGGCAACATCAACTGGATGCGGGCCCGCGAGGCGCTCTGCCGGTCGGCGCTCCTGGGCGAGGATCTCGCGAAGGTCCTGCCGGTGACGCGCGAGGGGCTCTCGGACTCGGCGACGTTCGACAACGTCCTCGAGTTCCTCGTGATGAACGGTCGCTCGCTGCCCCACGCGATCCTCATGATGATCCCTGAGCCGTGGCAGAACCACGAGTCGATGAGCCCCGAGCGCCGGGCGTTCTACGAGTACCACGCGTCGCTGATGGAGCCCTGGGACGGCCCCGCGTCGATCGCCTTCACGGACGGCACCGTGATCGGCGCCGTCCTGGACCGCAACGGTCTCCGCCCCTCGCGCTACTACGTCACCAAGGACGACCTGGTGATCATGGCCTCCGAGGTCGGCGTGCTCGACATCCCCCCGGAGAACGTCCTGGTGAAGGAGCGGCTGCACCCCGGCCGCATCTTCCTGGTCGACACGGCGCAGGGCCGCATCATCGACGACGAGGAGATCAAGGCGCAGCTCGCCGCCGAGCACCCGTACGGCGACTGGCTGAAGGCCAACCAGGTGCACCTGGCGGACCTCGCGCCGGCGCCGGTGGCCGAGTCGGACCACGCGACCGTGCTCACGCGCCAGATCGCGTTCGGCTACACCCACGAGGACCTCCGGGTCCTGCTGGCGCCGATGGCGCGCCAGGGCGAGGAGCCGATCGGCTCGATGGGCACCGACACCGCGCTGGCGGTGCTCTCCGACCGCCCCCGGCCGCTCTACGACTACTTCAAGCAGCTCTTCGCCCAGGTCACGAACCCGCCGCTCGACCAGATCCGCGAGGAGCTGGTGACCGCGATGGAGTCGACGATCGGCCCGGAGGGCAACCTCCTCGAGGCCGTCCCCGGCTCGTGCCGTCAGATCGTGCTGAAGGACCCCGTGCTGTCGAACGACGACCTGGCGAAGCTCGCTCACGTCTCCGAGCTGGGGTTCCGCGCCGTCACGCTGCCCATGCTCTTCCGCCCGGACGGGGGCGCGGCCGGGCTCGAGCGCGCGCTCGAGGCGCTCCAGGAAGCCGCCAGCCAGGCCATCGCCGACGGCTACAACATCATCGTGCTCTCGGACCGGGGCGTGGGTCCCGAGCAGGCGGCGATCCCGAGCCTGCTCGCGACCGCGGCCGTCCACCACCACCTCGTGCGGCGGGGCGAGCGCACGCGCTGCGGCCTCGTGATCGAGACCGGCGACGCCCGCGAGGTGCACCACATGTGCCTGCTCATCGGGTACGGCGCCGGCGCCGTGAACCCCTGGGTGGCCTTCGAGACCATCGACGACCTGATCCGCCAGGGCCTGCTGCCCGGCGTCGACCGCAAGACCGCGGTCAAGAACTACATCAAGGCGCTGAACAAGGGGATCCTCAAGGTCATGGCCAAGATGGGGATCTCGACGCTGCAGAGCTACTGCGGCGCGCAGATCTTCGAGGCCATCGGGCTCGACCGCGCCGTCGTCGACCGCTACTTCACGGGCACCGCGTCGCGCGTCGGCGGCGTCGCGCTCGACGTGATCGCCGAGGAGGTGCGCCGCCGCCACGCGCGCGCCTACCCCGAGCGGCCGGTGGACGAGCCGGACCTCGAGTGGGGCGGCGAGTACCAGTGGCGCCGCGACGGCGAGCACCACATGGTCAACCCCGACATGATCGCGCGGCTGCAGCACGCCACGCGGAGCGACAGCTACGCCGCCTTCAAGGAGTTCTCGCGACTCGTCGACGACCAGGGCCGGCGGCGCGCCACCCTCCGCGGGCTCTTCGCGCTGAAGCCGTCGGGGCCGCCGGTCCCGCTCGAGGAGGTCGAGCCGGTGGACTCGATCCTCCGGCGCTTCGCCACCGGGGCGATGTCGTACGGCTCCATCAGCCAGGAGGCCCACGAGACCCTCGCGATCGCGATGAACCGCATCGGCGGCCGCTCGAACACCGGCGAGGGCGGCGAGGACCCGGCGCGCTACCGCCGCGACGCGAACGGCGACTGGCGCCGCAGCGCCGTGAAGCAGGTGGCGTCGGGGCGGTTCGGGGTGACCAGCGAGTACCTGGTCAACGCCGACGACATCCAGATCAAGATGGCTCAGGGCGCCAAGCCCGGCGAGGGCGGGCAGCTCCCCGGCCACAAGGTGTACCCGTGGATCGCCAGGGTCCGCTACGCCACGCCCGGCGTGGGGCTCATCTCCCCGCCCCCGCACCACGACATCTACTCGATCGAGGACCTGGCCCAGCTCATCCACGATCTGAAGAATGCGAACCCGAAGGCGCGCATCCACGTGAAGCTGGTCGCCGAGGTCGGCGTCGGCACGGTCGCGGCCGGCGTCGCCAAGGCGCACGCCGACGTCGTGCTCATCTCGGGCCACGACGGCGGCACCGGCGCCTCGCCCCTCACGTCCATCAAGCACGGCGGCATCCCGTGGGAGCTGGGGCTCGCGGAGACGCAGCAGGTGCTGGTGATGAACAAGCTGCGCGACCGCATCGTGGTCCAGGTCGACGGCCAGATGAAGACCGGCCGCGACGTGGTGATCGCCGCGCTCCTCGGTGCCGAGGAGTACGGCTTCTCGACGGCGCCGCTCGTCGTGCTCGGCTGCGTCATGATGCGCGTCTGCCACCTCAACACCTGCCCGGTGGGCATCGCGACCCAGGACCCCGAGCTGCGCAAGCGCTTCGCCGGCAAGCCCGAGCACGTCGTGAACTACTTCCGGTTCCTCGCCCGGGAGGTCCGGGAGCTGATGGCGGAGCTCGGCTTCCGGACCATGGACGAGATGATCGGGCGGGTCGACTGCCTCGACTTCGCCCCCGCGCTCGACCACTGGAAGGCCCGCGGGCTCGACCTCTCCTCGATCCTCTACCAGCCGCCGATGCCGCCCGCGGTGGCGCGGCGGTGCGTGGTGGCACAGGACCACGGCCTCGAGAAGGCCCTGGACCACACGACGATCATCCCCGCGTGCCGCGACGCCATCGAGCACGGACGGCGGGTGGAGCTGGCGCTGCCGATCCGGAACGTCAACCGCACCGTCGGCACCATGCTCGGCTACGAGGTGACCTCGCGGTGGGGCGGCGAGGGGCTCCCCGACGACACGATCACGATCCGGTTCACGGGCTCCGCCGGCCAGAGCTTCGGCGCGTTCCTCCCGCGCGGCATCACGTTCTTCCTCGAGGGCGACGCCAACGACTACTGGGGCAAGGGGCTCTCCGGCGGCAGGCTCGTCGTGCACCCGCCGCGGCGGTCGACGTTCGTGCCCGAGGAGAACATCATCATCGGCAACGTGGCGCTCTACGGCGCCACCGGCGGCGAGGCGTACGTGCGCGGCGTGGCGGGCGAGCGCTTCTGCGTCAGGAACAGCGGCGCCCACGCGGTGGTGGAGGGCGTCGGGGACCACGGGTGCGAGTACATGACGGGCGGTCGCGTGGTCGTCATCGGCCGGACCGGCCGCAACTTCGCCGCCGGCATGTCGGGAGGAGTCGCCTACGTGCTCGACCTCGACGGCGACTTCCACCGCCGGTGCAACCGGGAGATGGTCGACCTGGAGGCGCTCGAGCAGCCGCCGGACGTGCAGGCGGTCGGCGAGCTGCTCGAGCGCCACGTGACGCACACGGGCTCGGCGCACGCCGCGAAGATCCTGGCGAACTGGCGCGCGATGCAGGCGCGCTTCGTCAAGGTGATGCCGAAGGACTACAAGCGCGTGCTGCGCGCGGAGGCCCGGGCGCGCGCCGAGGGCCGGCCGCCGACGTTCGCCGAGCTGGTGGGGGCGACGAGTGGCTAAGCCGACCGGCTTCATCGAGTTCAGGCGGGGGAAGTGGCCGACGCGCCCGGTGGCCGAGCGCGTCCGCGACTGGAAGGAGGTCTACCTCCCGTTCCCCGAGAAGGACCTCAGGGACCAGGCCGCCCGCTGCATGGACTGCGGCGTCCCCTTCTGCCACCAGGGCTGCCCGCTCGGCAACATCGTCCCGGACTGGAACGACCTCGTGTACCGGAACCGGTGGCGCGACGCCATCGACCGGCTGCACGCCACCAACAACTTCCCCGAGTTCACGGGCCGGCTGTGCCCGGCGCCGTGCGAGGGCGCGTGCGTGCTCGGCATCAACGACGACCCCGTCACGATCAAGGCCGTCGAGGTCTCGATCATCGAGCGGGCGTTCGAGGAGGGCTGGGTCGGGCCCGAGCCGCCGCGCGTGCGGACGGGCAAGAAGGTCGCGGTCGTGGGCTCGGGGCCGGCGGGGCTCGCCGCCGCGCAGCAGCTGAACCGCGCCGGCCACTCCGTGATCGTCTTCGAGCGCTCGGACCGGATCGGGGGCCTCCTGCGCTACGGCATCCCCGAGTTCAAGATGGAGAAGCGGTTCCTGGACCGGCGGCTGCACCTCATGGAGAAGGAGGGCGTCGTCTTCCAGGCGCGCGCCGACGTCGGCGGGTCGCTGCCGGTGGCGGACCTCCGCCGCGAGTTCGACGCGATCGTGCTCGCCTGCGGCGCGGGGCAGCCACGCGACCTGCCCGTTCCCGGCCGGGACCTCGGCGGGATCCACTTCGCGATGGAGTACCTGACGCTCCAGAACCGCCGCTGCGAGGGCGACCTCGTCCCCGACGAGGAGTTCATCTCGGCCGGGGGCAAGCGGGTCGTCATCATCGGGGGCGGCGACACCGGCGCCGACTGCCTCGGCACGGTCCACCGGCAGAAGGCGCTCTCGGTCCACCAGTTCGAGCTGCTCCCCCGCCCGCCCGACACGCGCGCTCCCGACAACCCGTGGCCGCAGTGGCCGAACGTCTTCCGGGTGTCCTCGGCCCACGAGGAGGGCGGCGAGCGCGTCTACTCGGTGTCGACCCAGCGCTTCGTGGGCGACGCGCGGGGCCGGGTCGCCGCGCTGGAGGCCGTGAAGGTCGAGATGGTGCGCGAGGGGGGCCGGGTCGAGTTCCGTCCCATCCCGGGAACCGAGTTCGCGCTGCCGGTGGACCTGGTGCTCCTGGCGATGGGCTTTCTGGGCCCGGAGCGGAGCGGGCCCATCGCCGAGCTGGGGCTCCGGCTCACCGACCGCGGCAACGTCTGGCGCGACGAGAACTGGATGACCAGCGTGCCGGGCGTGTTCACCTGCGGCGACATGCAGCGCGGCCAGTCGCTCATCGTGTGGGCGATCGCCGAGGGGCGCTCCTGCGCGCGCGGCGTCGATCGCTTCCTGATGGGCTCCTCCGAGCTGCCCGCGCCCGTCTCATGATGCCCGCGGAATTGATCGACGCCCGCGCCCGGCGGGCGGGAGCCCCGGTCGCGCCGGGGATGGCTCGCCCGTACGCCGACGCTCGCTCGGACGGGACTCGCGCGGCCCCCACCCCCCGGAGGGGATCGCCCGAGGGCGGTCGATGCCCGGCGGGCGCGTCGTCAACGCGTTCCGCGAGATCGATGAGAGTGAGCCTCGCGTGTTCGCGTGACGGTCGGCCCCCGGGGTGCGGCGCCGCGGCCCGAGGCGTCACGACGTTTCACGAGACCGGCCAGCCACGAGAGCGGCGGCGCGATCGCCGCGAGGGAGGGACGCGATGGCGCCGAGCGACACCGAGCGGCGAGCGCTGATCGACCGGTACGCCGCGGGGCCGCAGCGGCTGCGGCAGGCGCTCGCGGCCGTGCCCGCGGAGGCGATGAAGTGGCGGCCCGCTCCGGGCGAGTGGTCGGCGCACGAGGTCGTCTGCCACTGCGCCGACTCCGAGACCCAGTCGGCGTCCCGCATCCGCGTGCTGGCGGTCGAGAAGGAGCCGCTGATCGTCGGCTACGACCAGGACGCCTGGGCGCGCCAGCTCGATTACCACGCCCAGCCGCTCGACCTCGCGCTCGCGGTGGTCGACGCCGTCCGCGGCGCGACGGCCGAGCTCCTGCGGCGGCTGCCCGCCGACGTCTGGGCCCGGGAGGGCCGCCACACCGAGTCCGGGCGGTACACCGCCGGGGACTGGCTCAGGATCTACGCCGAGCACCTGGAAGGCCACGCGCGGCAGATCGAGGCCAACGTCGCGGCGTGGCGCGAACGCCACCGCCGCTGAGCCGCGTGCCGCCCGGCGCGGGGAGGCTCGCGCTCCACGGCGTGCTCGCCGGCGCGGCGGACCGTCCGCCGCTCCTCCTCGTCCACGGAGCCGCCAGCTCCGCCGCCGTCTGGACGCTCTGGCAGCGGGAGGCCGCGGCGCTCGGGTGGTCGTCGCTCGCGGTGGACCTCAGAGGTCACGGGGCGAGCGCCGCCGTCGACCTCGCGTCGGTCTCGATGGCGGACTACGTCGACGACGTCGCGAGCGCCGCGGCGCGACTCGCCGGCCCGCCCGTGATGGTCGGCTGGAGCATGGGCGGCCTCGTCGCCCTGATGGCCGCCGCGCGCGGCCTGGCGGCCGCCGTCGTCGGTCTCGGCCCGAGCCCGCCCGCGCGGGTCCGCGACGCCGCCGCGCCGCTCAGGCCCGGCACGTTCGGCCCGGAGGAGTACGGCATCGCGGACGCCGGCGCCGCCGACCAGCCCACGATGCCGGACCTCGACGCCGCCGAGCGCCGCATCGCGCTCGCTTCCCTTGGCCGGGAGTCCAGGCTCGCGCGCGACGAGCGGAAGGCGGGCGTCGTCCTCGATCCGCTTCCCTGCCCGGCGCTGGTGATCGCCGGCACGGAAGACGCCAGCTTCCCGCCGTCGACGTACGCGACGCTGCCCTTCGCCGCCGACGTGCTGACGGCCGACGGCGCCTCGCACTGGGGGCTCGTGCTGGGCGGCCGGACGGTCGCCCGGCTTGTGCCGCAGGTCCTCGGCTGGGTGGCGGCGCGGCTGCCCCGCAGTCAGCGGAGCGGGGCCTGCCAGAGCACGTGACCGACGAAGAAGGGCCCGAGCGACTCCAGGTACTGCGACGTCTGCACCGTCTTCCGCATCGTCTGGACCAGGTGAGAGAGGGGATGCAGCTCCCGGCCCACCAGGCCGATGACGAAGTCGTTGTCGTTGACGTCGAGGCCGTGGCAGGCGAGTCGGATGTCGTGCGCGAGGTCGGCGTCGCCGTAGGCGCGGCCCAGCACGCTGTGCTCGCGGATGATCGCGCCCTGCTCCTGGGCCGGCAGCCGGGCGAAGGCGCCCGCGCGGCGCAGCGGGTACCAGATGGCCCACGGCCACGCCGGGTTGAGCGCCGCGCGGCGCGGCCGGCGCAGGAGCCAGTCGTCGAGGTCGGCCTCGAACCCCGACGAGTAGGTGCGGCCCAGCATCGTCAGCCCGGGCCGGTGCACGAGCCCCCCGAAGGCCTCGCCGTTCAGCAGCTCGCGCAGCTCGCGGACGAAGAAGACGGGGTCCTCGCGCATGGCGAGGACGGCGACGCCGCGCGGGTCGTTGACGTCCTGGTAGACGACGGCATCGACGCCGCTCGCCTCCACCGCGCGCACGACCGGCTTCGGGTCGCCGCACTGGCCGAAGACCTGGAGCTGCATGAACAGGCGCCGGTCGGAGACCTGGCCGCGGGCGCCGTGCTCGCGGACGTCGACCATCGGCGCTTCCTCGCTGCCGCCCACCTCAGCCGCCCCGCGTGTGCATCTCGAGGTGGGGATCCTGGCGCAGCCTGCCGATCTGGATGAGCGGCCCGCGGTCGCGCGAGCGCAGGCGCTCCTCGGCGCCGCGGTCCCGCCGGGCGCGCCAGCCTCCGGTGATCAGGGCCGTCAGCTCGTCGGGCCCCGCGCCGCGACGCAGCGGCCCGCGGAGGTCGGTGCCCTCCAGCGCGTAGAGACAGAGGTACCACATGCCGTCGGCGGTGAGGCGGCTGCGGTCGCACGACGCGCAGAACGGCGCCGTCGTCGAGGCGATGATGCCGAACACCGTGCCATCCGGCAGCCGGAACCGCTCCGCCGGCGCCGTGCTGCCCGGCTCGGGCACGGGCTCGATCGGGCCGTAGCGTCGCGCCAGGCCGTCGAGGATCTCGGCGCGCGACACGACGCGGTCCATCGACCACCGGGTGGCGCCGCCGACGTCCATGTACTCGATGAACCGGATCTCGGCAGGCACCCGCCGGGCGAACTCGACCAGATCCGCGATCTCGTCGTCGTTGACGCCGCGCATGACCACGGTGTCGAGCTTGGTGCCGGTGAACCCGGCGCGCGGCACCGCCGCGATGCCCTCGAGGACCTGCTCGAGCCCCGGCCGCCGCGTCAGCGCCTGGAAGCGGTCGGGCCGCAGCGTGTCGAGGCTGACGGTCACGCGGTGCAGGCCCGCCGCGCGGAGGGACTCGACCTGGGGGGCGAGCAGCATCCCGTTCGTCGTCACCGCGAGGTCGCGGATGCCCGGCGTGCCGGCGATGAGCCGCACGAGCTGCGGCAGGTCGCGCCGGAGGAGCGGCTCGCCGCCGGTGAGCCGCACCTTGTCGACGCCGAGGCCCACGAACACCTCCAGCAGCCGGCCGATCTCCTCGAACTGCAGCAGCTCCTGGCGCGGCAGCCAGACGTAGTCCTCCTCGGGCATGCAGTACTGGCAGCGGAGGTTGCAGCGATCGGTGACCGAGATGCGCAGGTTCCGGAGGACGCGACCGTACGCGTCGGCGAGCGGCACCGTCACGCCTCCGCCAGCGCCGGCGCGGCCTCCGCCAGCGCGCGCTCCCACTCGCGGACGAGGCCCGCCTTCTTCACGCCGACGTCGAAGTGGTCCCACGGCAGGCGCTCGTCCAGCGGCCGCGGCCGCGTCGTGTGGAACGCCGGGTCGCCGTCCCACTCGCGCAGCGCGCGGCGCCAGTCGCCGTCGAGCCGCGCCGCCAGCTCCACGAAGTCGCCGACGCGGCGGTCGCCGCGCGCCAGCAGCGCCTGCAGCGCCGCCTCACGCGGGTTCTCGTGCAGCACGCGGACGTTCGGGAAGCGGCGGACCCCGCGCTTGACGATCTCGAGCTTGTCCTGGAGCGACTCGGCGCCGTCGAACGGCGCCCACTGGAACGGGGTCCACGGCTTCGGCACGAACGACGAGATCGAGAGCGTGAGACGTCCGAACGGCCGCCCCTGGGGATCGGGGACGCGGAGACGCGCCAGCATGCGCGCGGCCAGGTCGGCGATCGCCTCGACGTCCTCCGCCGTCTCCGTCGGCTGGCCGATCATGAAGTACGTCTTGAGGTTCGGGATGCCGGCCGCGCGGATCATGTCGCACGCCTGGTAGAGCTGCTCGTCGGTGATCGCCTTGCGGATGGCCCGGCGCAGTCGCTCCGTGCCGGCCTCGGGCGCCACCGTGAGGGTGCGGTGGCCGCCGCGGGCGAGCGCCCCCACGAGCTCGGGCGTCAGGCTGTCCGCGCGCAGGGACGAGATCGACAGCTCGAGGCCGCTGGCGGCGATCGACTCCACGAGGTCGCCGATCCACGGGTAGTCCGACACGCAGGCGCCGACCAGCCCGATCCGCCGGTTGTCGGGGTCGCGGGCCAGCCGCGCCACGCTGGCGGACAGCGCGGCGACCGAGCGGTGACGGACGGGGCGGTAGACCTGCCCCTCCAGGCAGAAGCGGCAACCGCGGCCGCAGCCCTTGCCGACCTCCAGCAGCGCCATGTGGCCGTACTCGGCGTTCGGCGTCTTCACCAGCGAGATCGTCTCGAACCGGTCGACGTCGCGGAGCCGCCGCTTGGCGACGACGGCCGGCGCGCCGCTCCGCGGCGCCACCGCGGCGAGCGCGCCGTCCGGCCCGTAGGAGGGCTCGTACAGCGCGGGGACGTAGATCCCCGGGATCGCGGCGAGCGCCTCGAGGAACGCCGCCCGGTCACGGTACCCGTCGCGGTAGGCCTGCACCAGCTCGCCCGCGATCTCCTCGCCCTCGCCGACGACGACGAGGTCCATGAACGGCGCCAACGGCTCGGGGTTCGAGAACGCGCAGACCCCGCCCATCAGCACGAGCGGGTCGCCCGGCCGGCGGTCGGCGGCCCGCGCGGGGATGCCGGCGAGTCTCAGGATCCGGAGGACGTTGATGTAGTCGCCCTCGAAGGTCACCGAGAAGCCGACCATGTGGAAGTCCGGCAGCGGCCGCTGGGACTCCAGGGAGAACAGCGGCGTCTCCGTGCGCCGCAGCTCCTCGAGGTCGGCGGCCTCGGGGAGGAACACCCGCTCGCAGACGACGTCGGGTCGCTGGTTCAGGTGCCAGTACATCGTCTGGAACCCGAGGTTCGACATCCCGACCCCATAGGTGTTCGGGTACACGAGCGCGATCGCGATGCGGCCGCCCCAGTCCTTCCGGACGGTGCCTCGCTCCTCGGCGAGCAGCGCCTGCGCTTTCCGTCTCAGGCCCCACGACATCCCGGTCAGTCTACCACCTCACCCCTTGATGACGCCGACGGGGCGCAGCCGCGCCACGCGCGTCGAGATCCCGAAGCCGTGGACGACGTCGACCACGTCCTTCACGTCCTTGTAGGCCTCCGGCATCTCCTCGGCGAGGGCCTCGCGGCCCGCAGCGCGGGCCACGACGCCGCGCCGGCGGAGCTCGCTCGCGATGTCCCGCCCGCGGGCGGCCTTGACGGCGGCCGTTCGGCTCATCACCCGCCCGGCGCCGTGGCACGTGCTGCCGAACGTCTCGCGCATCGCGCGCTCGGTGCCGAGGAGCAGGAAGGAGTAGCGGCCCATGTCGCCGGGGACGAGCACCGGCTGCCCCGGGAACGCGCGGGTGGCTCCCTTGCGGTGGACCAGGAGCCGGCGGCGCCGGCCGTCGACCTCGTGCTCCTCCTCCTTGGCGATGTTGTGGGCGACGTCGTAGACGGTGCGGATCGCGAGGTCGTCCGGTCCCAGGTCGAAGACCCGGCCGAAGGCCTCGCGCGCCCCGTGGGCGATCACCTGGCGGTTGGCGAAGGCGAAGTTGGCCGCCGCGCGCATCGCGCCCAGGTAGCGCGTCGCCTCCTCGGAGCCGAGCGGCGCGCACGCGAGCTGCCGGTCGGGGACGCCGATGCCGTAGCGCTTCAGCGCCCGCTCCGTGAGCCGGAGGTGGTCCGTGCACACCTGGTGGCCGAGGCCCCGGGACCCGGTGTGGATCATCACGGTGACCTGCCCGCGCCGGATGCCGAGCCGGCCCGCCGCCTCCTCGTCGTACACGTGGTCGACGACCTGCACCTCGAGGAAGTGGTTGCCCGAGCCGAGCGTGCCGAGCTGCCGCCGCCCGCGCTCCAGCGCCTGCTCCGACACCGCCGAGGGGTCGGCGCCGGGCAGCCGGCCGCTCGACTCCAGCCGCTCCACGTCGCCGGGCTCGCCCCAGCCGCGCGCGACCGCCCACCCGGCGCCGTCCTCCATCACCCGCCGGAGCTCGGCGGCGCCGAGCGGGGCGCGGGCGTGCGAGCCGACGCCGGTCGGGACGGCGTCGTAGAGCGCCGCCACGAGGGCTTCCAGGCGCGGCGCGACGTCAGCCTCGTCCAGCGCCGTCGCCAGCAACCGCACGCCGCAGTTGATGTCGAAGCCGATGGCCCCGGGGCTGACCACGCCGTCGTCGAGGTCCGTGGCCACGACGCCGCCGACGGGCAGGCCGTAGCCCTGGTGGATGTCCGGCATCGCGAGCGCCGCCTTCACGATGCCCGGCAGCGTCGCGCCGTTGGCGATCTGCTCGAGCGCCGCCTCGCCCCTGAGCGCCGCCATCAGCGCGTCGTCGGCGACCACGAGCGCGGGCACCCGCATGCCGGGGCGCGCGTCCCGGGGGATGCGCCAGAGATACTCCGACACCCGCTCGACCTTCATGGGGACGATTCTACGGGATCAGCCGGCGGCGACGGCCGTCGCGCGCCGGCGCGTCCACGCCAGGCCGATCAGCGCGACGGCGACCCCCGCGACGCTGGCGAGCTGGGGGACGCGGAACGCCCCCAGCCAGAAGCTGTCGAGCCTCAGCGACTCGATGGCGAAGCGGCCCACCGAGTAGAGGCCGATGTAGGCGAAGAAGGCGGCGCCCGGCCGGGGACGGAGCCGCGGCCCCAGCCAGAACATCAGCACGGCGAAGACGCCGAGGTCCCACAGCGACTCGTAGAGGAACGTGGGGTGGAAGAACTCGTACTGCCCGTAGCCGGGCGGCCGGTGGCCGGGCGAGATGTACAGCTTCCACGGCAGGTCCGTCGGACGACCGAAGGCCTCCTCGTTGAAGAAGTTGCCCCAGCGCCCGATGGCCTGGCCGAGCGCGAGGCTCGGCCCGGCGACGTCGAGGCTGCGCAGCACCGGGATCTTCCAGCGGTGCGCCAGCCACACGCCCACGAGCGGCCCGACGATGAGGCCCCCGTGGATCGCGAGACCGCCCTCCCACACCGCGAGGATCTTCGACGGGAACTGGCCGTAGTAGTCCCAGTTGAACACGACCTCGTAGAGCCGGGCGCCGACGAGTCCGGCGAGGATCGCCCACTGCGAGGCGCTCACGAGGTCGTCGGCCGGAAGGCCCTCGCGCTTGGCCTGCCGGTGCGCGAGCCAGAGGCCGACCACGATCGCCACGGCCATGAGAATCCCGTACCAGCGGATGACGATCGGGCCGACCTGGACCGCGACGGCACCGGGAGAGGCGAACATCGTCGGGTAAGATAGCGCGGTGCCACCGATTCGTCCAATCGGCTCTCGGCGGCGGCGCCGTCTGGCGCTCCTGCTCGGCCTCGGCGCGCTGATCGTGCTGGCGGTGGTCGCGGCGCCCGCGGTGGGGCTCTTCCTCGTCGTCGCGGATCCGCTCGAGCCGTCCGACGCCATCATCGTGCTCGACGGCCGGATGCCGGCGCGCGAGGTCGAGGCCGCGGCGCTCTACCACCGGGGCCTGGCGCCCCGGATCGTGCTCGCGCGCGGCCGCGACCCGATCGAGCGGGCGCAGCGCGTGGCGGGCGAGCCGCCGCACCAGGAGCGGGCGGCCGCCGTCCTCGTGCGCCTCGGCGTGCCCGCCGCGGCGATCGTGAAGCTCGAGCGGGTGGTGGAGAACACGCTCGACGAGCTGGCCGAGGACTTCGAGTACTGCCGGCGGATGGGACTGCGGCGGGTGATCCTCGTCACGTCGCCGGCCCACACGCGCCGGGTCCGGCTGATGTGGCGATCGCGCTACGGCGCGCAGGTCACGGGACTCGTCCACCCCACGCCGTACGAGGAGTTCGATCCCGCGCGGTGGTGGCGGTCGCGGCGGACGATCGAGGTGACCGTGCACGAGATCTTCGGGATCGCCCACTTCATGGTCGGCAGCCCCGTGCCCACGTTCGACCGCACCCGGTAGGGGGGACGGCCGGAGGAGGCCGTCGCAGCCTCCTCCGGCGCTCTGGTAGGGGCGGCAGGATTCGAACCTGCAGGTCCTCGCGGACCAAGGGGTTTAAGCCCTCCGCGTTTGCCGTTCCGCCACGCCCCCACGAGCCCCGGGGCCGCTCCATTCTACGCGACGCGGGCCGGGTGACGGAGTGACGGCCGGGGATGGAGGCGGCGGCCGGATTCGAACCGGCGCATAACGGATTTGCAGTCCGTCGCCTTGGCCACTTGGCTACGCCGCCGCTGGACCGGTGCGAGGCGTGCGACGAGGGATGCTGGAGCGGGAAACGGGATTCGAACCCGCGACCCCGACCTTGGCAAGGTCGTGCTCTACCACTGAGCTATTCCCGCGCTCTCCAGGCCACTGCCGCGACAGCGCCATATACTACCACGACGCCCGGGGCGGTCCAGTCAGGGCCGCGCCTCGCGCAGCGCGGTGGCCGCGTCCTCGGGCGCCACCGGGTTGATGAAGAAGCCGCTTCCCCACTCGAAGCCCGCCACCTTCGTCAGCTTCGGGATGATCTCCAGGTGCCAGTGGAAGTGATCCAGCGCCGGCTCCTGGAGCGGGGCGCTGTGCAGCATGAAGTTGAAGGGCGGGTCGTTCAGGACCGCGTTCATCCGGCGGAGGAAGTCGCCCAGCAGCGCGGCGAGCGCCCGCAGCTCCTCCACCCCCGACTCCTCGAACGCCGACCGGTGGCGCGCCGGGAGGATCCACGTCTCGAAGGGGAACCTCGGCGCGAACGGCGCGAGGGCCACGAAGCCGTCCGCCTCGCGGACGAGGCGGCGGCGCGTCCGTCGCTCCTCGCGCAGGATGTCGCACCAGACGCAGCGCTCCTTCATCTCGAAGTACTTCGCCGCGCCCGCCAGCTCCTCGCTCACCATGATGGGGATGATCGGGGTCGCGATGAGCTGCGAGTGGGGGTGCTCCAGCGAGGCGCCCGCCGCCTCGCCGTGGTTCTTGAAGACCAGGACGTACTCGAAGCGCGCGTCCTTCTTGAGGTCCAGGAGCCGCTCCCGGAACGCCAGCAGCACGTCGGCGACGGCGTCGGCGGGCATCGTCGCCAGCGAGGCGAGGTGCTCGGGCGTCTCGATGACGACCTCGTGGGCGCCGATGCCGTTCATGCGGTCGAAGGGCCCCTCGCCCGCGGGCTCCAGGTCGCCCTCGATGCGCAGCGCCGGGAACTTGTTGGGCACGACGCGGAACGACCAGCCGGGGCCGTTCGGGGGGCTGTCGGGGCGGCGGCCGGCGAGGATCTCCGGCGGCGTCCTGTCCTCGTGCCCCGCGCAGAACACGCACGACGTGAGCCGCGGCCGCGCCGGCTCGGGGCCGAAGTCGCTCGGCCGCCGGGCGCGGTCCGCCGCGATGATCACCCACCGTCCGACCACGGGATCCTTCCTCAGCTCGGACATCGGTCGCTCTCCCCGCTCACCCGTCCTCCGGACCCGCCGCGCGCGCCAGCAGCGAGGCCAGCGCGTCGCGCGCCGGCTTGCCGTCGAACAGCACCGCGGCGACCTCCGCGCAGATCGGCAGCGCGACGCCGTGGCGCGCCGCCAGCGCGAGCGCGCTCGCCACCGTCCGCACGCCTTCGGCGATCATCCGGGTCGCCGCCTCCACGCGCTCGCGGCTCTCCCCGCGCGCCAGCGCCATGCCGAGCGCGCGGTTGCGCGAGAGCGTGCCGGTGCACGTGAGCACGAGGTCGCCCATCCCGGCCAGGCCGGCCAGCGTCCGGGCCTGGCCGCCCATGGCGACGGCCAGGCGCGTGATCTCGGCGAGGCCGCGGGTGACGAGCGCGGCGCGCGCGTTCTCGCCGAGGCCGAGGCCGTCCGCGAGCCCGGTGGCGATCGCGATCACGTTCTTCAGCGCGCCGCCCACCTCGACGCCGATCACGTCGCGGTTCGTGTACAGCCGGAACTCGCGGCTGCCCAGCGCGGCCTGGAGCCGCGTGGCCAGGGCCTCGCCGGCCGCGGCGACGACGCAGGCGGTCGGCTGCCCGAGCGCGACCTCGCGCGCGAACGTCGGCCCGGAGAGCGCCGCGGCCGGCGCGCCCGGGAAGCGCTCCGCGAGGAGCTCGGTCATCCGCAGGTGGCGCGCGGGATCGAAGCCCTTCGTCGCGGACACGACCGGGACCCCGTCCGGCAGGGGCCCGACGTCCTTGAGCGTCGCCGCGAAGAACTCCGACGGCACCGCCACCACGACGACGTCCGCGCCGGCCACGGCCTCGGCGGGGTCGGTCGTCGCGTCGAGCCCGGGCGGGCACTCGATGTCCGGCAGGTAGAACGGGTTCCGGCGCGCGGTCCGGATCCCGGCCGCCACCTCCGGCTCCCGCGCCCAGATGCGGACGCCGGCCCCGGCCCGTGCGAGGTGGATGGCCAGCCCCGTGCCCCAGCTGCCGGCGCCGATCACCCCGATGCGGCCCGGCACGTCACGCCCTCCGCTCGCCGAGCCGGCGCTCCGTGCCGGCCAGCAGGCGGGCGATGTTCTCGTGGTGCCGCGCGACGACGATCACCGCGCCCACGGCGGCCGCGGCGGCGCTCGCGAGCGGGTAGCCGAGCAGCAGCGCGCCGACCGGGATGCAGAGCGCGGCCGTCAGCGAGCCGAGCGACACGTAGCGGAACGTCATCGTCACCGCGAGCCAGACGACCGCCGCCGGCAGCACGGCGAGCGGCAGCACGTTCAGGAACGCGCCGAGCCCGGTCGCCACGCCCTTGCCGCCCCGGAAGGCGAGGAACACCGACCAGCAGTTCCCGGCGATCGCCGCCACGGCGGCGCCGGCCCGGACGCCCGCGTCGCCCCCGGCCAGCGCGGCGGCGGCCGTCACCGCGAGGTAGCCCTTGGCCACGTCTCCGGCGAGCGTCAGCAGCGCGGGGGTGCGGCCGGCGGTGCGCAGCACGTTCGTCATGCCGATGTTGCCGCTGCCGTGGCGCCGGATGTCGCCGATCCCCCACGCGCGGGCGATCACGAAGCCCACGGGGATCGCGCCGACCAGGTACGCGACGAGGAGCGCCGCGACCGGCGTCACGACCAGCGTTCTTCCCCCGGCACGATCGCGCGGTAGTCGGCCTTGCGGAAGAACCGGTAGAAGTAGTCGACCGCGGAGACGACGGTCAGGCCGAGCGCGAGCCACAGCACCAGGGTGGCGGCGACGTGGAACGCCGGCGACCCCACGCCCTTCTCCACGATCAGCATCGTGATCGCCACGTACTGGCTCACGGTCTTCCACTTCGCCAGCTTGGAGGCCGGCACGATGACGCCGACGCCCGCCGCCACGGCGCGCAGCCCCGTGACGGCCAGCTCGCGGCCGATGATGACCACGACCATCCACGCGGCGACCTTGTCGATCTGGAGCAGCGACACCAGGGCCGCGGCGACGAGCAGCTTGTCGGCGATGGGGTCGAGCAGCGTGCCCAGCGTCGTGACCTGGTTCCGCCGGCGCGCGATGACGCCGTCGGCCCAGTCGGTGAGCGAGGCGAGGATGAAGATCGCCGCCGCGATCACGGCGTGCACGCGCGACGACGAGATCAGGAAGACGATCAGCAGCGGCACCGCGACGATGCGCGTGAGCGTGAGACCGATCGGTAAGTTCACGTCACCACCCCGTGCGGACGGCTGGCATTATCGGGGGCCGCGAACGACCTTGTCAACGGCGGGCAGGTACACGGGCACGATGGTGGTCGCGTCGAGCGCCAGGCAGGCGGCCACGTCGTCGGCGTGGCCGCGCGCCGCCAGACGGCGGGCCCACTCGGAGTCCCGCGCCAGCCGGGTGACGTCCTTGCCGTACGTCGCGGCCAGCCGGGCCGCCTCCGCCGCGGCGGGGGTCAGCCGCGCGCCCGGCTCCTCCCGGGCCAGGCGCGCCGCCAGGAGGCCCGCGCACACGTGATCCTCCAGCGACACGGCGCCGCGCTGCCCCGAGCACAGCAGCGTGACGTCCCGCCCCTGGGCGAGCGCCCACGCCGCAGCGGCGCCGAGGTTGACGAGCGCCGCCACGGCGACGGCGGCGGCGCCCCGCGCCGCGAGCAGGGCGCGCGTGCCGTTGCTGGTCGTGAACACCAGCGTCCGCCCCGCCACGCGCTCGGGAGTGCACGCCGCCGGGGAGTTGCCGAGGTCGAAGCCGGCGATCGCCTCCCCGCCGCGCTCGCCGGCCGTCACCGCGCGCCCGGGACCCAGCTCGGCCGCGCGCCGCAGCGCCTCGTCCGGATCGGCGACGGGCACGATGGCCTCGCACCCGCCGGCCAGCGCCGCGATCATCGTGGTGCTGGCCCGCAGGACGTCGATGACCAGGACGGCGGCGCCGTCGAGCTGCCCGGGCGTGACCGCGTCGGCGGTCAGCGCGAGGTCGACGCGCACGCGGCTCAGCGCCCGCGGTCCCGCAGGGCGCGGATGCGCAGCCGGAGCGCGTTCAGGTTGATGAAGCCCTCGGCATCGCGCTGGCGGTAGACGGAGTCCGCCTCGAACGTCGCGAAGTCCGTGCGGTAGAGCGAGCGCGGCGAGCGGCGCCCGAGCACGGTGACGTTGCCCTTGTAGAGCTTGAGCCGCACGGTCCCGCTCACGTCGCGCGCGCACTCGTCCATGAGCGCCTGCAGCGCCTGCCGCTCCGGCGAGAACCAGAAGCCGTAGTAGACCATCTCGGCGTAGCGGGGGATCAGCGAGTCGCGGAGGTGGAGGACCTCGCGGTCCAGCGTCAGCGACTCGAGCGCGCGCCGCGCGACGTGCAGGATGGTGCCCCCCGGGGTCTCGTAGACCCCGCGGGACTTCATGCCGACGTAGCGGTTCTCCACCAGGTCCACGCGCCCGATCCCGTGCTCGCCGCCCACGCGGTTCAGCCGCGTCAGCAGCGCGACGGGCCCCAGGCGCTCGCCGTCGACGGCGACGGGGTCGCCGCCCTCGAAGTCGACCAGCACCTCGACGGGCACGTCGGGGGCGGACTCCGGCGAGTTCGTCAGCAGGAACATCTTGTCCGGCGGCGCCGCCCACGGGTCCTCGAGGATGCCGCCCTCGTAGGAGATGTGGAACAGGTTGCGGTCGGTGCTGTACGGGCGCTCGGCGGTCACCGGCACCGGGATGTCGTGCCGCCGGGCGAAGTCGAGGAGCGCAGTCCTCGAGTCGAGCTCCCACTCGCGCCACGGCGCGATCACCCGCAGGTGCGGGGCCAGCGCGGCATAGGTCAGCTCGAACCGCACCTGGTCGTTGCCCTTGCCGGTGGCGCCGTGGGCGACGGCGTCCGCCCCCTCCTTCTGCGCGATCTCCACCTGGGCGCGCGCGATCAGCGGCCGGGCGATCGACGTGCCCAGCAGGTAGCCGCCCTCGTACACGGCGCCGGCCCGCAGCATCGGGAAGACGAAGTCGCGGAGGAACTCCTCGCGGAGGTCCAGGATGTGGACGGCGGCCGCGCCCGTGCGGACGGCCTTGTCGCGGATGGGCATCAGCTCCTCGCCCTGGCCGAGGTCGGCGCAGAACGCCACGACCTCGCACCGGTGGCGCTCGATCAGCCAGCGCAGGATCACGGAGGTGTCGAGGCCGCCCGAGTAGGCGAGGACGACGCGCCGGGGGTCAGACATCGTCGGGCGAGCCTCCGAGCAGGTCCAGGATGACGGCCTTCTGGGCGTGGAGCCGGTTCTCGGCCTGGTCCAGCACGATGCTGTGGGGGCCGTCGAGCACGGCGTCGGTGATCTCCTCGCCCCGGTGCGCGGGCAGGCAGTGCATCACCAGCACCGAGGGCTTCGCGAAGGCGACGATGCGCTCGTTGACCTGGAACCGCCCGAAGGCCTCGAGCCGGCGCTCGCGCTCCGCCTCCTGCCCCATGCTCGTCCACACGTCGGTGTAGATCACGTCGGCGCCCTGGGCCGCGTCGCGCGCCTCGTGGGTGACGGTGAGATGGCCTCCGAGCCGCCGCACGACCGCCTGGACGCCGGCGTCGGGCTCGAAGCCCGGTGGGCAGGCGACGACCGTCTCGGTCCCCAGGATGGCGCCCAGCAGGATCAGCGAGTGGCAGACGTTGTTGCCGTCCCCGATCCACGCCAGGCGCATGCCGGCGAGGTCGATGCCGCGCTCCCAGAGCGTGAAGAAGTCGGCGAGCGCCTGGCAGGGGTGCTCGAAGTCGCTGAGCCCGTTGATCACCGGGATCGTGGCGTGGCGGGCGAGCGCCTCCACGGTCGCGTGGGCGTGGACGCGGGCCGCGATCCCGTCGACCCAGCGCGAGAGGTTGCGCGCGACGTCGGGGACGGACTCGCGCGTGCCCATCCCGATCTCGCTGCCGCTCAGGTAGACGGCCCGTCCGCCGAGCTGGACGATGCCGACCTCGAACGTGACCCGGGTCCGGAGCGACGGCTTCTCGAAGATCAGGGCGAGCGTCCGGCCGGCGAGCGGCGCCGCGCGGCTCCCGCGCTTGCGCCCCTGCTTGAGGGTCGCGGCCACCCGGAACAGGTGGAGGGTGCGCTCCCGCGTGAGGTCGGCCGACGACAGGAAGTGCGTCACGCCCGCGCGCCGAGCGCCGCGTCGAGGATCCCGAGCGCCTCGTCGCACGCGCGCTCGTCCACGATCAGCGGCGGCGCCAGCCGGACCACGTTCTCGCCGGCGCTGAGGATCAGGAGCCCCGCCTCCCGGCAGGCGTCGACCACGGGCCCGGCCGGCGCGGCGAGCTCCATGCCGAGGAGGAGCCCCTTGCCGCGGACGTCGCGTACCAGCGGACGCCCGGCGGCGATGCGCCGGAGGCCGTCGGCGAGGTGGCGTCCCACGCGGGCGGCGCGCTCGGGGATCTTCTCGTCGAGCATCGTCGTGAAGCAGGCGATCGCGACTGCTGTCACGAACGGGTTGCCGCCGAACGTGCTGCCGTGGGTCCCGGGGGTCATCACCGACGCGATCTCGCGGCGGGTCAGCGTGGCCCCGATGGGCAGGCCGTTGGCGAGCGCCTTGGCGACGGTCATGATGTCGGGCTCGATCCCGGCGTGCTCGTACGCCCACAGCCGGCCGGTCCGCCCGAGGCCGGTCTGGATCTCGTCGAGGATCAGCAGGGCGCCGGCCTCGTCGCAGAGCTTCCGCAGCCCCGGGAGGTAGTCGTCGCCGGGGACGCGGACGCCGCCCTCGCCCTGGACGGCCTCGACCATGACCGCCGCCGTCCGGTTGTCGATGGCGCGCTCCATGGCCCTCAGGTCGTCGTACGGGACGTGCTTGAAGCCCGGGACCAGCGGCTCGAAGCCGTGCTGGTACTTCGGCTGCCCGGTGGCCGACACCGCCGCGAGGGTGCGGCCGTGGAACGAGTTGTGGGTGGCGACGATCTCGTAGCGGTCGGTCGACAGGCGCTCGCGCCCGTACTTCCGCGCCATCTTGATCGCCGCCTCGTTGGCCTCGGCGCCCGAGTTCGAGAAGAACACCTGCTCGGCGAACGAGTGCTCGCACAGGAGCCGCGCCAGGTCGATCTGCGGCACGTTGTGGTAGAGGTTCGACACGTGCAGCAGCGTGGCGGAGGCCTCGCGGATCGCGCCGGTGACGCGGGGATGGCAGTGGCCGAGCGCCGTCACGGCGAGCCCGGCGCCGAAGTCGAGGTACGCGCGCCCCTCGGTGTCCCAGACGCGGAGGCCGTCGCCGCGGACCAGGCAGATCGGCGCCCGGGCGAAGGTCGGCATGTGGTACCGCGCGGACCACTCGAGCAGCGTCTTGGTGTCGACGGTCACAGGACGATCTCCGTGCCGATGCCCTGGCGGGTGAAGAGCTCGAGCAGGATGGCGTGCGGCAGCCTCCCGTCGATGATGTGCGCCTTGGCCGTGCCGCCCTTGAGCGCCCTGAGCGACGACTCCACCTTCGGCAGCATCCCGCCGTCGATGACGCCCTCCTGCACCAGGACCTCGGCGTCGCGGCGGCCCAGCGTGCTGACGAGCCGCCCCTCGGCGTCCAGGATCCCCTGCACGTCGGTCAGGTGGATCAGCTTCGCGGCGCCGAGCGCCGCGGCGACCTCGCCGGCGACGAGGTCGGCGTTGATGTTGTAGGTCTCCCCGCCGCCGCCCACCCCGACCGGCGCGATCACGGGGATGAAGCCATGGTCCTCCAGCAGGCGGATCGGCTCGGGGTTGACGCTCTCCACCTCGCCGACGAGCCCGATGTCGACCTCCTCGCCGCCGGGCAGGCGGTGCGGGCGGCGGTGGGCGCGGATGAGGTCGGCGTCCTTGCCGCTGAGGCCCACGGCGCGCCCGCCGTGGTGGTTGATCAGCCCCACGATCTCCTTGTTGATCTTGCCGACCAGCACCATCTCGACGATCTCGACGGTCTCCTCGTCGGTCACGCGCATGCCGCCCACGAACCGCGGCTCCTTGCCGAGGCGCTTCATCAGGGCGCCGATCTGCGGGCCGCCGCCGTGGACGATGACGACGTTGATGCCGACCAGCTTGAGCAGGATGACGTCGAGGGCGAACGGGGCCTTCAGCTCCTGCCGCTCCATCGCCGCGCCGCCGTACTTGATCACGACGGTCTTGCCGCGGAACTCGCGGATGTACGGCAGCGCCTCCATGAGGATCTCGGCGCGCCGCACGGCGTCGCCCGGCGGCGGCGGGACGGACGCCGCGGTCACAGGATGTACCTCGAGAGGTCCTGGTCGCGGGTGATGTCGGCGAGGCGCCGCTGGACGTAGCCGGCGTCGACGGTCAGCTCCTTGCCCGGCATGTCCGGGGCGTCGAACGACACGTCCTCCAAGAGCTTCTCCATGACGGTGTAGAGGCGCCGGGCGCCGATGTTCTCCGTGGCCGCGTTCACCCTCATGGCGATCTCCGCCACCGCCTCGACGGCGTCGTCCGTGAAGCGCAGCGCCACGTGCTCCGTCCGCAGCAGCTCCACGTACTGCCGGATCAGCGCGTTCCGGGGCTCCGTCAGGATGCGGATGAAATCCTCCCGCGTCAAGGGGTCCAGCTCCACCCGGATGGGGAACCGCCCCTGCAGCTCGGGGATGAGGTCCGACGGCTTGGAGACGTGGAAGGCCCCCGCGGCGATGAAGAGGATGTGGTCGGTCCGGACGATCCCGTACTTGGTCGTCACCGCCGAGCCCTCGACGATCGGCAGCAGGTCGCGCTGCACGCCTTCGCGGCTGACGTCGGGGCCGTGCCCGCCCTCGCGGCCGGCGATCTTGTCCAGCTCGTCGAGGAACACGATCCCGGAGTTCTCCACGCGGCGGATGGCCTGGCTGACGGCCTCCTCGGGGTCGACGAGCCGCTGCGCCTCCTCCTGGGCCAGCAGGCGGCGGGCCTCGGCGATCCGCACCCGCCGCCGCTTCGTCCGGGTCGGCAGGATGTTGGAGAGCATCTCCCGCAGGTTGATGCCCATCTCCTCCATGCCCTGCCCCGAGAAGACCTCGACCATCGGCATCGCCTGCTGCTGCGTCTCGAGCTCCACCGTCCGGTCGTCCAGGCGGCCGGCGCGGAGCTGTCCGCGCAGCTTCTCGCGCGTCGCTTCCCGCGCGGCGCTGCCGCCCACCTCCTCCAGCGACTCGCTGCTGAACGGCTCGCCGCCTCGGCGCGGCAGCAGCAGGTCGAGCAGCCGCTCCTCGGCGGCCTGCTCGGCCTTGTCCTGCACCGCCGCCGCCATCTCGGCCTTGACCATCGTGACCGCGAGCTCCGTCAGCTCGCGGATCATCGACTCCACGTCGCGGCCGACGTAGCCCACCTCGGTGTACTTCGACGCCTCGACCTTCACGAACGGCGCCTGGGCGAGCTTCGCCAGCCGTCGCGCGATCTCGGTCTTCCCCACCCCGGTCGGCCCGATCATGATGATGTTCTTCGGCGCGACCTCGTCCCGCAGCTCGGGGGGCAGGTTCTGGCGCCGCCAGCGGTTGCGCAGGGCGATGGCGACCGCCCGCTTGGCCCGGTCCTGGCCGACGATGTAGCGGTCGAGCTCGGCGACGATCTGCGCGGGGGTGAGGCTGGCGCCGGCGCTCACGCGCTACAGGACCTCGACGCTGACGTGCTCGTTGGTGTAGATGCAGATGCCGGCGGCGATGCGCATGGCCTCCGCCACGATGGCCTTCGCGTCCAGCTCCGAGTGGGCGACCAGCGCGCGCGCGGCGGCCAGCGCGAACGGCCCGCCGGAGCCGATCCCGATGAGGCCGTCGTCGGGCTCGATCAGGTCCCCCGTGCCCGACACGATGAACGCCCGCTCGCGGTCGGCGACGGCGAGCAGGGCCTCCAGCCGGCGCAGGACGCGGTCGGAGCGCCAGTCCTTGGCGACCTCGACGGCGGCGCGGCCCAGGTTGCCCCGGTACTCCTCGAGCCGACCCTCGAACCGCGCGAACAGCGTGAAGGCGTCGGCGGCCGCGCCGGCGAAGCCGGCGAGGACGCGGTCGTGATAGATCTTCCGGACCTTCCGGGCGCCGGCCTTCACCACCGTGTTGCCGATCGTCACCTGCCCGTCGCCCGCCATCGCCACCTGGCCGCGGTGGCGGACGCACAGCACGGTCGTCGCGCGGACGGCGAGGCCGGTCACGGGCGGCCCCGCGGGCGCGCGCGGGGATGAGCCGCGTCGTAGACGCGCATGAGCTGCTCGGAGCCCACGTGGGTGTACCGCTGCGTGGTGCTGAGCCGGCTGTGGCCGAGAAGCTCCTGGATCATCCGCAGGTCGGCGCCGGCGTCGAGCAGGTGCGTGGCGAAGCTGTGGCGCAGCGTGTGCGGCCCCACCCGGCGCGCGATCCCCGCGCGCCGCGCGCCGCCGCGGACGATCTCGAACAGGCTCCGCACGCCGAGCCGTCCCCCGCGCCGGTTCACGAACAGCGGTCCGGGGTCCGCGCCCCGGCGCCGCAGATAGCCGTCGAGGGCGGCCGCGGCGGCGCCGCCGTACGGCACGATCCGTTCCTTGCGCCCCTTGCCCATCACGCGCACCGTCCGCTGCGTCCGGTCGACGTCCTCGAGGTCGAGCCCGGCCAGCTCCGAGACGCGCAGCCCCGTCGCGTAGAGCAGCTCGAGCACCGCGCGGTCGCGCTCCGTCATGGTTCCGTCGTCCATCAGCGCCGCCGTCTCGTCGACCGGCAGGAAGGACACCAGCTTACGCCCGAGCCGGGGCGCGCGCACGTCGGCCGCCGGGTTGCGGGCGAGGTGGCCGCGGCGCACCAGGAAGCGGAGCCAGCTGCGGACCGCGGCGAGCTTCCTCGCGATGGACGCGGGATCGAGGCCGCGCGCGTGGAGTCGCGCCAGGTAGGCGCGGACGAGCCGGGCGTCGACCGCGGCGACGGCCGCCTCGGCGCCGGCGGCGTCGCGACAGAACCCGACGAACTGCTCCAGGTCGGTGCGGTAGCTGCGGACGGTGTGCGGCGAGGCGTGCTTCTCGACGGCGAGGTGGCGGAGGTACGTCTGGAGCGGCTCCCTCATGTCGCCGGCTGCTCGACCTCCCGGCGGAAGTCGCACCCCTCGCGCGCGCACTGGCGCGTGGTCCGGCCGCGCGACGTCCGTTCCGTCACGAAGGGAGCGCCGCACTTGGGGCACGCCTCCGCCACGGGCCGCTGCCAGAGGACGAAGGCGCAGCCCGGGTAGGCCGAGCAGCCGTAGAAGGTGCGCCCCCGCCTGGACCGCCGCTCGACGAGCTCGCCGCTGCACCCGTCCTGGGGGCAGGCGATGCCGAGCGTGACCGGCTTCGTGGTCTTGCACTCGGGATAGCCGGAGCACGCGATGAACTTCCCGAAGCGACCGTGCTTGATGACCATCGGCTTGCCGCACGACGGGCACGTCTCGTTCGTCGGCTCGTCCTCGGCCCGCTCGCTGCCGTCCAGGTTGCGCGTGTAGCGGCAGTCGGGATACGCGGAGCACGCGATGAACTTCCCGAAGCGTCCCCACCGCTCCTTCAGCGGCTGGCCGCACTCCGGGCACGCCTCGCCGGTCTCCTCGCCCCGCTTCTTGTCCGGCATCTCGCCCTTCGCCTTGCGCAGGTCCTTCTGGAAGGGCACGTAGAAGTCGCGGACGGCGTCGACCCACTTCAGCTCGCCCTCCTCGACCTTGTCGAGCTCGGTCTCCATCTGGGCGGTGAACTCGACGTCCATGATGTCCTTGAAGAACGGCAGCAGGAGGTCGGTCACCTCGATGCCGAGCTCGGTCGGGTAGAGCGTGCGCCGGTCGCGGCGGACGTAGCCGCGGTCGTTGATGATCGTGCCGAGGATCGAGGCGTACGTGGACGGCCGGCCGATGCCGAGCTCCTCCAGCGCCTTGATCAGCGACGCCTCCGTGTAGCGCGGCGGCGGCTGCGTGAAGTGCTGCCTGGGGTCGAGCCCCAGCAGCGTCAGCGCCTCGCCCTCCTCGAGGGCGGGCACGGCGCGCTCGGCGTCGTCGTCGGCGGCCGTCGGGTCGTCCTCGCGGCTCTCGACGTACACGGCCGTGAAGCCCCGGAACCTCAGCGTCTGGCCCTGCACGCGGAAGAGGCACTCGCCCGCGTCGATGTCGGCCGCCACGGTGTCGTAGACGGCCGGCGTCATCTGGCTCGCCAGGAACCGCTCCCAGATGAGCCGGTAGAGCGCCAGCTGGTCCTTGGTGAGGAAGCGCGCGATGGCCCTCGGCTCGCGCCCGACCTCCGAGGGCCGGATCGCCTCGTGGGCCTCCTGGGCCCCGCCGCGCGAGCGGTACGCGGGCGGCGACGCGGGCACGTACTCGTCGCCGAGCCGGCGGACGATCCACTCGCGCGCGGCGCCCTGGGCCTCGGCGGCGATGCGCACGGAGTCCGTGCGCATGTAGGTGATGAGACCGACGGCGCCCTCCTCGCCGAGGTCGATGCCCTCGTAGAGCTGCTGGGCCACCGTCATGGTCTTCTTCGCGGAGAATCCCAGCTTGCGGCCCGCCTCCTGCTGCAGCGTGGAGGTGATGAACGGCGGCGCGGGGTTGCGCTTGCGCTCGCCGCGCGTGACGGACCGGACCACGAAGCGCGCGCCCTCGAGCGTGGCCATGAGCGCCCGCGTCGTGGCCTCGTCGGGGAGCGTCGCCTTCTCGCCGCGCACCTCCTTCAGCGTCGCCGAGAACTCCGGCGGCTGTGCCGCGCGGAGGCGCGCGTGGAGCGACCAGTACTCCTCCGGACGGAAGGCCTGGATCTCGCGCTCGCGGTCGACGATCAGCCGCACCGCCACCGACTGCACGCGCCCGGCGGAGAGCCCGCGGCGCAGCTTCTCCCAGAGGAGGGGCGACAGGCTGTAGCCGACGAGGCGGTCCAGCACGCGGCGCGCCTGCTGGGCGTCGACCTTCTTCAGGTCGATGCGGCCCGGATGCTGGAAGGCGGCCCTGACCGCCCGCTCGGTGATCTCGTTGAACGTGATGCGGTAGACCTTGCGCTTGTCGACCGGCAGCTCCTGGGCGAGGTGCCAGCCGATGGCCTCGCCCTCGCGGTCGGGGTCCGTCGCGACGTAGAGCGCCTCGGCCTTCTCCGCGGCCTTCTTCAGCTCGTCGAGGACCTTCTTCTTGCCGGGCGAGACGACGTACTTCGGCTTGAAGTTCTTCTTGGGATCGACGCCGAGGCTCGACTTCGGCAGGTCGCGGACGTGTCCCATCGACGCCTTGACGACGTACTTGCCGTCCAGGTACTTCTGGATCGTCTTCACCTTCGTCGGTGACTCGACGACCACCAGCGCCTTCGCCACTACGTCCTCCCCGCCTTCACCGGCCGGCGCCGGCGCGCAGCCAGCGCTGGCCCTCGACCTGCCGCGCGAGGCCGCCGATCTCGAGCGCGATCAGCGCCGACGACAGGCGCGCGATGTCGCCGCCGCTGCGCTGCAGCAGCGTCTCGATGTGCTGCGGCTCGTCCGGCGCCAGCAGTGCGAGCACCCGCGCCTCCTCGCTCCCCGCGGCCGGCCGCTCTCGTCCCGATCCCGACGACCGAGGAGCGCGAACGGCGCTCCGCCACGGATTCGGTAATTCTTGCACGACGTCCGTCCAATCTCGAACAAGTGTAGCACCCTCCCTCAGCAGCCCGTGCGGACCGCGGCTCGTCGGGGCGGTGATTCTGCCTGGAACGGCGAAGACTTCGCGCCCGAGATCTCCGGCGAAGCCTGCGGTGATCAGCGCGCCCGAGCGGTCGGCCGCCTCGACGATCACGACGCCGAGCGCGAGGCCCGCGAGCGTGCGGTTGCGCGCCGGGAAGTGGTGCGCGAGCGGCGGCGTGCCGGGCGGAAACTGCGACACCAGCGCGCCCCGCGACTCGATCTCGCGCGCGAGCCGCGCGTTCTCCGGCGGATATGCGCGGTCCACCCCGCAGCCGAGCACGGCGATGGTGCGGCCTCCGGCGGCGAGCGCGCCGCGATGCGCGGCCGTGTCGATGCCGCGCGCCAGCCCGCTCACGATCGTCACGCCCCGGTCCGCGAGGTCGAAGGCCAGGCGCCCGGCGACCGCCATGCCGTAGTCCGTGGCACGTCGCGTGCCGACGATCGCGACGGCGAGATCGTCGCGCGGCTCCAGCGCGCCGCGCAGCCACAGCGGCGGCGGCGCCGTCACCGCGGCGAGCAGCGCGGGATATCCCGGATCGCCGGGCGCGACGTGGGCCCAGGCCATGGCGCCGACATTGGGTCGCGCGCCCGCCGGCGTCAACGGCTCGGGACGGAGACAGTGCCGGCCGCCTCCGCGCCGGGGGCCGCGGAGGCGCCCTCGAGGCGGTCGATCAGCGGGGAGCGGCGGTGCTGCGCGCGCGGAGAAACGAGCGGGCCTTGGTCGCCGCCTCGGATCTCGGGTAGTCGCGGACGACGCGCTCCCACGCCTGCTGCGCGCGCCCGGCGTCGCGGAGGTTCGCATGGCACATGCCGATCTTGAGCAGGGCGTCGGCGGTCTTGCCGTTGGGCGAGGCCATCTCGAGCACCTTCTGGAACTCGGCGAGCGCCTGGCGATAGTCGCGCTGCGCGAAGTACGCCTCCCCGATCCAGTACTGCGCGTTCGCGGCGAGCGGGTGCCTGGGGTAACGCGTGAGGAAGTCCAGGAACTCGAGCACCGCCTGGCCGTGCTCGCGCGCGCGGAACGTCGCGAGCGCCGCGCCGTACGACGCCTCGGCCGCGCCGGGACGTGCCGGAGCTTCCCGCGGGCGCTCGGCGACAGGAGGCGGCGGGGGCGCCGTCGCGGGCGCGGGCGCCGGGCGCTCGGCGAGCGCCGACCGCATCTGCTTCACGGCCGCCTCGACCTCGGACAGCCGCGCGTCCAGGCGGGCGACGGCCTCCGACGCCCGCGCGATCGAGGCGGTCAGCTCCCGCATCCGCTCCTCGATCGCGCGGAGCTCGGTCGACGTCCGGCGGGTGTCGTCGGCGTGACTGTCGTGGGCGTGGCGGAGCGCGGCGACGTCGGAGCGCAGGCTGCCGACATCGGACTCGACCTTCCTGACGCTCCCGGAGGTGGCACATCCTGCCGTGGTCGCTGCGAGGACAACCACCACCAGGAGTGTTCTCCTCATGCCGGGGCGACCGTAGCACGCTCCGGACAGGGAGTCAACCGCCCAGACAGGGGGCGGAAAGGCCCCCCTTTCCTCAGACGCGACCCGAGGTGATGCTAGGCAAGCTCCCGCAGCAACATCACTTCGACGTGATCGCCCTTGGCGACCACGGTGTCCCCCGGGACGATCGCGAGGCCGTCGGCGAGGACCATCGAGCGGAGGATGGACGAGCCCTGCTCCCCGGTGAGCCGCGCGCCGACCTCGTCGCCGTCGCGGCTGAGCGTCACGCGGAGGTAGCCGCGACGGTGTCCCGGGTTCGGGATCGGATCGAGGGCCCGCGCCCTCACGCGCGGCCGGTGGAGCCGCTCGAGCCCGGCGAGCGCGCGGAGCGCGGGCCTGACGAAGAGCTCGAACGTCACCATCGCCGACACCGGATTGCCGGGCAGGCCGAACACGAGCCGATGGCCCAGCGTGCCGAACGTGACGGGCTTGCCGGGCCTCATCGCGACCTTCCACAGGTGGAGCTCGGCGCCGCTGCGCTCGAGCGCCGTCCTCACGAGATCGAGCTCGCCGACCGACACGCCGGCCGACGACACGATCACGTCGGCGGAGAGCGCCCAGCGCAGCCGCTCCTCGATCGCCTCGAGACGATCCGGGGCCACGCCGACGTTCACGGGATCGGCGCCGGCCTCGAGCGCCTGCGCGGCGAGCGAGTACGTGTTCGTGTTCGGGATCTGGCCCGGCCCCGGCTCGACGCCGAGATCGGCCAGCTCGTTGCCGGTCGACAGGATCGCGACGCGCGGGCGCCGGTGCACGCGGACCGGCGAGTGGCCGAGCGCGGCGAGCAGCCCGATCTCGGCGGCGCCCAGCGGCCGTCCCGGGTCGAGCACGCGATCGCCGACGCGCACGTCCTCGCCGCGGGGACGCACATGGGCGCCCCGCTCGACCGGCCGCGCGACGCGGATCTCGCGCTCGCCGGCCTCCACGTCCTCCTGCGGCACCACGGCGTCGGCGCCCGCGGGCATCGGCGCGCCGGTGAAGATCCGGATGGCCTCGCCGGCGCCGAGCGCCCGGTCGGGCAGCGCGCCCGCGGCCACGCGCCCGACCACGGCCAGCGTCACGGGGGCGGCGGCGGTGTCGGCGGCGCGGACGGCGTAGCCGTCCATCGAGGAGTTTTCCCACGGCGGGATCTCGCGCCGCGAGACGACGGCCTCGGCGAGCACCCGGCCCAGCGCCACGCGGAGGTCGACCGACTCGGCGCCGAGCGGCCGTGCGCGGGCGAGTATCTGGGCGGTCGCGTCCTCGACGGTCAGCACGGCGCCTAGTGTAACGCGTCGGAGAGCGGCTGGAGTCCGGCGCGCCCGGAGCCTGGAGGCCCGGCGCGGCGCGAGCCCCGCGGCGCCGCGGCGGCCCACGTTCGGGTGGCGCCCGGAGCCCTGGTCAACCCCGCCGCGATCCCGAGGGCCGTCACGGCTCCGCCGGGCCGGCCCGAGCGTCCGGGGGGCTGGGGGGCACCGGAGCCCCCAGTAAGGTGAATCACCCGCCGGTGTGCGGCAGGTTCAGGACGGGCTTGAAGCGGTCGAAGAACCAGCGCCGGCTCAGGACGAACAGGCCGAGGAAGCCCGCGGTGATGAGGACCTCTCGCCACCCGAGCGGCAGCCCTCCCGCCGGCGACACCGACGGCACGATGACCAGCACGCGCTCGAGGAAGATCGCGACGAGGCCGAGCACGGCCACGACCACCAGCGGCGTGTGGCGCTGGGGCGGGCGGCCGGTCAGCCGCTTGAGGAGGTAGGCGAAGGGCACGAGCCAGCCGGCGACGAGCACGATCCACGCGAGCGTGAGCCACGGCTGGACGAAGAACCGCTGGACGAAGAAGCGCGTCTCCACGGGGATGTTGCCGTACCAGATGACCAGGTACTGCGACCAGAAGAAGTACATCCACATGATCGACAGGGCGAACTGGAGCTTGGCCACGTCCTGCACCGCCGCCGGCGGCACCGAGGCGAGGCCGCGGGAGTTGGCGCTGACGGTGAGGATCGACAGCAGCGCGAAGGCGGTGTAGAGCGTGCTCACGGCGAAGTAGCCGCCGAACAGGCCGCTGTACCAGATGGGGTCCAGCGACATGACGAGATCGAAGCCCCACAGCGACACGGTCACCACCCACAGCATCAGCAGCACGACGGCCAGCCGGTTGCGCCGCGCCCGCTCCCGCTCGCTCTCGGCGCCCGGGATGGCGTCGTGGAGGAGTGCCCGCACGAACGCGAAGCAGACGGCGAACAGCGCCGCGGCGCAGGCGAGCGTCCGCAGCCAGAAGAACGGCGTGTTGAGCCAGGCCGTCTTGACGGGGATCGGCTTCGTGACCCACGGATAGAGCGCCTCGCGGCCCGCGAAGAGGACCAGCAGCAGCACGAAGGCGACGGGCAGGAAGCCCGCGGTCGTCAGCGCGAGGCGGCGCACGCTGGGCGACCAGCGCGCCTCGGTGAGCTGCATCATCCCCGCGATCGCCGGCCCGGTGACCGCGAGCCCCGACCAGAAGACGAGGTTCACCAGGTAGACCGACCAGATCCTCGGCGCGTCCGCCGAGTTGACGCCGAGCAGGAACGCCAGCGCCCCGAGCGCGGCGAGGATCGCCCAGAGCGCTCTCATCGGGCGGCCAGCGTCCGGAGGTAGTTCACGATGTGCCACGCCTCCTGCGACGAGAGCGCCTCGCCGTACCCCGGCATGACGGCGCCGCCGGCCACGATGTAGCTGTGCCAGTAGCCGTCGGTGCGCTGCTTCTGGAGCTCGACGTTGGTGAGGTCCGGCGGCGGGATGAACCTGGTCGCGACCGGGCCCGTCACGCCGCCCTTGCCCTCCGGGCCGTGGCACGGCGCGCAGAACGTCACGTAGTGCTGCCGGCCGATCGCCACCGACTCCTGGGTGAGCTTGATCGGATTCGGCCGCTTCGCCGCGAGGTCGCGCTGCTCCCGGGGCAGGACGAGGGCGCCGCCCCGCGGCACGACGCCGGCCGGCATCGGGAAGACCTGCTCGCCCGGGACGATGCGCGCGGTCTGGGTCATGTTGTGGACGAAACGGTAGCCGACCACGAACGCCATCAGCCCGCCGGAAGCGGCCACCAGCAGCAGCACCAGGATGAAGACGTACTTCATGCCCGGACCTCCTCGGCGCCCGCCGTCCTGAGGATCTCCTTCACCGACTCCCCGCGACCCGGCGGGCAGTGGACGGCCACGCCGAAGCGGTCGTTGGTGAAGCGCGGGTCGTAGCCCGGCGACGGCCTGAAGCGCGGCAGCCGGCCGAGGATCACCATCCCGATCAGCGTCGCCAGCCCCCCGAACAGGATCGTCAGCTCGAAGGCGATGACCACGAACGGCGGGATCGAGGCGATCGGCTTGCCGCCGGTGACGAGCCCCCACTTCATGGCCGACCAGATCGTGAGCAGGAAGCCGGACGCGGTCCCCGTGAGCCCCCCGATCAGCGTGAAGAGCCGCACGCGGCTGACGGGGCGGTCCCGCTCCAGCACGTCCTCGATCTCGTGGACCGGGACCGGGCTCCACACCGTGAGGTCGTGGTAGCCCTTGGCCTTCAGCTCCTCGAGCGCGCGCACCGTGGTGTCGACGTGCGCGAAGACGCCGAGCACGGTTTCAGTGGCGGGCGCCATGGCCGCCGTCCTTGACGGGGTGCGGGAGCGTCTCCTTGACCTCCACGATGGAGACCGAGGGCATCAGCTTGATGAAGGCGAGGAACAGCAGGAAGAACCACGCGAAGCTGCCGATCACGATCGTGGTGTCCGTCGGCGACGGGACGTAGATGCCCCACGTGTAGGGGTAGAAGTCGTGGGCCAGCGACGGCACGATGATGTTGAACCGCTCGAACCACATGCCGATGAGGACCAGCACGGACACCAGGTAGAGCCAGAACACGCTGGTCCGCGCCTTGCGGAAGAAGAAGACCAGCGGCGCCACGCAGTTGCAGAAGTACATGAGCCAGATGGCCCACGCGTAGGTCTTCGTGGACCGCCAGAAGAGCGACGCGCGCTCGAAGTGGTCGCCGCTGTACCAGGCCGTGAACACCTCGCAGACGTAGAAGTACGTCAGCACGAGGCCGGTCACCAGGATCAGCTTCGCCATCGCGTCCAGGTGGCGCTCGGTGACGTAGGCGTGCAGGCGGAAGAAGTGCCGCATCGGCAGCACGAGCACCACCACCATCGCGAAGCCGGAGAAGATCGCGCCGTCGACGAAGAACGGCGCGAACAGCGTCGAGTGCCAGCCGGGGACCAGGGCCATGGCGAAATCCCAGGACACGACGCTGTGGACCGAGAGCACCAGCGGCGTGGCGAGGGCCGCGAAGAGGCCGTAGGCCCGGCGGTAGTGCCGCCACTGGTTGTCCGAGCCCTCCCAGCCGAGCGACAGCATCGCGTAGATGCGCCGGCGCCAGCCCGTGGAGGCGTCGCGGAGGGCCGCGACGTCGGGCACGAGGCCGACGATGAAGAACACGGTGCTGATGGTCAGGTACGTGGAGATCGCGAAGACGTCCCAGACGAGCGGCGAGCGGAAGTTCGGCCAGAGCTCGCGCTGGTTCGGGTACGGCAGCAGGAAATAGGCGAACCACATGCGGCCGGCGTGGATCAGCGGGAACAGGCCCGCCGTCAACACCGCGAAGATCGTCATCGCCTCGGAGGCCCGGTAGATCGACGTCCGCCACCGCGCCCGGAAGAGGTAGAGGACTGCGGAGATCAGCGTCCCGGCGTGGCCGATGCCGATCCAGAAGACGAACGTGGTGATGTACATCGCCCACATCTGGGGCGTGCGCTTGCCGGCGGCGCCCATGCCGACCCAGATCTGCCACGTCCAGGCGAGGATGCCGCAGGTCAGGATCAGCCCGACGATGCACATCCACGCGAAGTACGCGTTGCCGGGCGGGTCGAGCGTGCGGAGGACGTCGCGGTTGACGTCCCCGAACGTCGGCGTGCGGTGGCGCTCCGTGACGGCGCTCACGCGTGACCCCGGACGACTTTCCGGAGATACGTGACCGACGGCCGCGTCCCGATCTCCTCGAGCACGTGATAGGCGCGCGGCGCGTGGGCCTGCTTCGTGGCGTCGCTCCCCTCGTCCTTGAGGTTGCCGAACGTGATGGCCCGCGTGGGGCACGTCTGCTGGCAGGCGGTCAGGATGTCCCCGTCGCGGACCGGCCGCTTCTCGTCGCGGGCGCGGTCCTTGCCGGCCACGATGCGCTGGATGCACATCGTGCACTTCTCCATGATGCCCAGCTGCCGGACGGTCACGTCGGGGTTGAGCTGCACCTCGAGCGGCGCGGGGAACTCGTAGTTGAACCAGTTGAAGCGCCGCACGTGGTACGGGCAGTTGTTGCCGCAGTACCGGGTGCCGACGCACCGGTTGTAGACCTGCCCGTTGAGCCCCTCCTCGGTCCGGTACGCCGCGAACACCGGGCACACCGGCTCGCACGGCGCGATCTCGCAGTGCTGGCAGAGCATCGGCAGGAAGAGGTTCTGCGGGCGCTCCGGCTTGCCCTCGGCCCAGCGCTCGATGCGCAGCCAGTGGAGCTGCCGCCCGTACGCCGCCTGGGCCTTGCCCACGACCGGGACGTTGTTCTCGGCCTGGCAGGCGACGACGCACGCCTGGCAGCCGATGCAGAGGTCGACGTCGATCGTCATGCCCCACCGGTACCCGGGGTAGTGCTGGGGCGGGTACATGCTCGGCAGCTCGTGGGCCTTGCCCTTGCCGCGCAGCGCCTGCTCGCGCGCCGCCGCCAGGTCCACGTGCTGGGCCAGCTCGCGGTGGTCCTGGTCGTGGGTCGCCTGCAGGATGGCGAGCGGCCGCCGCGCGCCGGTCTTCGTGAGCGTGACCTTGACCGACACGTACGGGATGCCGCCCGAGGCCGGGTCCGGCGCGCCGCCGAGCAGCGTCATGGGGCTCATGGACGTCGGCGGCGGCAGCACGTAGCGCGGCGTGTGGTACGGCGCGTACCGGTGGCCGAGCGGGATCGCGACGGCGCCGGGATGGAGCGTCGGCGAGACGTACGCGGGCAGGTCGATGGACCCGTGCGGCGAGGCGACGCGGACGACGTCGCCCGTGCCGACGCCGAGCCTCGCCGCGGCCTCCTGCGGCACCTCGACCCACGCGTCCCACACCGCCTGGGTCATCGTGTCCGGCGTCTCGTGAAGCCAGGCGGCGCCCGCCGAGCGCCCGTCGTAGAACCTGAACGACGGGAACGGCAGCAGCGTGAAGCCGTCGGCCGGGCCGTCGAGCTTGGGGCGCGCGGGCTCGACGGCGCCGACCTTCGCGCTCACCGCGGCGGCCGGGACGTCGCGCCACACGCCGCCCTGCTGGAGCGCCTCCTCCCAGCGATCCTTGACCACCGGCTCCCAGGCAGCGCGCAGGAACTGCTCGAACGACGGCCACGGCAGCGGCCCCTGCCCCTCTGCGGCGCCGAGCGCGGCCCGGCCGATGCGGATGAGCGCGTCGCCGAGCGGCAGCGAGTCGCGCACGGGCATCATCGTCGGCTGGAGCAGTCCGGTGACGCCCTCGCGGGGCGCGTAGTCGCCCCAGGACTCGAGCCAGTGGGCGTCGGGCAGGACCAGGTGCGCGAGCGCGGTGGTCTCGTCGGGCTGGTTGGAGAACGACACCACCATGCCGACCTTGCGGGCGGCGTCGGCGAACTTGAGGCCGCCCGGCAGCGTGAACGCGGGGTTCACCCGCGGCCCGAGGAGGAGGACCTCGATCTCGCCGTTCGCCATGGCCTGGACGAGCGCCGCGACGTCCGCGTACGGGGTGACCCGGCCCAGCGCCGAGTCCGGGCCGAACCGCAGCGTCCGCCCCGGCGCCCCGACGGCGGCGTTCAGGAGGTTGACGGCGATCTGGGTCTGCGTGGCGTGCTGCCCCGCGGCCGTCGGGCCCCCACCGACGGCGAGCCCGGGCCGGGCGCTCCCGAACACCTTCGCGACGTGGCGGATGGCGGCGACCGGCACGCCGCTCTCCTCGGCCGCCTTCGCGACGTCGACGCCCGCCACGGCCTCGGCGAAGCGCCGGTCCGCGACCCCTGCCTCGACCATGGCCCTCAGGACCGCGAGCGCGACCAGCCCCTCGGTGCCCGGGACGTTGCGGATCCACTCGTCGGCGGCGGACGCCGTGATCGACTGGCGGGGCTCGACGTGGATGAACGTGCCGGCGCGGCCGTTGCGGAAGCCGTGCATCGCCGCGAGACCGCGCGCGTGCTCGACGTTGGAGATCCACGTCTCGACGAGGTCGGCGCCGAACGACAGCACGACCTCGGCCTCCTCGAAGGCGTGGTACGGGATCGCGTCCCGGCCGAAGACCGCGCGGTTCGCGGCGCGGATCCACTCATAGCCGAAGGGCTCGAGGACGACGCGCGGGCGGACGCTGAGCGCCTGCGTCCAGCGGTCCATCAGGACGCCGAGGCTGCCGCTCTCGAGCTGGGTCACCAGCGCGACCGCCCGCCCGCGGCCGCCCTGCCGCAGCTCGCCGATCTTCCCGGCGACGGCCTTGATCGCGTCGTCCCACGGGATCGGCGCGAGGCTCCCGCCGTCGCGGCGCCGGGCGCCGGCGAGCCGGTCGGGGTGGTAGAGGTTCTGCAGGGCCGCCTGGCCGCGGATGCACAGCGCGCCGCGGCTCACCGGGTGGTCCGGGTTGCCCTCGAGCTTCACCACCCGGCCCTCGCGGTTGCGGGCGATCACACCGCAGCCCGCCGGGCACTCGCGGCACACGGTCGCGAACCACGAGGCGACGCCGGGCACGACCTGCTCGTTCGGCACCACCAGCGGCAGGATCTTCTCCGCCGGCTGCTGGCAGCCCGACAGCGCGGCGGCGGCGCCGGACGTCGTCACGATCTTGAAGAAGTCGCGTCGGTTCACGTGGCGCTCCGGCTCAGTGGTGGCACGTCACGCAGTCGAGCGGCGCCTGCCTCCCCCGCTCGGCGTTCTCCTTGCGGTGGCAGTCGATGCACCAGCCCATCGTCAGCGGCGGCGCTGCGGCGCGCACGCCGGCGAGCGTGAGCAGGTCGTGGCTCAGCCGGGGTCCGGTGGACGCGGCGACGGTGGTCATGGTCTCGACGGGCCCGTGGCACGTCTGGCAGCGGATCTCGGCGCGCACGTGGGCCTTGTGGGGGAAGTACGTGAACTCCGGCATCTTGTAGACGCGCACCCACGGGATCGGCTCGTTCTTCGCGGCGTATTCGGCGAGCTTCTGGATCCCGGGGCGGTCCGCCGCGGTGATCTTGTGACAGCCCATGCAGCGCGCCACCGACGGCAGCCCCGCGTACTCCGAGCGTCGCGCGTCGGCGTGGCAGTACTGGCAGTCGATCTTGTACGTCTGCACGTGCACGTTGTGCGGGAAGTCGATCGGCTGCGCCGGCGGCTGGGCGACCGCGGGCCTCTGACTCCATGACGACGCGGCGAGGAAGAGGAGGATGGCCAGGAGCGCGCCGCCCAGCGCACCCACGCCCACCTTCGCGCTCATCGACAGTCGGATCCCCCCGGGGGCATGAAGAAGCTTGTGCAAAGTATCACCAGCGCCCGAAGGAAGTCAACAAGCGATCAGCGGATGGCGGCGAGCGCCTCCGTGGCGGCGCGGGCGGCGGCGTCGATGTCGGCCTCCGCGTGCGCGAGCGAGACGAACGCCGCCTCGAACTGCGAGGGCGCCAGGAAGACGCCGCGGTCGAGCATCGCGTGGAAGAAGCGCGCGTAGCGCGCGGTGTCCGCGCGCTTCGCGCTGGCGTAGTCGGTGACGGGGCCCGGCGTGAAGAACGCGGTGAGCATCGAGCCGACGCGGTTCACCGTCGCCGGCACTCCTGCGCCCGCCGCCGCGCGGCGCAGCCCGTCCTCGAGCCGGGCTCCCAGGCGTTCCAGTCGCTCGTAGGCGTCGCCGCCGGCCAGCGCGCGCAGCGTCGCCAGGCCGGCCGCGACGGCCAGCGGGTTGCCGGACAGCGTGCCCGCCTGGTAGACGCCTCCGAGGGGCGCGACGTGCGACATCAGGTCGCGGCGGCCCCCGTAGGCGCCGACCGGCAGCCCGCCGCCGATGATCTTCCCGAGGCACGTCATGTCCGGGCGCACGCCGTAGCGCGCCTGCGCGCCGCCCCAGGCGACGCGGAAGCCCGTGATCACCTCGTCGAAGATCAGCACGGCCCCGTGCGCCGCCGTCGCCTCCCGCAGCCCCTGGAGGAACCCGGGCGCCGGCGGGACGACGCCCATGTTGCCGGCCACCGGCTCCACGACGACCGCGGCGACCTCGTCGCCCCGGGCGCGGAACAGGTCGCGCACGGCGTCCAGGTCGTTGAACGGTAGCGTCAGCGTGAGGCGGGCGAGGCTCTCGGGGACGCCGCGGCTGTCCGGGATGCCGAAGGTCGCGCCGCCCGAGCCCGCCTTCACCAGCAGGCTGTCGGCGTGGCCGTGGTAGCACCCGTCGAACTTGACGATCACGTCGCGTCCCGTGGCGCCGCGGGCGACGCGGATGGCGCTCATGGTCGCCTCGGTGCCGGAGCTCACGAGGCGCACCATCTCCATCGACGGGTACGCGTCGGTCAGCAGCTCGGCGAGCTCGACCTCGCGCGCGGTCGGCGCGCCGTAGCTCGTGCCCCGCCCCGCGGCCTCGACCAGCGCCTCGACCACCGCCGGCGGGGCGTGACCGAGGACGAGCGGTCCCCAGGAGCCGACGAAGTCGATGTAGCGGCGGCCCTCGACGTCGGCGAGCCGCGCGCCGGCGCCGCTCGCCACGAAGAATGGCTCGCCGCCCACGCCGCGGAAGGCGCGGACGGGACTGTTGACGCCGCCGGGGATCACGCGCTCGGCGCGCGCGAGCAACCCCGCCGAGCCGCCGCCGGCGGCGGGGCCGTGGTCGAGAAGGTCCCCGCGGTCGACGCGCACGAAGTCGCCGCCGTTCCAGCGATAGGCCGCCGCCGCCCTCACCGCGCCCGCCACCGCCGAGAAGACGACGTACGTCGCGTCGGGGTACTTGGGCTCGCCCGCCATGAGGGCCTGCTCGCGGTCCGTGGGCGAGAAGTAGGCGCCGGCGTTCGGGTGCGAGTGGTAGATGACGTGGACGCCGAAGCCCTGCTGCTCCAGCCGGCTGATGCGGATCAGGTCCTTCGGGTCGATGTAGTAGGCGTTGCGCGCCGTGCGCGGGTGCCGCGCCGGGTCCTGCGCGTGCAGCTCGTCCTGGATGTTGCGGCAGGCGATCAGCTGCCGCTCGGCGCCGCGGCGCAGGACGATCCCGCACGCCTCGTTCGGGTACTCGGCGAGGACCTGGCGCTCGATGGCCGCCAGCTCCTCGCGGGTCAGGATGGGCTCGGTCACCGCGCCCCTCCGGCCAGCGCCGGGATGATGGTCACCTCGTCGCCGTCGCGGAGCGGCGTGCCCAGCCCCTGCAGCGCCTCGATGGCCTCCGTGTTCACGTAGATGTTCACGTGGTGATGGACGTCGCCGCGCTCGTCGCGCACGAGGCCGCGGAGCCCCGCGAACGAGCGCTCCAGCTCGTCGAGCAGGCCGCCGACGTCGGCGGCCTCGACCTCCACCCTGTCGCGGTTGTTCGTCGCCCGCCGGAACGGCGTCGGGATGTACACCGTCACCGCCATGGTCCTCTTCCTCCGAGGTCCTCGCGCGCCGGGACTCGCCGCGCGGGCCGCCCCCCGCCCGCGCCCGTCATCCCAGGCTCAGGTATCGCTCGCCGGTGTCCGGGAGCACCGTCACGACCAGCCGGTCGGACGGCAGCTCGGCCGCCACCGCGCAGGCCGCGAACGCGGCGGCGCCCGCCGAGATGCCGGCGAGCAGCCCCTCCTCGCGCGACAGTCGCCGCGACCAGGCGATGGCGTCCTCGTCGCGCACCTGGACGATGCGGTCCAGCAGGTCGCGGTTCAGCACGCCGGGCACGAACGACGCGCCGATGCCCTGGATGGCGTGGGGCCGCGCCCGGCCTCCCGAGAGCACGGCCGACCGGGCCGGCTCGACGGCGACGATCTGCACGTCGGGCATGCGCTGCTTGAGCACCTCGCCGACGCCGGTCACGGTCCCGCCGGTGCCCACGCCGGCGACGAAGGCGTCGATCCGGCGCCCGCCCAGCGCCTCGAGGATCTCGAGCGCGGTCGTGCGCCGGTGGATCTCGGGGTTCGCGGGGTTCTGGAACTGCTGGGGCATGAAGTAGTCGGGGTGCTCGCGCAGCAGCTCCTGCGCCGCGAACACCGCTCCCGTCATGCCCTCGATCGCCGGCGTCAGGTGAATCTCGGCGCCGAACCGCGCGAGCAGCCGCTGGCGCTCGACGCTCATGTCGTCCGGCATCGTGAGGATCAGGCGGTAGCCCTTCACGGCGGCCGTCATCGCGAGGCCGATCCCGGTGTTGCCGCTGGTGGGCTCGACGATCGTGCCGCCGGGCTTCAGCAGCCCCTGGCGCTCGGCCTCCTCGACCATCGCCACCGCGATGCGGTCCTTGACGCTGCCGCCCGGGTTCAGCGACTCGAGCTTGGCGACGACCTGCGCGCCGCCGGGCTTCGGCAGCCGGTTGAGCTGCACGAGCGGCGTGCGGCCGACGACGTCGAGGACGGTGGCGGCGATGGGCGGGCGGCTCATGCGGCGGTCAGATATGGTACATCGGGCGCGCGACGCTGAGCCGTTCCCGGGCCCGCGCGGCCAGCTCGCCGAACGTCAGGCGGTCGACCACGCCGGAGACGGCCTCCGCGATCTCCTCCCACAGCTCGACCAGGTCGTGCTCGCGCCGCGCGCGGTCGCGGCCCAGCGCCTCGAACGGCGCGCTGGCGCCCTCCACCGCGCGCAGCACGGCGCCGACCGTCACCTCGTCCGGCGACTTCGTCAGGTGGTAGCCGCCGGCCGCGCCGCGCTTCGACGTGAGCAGCCCGGCGCGCTTGAGCGCCAGCAGGACCTGTTCCAGGTACCGCTGGGGAATGGCCTGGCGCGCGGCGATCTCCTGGATCGGGATGAGACCGCGCCCGTGGTGCAGCGCCAGGTCCAGCACGGCCCGGATCGCGTACTCGCCCTTGGCCGAGATCCGCATGCGGGTGCCGATCGGCCCCTCCCTCAGCGCTCGCCGTGCTCGAGCAGGCGGGCCGCGTCCTTCGCGAAGTAGGTGATCACGATGTCGGCGCCCGCCCGCCGGATGGCCGTGAGCGCCTCGATCATGACGCGCTTCTCGTCGAGCCAGCCGAGCTGGGCGGCGGCCTTGATCATCGCGTACTCGCCGGAGACGGAGTACGCGGCCAGCGGCACGCCGAACTCCGCCTTGGCGCGCGAGACCACGTCGAGGTACGGCAGCGCCGGCTTCACCATGATGATGTCGGCTCCCTCGTCGAGGTCCAGCGCGATCTCGCGCATGGCCTCCACGCCGTTGGCCGGGTCCATCTGGTACGAGCGGCGGTCGCCGAACTGCGGGGTCGAGTCGGCCGCCTCGCGGAACGGCCCGTAGAACGCCGACGCGTACTTCGCCGAGTAGGCCATGATCGGCGTGTCGACAAAGCCGCCCTCGTCGAGGGCCTCGCGGATGGCGCCCACCCGGCCGTCCATCATGTCGGACGGCGCCACCATGTCGGCGCCGGCCTCGGCGTGGGAGACGGCGACGCGGGCCAGGAGCTCGAGCGTGGCGTCGTTCCGGACGCTGCCCTGCTCGACGACCCCGCAGTGGCCGTGGCTCGTGTACTGGCAGAGGCACACGTCGGTGACGACCAGGAGGTCGGAAACGGTGTCCTTCACCGCCCGCACCGCCTGCTGCACGATGCCGTCCTCGGCGTAGGCCTCGGAGCCGCGCGGATCCTTGTCCTCGGGGAGGCCGAACAGGAGGAGGGCCGGGATCCCCATGCCGGCGGCGTCCTTCGCCTCCTTCTGGAGCTCGTCGATCGACATCCGCACCTGTCCCGGCATCGATGCGATCGGCTCACGCACCCCGCGGCCGTGCACGGCGAAGACGGGGTACACGAGGTCGTCCACCGACAGGCGCGTCTCGCGCACCAGCCGCCGCAGCAGGGCCTTCTCCCTGAGACGCCTCGGACGGAACATGGCCTGTGCCATCACTCGCTCCTCCTGCCCGACCCGGAGCCGACGCCGCGCGGCGACGTCCCGGGGCGTGCGAAGTGCTCGACGATCGCCCGCGCCAGCGCTGGGATCGTGTACTCACGCGGCATGACATGCGTCGTCAGGCCGTACTCGGCGGCGGTCGCCGCGGTGATCGGGCCGATCGACGCCACGGTCACGGCGGCGAGCCAGGCGCGTCGCTCCGCCTCCGTGAACAGCTCGGCGAAGTTCCGCGCCGTCGACGAGCTGGTGAACGTCACCACGTCGACCGCGCCGGCCTCCAGCGCCCGCCGGAGCGACGGCGCCGCGCTCTCCACCCGCCGGGTAGTATACGCGGCCACCTCGACCACCTCGGCGCCCGTCGCGGCGAGCGCCGTCACGAGGACGTCGCGCGTGCGCGCGGCCCGCGGCAGCAACACGCGGTCGCCGGCGCCCAGGCGCCCGCGCAGGCGCTCGACGAGCCCCTCGGCGCGGTACTCCTCCGGCGTCAGGTCGACGGCGAGCCCGCGCGCGGCGAGCGCGCTCGCCGTCGCCGGGCCGATCGCCGCCACCCGCGCCCCGCGGAGAGCGGACCACGAGCCGCCACGCTCCGCCAGGCGCCGGTCGACCATGAGGACGCCGTTGACGCTCGTGAAGATCGCCCAGGTGAACGTCGCGGCGGCGTCGAGCGCGCGGTCGAGCGCCTCCCAGGACGCGGGCGGCTCGATGGCGATCGTCGGGGCCTGGACGACCCGCGCCCCCTCCGCCTCGAGCAGGGCGACGAACGGCGCCGCCTGCTCGGCCGCTCGCGTGACGACCACCGTCCGGCCCTCGAGCGCGCGCGGGCTCATGCCGTCCCCGGCCGGGGCGCGAGCGGCGCCAGGTCGCCCGCGCCCCGCTCCAGCAGCGACTCCGCCAGCCGGACGCCGAGGGCCTCGGCCTCGCCCGGCGCCGCCGCCGCCTCGACGCGGAGGAGGCGGCGTCCGTCCTCGCTCGCCACGACGGCCGTCATCGCGAGGCGCGCGCCGTCCATCACCGCGTGGGCGGCCATCGGCGTCGTGCAAGAGGCGCCGAGCCGGCGGAGGCACGCGCGCTCGGCCACTGCGCACGCGCGCGTCGGCGCGTGGTCGATGGCGGCGACGAGCCGCCGCGTGGCGGCGTCGTCGCTCCTGACCTCGACGGCGAGGACGCCCTGGCCGACGGCGGGCACGAAGACGTCGGCAGGCAGCGGCACGGCGTGCGCGGGGGCGAGCCCCAGCCGCGCCAGCCCCGCCGCCGCCAGCAGGACGGCGTCGCACGCGCCCTCCGCCAGCTTCCTGAGGCGCGTGTCGACATTGCCGCGGAGCGGCCGCACGTCGAGGTCCGGGCGGGCCGCCAGCGCGAACGCTCGCCGCCTCAGGCTCGAGGTGCCGAGCACGGCGCCCGGCGGCAGCGCGTCGAGCCCGCCGCCGGCGCGCGAGACGACCACGTCACGCGGATCGTCGCGCCTCGGGTACGCGGCCACCTCGAGGCCGTCCGGCGGGTCGGCGGGGAGGTCCTTCAGGCTGTGCACCGCGACGTCGACGCGCCCGTCGGCGAGCGCCTCCTCGATCTCCCGCACGAACAGCCCCTTGCCGCCGGCGTCGGCGAGCCGGGCGCCGAGCAGCCGGTCGCCCTCGGTCTTCATGGGCACGATCTCGACGGTGGCGCCCGCCTGCCGGAGGGAGGCGGCGACCAGCGCCGCCTGGGCGAGGGCCAGGGCGCTGCCCCGCGTGCCGAGCCGGATCACGGCCGCCTCAGTCACCGCCCGCCGCGCGGCCCAGGCCGAACAGCTCGTGGACCACCTGGGTCCACGAGCGGGCGGCGCCGGCGCGGGACGACTCGCGCAGCTTCGTGATAGGCACGTGGAGGATCTTGTTCACGATGGCCGCGGACAGCGCCTCGATCGCGGCGCGCGTCTCGGGCGAGGCGTCGGGCAGCCTTGCCAGCGCCTTGCGGACCTCTCCCGCGCGGATGTCCTCCAGGCGCGCCCGCAGCGAGACGATCGTCGGGACGACCTCCACGTCGGACAGCCGGGCGAGGAACTTCGCCACCTCGCGCTCGACGAGGCCCTCGGCGCGGTGGGCCTCGCGCGCGCGCTCGCGGATGTTGGCGTCCACGACCTGGCGGAGGTCGTCGATGTCGTACAGGTAGACGTTCGCCAGCGAGCCGACGCTCGGCTCCACGTCGCGCGGCACCGCGATGTCGATGAAGAAGAGCGGCCGCGCGCCCCGGCCGTGGACCGCGCGGGCCGCCATGTCGTGGGTGATGACGGCGTGCCGGGCGCCGGTCGACGTGATGACGATGTCGACCGCGCCGAGGGCCGTCGGCAGGTCGTCGAAGGGCACCGCCGTGCCGGACAGCGCCCGCGCCATCTCCTGCGCGCGAGGCCACGTCCGGTTCGCGACGTAGATCGGGTACGCGCCCTGCTCCACCAGGTGGCGTGCCGCCAGCTCGCCCATCTTGCCGGCGCCGACCAGCAGGACCGCCCGCCCCCCCAGCTCGGCGAAGATCTTCCTGGCCAGCTCGACGGCCGCGTACGACACGGACACGGCGTGCCGTCCCACCTCGGTCTCGTTCCTCACGCGCTTGGCGACGGCGAACGCCTGCGTGAACAGCGCGTGGAGCGTGGGGCCGACGGTCTCGCACGCCTGGGCGAGCGCGAACGCGTCCTTCACCTGCCCCAGGATCTGCGGCTCGCCGACCATCATCGAGTCGAGGCTCGCCGCGACGCGGAAGGCGTGGCGGACGGCGTCGGCCTCGAGGTGCGTGTAGAGCGCGCCCTCCAGCCGGGCCGGATCGAGGCCGCGCTGGCGGCACAGCATGCGGAAGCAGACCGCGCGCGCCTCGCCCGGCACGTCGGCGACGCCGTAGACCTCGACGCGGTTGCACGTCGACAGGACCAGCGCCTCCGACAGGGCGCTGGTGGCCTGCACGTCGTGGAGGATCTCGCGCAGCTTGTCCTCGTCGACGGCGAGCTGCTCCCGGACGTCGACGGGCGCCGTGCGGTGGTTGAGGCCGCTGACGAAGAGCGGCATCGCCGCCCGCCCGCCTCAGGAGCCGTGGCGGCCGGGCAGGAACAGCCCGGCGCCGAGGGTGAGGACGAGCGCCGCGAAGCCGACGATCGAGAAGTAGGCGGCGCGCCGGCCGTGCCACCCGGCGGCGGCGCGGCCGGCGAGCGTCGCGGCGTAGATCGCCCACGCGACGAACGAGAGCATCGCAAGCGGGTCGAACGCGAAGACGCTGCCCCAGGCGCGGCCGGCCCACACGGCGCCGAGGATGAGCCCGGTCGTCAGGAACGGGAAGCCGAGCGCGAGCGTCCGGTACGTCAGGCGGTCGAGGGTCTCGAGGGCCGGCAGCCGGTAGTAGAAGGCGCCCGGGCGGCGGGCCTTGAGCTGCCGCTCCTGGAGCACGTACATGATCGCGCCGGCGAAGTTGAGCATGAAGGCGGCGATGCCGATCAGCGCCAGCGCGATGTGCGTCCAGAGCCACGCGCTCGTCAGCGCGCGGTCCATCTGGGCGAGCCCGAGGCCGCGGGCCGCCGACGACACGCCGAGCATCGAGACCACGGGCAGCACGAACGCGCCCAGGACCTTGAGCCCCGAGGCCCGCTCGAGCCACAGGGTCAGTCCGACCGCGATCCAGATGGCCAGGGACAGCGCCTCTGACAGGGTGCCGAGCGGCGGCCGCCCCAGCTCGAGGCCGAGGCGCAGCAGGGACACGGCGTGCAGGACCCAGCCGGCGACGATGACCACCGACGCGAGGCGGTGGATCACCTCGGCGCGCTGGATCAGGTACGCGAGGGCCAGCCCGGTCGCGATCACGTAGGCGATCACCGCGAGCGCGAACACGGGGGACATCACCCGGGGAACTCAATCACGGCGCGAGTTTACCACATTCCCGATGAGTGAATGCGGGCGGAATTCCGGCCGGGCGGCCGGATCCGGGCCGCTCGCGGGCCTGACGTCGGATCCGGGCTACATGCCGAGCTCGATGAGCGACGGCAGCGGTCGCCAGTAACCGCTGCGCCGGGCCGCCATGTCGAAATGGGGCGAGCCCCAGTCCTCGACGACGGCGGGGCCGCCGTTCCACCTGACCCGCCTGTCCAGCTCCTTGAGGTAGGCGCGGCAGCCCGTGCACGCAGTGATGGAGTAGCCCTCCTCGCCGCCCCCCGGCTCGAGCCGCACGAGCGACCGCGACTCGGCGTTGCCGCAGTAGGGGCACTGGGCGCGCGAGAAGAACCAGCCTCCGCCGCACACGTGGCAGGCCAGGCGCCGCCGCCCGTCCTCGACGATGTCGCCCCATCCCGGCGGCGCCCCGCAGAACGGACAGACGCCGAGGGTCCACACACCGTCGCTGGGATGCTCGCGGCACCTGGCGAAGTACGCCTCGAGGAGGGGCCGGAGCCCGACCGTCGCCGCGAACGACACGACCTCGGGCGCGAGGCCGACGGACTCCGGCACGACGCCGAGCCGTCCCCGGGACGGCAGCAGGCTGCGCGGGGTGATCTCGCCGCGGTCCCAGGACCGAGCGAACCTCGTGATCCCGTCCGCCGCGCCCTCGCGCACGCCGGACGCCATCTGGAGCGCCGCGGCAACCAGCTCCTCGACGTCGTCGACGGCCAGGGACGGCGCTGCCTCCGCGGCGAGCGGGACGCCGCGTTCCCAGAGGCGGCGGCACTCGGCGGCGGTCCACGCCAGCGGCGTGACCCGGGCGGACGTCGCGGCCCAGCGGCTGAAGATCTCCCCCTGGGGCTCGAGGGTGGGCGCGAGCGAGGAACGGCGCCGCAGCACGTCGGCCCACGCCTCCTGGAGGTCGAGCGAAGCGACGACGGTCATGACTCGGAGCGAGGGAGGACGCGGCGGGAGGCCCGCGGGGGACTCCCGCCGGTCTTCGACGCGAGCCGGATCAGGCCTGACCGGCCGCCATGATGACGGTCTTGACGAGGAAGCCTCCCACCAGCACGAGCACCGACGCGACCGCCGTGAGACCGAGCGACGGCCGGCGCATGCCCATGATGCCGATCGCCAGCGGCGCCACGAGCCCGACGACGACGGCCCCCAGCCAGAACATGAGGCTGTACGGGCCGCCGACGAGCTGGCGCAGGGCGTGGGTGGAGGCGACGGAGCCGGACGCCGACAGCGAGACCACGAACACGATGACGGCCAGGGCCTGGACCAGCAGCGCCATGACCGTGGCGGTGTTGAGCCGGGCGATGCTGTCGCCGGCGCGGCCCCGCAGCAGGGCCAGGATGAGGGCGATGGCGGCGGCGCCGCTGGAGGCGCCGACCGCGAGGAACAGCGCGCCGAGGGCGTGGCCGTTGGTCCACAGCGGGCGCGCGGTGGCGCCGAGCAGCACGCCGGGATACGCGGCCAGGAAGAAGCCGACGAGGCTGCCGACGACGCCGACCACGGTCAGCGGACCCGCCAGGTCCCGCGCCTTGCCGGTGTCCTGCAGGAACGTGAACAGCGCGGCGAGCGCCGCGCACGCCGAGAACAGGAGGAGCGCCCACGCTCCCATGCTCATGGGCGAGAGCACGTTGAAGGTGCGCAGCATGTTGAGGAAGCGGGTCGGCACGCCCAGGTCGACGATCAGGATCAGGGGGCACGGGATCAGCGCGATGAACGCGACGTAGTAACCCACCCGGACCGTGTCGCGGAAGCGCACGGAGTCGAGCAGGTTGGCGACGGTGGCGATGACGAACGCCCCCGCCGCCAGACCGCCGAGGAAGAAGTAGACGTCGATCAGGAACGGCCAGTGCGAGGACTGGAGGAGCGCCACGGCTAGCCCTCCTTCCCGTTGCGCTGGCGGAACGCCACCAGCGCGCCCAGCCCCACGAGCAGCGCCGATCCGATCGACAGCAGCGAGTCCACGAAGATGTTGCGCTGCGGCAGCTTCGGGTTCTCGGGCAGGCCGTACGAGGTCGGCTTGCCGAGCAGCAGGAAGAAGGCGTTGAGCCCGCCGAGGAAGCCGCCGCTGTCCGCCCCGTAGAGCTGCGCCTCCTTGAAGCCCATCGTCTTGAGGGTCTCCACGCGCTTCCTGGCCTTCGCCACCAGGTCGTCACGGAAGCCGAACTGGATCGACTCCGTGGGGCAGGCCTTGGCGCAGGCCGGGCCGAGGCCGTTGTGGATCCGGTCGTTGCAGAACGTGCACTTCCGCGCGGTGCCGGTGTCCTCGTTGAAGCTGACGACGCCGAACGGGCACGCGGAGACGCAGTAGCGGCAGCCGTTGCACACGTCCTGGTTGATGTTGACGGTGCCGAACTGCGTCCGGTAGATCGCGCCGGTGGGGCAGGCGTTCAGGCAGCCCGCCTCGGCGCAGTGCTTGCAGACGTCGGACATCAGGAGCCAGGCGAGGTCGCCGTTCGGCTTGCCGGCGGGCGCCTCGAGGAAGCGCACGAGACGGAACGTCTTGTCGGTGAAGTGGGTGTGGTTCTGGTACGTGCCGGTCCACTCGGGACTCTCGGCGTCAAGCTCGTTCCACTGCTTGCACGCGACCTGGCAGGCCCGGCAGCCGATGCACAGGGACGTGTCCGTGAACATCGCGAGCGTGCGCGCCATGGCTACACCACCCCCTTCTTCACGTTGCACACGAAGGCCTTCGTCTCCTGGATGTAGACGTTCGGGTCACCGACGGTGGCCGAGAGGTCGTTGGTGATGTCGCCCTTCGCGATGCCGTTGTAGCCCCAGTGCCACGGCACGCCGATCTGGTGGATCTTCTTGCCGTCGATGGTGAAGGGCTTGAAGCGGTTGGTCACCATCGCCTTGACGTGGATCTTCCCGCGCGGCGTCATGACCGTGACCTTGTCGCCGTTCTGGATGCCCAGCTCCTGCGCCAGCTCGTGGCTGATCTCGGCGAAGTGCGACTCGAACATCTCCGCCAGGAACGGCAGGTAGCGGGACATGACGCCGGAGAGGTGGTGCTCCGTGAGCCGGTACGTGGTGATCACGTACGGGTAGTCGGGCGAGCCGACGGGCGCCAGCTCGTTCCGCTGGTCCGGCACCTTCCAGATCTTCGCCACCGGGTTGTTCTGCGTCTTCGAGAGCAGGTTCTTCACCGGCGACTCGATCGGCTCGTAGTGCTCGGGGAACGGCCCGTCGTTCAGCGGGCCGAAGAACGCGCCGACGAGGTCGGCGCGCATGATGAACGGCTTGTCGCCGTTCTTGGCGTCGGGCGCCAGGAACGGGTTGAAGTCGGGGACGTCGAGCCCCACCCACTTGCCCTTCTTGTCGGGCTCGTTGCCGGGAGCGTTCGGGTCCCACCAGATGAGCTTCTTCTTCTCGCTCCACGGCTTGCCCTGGAGGTCGGCCGAGGCGCGGTTGTAGAGGATCCGCCGGTTCGCCGGCCACGCGAAGCCCCAGCCGTGGCCGAGGTAGTCCTCGGCGGTGGCCGGCTTGCGGCCGTTCGCGCGGTTGACGAGCTTGCCGTCGGGGCCCTCGACGATGACGCCGGTGTAGATCCAGCAGCCGGAGGTCGTCTTGCCGTCGTCCGTCAGGTGCGCGAACGTGTTGATCGGCTGGCCCTTCTTGTAGACGACCTTGCCGTCCTTGTCCTTGATCTCCTCGGTGGCGACGCCGTTGATCTCCTTCAGCACCTCCACCATGTCGGGCTCTTTCGGGTTGTCGCCGTACTTGAAGTTGGCGGCGAGGAAGCCCCGGTCCCGCGGCTTCTTCGAGCTGGCGTAGAGCTTCTGCAGCCGCCGGGCGAGCGAGCAGACGAACTCCGCGTCCGACGTGACGTCGCCGGGCGGGTCGACCGCCTTCTCGTGCCACTGGATGAGCCGCATGGTGTTCGTCAGCGACCCGTTCTTCTCGGCGGCCGGAGCCGCCGGCAGGAAGAAGACCTCGGTCTTGACGCTCTTGGGGTCGGTCCCCGGCGCCTTCCAGACCTCCGCCGTCTCGGTGACGAAGATGTCCTTCACCACCAGCCAGTCCAGCCGCTGCATGGCCGCGCGGGCCAGCTTGGCGTTGGGCCCGCCGACAGCCGGGTTCTGGCCGAGGGCGAGGAAGCCCTTGATGACCCCGTTGTACATGTCGACGAAGATGTGCTGGTGGCTGTAGGCGTCGGCCGAGGCCCGCTTCGGCAGCCAGTCGTAGCCGTAGTCGTTCTCCTTGGTGGCCGCGTCGTCGTAGAAGGCCTTGAGCAGGCTCACCATGAACTTCGGCCGGTTCACCCAGAACCCGCCCTTCGGCGTCTCCTTCTCCAGGTAGGTCTTCAGGTCCGGGTGGGCGTCCCGGAGCGGCATCGGCAGGTACCCGGGCAGCTCGTGGTAGAGCAGCTCCAGGTCCGTGGCCCCCTGCACGTTGGCGTGGCCGCGGAGGGCCACGATGCCGCCGCCAGGCCGGCCGATGTTGCCCAGCAGGAGCTGCAGCATGCAGAGCGCCCGGATGTTCTCCACGCCGTTGGTGTGCTGGGTCAGGTTGAGCGCGTACGTGATCGTGCCGGTCTTCTCGGGGCCGGAAGTGCCGCAGAACAGCTTGGCGACCTCCTCGAAGCGGTCCTTCGGGATGCCGGCCACGCGCTCCACCATCTCGGGCGTGTAGCGGCTGTAGTGCCGCTTCAGGAGCTGGAAGACGCAGTTCGGGTCCCGCAGCGTGAGGTCACGCCGGGGGTTGCCCTCGGCGTCCAGCTGGTACTTCCACGAGGCGCGATCGTAGCTCCGCTTGGTCGGGTCGTACCCCGTGAACACGCCGTCCAGGTCGGTCGCCGTCTTGAACTGGGGATCGATCAGGAACGACGCGTTGGTGTAGTGGACGACGTAGTCCTTGAAGTACAGGTTGTGCTGGATCGCGTAGTTGATGAGCCCGCCGAAGAAGACGATGTTGGTGCCCGAGCGCAGCGGCACGTGGATGTCGGCGGCCGCGCTGGTCCGGGTGTAGCGCGGATCGACGTGGATCAGCTTCGCCCCGCGCTCCTTGGCCTTCATCACCCACTGGAAGCCGACGGGGTGGTTCTCCGCCATGTTGGACGTGGCCATGATCACATCCGAGTTCTGGATGTCGATCAGGCTCGTCGTCATCGCCCCGCGACCGAACGTGGTCCCCAAAGCTGGGACCGTGGCGGAGTGTCAGACTCGGGCCTGGTGTTCGTGGTAGACGATGCCGAAGGTCCGGTTCAGCTTGCTGAGCAGGTAGCACTCCTCGTTGTCGGCGCACGCCGACCCGAGCGAGGCGATCGCGTCCAGCCGGTTGACCGTGACCTCCTTTCCGTCCCTGTTCTTCTCCTTCTCGATGAAGTACTTCTCGCGCGTCTCGTAGTAGCGCTTGGCGATCTCGTCGTACATCCACTCCAGCGGCTTCTCCTCCCAGCGGTCCGACCCCGGCGCGCGGTAGAGCGCCTTGGTCGGACGCAGCGGGTTGTTGGAGAGCTGGATGGTGGCCGCGCCCTTCGGGCACAGCCGGCCGAGCGTGTGCGGCGTGTCCGGATCGCCCTCGATGTCGATGATCTTGCCGTCGCGCGAGTAGATGAGCTGGCCGCAGCCCACCGCGCAGTACGGGCAGACGCTCCGGACCATCTTCGCTTCCTTGATCTTCAGCGACGTCGCGGCGGCCTCGACGGGCGCGAGGTCGAGGCCGGCGCCCGCGGCCACTCCCGTGGCCGTCGCGGTGCCGAACTTCAAGAAGTCACGGCGCGACAGACTCATGACCGTCCCTCCGTTGATGGGAGCGCCGCGTGGCGGCGCCTGGCAGACTCGTCCCCTGGACGATGCGTGAAACGTCGCGAGACACGTGCGGTCCGGCTGCCCACGCCGGCGCTCTAGAACTCGGGGCTCGTCAGCTCGTCCCAGACCCGGCGGACGACGACGATTCGCTCCGGGCGGTCGGGCGTGCCCTCGACACGGACGATGTCGCCGGGGTTGAGGGCCTCGAGGCCGCCGGTCGCGGCCTCGTCCCCGACGATCAGCGTGGACTCCGAGCAGGTCAGATCCGTGCACGCGTCGGAGTTGCTCTTGATCCTGACGTGCCCGGTCGCCCTGTCCACGCCCACGACCACGAAGCGGCTTTCCTGGAGCCAGTCGGTGAGACTACGAGTCATCGCCGTTCCCTCCCTGGCTGGCGTCGCTCGTACGGCAAGAACGTGCCGCGATGCTACTCGTGGTCCAACCTGTCTGTCAAGGATGACACCTGTGAGGTCGCCGACTTTTGTGAAAAGCGGCGCGAGGTTCAGTCCGCGCCCTCGGCGCCGGGCCCGCGGCGCTCGGTGGAGGCGTACCGGTCCAGCCGCTCCCGGAGGAGCTGCCTGGCCGTGGCCTGGTCGCCCCGGGTCAGCGCCTCCATGACCGCTCGACGGGTGGCGAGGTCCACGATCGGGGCGTCGAGGTAGGGGTTGTAGAAGCGTCCCAGCTCCAGCAGGATCCGGTCCACCCGCTGGACGTTGCCGAGGTCGGCCTCGGCCTCCTTGAACAGCTCGACCGCGTAGTCCTCGCGCCGCCGGAACTTGAGCCCGCGCCGGTGGCGCTCGTCCTCGGGGCCGGGCCTGGCGCCGGCCTCGTCAGCCACGGGCGACCGCCGGCTCCAGCACGACCCCGTCGCCGGCGTAGAGGTTGAGACCGTCCGGCCTCACGTAGCCGCACACGGTGACGTTCAGCTGCTCCGCCAGCGCGACGGCCATCTCGGTCGGCGACGTCCGCGACGCGACCAGCGGCACGCCCATTCGGGCCGCCTTGAGCAGCATCTCGGAGGAGATCCGCCCGGTGGACAGCAGGATGCGCCCCTCGGTGGGGATGCCGCGCATCAGGGCCTCGCCCTTGACCTTGTCGACGGCGTTGTGGCGGCCGACGTCCTCGGCGACGACCAGCAGCCGGTCGCCGTCGCCGAGCGCGGCGCCGTGGATGCCGCGCGAGGTCTGGTAGTGGACCGCCGCGCCGAACAGCTCCTTCATGAGCGAGGCCAGCTGCTCCGTCGTGACCCGGACGCTGGACCGGAGCCGGGGGAACAGGCGGTGGTCGATCCTGAACGTGATGCCGCCGCCGCAGCCGGACGTCAGGATGCGCTCGGTGGGCAGCTCGACGGGTCGCGCCAGCGTGACATCGGCCCGGCCGTCGACGGGCGACACGTCGAGGCGGGTGACGTCGGCGAGGTCGGCGATGACCTTCTCCATCCACAGATAGCCGACGACGAGCGCCTCGATCTTCATCGGCGAGCAGAGGAGCGTCAGGAAGCGCTCGCCGTTGACGTAGACCGTGAGCGGCTGCTCCCGGACGACCTCGCCCCTCGTCTCCTCGACGCGCCTGCCGCGGACCTTGAGGTAGGTGCGCACCGTGCGTCGATTGTAACAGCGCGGGCCGCCCGGGCGGCGGCCGGACGGCTTCCTGCCCTGCCGGCGCCGGGCGCGGGTCAGTACACCACGCGGACGAGCGTGAGCCCGTGGGCCGGCGCCGTGGCCCCCGCGCGCGTGCGATCGCGGCCGGCGAGAACGGCCGCCAGCCAGCCGGGCTCGCGCGCCCCGCGGCCGACGGCCACCAGGCTGCCGACGATGTTGCGGACCATGTGGTGCAGGAACCGGTCGGCGGAGACGAGCACGGCGACGCGGTCGTCGCGCCGCAGGACGTGGAGCGCCCGGACGCGGCACACCGGAAAGGCGCCGCGCCCCGCCGCCGCGCGGAACGCGCTGAAGTCGTGCCGTCCGACGAGGGCGCCGGCGGCGACGCGCATGGCCGCCACGTCGAGCGGCCGGCGGACGTGCCAGGCGTAGCGCCGCAGGAGCGGGTTCGCGACGGCGCCGTTGTCGACGAGATACAGGTAGCGCTTGGCGACCGCCGCCCGGCGAGCGTCGAAGCCTGGCCGGGCCTCTGCGGCGGCCATCACGCGGATGTCGGCGGGAAGCGCCGCGTTGAGCGCCCCCAGCACCCGCTCGGGCGCGAGCGCCGAACGGGTGGAGAGCGAGACGACCTGGCGGAGGGCGTGGACGCCGGCGTCGGTGCGGCTGGCCCCGGTCACCCCGACGCCGGGGCCGAGGAGGTCGCGTGCCGCCGCCGCCAGCGCTCCCTGCACCGTGGCCGCGGCGGGCTGGACCTGCCAGCCGGCGTAGGCGGTCCCGTCGTACGAGACCACGAGACGGAGGACGCGGAGGGGCGGCGGGGACGGTCCGGTCAGCGGCGGCGCGAGGACCCGGGCGGGACGAGGGCGAGCCAGGCGACGACCACGACCATGAAGAGCACGACGTTGACGACCATGTCGACGGACACCCGGGGCAGGCCGATCATCCGCCCTCGGGAGTCGAGCCAGGTCTGGCGCTCGAGATCCTTCGGCTCGAAGGCCTGGGGATCGTAGCCGGCCAGGGCGTTCAGCACGCGCACGACGCCGGGGACGACGACGTACGCGACGACGATGATGGTGAGCAGGACCGCGATGTGGAAGCGCGCGTGGTAGCCGAAGTGCCGGTGGTAGTAGCGCCTCAGGCCGATGGCGCGCCCTCCCGCTCCTCTACGTGCGGAGCAGCAGCTCGGCGATCTGCACGGCGTTCGTGGCGGCGCCCTTCCTCAGCTGATCGCCGACGACCCAGAAGTTCAGCGCGCGCGGGTGGGACAGGTCCTCCCGCACGCGTCCCACGAAGCAGTCGTCCTGTCCCTCGACGTGGACCGGCATCGGGTAGCGGTTCTCCGACGGCTCGTCCCAGAGCCGGAGCCCCGGGAACCGCGCGAACAGCTCGCGCGCCCGCGCCGCCGTGATCTTCTCCTCGGTCTCCGCGTTGACGGCGATCGAGTGGCACGTGAACACGGGCACCCGCACGGTCGTGGGCGCGATCTGGAGGTCGGGCGCCTCCAGGATCTTCCGCGTCTCGTTGACGAGCTTCATCTCCTCCCCCGTGTAGCCGTCGGGGCGGAAGGCGTCGATGTGCGGGATGAGGTTGAACGCGAGCTGGTGCGCGAAGTGCCGGGGCACGATGGCCTCGCCCCGCGCCCAGGCGAGCGTCTGCTGGCGCAGGTCGTCGAGGCCGTTGACGCCCGCGCCCGACGCCGCCTGGAACGACGTCGCCACGACGCGGCGGAGCCGGCCGGCGTCGTGCAGCGGCTTCAGCGGCATCACGGTCACGATCGTCGTGCAGTTCGGGCAGGCGACGATGCCCCGGTGGCCCCGGACGGCGTGGGGGTTGATCTCGGGCACGACGAGCGGGACGGACGGGTCCATCCGGAACGCGTTCGACTTGTCGACGACCACCGCCCCCGCCGCGACGATCATCGGGGCGTACTCCCGCGACTGGGCCGACCCCGCCGAGCAGAACGCGATCTCGACGCCGCGGAAGGCGGCGGGCTCGACCCGCCGCACGGGGAGGCTCTCGCCGCCGAAGGTGACGGTCTTGCCGACCGAGCGCTCGGAAGCGAAGCAGCGCAGCTCGCGGACGGGGAACTTCCGTTCCTCGAGGATCCTGAGGGTCGTCTGCCCGGCCGCCCCCGTGGCGCCGACGACCGCGACAACGACGCCCGACGCCATCAGTACTGCGCCTCGACTTCCCGCACGATCAGGTCCCCCATCTCCTTGGTGCCCACGACGCGCGCGCCCGGCCCCGCGACGTCCCGCGTCCGGTACCCCTGCTCCAGCACGCGCAGGACGGCGCGGTCGACCCGGTCGGCGTCCGCCTGGCGGTCCAGCGCGTAGCGGAGCAGCATCCCCGCCGACAGGATCGCGGCGATCGGGTTCGCGAGCCCCTTGCCCGCGATGTCGGGCGCCGTCCCGTGCACGGGCTCGTACAGCCCGACGGAGCCGCCGATCGACGCCGACGGCAGCATGCCCATCGAGCCCGCGAGGATCGCCGCCTCGTCGGACAAAATATCACCGAAGGTGTTCTCGGTCACGATCGTGTCGAAGTGCGTCGGCCGGTTGACCAGCGCCATGGCGCAGTTGTCGACCAGCACGTGCTCGAGCGCCACGTCGGGGTAGTCGGCCCCGACCCGCGTGACCACGTCGCGCCACAGCTGGGACACGGCGAGGACGTTGGCCTTGTCGACGGAGGCCAGGCGCCGGCGCCGCTTGCGGGCCACCTCGAACGCCACGCGGGCGACGCGCTCGATCTCCCGCGTCGTGTAGACCATGGTGTTGACGGCGCGGGCCCCGCCGTCGGAGAACCGCTCCACGCCCCGCGGCTCGCCGAAGTAGAGCCCGCCGGTGAGCTCGCGGATCACCATGATGTCGGTGCCCTCGACCACGGACCGCTTGAGCGGCGAGGCGTCGACGAGCATCGGCAGGCACCGGGCCGGCCGGAGGTTGGCGTAGAGGTCGAGCTCCTTGCGGAGCCCGAGGAGGCCCCGCTCGGGACGCTGCTCCTGGGGAGCGTCGTCCCACGTCGGCCCGCCCACCGCCCCGAAGAGGATCGCGTGGGCCTTGCGGCACAGGTCGAGCGTCGCCGGCGGGAGCGGCCCGCCGGTGGCGTCGATGGCGGCGCCGCCGACGAGCGCCTGCTCGAACTCGAAGCCGACGCCGGCGGCGCGGCCGACGGCCTGGAGGACCCGCACGGCCTCGGGCGTCACCTCCTGCCCGATCCCGTCGCCCGGCAGCACCGCGATGCGGTAGGTCGTCACGCTGGTCTCCTAGGGGCCGACTTCCTTCGCCCGCTGGGTGGAGGTGTGGGCCAGCCGGTTGAGCGCGTTCAGGTACGCGCGGGCGCTCGCCTCGATGACGTCCGTCGACGCCCCCTTGCCGGAGACCATCGTGCCGTCCAGGTCGACCTTGACGGAGACCTCGCCGATGGCGTCCTTGCCGGAGGTCGCGGCGCGGATCGCGTAGTCCACGAGCCGGCCCTTGACCCCGGTGATGGCGTCGATGGCGTTCAGCACCGCGTCCACGGGGCCGTCGCCGACGCCCGAGTCCTGGTACACCTGCCCCTCCTTGCGGAGGCGCACGGTCGCCGACGGCACCACGCCGGTGCCGCTGATCACGTGCAGGTAGTCCAGCTCGTACAGCTCCGGGATCTTCGTCGCCTCGTCGGTGACGATGGCGACGAGGTCCTCGTCGTAGACCTCCTTCTTCCGGTCCGCGAGGTCCTTGAACTTCCTGAAGGCCCGGTCCAGCTCGCCGCCGTCCAGGTCGAAGCCCAGGTCCTTGAGGCGCGCGGCCAGCGCGTGCCGCCCCGAGTGCTTGCCGAGGACGAGCTTGTTGGACGGCCGGCCGATGTCCTCGGGCTTCATGATCTCGTAGGTGAGCTTCTCCTTGAGGACTCCGTCCTGGTGGATCCCCGCCTCGTGGGCGAAGGCGTTCTCGCCCACGATGGCCTTGTTCGGCTGGACGTGGACGCCCGTGATGTGGGAGAGGAGCCGCGAGGTCTTGAAGATCTCCTCGGTCCGCACCCGCGTCTCGAGCCCGAAGAAGTCCTTCCGGGTCCGGAGCGCCATCACGATCTCCTCGAGCGAGGCGTTGCCGGCCCGCTCGCCGATGCCGTTGATGGTGCACTCCACCTGGCGCGCGCCGTTCATGATCGCGGTGAGCGAGTTGGCCACCGCCTGGCCGAGGTCGTTGTGGCAGTGGACGGAGACCACGACGCGCTCGATCCCGTGCACCTGCTCGCGGATGCGGGCGATGCGCTCGCCCCACTCCTGCGGGATCGCGTAGCCGACGGTGTCGGGGATGTTGATGGTCCCGGCGCCGGCGTCGATGACGGCCGACAGCACGTCGCACATGTAGTCGAAGTCCGAGCGGGAGGCGTCCTCCGGCGAGAACTCGACGTCGTCGCAGTAGCCCCGGGCGTGGCGCACGGCCTCGACGGCGGCCTTCAGGACCTCCGCGCGCGACTTCCGCAGCTTGTACTTCAGGTGGATGTCGGACGTCGCCACGAACGTGTGGATGCGGGGCCGGCGCGCGTACTTCACCGCCTCCCAGCACCGGTCGATGTCGGCCAGGCCGACGCGGCTCAGGCCGCAGACGGCCGGCGCGTTCTCGAGCGTGCCGACCTGGCGGGCCACCTCGCGGGTCGCCTCGAAGTCCTCCTCCGAGGAGATCGGGAACCCCGCCTCGATGACGTCGACGCCCAGGCGCGCGAGCTGCCGGGCCATCTCCAGCTTCTCCATGGTGTTCATGGAGAACCCCGGCGCCTGCTCGCCGTCCCTCAGCGTCGTGTCGAAGATGATCACGCGATCCATACGTCCTCCCCCGGCTCCGAGGCGCGCGTCACGCCTCTCGCCCCGCCTCGCGGGCGCCGGCCTCGCCGGCCACGGCGACCGTGCGTCCCATGACCGCGCGCCGCAGCGGGCCCGACAGCGCGTAGCCCGCGAACAGCAGGAACAGGAACAGCTCGTGGTTCGTGGCCACGATCATCACGCCCAGCACGACGACCAGCAGCGCCTGCAGCGGCCGGCGGCGGGCCCAGTCGATCTCCTTGAAGCTCCAGTACCGGAACGTCGACACCATCAGCAGCGCGACCAGGTACGTCCCGACCGCGAGCACGACCGCCGTCCAGCGCGCCAGCGGCTCGCCCTCCAGCAGCAGGACGCTGGCGGCGAGGATGCCGGCGGCCGCGGGCGTCGACAGCCCGATGAAGAACCGGCGGTCGACGGAGCCCGTCTGCACGTTGAACCGCGCGAGCCGCAGCGCCCCGCAGATGACGAACAGGAACGCGCCGAACCAGGCCGGCCGCCCGAGCCCCTTGAGCGCGAACGCGTACACGAGGAACGCCGGCGCCACGCAGAACGACACCACGTCGGCGAGCGAGTCGAACTCGACGCCGAACTGGCTCGTGGCCTTCATCAGGCGCGCCACCCGCCCGTCGAGCAGGTCCATGACCATCGCGATGAAGATCGCGAACGCCGCCTCCTGGTAGCGGCCGTCGACGGTCAGCAGCAGCGCGAAGAAGCCGCAGAAGAGGTTGGCGGTCGTGAGCAGGCTCGGCAGCAGGAAGATGCCGCGCCGCCGGTTCTCGCGCAGCTCCTGCCAGCGCCGCCGGCGTCCGCCCCGCCCCGGCCTCCGCATCATGGCCATGCCAGCACTCCCAGCACCGTGACCCCGCCCCGGACCCGCTCGCCCACGGCCACGCGGACCGCGGTGCCGCGGGGCATGTAGCAGTCGGTGCGCGAGCCGAACCGGATCATCCCGAACCGCTCCCCGGCCTCCAGCTTGTCCCCCGCGCCCACGCGGCAGACGATCCTGCGCGCGACGACGCCCGCCACCTGGACGACGGTGACCCGCGCCGTCGCGCCCTGGATGTGGATGGCGCACCGCTCGTTCACCAGCCCGGCCTCCGGCGAGTACGCCGCGACGAACCGGCCCGGCGTGTACGAGGTGCCGACGACGAGCCCCTCGATCGGCGACCGGTTGACGTGGACGTCGAGGGGCGACAGGAAGATCGACACGCGGACGGCCGGGCCCACGAACTCGTCCTCCTCGTCGGCCACGGCCGTCACGGTCCCGTCGGCCGGGGAGAGGACCGCGTTCGCCACGTCGGGCGCCGTCCGCTCCGGGTCGCGGAAGAAGCCGAGCGAGGCCAGCGAGGCGAGCGCGAACGGCGCCGCCATCGCGCGCCGGCCGATCAGCGCCAGCGCGACGGCGACGGCCGCCGGTCCCAGGACGAAGGGCCAGCCCTCGCGCGCGACGGGGAGCCTCATGCGCGCGCCTACATCCGCGGCGGCGTGATCCACGCCATCATGGCGCGCAGCCGCTTGCCGACCTCCTCGATCTGGTGGTCGGCGTCGCGCTTCCGCATCGCGAGGAACTGCGCGCGGTTGGCCTGGTTCTCCAGCACCCACTCGCGGGCGAACTGCCCCGACTGGATCTCGGCGAGGATGCGCTTCATCTCGGCCTTGGTCTGCTCGCTCACCACCCGCGGGCCGCGCGTGTAGTCGCCGTACTCGGCGGTGTCGGAGACCGAGTAGCGCATGTAGGCGAGGCCGCCCTGGTAGAAGAGGTCGACGATCAGCTTCATCTCGTGCATGCACTCGAAGTACGCCACCTCGGGCTGGTATCCGGCCTCGACGAGCGTCTCGAACGCCGCCTTGATCAGGTGCGAGATGCCGCCGCAGAGGGTCGTCTGCTCGCCGAAGAGATCGGTCTCGGTCTCCTCCCGGAAGGTCGTCTCGATGACGCCGGCGCGAGTGCAGCCCACGCCCCTGCCGTAGGCGAGCGCCAGGTCGCGGGCCTTGCCGGTGACGTCCTGGTGGACGGCCAGCAGCGCCGGCACGCCGGGGCCCTGGGTGAACAGGTCGCGCATGACGTGGCCCGGGGCCTTCGGGGCGATCATCGTCACGTCGACGTCGGGCGGCGGCACCACCTGGTTGAAGTGGATGTTGAAGCCGTGGGCGAACATCAGCATCTTGCCCTTCGCCAGCCCGTCCCGGATCGACTCCTCGAAGACCGCGCGCTGGCTCTGGTCGGGCAGCAGGATCATGACGACGTCGGCCGCCCGCGCCGCCTCCGCCACGGTGGCCACGCGGAGGCCGTCCTTCTCGGCCTTCGCCCAGCTCCGCGAGCCCTTGTAGAGGCCGACGACGACGTCCTGGCCGGAGTCGCGCAGGTTGAGGGCGTGGGCATGCCCCTGGCTGCCGTAGCCGATGATCGCGATCTTCCTGCCCTTGAGCAGCCCGAGGTCCGCGTCCTGGTCGTAGTAGATCTTTGCCGGCATCGCCGTCAGTCCCTCTCCTCGTCCTCGCCGTGTTCGGTTGCGCTCAGTCCGCGAACCCCACCACGCGCGGGTCGTCGGAGACCCGCGCGCGCTTCGGCTCGGCCGCCTTCCGCCGCGTCTTCGGCCCCCGCGCGATGGCGACCTTCCCCGTCCGGACGAGCTCCTGGATCCCCATGGGGCGCAGCAGCTCGATCAGGGCCTCGAGCTTCTCCTCGTCGCCGGTCGCCTCGAGCGTGAAGCTGGCGGGCGTGACGTCGACGACCTTCGCCCGGAAGATGTCCGCCGTCCGGAGGATCTCCGCCCGGTGCTGCGGCTCCGCGTTGACGCGGATCAGCATCAGCTCGCGCTCGACGTGGTCGTCGTCGGTCAGGTCGCTCACCTTGATGACGTCGATGAGCTTGTGGAGCTGCTTCATCACCTGCTCGATGATGAACTCGTCGCCGTGGACGACGATGGTCATGCGGCTGACCGTCGGGTCGAGCGTCTCGCCCACGGAGAGGCTCTCGATGTTGTAGCCGCGGGCCGAGAACAGCCCGGCCACGCGCGACAGCACGCCGAACTTGTTCTCGACGAGGACGGCGATCGTGTGCTTGCGCGGCTCGCTGCCGTTGGACGTCATCTCAGAAGCCCGTCTGCGACCTGGTCGCCCGGTCGCGGACCTCGCGGCTGGGCGGCTCCAGGATCATGTCGGTGTTGGCGCCGCCCGCCGGCACCATGGGGAAGACGCACTCGTCCTTGTCGACGCAGACGTCGAGGACCACGGGGCCCGGCGTCGCGAGCATCTTCTCGATGGCGCCCGGCACCTCGCTGGGCCTCGTCACGCGCAGCCCCATGCAGCCGTACGCCTCCGCCAGCTTCACCCAGTCCGGGATCCCGGGCAGGTCGATGGCGAAGTAGCGCTCCTTGTAGATGATGCGCTGCCACTGGCGCACCATGCCGTGGCCGCTGTTGTTGATGATGACGCTCTTCACCGGGAGCCGCTCGGTGAAGCAGGTGGCCAGCTCCTGGCTGTTCATCGCGAAGGAGCCGTCGCCGTCGATGTTGATGACGGTCTTCCCGGGGTGGGCGGCCTGGACGCCCATGGCCGTGGGCAGCCCGTAGCCCATCGTGCCGAGGCCCCCCGAGGTGCACCAGCGCCGGGGGTGGGTGAACCGGTAGTACTGCGCCGCCCACATCTGGTGCTGGCCGACGCCGGTGACGATGTACGCCTCGCCGCGCGTCTGCCGCGAGATCTCCTGGACGACGTACTGCGGCTTGACGACGTCGTCGCTCCAGTCGTAGCGCAGGGGGAACTTCTCGCGCCACTCCGCGATCCTCGCGCTCCACTCCTGCCGGGCCTCGCCGATGGGGGCCGGGACCCCCCGGGCGAGCTCCTCGCCCACCGCCTCGAGGAGCGCGCGCAGCACCCGGCGGCAGTCGCCGACGATGGGGACGTGGACCTTGATGTTCTTGGAGATCGACGACGGGTCGATGTCGATGTGGACGATCTCGGCGTGCGGCGCGAACGCCTCCACCTTGCCGGTGACGCGGTCGTCGAAGCGGGCGCCGACGGCGACCAGCACGTCCGAGTGGTGGACGGCCATGTTGGCGTAGTACGTGCCGTGCATGCCCAGCATCTCGAGCGACAGGGGGTGCGCCGACGGGAAGGCGCCGAGCCCCATGAGCGTCGTGGTCACGGGCGTCCCGGTCAGCTCGGCCAGCGCCAGCAGCTCCTCGTGGGCGTCGGCGATGATCACGCCGCCGCCGACGTAGAGCACGGGCCGCCGGGCGCGCGCGATGAGGCGCGCCGCCTTCTTGATCTGCCCGGGGTGCCCGTCGTAGTTGGGGTTGTAGGAGCGGAGCGAGATCCGCTCGGGCCAGATCAGCTCCGTCTCCTTGACCAGGATGTCCTTCGGGAGGTCGATGTGGACGGGGCCCGGCCGGCCCGTCGACGCCAGGTGGAACGCCTCGCGGATGATGGGCCCGATGTCCTTGCCGTCCTTCACCAGGAAGTTGTGCTTGGTGCACGGGCGGGTGATGCCGCAGTTGTCGGCCTCCTGGAAGGCGTCGTTGCCGATCAGGTGCGTCGGCACCTGGCCCGTGAACGCGACGATCGGGATCGAGTCCATGTAGGCGTCCTGGAGCGCCGTGACCAGGTTGGTCGCGGCCGGCCCCGACGTCACCAGGCAGACCCCGACCTTGCCCGTGGTGCGGGCGTAGCCCTCGGCGGCGTGGCCCGCGGCCGCCTCCTGGCGGACCAGGATGTGGCGGATCCCCTCGAAGTCGTAGAGGGCGTCGTAGATCGGCAGCACCGCGCCCCCGGGAAGGCCGAAGATCGTGTCCACCCCTTCCCGCTTGAGCGAATGCAGGACTGCGAGCGCACCGGACATTTTCACAGCCGTCCCCTCCTACAGCAGGCCCGCGCTGGCGAGCACGTCCTTGATGTCCGCGATGGCGTCCCCGTCGGGCGTCGGAAGCGGAGCGCGGCACGGTCCGCCGTAGAAGCCCTGCAGGTCGAGCGCCGCCTTGAGGCCCCCGATGCCGTACCGCCCGGGGATGCCGCGGTCGGCGGCCATCATCCGGGCCGCGATCTCGCGCGCCTCGTGCCATCGGCCGGCGCGCGCGTGCGCGTACACCTCGCAGAACTCGCGGGGCGCGATGTCGGCGAGGGCCAGGATGCCGCCCGAGGCGCCGATGGCGAGCGCCGGCACCAGCGCCGACGCCGAGCCGACGAGCACGTGGAACGTCTTGGGGGTCTGGTCGAGGATCTGCGCGCACTGCGGGATGTTGCCGGACGAGTCCTTGATCCCCGCGACGTTCGGGTGGGCCGCGATGCGGGCCACCGTCTCCGCCTCCAGGTTCACCCCCGTGTTGAGCGGGAAGTTGTAGAGCACGATCGGGATCGGCGAGGCGTCGGCCACGGCCAGATAGTGGCGCACCTGCGCCTCCGGCCGGGTGAACGCCTTCGTGAAGTAGTGCGGGGTGATCACGATCGCCGCGTCGGCGCCGATCTCGGCCGCCCGCCGCGTCCGCTGGATCGTGTGCAGCGTCGAGTCGGCCCCGGTGCCGGCGATGAACGCGCGGTCGGCGGGGATGGCCTCGCGCGCGGCGACGAGCAACCGGTCGCGCTCGGCCTCCGACAGCAGCGGGAACTCCCCCGTCGAGCCCAGCACGACGTAGCCGGCGAGCGGCGCCGCCCCGTAGCGGCGGAGGTTCGCGGCGAGCCGGTCGGGCGCGACGTCGTCGCCGCGGTACGGCGTCGTGAGCGGCAGGAACACGCCCTGGAGGTCACGCACCGGCGCCTCCCGACTGGGCGCGCTCGCGGAGCCGCGCCTGGGCCGCCGCGAGCCGCGCGATGGGGATCGCGAAGGGCGAGCAGGAGACGTAGGTCATCCGCACCCGGTGACAGAACTCCACGGACGAGGGCTCGCCGCCGTGCTCGCCGCAGATGCCGATCTTGAGGTCGGGACGGGCCCGCCGCCCCCGCTCGATGCCGATCCGGATCAGCTCGCCGACGCCCTCCTGGTCGAGGACCGAGAAGGGGTCGCTGGGCAGCAGCCCCTTCTGGAGGTAGTCGGGCAGGAACTTGGCGACGTCGTCGCGGCTGTAGCCGTACGTGAGCTGGGTCAGGTCGTTGGTGCCGAACGAGAAGAACTCGGCGTACTCGGCGATCTTGTCGGCGATCAGCGCCGCGCGCGGCACCTCGATCATCGTGCCGATGGTGTACCTCACCGGCACGCCCTTCTCGGCCACGATGCCGTCGGCGATGTCCTTCGTCTGCTTGTACGTGAGCTGCATCTCGCCGACGGTGCCGGTGAGCGGGATCATGATCTCGGGCTCGACCCTGACGCCCTGCTCGGCGACGGCGCAGGCGGCCTCCATGATGGCCCGCACCTGCATGCCGTAGATCTTCGGCGACGTGATCCCCAGCCGGCAGCCGCGGTGGCCCAGCATGGGGTTCGCCTCGCGGAGCGAGTCGACCTTGGCGATCTTCTGCTCCAGCGCCTGCTGCAGCTCCGGGTTCACCCCGAGCGCGTCGAGCCGGGCCCGCTCCTCGATCATCTCCCTGAACTCGCGGGGGTTGGCGAGGAACTCGTGCAGGGGCGGGTCGAGCAGGCGGATGGTGACGGGCAGGCCGTCCATGGCGCGGAAGATGCCCACGAAGTCGTCCCGCTGGAACGGCAGCAGCTTGTCGAGGGCCGCCTGCTGCGCCAGCGGGTCGGACGCCATGATCATCTCGCGCATGATGGGGATCCGCTCGGCGGCGAAGAACATGTGCTCGGTGCGGACCAGCCCGATGCCCTCGGCGCCGAACTCCCGGGCCTTCCGCGCGTCCTCCGGCGTGTCGGCGTTGGCGCGGACGCCCAGCGTGCGGTAGCGGTCCGCCCAGCCGAGGAAGACGCGGACCTCCTCGGGCAGCTCGCCGCCGATCACCGGCACCTCGTCGAGCAGCACCTCGCCGGTCCCGCCGTCCACCGACACGATGTCGCCCTCGCGGACCGTGCGGCCGCCGGCCCGGAACAGACGGTGCTCCTCGTCGACGGCGATGTCGCTCGCGCCGACGATGCACGGCTTGCCCATGCCGACGGCGACGACCGCGGCGTGCGACGTGCGGCCGCCGCGCGCGGTGACGATCCCCTGCGACGCGTACATGCCCGCGACGTCCTCCGGCGACGTCTCGGGGCGGACGAGGATCACGCGGTGCCCCGCCTTCGCCCACTCCACCGCGCGGTCGGCGTCGAAGACGACCTGGCCCACCGCGGCGCCCGGCGCCGCCGGCAGCCCCCGGGCCAGGAGCCGTCCGTCCCGCATGGCCGCCGCCCTGGCGGCCTCGTCGAAGACGGGATGGAGCAGCTCGCTCAGCACCTGCGGGGGCACGCGCATCAGCGCGGTGTGCTGGTCCAGCACGTGCTCGCGGACCAGGTCCACGGCGACGCGGACGGCCGCGCGCGCCGAGCGCTTGCCGGCGCGGGTCTGCAGGAGGTAGAGCGTGCCCTCCTGCACCGTGAACTCGATGTCCTGCATGTCCTTGTAGTGGCGCTCGAGGCGGTCCGCGATGGCGAGCAGCTGCTCGTAGATCTCCGGCATCCGGCGGCGCAGCTCGTCGATGTGCTCCGGCGTGCGGATGCCGGCGACGACGTCCTCGCCCTGCGCGTTGGCGAGGAACTCGGCGTAGAAGCGGCGCTCGCCCGTGCGCGGGTCGCGCGTGAAGCCGACGCCGGTGCCCGACGTCTCGCCCAGGTTGCCGAACACCATCGACATCACGGTGACGGCCGTGCCCCACTCGGCGGGGATGTTGTTGATGCGGCGGTACTCGACGGCCTTCTTCGCGAACCACGAGTCGAAGACGGCGTTGACGGCGTGCCGGAGCTGCTCGCGCGGCTCCTGCGGGAAGGGCGCGCCCGTCCGGGCGGCGACGACCTCCTTGTAGGCGCCGACGAGCTTCTCCAGCTCGTCGGCGGGCACCTCCGGGTCGCTCCGGACGCCGAGGCGCCGCTTCGTCGCCTCCAGCTGCTCGTCGAAGGTCTCGCGCCGGATGCCGAGGACGACGTTGCCGAACATCGTGATGAACCGCCGGTAGCAGTCCCACGCGAAGCGCGGGTTGCCCGTCCACGCGGCGAGTCCCTCGACCGTCTTGTCGTTGAGGCCCAGGTTGAGGACCGTCTCCATCATGCCCGGCATGGAGACGCGCGCGCCCGATCGCACGGAGACGAGCAGCGGGCGCTGCGGGTCGCCCAGGACGAGGCCGGCGTCGGCCTCGAGCCTCGCCAGCCCCTCGAGCACCTGCTCCCAGAGGCCCTCCGGCCACTGGCGGCCGCCGCGGTAGTAGTGCGCCCACGCCTGGGTCGTGATCGTGAAGCCGGGGGGAACGGGGATCCCGAGGTTCGTCATCTCGGCGAGCTCGCAGCCCTTGCCGCCGAGAAGGTTGCGCATCAACGACGAGCCTTCCGCCTTGCCGCGGCCGAAGGAGTACACGTACTTGTCCATAGGAAGCCTCGTCTCCGTGCGAGGATCGGCGAAAAAGTCTTTCAAGACTACAGGATGGCGCGCAGTCATGTCAATCGGACGCGCGAGCCGGCCCCCCGGGCCCCCGGTCCGGACCGGGAGCCGCCGACATCGCCCCGCCCGTCGCACGTCCGTCGCCACTCGCCCTCCCCCGACGAAAACGAAAAGGGCCACGGGATCGCTCACCCCGTGGCCCTCGATCGTCGTCCCGGAGCCACGGGCCGCCTGCCCGTGGCATCCGCCGCGCGCTACGACGCGGATGCTCCGGGCAGGCCCGGCAGCGCCAGGAGAATCAGCCCCAGCGACAGCACCCGCGTCACTCGCCTCATGCCGGCCGAGTATACGCCGCGCGGCGCCGCCGTCAAGGCCGCGGCCGGCGGCGGGTCAGCGCGCCGTGACCCAGCACGAGCGCCTCGACGGCCCTGAGGTGGTCGCGCATCGCGCGCTCGGCGGCCGCGGCGTCGCGCCGCTTGATGGCCTCGAGCACGCGGCGATGGTCGTCGTGCGAGCGCGTCGGGCGGCCCGGCGTGTTGAGCGACTCCTCGCGACTCTGGGTCAGCAGGTCCATGATCGCGTGCACGACCCGCGTGATCGCCCGGTTGTGCGCCGCCGAGGCGATCGCCGCGTGGAACTGGGCGTCCTCTCCGAGGCCGGTCCGCCCCGCCGCGATCTCGCGCGCCTGGGCCTCGAGGATGCGCTCCATCTCGACGACCTCGTCCGGCGTCGCGCGCATCGCGGCCAGGGCCGCGATCGCCGGCTCCAGCAGGCGGCGCGTCTCGAACAGCTCGCCGATGGCCTCGCGCTGCGAGAGCATCACGAGCGCCAGCGGCTCGATGAGGGCCTCGACGGAGATCTCGCGGACGAACGTCCCCTCGCCGGGCCGGATCTCCACCAGGCCGAGGCTCTCGAGCGCCCGGAGCGCCTCGCGGACCGACGTCCGGCTGACGACGAACTTCTCGGCGAGGTCGCGCTCCGGCGGCAGGCGGTCGCCGCTCTTGAGCCGGCCCTCGGCGATCATGGACTTCACCTGCCGGACGATCTCCTCGTAGATCCGCGTGGACTTGATCGGCTCGACGTGCGGCCACTCCATGTCGTCCCTCCGCTGCCGGGCCGGCTCAGGCATACGGCAGCACCCACACCAGCATCCCGAGGACGTAGCACAGCGCGCTGGCGACGATCGTGAACGGGACGCTCCAGCGGAGGAACTCCGTCAGGGGAATCTTCCGCGCTTCCTCGCGCTCGCAGATGTTGAGGGCCACGAACAGCGCGGGCGCGCCGGCGACGGTCAGGTTGCTGCCCAGCGTCCCCGACCAGAGCAGCATCCACCAGAGCGGCCACGGCTCGACGCCCTGGTCCTTCAGGTCGCGGATCGTGTAGAGGAACGTCAGGATGTACGCGTCGTGCTCCACGATGCCGACGATGGGAATGGTGACCCAGTAGAGGAGCGTCGCCCCCAGCGCCAGGTTGGTCTGGAAGAGCGGGGTGAGGGCGTGCGCGATGTGCTCGAGGATGCCGACCTTCTCCAGGCCGCCGACGAGCGCGAACAGGCCGATGTAGAACAGGATCGCCCGCCAGTCGAGCTCCCCCAGGATCGACTCGAAGTGCGGCTTGTCGTGCCCGCGCCACAGCACCTCGATGAGCACGATGAGGACCAGCGTTCCCGTCATCGCGATGAACCCGAGGCGGACGTCGAGGACCTCGCGGAAGGCCATCCCGACGATGGTGAGCACGAACATGCCGACCACCAGGGCGGCGAACTTGCGGTCGGGGATGCGGGCGTCGACGGGCAGCGCCGCCGGCGTGGCGGCCTCGAACGGGGCCACGCCCGCCGCGGCCGCGCCGACCGGACTCGGCGCCGACCGCCGCACCCGGAAGCCGTACGCGTACATGAGCGCCAGGGTCATGACGAAGGTGATCATGAGGAGCGGGAACGACGAGGGGCGGCCGAACTGCCAGACGAAGTCGAAGAACTCCGCGCCGGACACGCTGTGGAGCATCTGGGGCGGGAGGTCGCCGAGCAGGAGCGCCGTGCCCATGAAGTTCGCGGAGAAGCCGATCATCAGGATCACCGGCACCAGCGAGATGCCGAGGTGACGGACGAGCGGGATGGCCACGGGGGCCAGCATGAGGATCACCACGACGTTGTCGATGAACATCGACAGGACCCCGGCGAGCATGGACAGGATCATCACCAGCATGCCGGAGTGGCCGCGCGACAGCGCCAGGGCCCGGGCGGCCAGCCACTCGGGCACCCCGGTCTTGCCGAAGTAGCCCGCGATGATCCAGATCGACAGCAGGATCGCCATGACGTTCCAGTCGACGTAGAGGAACGCCTCCTGCTCGCTCATCACGCCCGTCCAGATCATGGCGGCGACGCCGATGAGCGCGGCCGCGGAGGCCTCGATCCGGTTGGTGATCACGAGGACGATCGTGACGAGGAAGATCACGAGCGCCACCACGGCGGTCACGGTCATCGCGGCGTCTCCGGGTGCGCGGGCCTGCCGGTGGTCGCGCGCATGACCGGCCGTGCGCGCGGGACCTTCACCGGGGCCTCGCGGGGCTCAGGTTTCGCGTGACGGCGCCGGCGTCCGCGCGGCGCGCTCCCCGGTCCCGCGGAGCTGGCGCCACCAGGGAGTGATCACCGGCAGCACGAAGAAGAGGATCGCCACCACGGTGATCGCGGCGGCGATCGGACGGTTGAAGAAGATGGCGAGCGAGCCCTGCGACATGATGAGGCTCTGGCGCAGGGCGTTCTCCGACATGTCGCCCAGCACGAGCGCCAGGACCAGCGGGGCCAGCGGGTAGTCCAGCTTCTTGAAGACGTACCCGACGACACCGAAGATCAGCATGTACCAGATGTCGATCATGCTGTTGTGCACGGCGTAGGAGCCGATCGCGCACACGACCACGATGAGCGGCGTGAGGATCGCGAAGGGGATCCGGAGGATCGCGGCGAAGAACGGCACGAAGGTCAGCACGACGAGCACGCCGATGAGGTTGCCCGTGTACATGCTGGCGATCAGGCCCCACACGAAGTCCGGCTTGTCGACGAACAGCATCGGACCGGGCTGGAGGCCCCAGATGATGAGGCCGCCCAGCATCACCGCGGCCGTCGGGGAGCCCGGGATGCCCAGCGTGATCATCGGCAGCATCGCGGCGACGCCCGCGGCGTGCGCCGCCGTCTCGGGCGCGACGATCCCCTCGAGCTCGCCCTTGCCGAAGCGCTCGGGATTCCGCGAGAACCGCTTGGCGAACGCGTAGCTCATGAACGAGGCGGGCGTCGCGCCGCCCGGCTTGAACCCCATCCAGAAACCGATGAGCGAGCCGCGCAGGAACGTGCGGCCGTAGCGCGGCAGCAGCTTCCACGTGTCCAGCACGACGCGGAGGTTCATGGCCGTCTTCGCCCCGTGGAACCGGAGCCCCTCCTCCACCGACAGGAGGATCTCGCCGATCCCGAACAGCCCGATGACGGCGACGATGAAGTCGAAGCCCTTCATGAGGTCGGTGAAGCCGAAGGTCAGCCGCAGCTGGCCGGTGACGATGTCCAGCCCGACGCTCGCCATAATGAAGCCGAGGAGGATGGAGACCAGCGACTTGAGCGGGTTGCCGCCCCCGAGGCCCACGAACGAGGAGAAGGTCAGGAGCTGGATCGCGAAGAACTCCGGTGGGCCGAACTTCAGCGCGATCTCGGCCAGGATGGGGGCGAAGAACGTGATCAGCACGATGGAGAAGAACGCGCCCACGAACGACGACGTGAACGCCGTCGTCAGCGCCTGCCCGCCCTGCCCCTGCCGGGCCAGCGGGTAGCCGTCGAACGTGGTCGCCACCGACCACGGCTCGCCGGGGATGTTGAACAGCACCGAGGTGATCGCGCCGCCGAAGAGCGCCCCCCAGTAGATCGACGTCAGCAGGATGATCGCCGACGTGGGCGGCATCGTGAACGTCAGCGGCAGCAGGATCGCGACCCCGTTGGCGCCGCCGAGTCCCGGCAGGACGCCGATGATGGTCCCCAGCGTGACGCCCACCACCGCCACGAAGATGTTGAAGGGCGTGACGGCGACCTGGAAGCCGAGGAGGAGGTTCTCGAGGCCCATCGATCAGTAGCCGAGCCAGGCCTCGACGGGCCCCTTCGGCATCGGCACCAGGAACCACGTCTCGAACACGAGGAACGCGGCGACGGGGATGACGACGGCGAGCGCGATGATCGCCCGCCAGCCGTGGCCGCCCACCCACCGCATGTAGAAGGCCAGGTAGAGCCCCGAGGCGACGTAGAGCCCGAGGCCCGGCATGGGGCCCGGGAGGTCCATGACGAAGACGAAGACGATCACCGGCACGAGCACCTGGAAGACGGGCCGGAGCTGCGCGGCGGTGGCGAACGGCCTGGTGCTGCGGCGGACGAGCGCCTGGACGAAGATGGCGACGCAGCAGGCGACGAGGATCAGCGCCATCCAGAACGGGAAGAAGCCGCTCTTGGGGCCGTCGGTGCCCCAGCCGACGCCGAGGCGGGCGGCGTCGTAGAGCACGACGCCGCCCACCGCGGCCAGGACCGCCGCCGTGACGAGATCGGCGACCCGCATCTACTTCTTGAGCAGCCCGCCCTTGGTCATCAGGTCCTTGTGGAGCTGCTCCGCCCCCTCCACCCACCTGACGTACTCGGCGCCCGTGGCGAACGCGCCCTTGAGCGCGCCCTTGTGGAGGTAGTCCTGGAAGTCCGGCGTGTCGTACACCTTCTTGAGGAACGCGACGTACCAGTCCACGGCGTCCTTCGGCATGTCGGGCGCGCCGAAGATGCCGCGGAGCATGTTGTACTGGATGTCGAGGCCGAGCGCCTCCTTGACCGTCGGGATCTCCTTCCAGTCCTGGTCGGGGATGCGCTCCGGGTCGAACACGGCCAGCGGCCGCACGCGGCCGGCCTTCCAGTGGCTCACGCACTCGATCGGGTTGTTCACCGTCGAGTCCACGTGCTTGCCGACGAGGTTCACGCACACCTCGCCGCCGCCCTTGAACGGCACGTACGTGAACTTCACGCCCAGCGCCTGCTCGAGCTGGATCGTGATGATCTGGTCCTCCTGGGCGGAGCCGGTGCCGCCCATCTTCATGCCGGGCTTCTCCTTCACCGCCGCCAGGTACTCCTTGGCGGACTTGTACGGCGTCTCGGCGTTCACCCAGAGGATGAAGCGGTCGAGGGCCATCCGGGCGATCGGCGTGAGGTCGCGCCAGTTGAACGGCACGCCGGTGTGCAGCGGCGTCGTGAACAGGTTCGAGAGCGTGATGATGATCGTGTGGGCGTCGCCCTTCTTGCCCTTCACGTGGAGGAACCCCTCGGCGCCGGCGCCGCCCGACTTGTTGACGACGACGATCGGCCGGGGCGACAGCTTGTGCTTCTCGGCGATGCCGGCGATGAGGCGGGCCATCTGGTCGGCGCCGCCGCCGGTGCCGGCGGGGATGACGAACTCGATCGGCTTGGTGGGCTCCCAGGCGTGCGCGGGAGCCGCGGCGACCGCCACCGCCAGGAGCGCGAGGAACGGGAAGGTGAGACGCGCGAGGTGTCTCATGGTCCAGCCTCCTCCAACACGGGTGTTCGTGTCCTGAGAACGCCGCGGGGCCGGGCGCCGTTCCGCGCCCGACCCCGCCACGACTGACCGGCGGTGGTCACACCCCCGCGACCGCTACTTCGCTTCGAGGGCGGCCTTCGACGCGTCCAGCCGGCGGAACGGGATGACGGCCGGGATCTCCCACTTCTCCCACATCTCGTCGACCTTCGCCTGGAAGAACGAGAGGTCCTCCTCCGTGAAGTGGGCGAAGCGGCCCTGCTTCAGCAGGTACTCGCGGACGGGCTTGCGCTTGCGCCCGTCGACGATCGCCTTGGTCTTGCCGTAGTACTTGACCACGCCGTCCTCGACCTCGTAGAGGGGGAAGATCCCCGTCTCGATGGCCAGCTCGCCCAGCTCGTGGGAGAGCATCGGGTCGTAGTCCCAGCCCTTCGGGCACGGGTCCAGCGAGTGGATGAAGGTCGGCCCGCCGATGGTCAGCGCGCGCCGCACCTTGTTCATCATCTCGACCGCGTAGGAGCCGCACACGGTGGCGACGTACCGGCACTCGGGGTGCCCGGCCGCCATCATGCCGGCCATGTTCTTCTTCCAGCGGGTGTGGATGATCCGCTTCACGCTGCCGGGCGGGCTGAACGTCGTGTGGGCGCCGTACGGCGTGAGGCCCGACAGCTGGATGTCGGTGTTCGCGTACGACTCGTTGTCGTAGAGGAGGATCAGGCAGTTGTACTCCTTGTGCGTCAGGGTGGCCGAGATGCCGTTGAGCCCCATGTCGGCCCCGCCGCCGTCGCCGCAGAAGGCGATGACGTTGATCGGCTCGGCCTTCATCTTCCCCTTCCGCATCAGGGCCTTGAGCCCGGCCGCGGTGCCGAGCGCCGCCGACCCCGACGACCCGAGCTGCGTGTGCATCCACGGCACCACCCACGGCGTCGTGTAGTACGTCGTGTTCGCGACGTACATGCAGCCGGTGGAGCCCAGCACGATGGTCCGCGGCCCGGCCGCCTTGACCATCAGCTTCATGATCAGCGCCGACTCGCAGCCCTGGCACGTCCGGTGCCCCGACGTGAAGTACTCCTCGATCGTGACCTTCTTGATGCCCCGGAACGGCTCCAGGACCTGCGTCGCGTTCGTGAACGTCTCCGCCATCGCCGTTCTCCCTATTCCCTGACGCCGAGCCAGTGCGTCTTCGTGTCCGACTTGCCGGATTTCGCGGCATTGTAGCAGAGGTCCGTCGCCTTGTAGACGTCCCCCAGGGTCACCTCGCGGCCGCCGAGGCCCGAGATGAAGCTCAGCAGCGGAGGCCGCTTCGGCGCGTTGTACATGGCCGCGCGGATCTCGTTGGCCACCACCCCGGAGGCGAAGGGCGAGCCGAACGAGTAGTCGCGGTCGATGACCCCGATCGCGGACGCGCGCGACAGGGCCTGGACGAGCTGCTCGGTCGGGAACGGCCGGAACCAGCGCAGCCGCACGAGGCCGACCTTCTTGCCCTGGGCCCGCATGTTGCGGATGCCGACCTTGATCGGCAGCGAGATCGTCCCCATGCCGATCAGGATGACCTCGGCGTCCTCGGTCATGTACTCCTCGAACCACGGGTTCTCGGGGCCGCGGCCGAACACCCGGCGGAAGTCCGCGTACGCCTCCTCGATGACCGTGTAGGCGCGCTTCATCGCCTCGTCGTTCTGCCGCCGGATCTCGATGACCCAGTCCTCGTTGGCCTGGGGCGCCACGGTGATCGGGTTGTCGGGGTGCAGCAGGAGGTCGCCCCGGTCGTAGCGCGGCAGGAACCTGTCCACCTTCGCCTTCGGCGGCACGAGCGTGAGCGCCTGCGAGTGCGTCAGGAAGGCGCCGTCCGCCGAGATGGCCAGCGGGAGCAGGACCCGGCGGTCCTCCGCCACCCGGTAGCCGATGAGCGTCGTGTCGAGCGCCTCCTGGGAGGTGTCGACCCAGCACAGCATCCACCCCAGGTCGCGCACGAAGAGCGCGTCGTTGTGCTCGACGCCGAAGGCGCCGGGATCGTCGAGCGCCCGGTTGCCGACCAGCGCCAGCATCGGCACGCGCAGGGGCGGCGTCACCACGAGGCACTCCATGGCGTAGGCCCAGCCGACGCCCGACGAGCCGCAGAACACGCGCGCGTTGACCATCGACGCGTGCTTGACGATCTCGAACTGGCTGTGCTCGCCCTCCGCCACGATGTACTCGGCCACCAGCTGGCCGTTGGCGATCTTCTTCGCGATCGCCTGCATGACCGTGTCGTACGGCCGGATCGGGTACGCCGTGACGACGTCGATGTCGGCGAGGGCCAGGGCCTCGGCCACCGCCTCGCTGCCGGAGATCAGGAGCTCCTTCTCGTCGCTTGCGGCCGGAGCCGTCGGTGTCGCAACCGCCATCGCTGTCTCTCTCCTTTGTGCCGTCGCGGGGCTAGCCGGCGACCTTGTGGGCCGCGTTCTCGCCCGGGATGCCCGCCGTGATCTCCACGCCGCCGACGTCGAGGTCGCGCTTCAGCTCCTCCTCGTACTGGCCGCGGAAGCGGAAGCCGTGCGAGCGGACGGTGGCCTTCTTGTCGCCGATCTTCGCGGTGAGCCAGGCCTTGTAGGCCGCCTTGTCGTTGCGCCACATCTCCCACTGGCTCTTGTTGTCCTCGAAGACGGCCTCGTTCACCATCGTGATGCAGTTCTCGACGGGGCAGACCGCCTCGCACACCCCGCAGCCGCAGCACGCCTCCATGTTGGCGTCGAAGGTGCCGTCCGGCATGACGTCGAAGCACGAGTCGGGGCAGGAGATCCAGCAGAGGTTGCACTTCACGCACGTGTCGAAGTCGATCACCGGCCGCATCGTGCGGGTGGTGAACTTCTTGAAGTACGGGTTGCGGTCGGGCACGTAGCCCTTGCCGCCCTCCTTGGGCTTGCCGATGGGGATGGCCGGGATCGAGATGCCCTCGCGCATCTCCCACCAGCGCGGCAGCTCGAACGAGTACGGGATCTCGGGGTTGCCCTCCGTGATCCGGATCTGCCGCGTCTCGAGGCGCTCGTACGCTTTGCGGGCCGAGGCGACCTTCAGGTCGGAGCCCCACTCCATCTCCTTGATCGCCTGGCAGACCCCGTCCAGCGTCAGGAACTGCGGGGCGACCTTCGCCAGCGCGCCCAGGATCCGGACCTCGGTGTGGTCCTCCTTGTAGACCCAGAGCCCCGAGAAGGACGCCTTCGCGCGGATCAGCGCCATCGTGTAGGGCGCGTCCTTCTTGTGGATGTCCCGGAGGATGTCCTCGTAGGACTGCAGCGACGTCATGATCAGGGTGCCGCCGGGGACGAGGAGCCGGTTGAGCGGCTGGAGCCCGTACCAGGCCCACGACTCGACGCCCTTGGCGAGCGTGTCGTCGAGCGCGATGGTGACGTCGGTCTCCTTCGGCTCGTACCGCGCCATGTTCTGCTCGAGCTCTTCCTTGGTGTCGGCGACGATCGCGAAGTCCTTGGCGGGGATGCCGTTGCGCTGGGGGCTGTCGCCGTAGCGCCCGAACGCGATGCCCCACCGCCCCGACTTCCGCGCGCTGAGCACGATGCCGCGGGTGATCCGCGACGCGAGGTTCTTCTGGAAGATGCCGCGATAGACGACCTCACAGATCAACGCTGACATGCGCTCCTCCCTCACACCCGCGATGCCGTGTCCGGCAGGTAGGTCCGCTGGTCTGACCGGACTATGCTTCGCGACGCGCGGATTGTCAAGGCCGCCCGACCGCGAATCGCCTGTCCGGTGACCGGTTCCCGGACGTCCGACCACCCGCTCTCCGGCAACCCGCCGTGGCGGAAGGGCCCGCCGGCTGGGGGCCGGGGATCGACGGGGGCGGCCGCGGCAACGGGAGCCGCGGGCGCCGGGCGAGGGTTCGCCCAGCGCCGCGCGAACTTCAGGCCACCCGGTTCAGGAACTTCGTGATGGCGTCGGTGAACGCCTCTGGCTGCTCGACATTGGCCAGATGGGCCGCCGCCGGGATGACGACCAGCTCGGAGCCCTTGATGCCCTCGTGGATGGCGCGGGCCGCGGCCACCGGCGTCCCCTGGTCCTCCTCGCCGACGACGACGAGCGCCGGCAGCTTGACGGCGCCCAGGCGGTCGGTGAGGTTCAGCGCCGAGATCGCGTGGCAGCAGCCGACGTAGCCGCGCGGGTTCGTGCCGCGGATCATCGCCCGGACGCGGTCGACGACGTCGGGACGGCGCTCCCGGAACGGCGCGGTGAACCAGCGGCCGATCGTCGGCTCCACGAGCGGCTCCATCCCCTGGGTCTCCGCCGTCCTGATCCGCTCCTGCCACGTCGGCCTGGCCTCCGGCGGGATGCGGCTCGACGTGTCGGCCAGGATCAGGCTCGCCAGCCGGTCCTGCGCCCGGAGCGCGAGGGTCTGGCCGATCATGCCGCCCATCGAGAGCCCGAGCCAGTGCGTGCGCTGGATCCCGAGCGCGTCCAGCAGCGCCCGCGCGTCGTCCGCGAGCTGCTCGAGCGAGTATGCGCCGGCCGGCGCGTCGGTGGCCCCGTGGCCGCGCGTCTCGTACCTGAGGACGCGCCAGCGCCGGGTCAGCGCGGGCATCTGCGGGTCCCACATCGCGAGCGTCGTCGCCAGCGAGTGGCTGAGGGTGAGGACCGGCGCGTCGGCCGGGCCCTCGAGCGCGTAGTTGATCGAGATGCCGTTCGCCGTGATCTTCTTCATCGCGTCAGCGTCCACTCCAGCGCCTCGGCGGCGCGTGCGTCGTTGGGGCGGCCGCGGAGCCGCAGCTGCTCGGCGACCTTGCGGCGCGTCTCCGGCGGGCGGTTCTGCCCCAGCTTGAACTTCACGCGCACCCGCTCCACCTCCAGGCGAACCGCCGCCAGCTGAGCGAGCGCTCCCTTGTAGAGAGGATCTGACGGGTCCAGCGGCCGGAAGCCGCCCTCCGGCTGGTAGCGCTCCAGCAGCCGCGCCTGCTGCGCGGCGACCGCCGCCGGGTCGCGCGCCACCGTGGCCGCGCACTCGAACACGACCGTCCGGTGGTAGGCGGTCGCCGAGCCGGCGTACTCCCGGTGGACCCAGTAGGACGGGATGACCCCCAGCACCTCGTCGACCTCGAAGAGGCAGCGGGGGCGCGCCTCGAGGTCGGCCACCTGCTCGTCCTTCGCGACCAGGTGCAGGTCGATCGTCCGGCCGTCCCACACGAACGGATAGAGCCCGATGTGCGGCGGGCCGTCGGCCCCCGCGGTCACCAGGCGCCCGAGCTCCTGCGCCCGCACGAAGCGCTCGACCTCGGCCGCCGGCACGTCCGCGTAGTCGTCGTGGAAGATCACCGACTCGCCTCCTCGACCATGCGGCAGAAGTAGCGGTGGACCGTCGGGTCGTCCGTGAGCTCCGGGTGGAACGTGGCGGCGAGCACCGTGCCCTCGCGGACCAGCACGGGATCGCCTCCGTGAGCCGCCAGCGTCTCGACGCCCGGGCCGGCGCGGCGGATGCGCGGGGCCCGGATGAAGACCATCTCGACGGGCGCCGGCATCCCGCCGAGCCGCGCCTGGCCGGCGGCCTCGAACGACTCGCGCTGCCGGCCGTACGCGTTGCGCTCCACGGTGAGGTCGATGAAGCCCAGCGAGAACTGCCGCGGGTTCTCGACCTCCCTGGCGAGCAGGATGACGCCCGCGCACGTCCCGAAGATCGGCCGGCCCGCCGCGTGGAACTTCTCCAGCGCCGGGGCGAAGCCCCACTCCTCCATCAGGCGCAGCAGCGTCGTGCTCTCGCCGCCCGGCACGACGAGGCCGTCGACGTCGGCCAGCTCCTCGGGCTTCCGCACCTGCACGGTCTCGACGCCGCACCGCCGCAGCGCCCGCTCGTGCAGCGCGAAGTCCCCCTGGAGCGCGAGGACGCCGATCCTCACGGCGCGCTCACCAGCCCCGGGTCTGGAGCAGCTCTTCCTTCGCGAGCTTCGACGTCTCGAGCCCCACCATCGGGTCGCCCAGCTCCTCGCTCACGCGGGCCAGCACCTCGGGGTCCTTGTAGTGGGTCGTGGCCTGCACGATCGCCTTCGCCCGGCGCGGCGGGTCGGCGGACTTGAAGATGCCCGACCCGACGAAGACCGCCTCGGCGCCGAGCTGCATCATGAGCGCGGCGTCGGCGGGCGTGGCGATCCCGCCGGCCGAGAAGTTCGGCACCGGCAGCCGCCCGTTGCGCGCCACCCACCGCACCAGCTCGTACGGCGCGCCGAGGGTCTTGGCCTCGGTCATCATCTCCTCGGGGCCCAGGGTCGTGAGCCGCCTGATCCCCGTGGTGAGCGCCCGCATGTGGCGGACGGCCTCCACGATGTTGCCGGACCCGGCCTCGCCCTTGGTCCTGATCATCGCGGCGCCCTCGCCGATCCGGCGCAGCGCCTCGCCCAGGTCGCGCGCGCCGCAGACGAAGGGCACGCGGAAGGCGAACTTGTCGATGTGGAAGTGCTCGTCGGCCGGCGTGAGCACCTCGGACTCGTCGATGTAGTCGACGCCGAGCGCCTCGAGGATCTGCGCCTCGACGAAGTGGCCGATGCGGGCCTTGGCCATGACGGGGATCGTCACCGCCTTCTGGATCTCCCGGATCTTCTTCACGGCGGCCATCCGCGCCACCCCGCCCTCGCGCCGGATGTCGGCCGGCACGCGCTCCAGGGCCATGACCGAGGCGGCGCCCGCGTCCTCGGCGATCTTCGCCTGCTCGGCGTTCGTCACGTCCATGATGACCCCGCCCTTGAGCATCTCGGCGAGGCCGATGTGCTTCCTGTCAGCGATCCGCAGCCCGTCCGTCTCGGCCATCGTTGATCTCCTCCATATGGGCACGGGCGCCCGGGCGGGGAGCGCGAGGGGGCCTCCGCCCCCTCGCCGAACGATCGCCGCGCCCCGCCCGGACCACCCGCGCCGTTCCTCCGTCCGCCCGATCAGCGCCCCGTCCCGCCGCCGCCACGCCCGTGCCCCGCCGGGACCACCCGCGCCGCGGGCGCCACACTACACCAGGGGCATCGCGACGCGCTCGCCGGGGTCGCGCCGCGCAGGGCGTCTGAGCTGCTCGCGCACGACGTCCGCCAGGCGGCGAACGCCCTCGTCGATCTCGCCCTCGGCCACCGCCGAGAACGACAGCCGCAGTGTCGACTCGCCGCCGCCGTCCACGAAGAACGCCGCGCCAGGGGTGAACGCCACCCCGCGGTCCAGCGCGCGCGGCAGGAGCGCCGAGGCGCTGAGCCCGTGGGGCAGCGTGACGAGCAGCGAGAAGCCGCCCTGAGGCTCCGTCCACCGCACGCCTTCCGGCATGCGGCGCTCCAGCGACCGCAGGAGCAGCGCGCGGCGCCGGCCGTACTGCCGCGCCACGCGGGCGGCGTGGCGGTCGAGGAGCTTCCGCTCGCAGAACCGGTGCACGGCGGCCTGCAGCAGCGTGCTCGTGTGGAGGTCGGCCAGCTGCTTGGCCGCCGTGAGCCGCTCGATCAGCGGCGCCGGGGCCAGGATCCATCCCAGCCGCAGCCCCGGGAAGAGGATCTTCGAGAACGTGCCGATGTAGATCACGATCCCCGCCCGGTCCTGCGCCTTGAGCGGCGCGCGCGGGCGCTCGCCGTAGTGCAGGCTCGGATCGAAGCCGTCCTCGACGATCGGCACCTGGTGGCGGCCGGCGGCGGCCAGCAGCCGTCGCGCCGTCTCCCCGCTCATCGCGAGTCCCGTCGGATTGTGGCACGTCGGCTGGCAGTAGAAGAGCTTCGGCGCGTGGCGCTCCAGGAGCCGCTCCAGCGCCTCCACGCGCGGGCCGTCGGCGGCCCACGGCACCGCGAGGAGCTGCGCGCCCGACGCCCGGAACACCTGCACGGCGCGCGGATAGGTCGGCTGCTCGATGGCCACCGCGTCGCCCGGGTCGAGCAGCGTGCGCGCGATCAGGTCGAAGCCCTGCTGGGAGCCGTTGACGATGAGGATCTCCTCGGGGCGCGCCTCCAGTCCGAAGCGCAGCAGGTACGTCGAGAGGAAGCGGCGCAGCGGCGCGTAGCCCGCGACCGCCGAGTACTGGAGCAGCGCCGCGCCCTCCTCGCGGACCACCTGGTTCAGCACGCGGCGGAAGCCGTCGATCGGGAAGAAGCCGCTGTCGGGGATGCCGCCCGCGAACGAGATCACGCGGCCGTCGGCGCCGGCCGCCGGCGCGACGAGCGCGCGGCGCCGCTCCTCCTCGGCCTCGGCGATGCGGGCGCTCCGCGAGAAGAGCCCCGCCCAGTCGATCGCGGGCGTCGCCTGGCCGCCGTCGCCGTCCGTGCGGGGCCCCGGCTGCGGCCGGATCCCCTCGGCGACGAACGTCCCCTGCCCGACGTGCGACCGCGCGGCGCCGGATGCGACCAGCTCCTCGTAGGCGAGGACCACCGTCGAGCGATTGACGTCGAGCGCCCGGGCGAGCTCCCGGGTCGCCGGCAGCTTGGTGCCCGGCCCCAGAAGACCGTCGTGGATCAGGCGCTCCAGGTACGCCTGGATCTGGCGCGCCAGCGGGACGGCCTTGTCGCGGTCGAGCGGGATGTTCACGTGTCGCCTCGCCCAGCCATTTTCGACTCAAAACGAGGTCCGTCAAGGACCAATTGGACCGGTCGCGGACCGGCCAATGCCGGCGACCGTATAATGGCCGCGCCGGCCACCCAGGCCGCCCCGGGAGGAGAACGATGGGACCGATGAAGGAGTTCGCCGGGCTCTACTACCGCGAAGGCGCGCTGGACCCGAAGACCATGCAGCTCGTGGCGCTCGCCGCGATGGCCGCGGCGGGCTGCACGTCCTGAGTGCCGGGACGCTTCGCGGCTGCGAAGCAAGCCGGCGCCACGGACGACGAGATCAGCGAGACCCTGATGTACGCCATGCGCGGCGCCGCCCGCGCCACCTGGTCGACGATCAAGGTGATCCCGGGCGTCGAGGACCTCAACAAGGAGTGGAAGACCAGGTTCGAGCAGCAGAGCCCGCGGTGACCTCCGCGCGGAGGGCCGCGGCGCCGGGCCGCCGGCGAGGAGAGCCATGGCAGGAGAAGCCCCCATCAAGCAAGCCGTGAAGTGGATCGACGATCAGCTCCTGGACAACCCGGGAGCCGACCGCGTCAGGCTCGTCGACGAGGCCTCCAGGCGCTTCGACCTGTCGCCGCTCGATCAGGACTTCCTCTTCCGGCACCTGGCGGAGCGCGCGAAGGGCAAGAAGTGACCGACGCCCACGGCCGGCTGGTGCGCGAGCAGTTCGGGCCGACCGCCCAGGCCTACGTCGCCAGCGCCGGCCACCGGGGCGGCGACGATCTGGAGCGACTGCTGGCGTGGGGCCGGGCGCTGCGCCCGGCCCGCGTCCTCGACGTGGCGACGGGCGGGGGCCACACGGCCCTCGCCTTCGCCGCCGTCGCCCGGCGCGTCGTCGCCTGCGACCTCACCGAGCCGATGCTCCGCGCCGCGCGCGGCTTCCTCCGCGATCGCGGCGTGGACGGCGCCGCCTTCGTCGCCGGCGACGTCGAGCGCCTGCCGTTCCGCGACGCGGCGTTCCCGGTCGTGACGTGCCGCATCGCCCCGCACCACTTCGCCGACCCCGCCGCCGCCGTCCGCGAGATCGCCCGTGTCCTCGGTCCCGGCGGCTCCTTCCTGGTGCAGGACATCCTCGGCCACGACGAGGCGGACGTCGCCGCGTTCATCACCGAGGTCGAGCGGCGCCGCGATCCGTCCCACGTCCGCGCCTACCGGGCGCGCGAGTGGAAGGCCATGCTGAAGGGCGCCGGGCTGACGGTGATCGACGAGGACGTGGTGAGCAAGGTCCGCGCGTGGGACGACTGGACGGGGCGGATGCGGATGACGCCGGAGGCGCGCGCCGCGCTCGAGGCGTTCGTGCGCGCGGCGCCCGAGCGCCACCGGCGCGCCTTCGACTTCCGGCTCACCGCGGACGGCGTCGAGTCGTTCACCGACCGGATGATCCTGCTGAGGGCCGACAAGTGATATGGGGGGCCCCGAAATGGCCCCCCATACCCCCCAGGGCAGGCTCGGACCGCCCCGGCGAAGCCGTGACGGTCCTCGATGTCGCGACGACGCCCGTCGACTGATATGGGGGGCCCCGAGATGGCCCCCAGGTAGGCGCCGGCCGCCCCGGCAGGGCCGTGACGGCCCTCGGCTCGCGACGGCCGCCTACCGGACGGTCTTCAGCCTGACGATCGTCGCCCCGTGACCGCCGCGCTCGGGCGGCGCGTCGTCGAAGCCGGCGACCAGCGGGTGGCCGGCGAGCACCGAGCGCACGATCGCGCGCTGCACACCGATCCCGCGGCCGTGGATCAGCCGCACCTCGGCGAAGCCGCGGGCGTGGGCGGCCCCGAGGTACTCCTCGACCACCGAGCGGACGTCGCGGGGCTGGAACGCGTGCAGGTCGAGCGCGTCCTCGATCGGGATCTCGACCGGCTCGTCGTCGCCGGTCAGAAGCGGGGGCCGCTGCCCGTCACGTGCTGCTGCCAGTGCTGGAAGCTCAGGAGATCCTCCCCCGAGAGCTTGCACTGTCAGAACGTGGCGGCGCGCTCGAAGAAGGCGACGTCGACCATGCCGACCCGCTCGGCGCGCGCCGTCTCGGCGACCTTCTGCGTCACCATCTGGCGCACGAACGGGATCGGGATGCGGCCGAGGCGATGGAGCACCTCGTCGGTGCAGCGGATGCGGGTGCCCGGCAGCACCGGTCCCTCGGCGCTCGCGCCCTCGTCCGGCGCGTGCTCGCACGTCTCGGGGACGAGCTGCTGGAGGCGCACCGAGACGTAGTCGGTGACCCACTGCTGGATGCTCGCCCTGGCGCCGTCCAGGTTCACGCTCGCGCGCTCGAGGCGGTCGCTCACCGCGCCGAGCAGCGTCTCCAGCCGCTCGAGCCGCGCCTCGAGCGCGGCGAGCCGGCCGTCCAGGTCCGTGTCGTGCATGCGTCCCTCCAGGCGCGCTTATGCTAGCACGGGGCGCCGGGCGTGCCAGTCGGTGGCGCGCTGGTACGCGTCGGCGGCGCGCAGCACGGTGGCCTCGTCGAACGGCCGTCCGGCGATCTGCATGCCCACGGGCCGCCCGTCCGCGGTGAAGCCGCACGGCACCGAGCACGCCGGGTGGCCCGTGAAGTTGAAGGGCCGGGTGAGCCGGAGCAGCGCCGTGCGCACGTCGGCGGGACCGTCGCCGAGCGTCACGCGCGTCTCGCCGACGGGCGTGGCCGCCACCGGCGTCGTGGGCGCGAGCAGCACGTCGCGCCGCGCGAGGGCCGCGTCGACCTCGCGCCGGACCAGCGCGCGCGCCTGCTGGCCGCGCACGTAGTGCACGCCCGAGACGAACGCGCCCAGGCGCAGGCGCTCGCGGACGTCGGCCTGGTAGTCGCCGGGCCGCGTCCGCATCCAGCCGGCGTGGTACGCGAGCGCCTCGGCGGCCACGATGGCGAACGCCGCGGGCGCCACGTCGCCGATCGACTCGAGGTCGACCTCGTCGACGACGGCGCCCATCCCGCGCAGCGCCTCCACGGCGGCCTCCACCGGCGCCCGCACCTCGGGCGCCGCCGCCTCGAGGAATCCCCGGCGCAGCACGCCGATCCTGAGCCCCCTCACGTCCCCGGTGAGCGCGGCCGCATAGTCGGGCACCGGCAGGACGCTGGTGGTCGGATCCGAGGGGTCGTAGCCCGCCATCGCGCGCAGCAGCAGCGCGCAGTCCGCCGCCGACCGGCACATCGGACCGACGTGGTCCATCGACCACGCGAGCGGCAGCACGCCCGCCCGGCTCGCCCTCCCGTACGTCGGCTTGAGCCCCGTGATGCCGCACAGCGACGCCGGGATCCGGATCGAGCCCCCCGTGTCCGAGCCGAGCGCGGCGGGGACGAGACCGGCGGCGACCGCGACGCCCGACCCGGACGAGGAGCCGCCGGGGATCAGCGCCGCCGTCGCGGTCCAGGGATTGCGGGAGGTGCCGTAGTGCTCGTTGAGCCCCTCCGGGCCGTAGGCGAACTCGTGCATGCTGAGCTTGCCGAGCACGATTGCGCCCGCCGCTCGGAGCCGCCCCACGACGGTCGCGTCCTGGGCGGGGACGTTGTCGGCGAGGATCCTCGAGCCTCCGGTCGTGCGCACCCCGGCCGTGTCGAAGAGGTCCTTCAGCGCGATGGGCACGCCGTGGAGCGGCCCCGCCGGCCGCCCGGCGGCGAGATCCGCCTCGGCCGACCGCGCGGCGTCGAGCGCCGCGTCGCCGCACACGGTGATGAACGACCGGAGGGTCCCGTCCAGCGCCGCGATGCGATCGAGATGGGCGCGCACGACCTCGACGGGCGACACCGCCTTCGTCGCGATCATCCGCGCCAGCTCGGCGACGGACGTCCAGTGCAGGTCGCTCACTGGATCACCCGGTAGGTGGTCGTCGGCTCGACGCCGGCGATCGGCGGCCGCTCGAGCCGCGCCAGCGCCGCGAGCGCGGCGGTGACGGCGGGACGCAGGGGCTCGAGCTCGCCCTCGCTCCAGTCGAACCCCGAGAGCCGCGCGACGTCGGCGAGCCGCTCGATGGACGGGCCGGTCACGCGCGGCAGGATACCGGCTGCCGCCCGGCCCGGCAAGGGCCGCGGCGGCGCTGCGCTACAATCGGACGCCGTGACCGTCCCGGTGACCCTCCTCCTCGATCCCCGCGATCCCGGCGCGCGACGGACGCTGGCCGTCACCCCGGGGACGACCGTGCTGCGCGCGGCCCACGAGGCCGGCGTCGACGTCGAGGCCGTGTGCGGCGGCCGCGGCCGGTGCACCTCCTGCCGCGTGAAGCTCGTCGAGGGCCGGCTCCCGCCGCCGACGCTGGCCGACGAGGTCCAGCTCGGCGACGACCTCGTCCGCGAAGGTTACCGCCTCGCGTGCCAGTGGCCCGTGGACGATCCCCTCGTGCTGCAGGTGGCGCCGCCGCTCGACGAGCGCGCCTTCCAGATCCTCGGCGCCGGCCCCGGCGCCTCCCGGGCCGCCGGGCTCGTGATCGACTCCGGCGTCGTCAAGCAGGTCGTGAAGGTCGCGCTGCCCCGCGAGGAGCACCACCAGACCTCCGACGTCGAGCAGCTCGCGGCGGCCGTCGGCCTGGCGCCGCGCGACGTCGGCCGCAGCGTGCTGGCCGGCCTGCCCGCGGCGCTGCGCGAGGACGGCGGCACGGTCACCGTGACGACCTTCGCCGGGCGCGTCGTCGCCGTCGAGCACGGCGACACGTCGGCCATGCGGTTCGGCCTCGCCGTCGACGTGGGCACGACGACCGTGGTCACGACGCTGGTGGAGCTCGAGTCGGGCGAGCAGCTGGCGTCGGTGTCGAGCCTCAACCCCCAGTCGGTGTTCGGCGGCGACCTGATGTCGCGGATCGCCTTCGCGCAGTTCAACCCCGCCAACCTGCGCAAGCTCACGACCCGGATCCTCGGCCTCCTGAACCGCCACGTCGAGCACGTGTGCCGGGAGTCGGGCGTGCTGCCGAAGTGGATCCACAAGGCGGTGGTCGTCGGCAACACGTGCATGCACCACCTCCTGCTCGGCATCGATCCCTCGTACGTGGGGCTGGCGCCGTACGCGCCCGTCATGCGCCATCCCCTCGTCCTGCCCGCGCGGGAGCTGTTCCTCAAGATCTCGCCGGAGGCGCCGGTCTGCTTCCTGCCCATCGTCGCCGGCTTCGTCGGGGCCGACGCCGTCGCCGTCGCGCTGGCGACGCGGCTCGACACGGGCGACGCCCTGCGCGTGGCCGTGGACATCGGCACCAACGGCGAGGTGCTCCTCGGCTCGCGCGAGCGGATGTGGGCCTGCTCGGCGCCGGCGGGTCCGGCCCTCGAGGGCGCTCAGATCCGGTGCGGCATGCGCGGCGCGGCGGGGGCCATCGACCGGGTGGAGATCGGGGACGACGTCAGGGTCCACACGATCGCCGACGCGGCGCCGCAGGGCGTCTGCGGCTCCGGGATCATCGACCTCGTGGCCGGGCTGCTCGACGCCGGCGTCGTCGACGTGACCGGGCTCATCCAGGTCGAGGCGCGCGACCGGCTGCCGCCGCGGCTCCGCGACCGCGTCGTGATGCGGGGCGAGGAGCGCCAGTTCGTCGTGCTCCGCGCGGGCGAGCGCGGCGCCCAGCGCGAGATCGTGCTGACGCAGGACGACGTCCGCCAGGTCCAGCTCGCCAAGGGCGCCATCGCCTCCGGCGTCTCGATGCTGCTGCACGTCGCCGGGGTGCCGCCGGAGCGCGTGTCCGAGCTGATGCTCGCGGGCGGCTTCGGCAACTACGTGTCGATCCGGAGCGCGCTCCGCATCGGGCTCGTCCCGCCGCTGCCGCCCGAGCGCATCCGCTACGTGGGCAACGCCGCGTCCCTCGGCGCCCAGCTCGCGCTGCTCAGCGAGGCCGAGCGCGCGCGCGCCGGCGGCATCGCGGCGGCGATCGAGCACGTGTCGCTCGCCGCCCATCCCGACTTCGAGCAGATCTTCGTCGACTGCATGAACTTCCCGGCGCGATGACGTCGGCGACCACGGCGCCCCGGCTGCACCCCTCGCCGCTCGGCGCGACGGCGGGCCCCCTCGAGCAGTCCGTCGACGCGAGGTGGCTCATGGCCTACGCCGCCGGCCTGGGCGAGACCGACCCGCGGTACTACGAGACGCGCTTTCCCGCCGGCCCCCTGGCCCACCTGCTCTTCCCCGTCTGCTACGAGTGGCCGCTGGCCGTCGACCTGCGCGCGCGGGTCATCGGCGAGGCGATCGCGCCGCTCGGCGTCCACGCCACTCACGACCTCCTGCTCCATCGCCCGCCGCGCGCCGGCGACCGCCTGACGACCACCGCGCGCGTCGTCGGCGTCGAGCGCCGGCGCGCGGGCGCCCTCGTCAGCGTCCGGTTCGACACCGTCGACGCCGCCGGCGCGCCGGTCAGCACCACCCACTACGGCAGCCTGTACCGCGGCGTCTCGCTGGACGGCGAGGAGACCCGCGCCCCGCGGGACGAGCCGCCGGATCCCGGCGGCGTCCGCTGGGAGGATCGGGTCGACGTGCCGGCGACGGCCGCCCACGTCTATACCGAGTGCGCGCGCATCTGGAACCCGATCCACACGGACGCGGCCGTGGCGCAGGCGGCCGGGCTTCCCCGTCCGATCCTCCACGGCACCGCCACGCTGGGACTCGCGGTGTCGCGGGTCGTGGCCCGCGACCTCGGCGGCGACCCGACCGCCGTGCGCCGGGTGCGGGCGCGGTTCTCCGGGATGGTGGCGCCGCCGTCGGTGGTCGTCGTGCGCGGCCGGGGCGCCGGAGGGTCGCGCATCCTGTTCGAGGCGCTCGACGGCGACGGCCGTCCCGTCCTCGATGGAGGGTCGATCGAGCGATGAAGCAGATGTCGCGACGCGAGCGCATCCAGGCCGCGATCCGCCGCGCCCCCGTCGACCGCGTGCCGTACGCGGTGTGGCGCCATTTCCCGCAGGTCGACCGCAACCCCGCGGGGCTCGCCCAGGCCACGCTCCGGTTCCACGAGCGCTACGGGTCGGACTTCATCAAGATCACGCCGCCAGGGGGCTTCGCGGTCGAGGCATGGGGCTGCGTCGAGAGCGAGGAGGTCCGCCCCGACGGCCACCGCCCGTGCGCGACGTGCGCGATCCGGTCGGGCGACGACTGGAAGTCGATCCGCCCGCTCGATCCCTCGACGGCGGCCGGCTGGTCGCAGCAGCTCGAGACCATCATCCGCATGGGCTTCGACCGGCGCATCGGCGACGCGCCCGTGCTGCCGACGCTGTTCTCGCCGCTGTCGCTGGCGCGCAAGCTCTCCGGCGAGCGGCTGCCCGCGGACCTGCGCGAGCGCGCCGCCGCCGTGAAGGACGCGCTCGAGGCCATCACGGAGACCGTGGCGCGCTTCGCCGATCTCGCGCTGACCGAGGGCGTCTCCGGCATCTTCTACTCGATCCAGGCGGCGAGCCTCACCGTGTGCACCGAGGAGCAGTACGCGGAGTTCGGGGAGCCCTACGACCGGCGGGTGCTCGAGTCGGTGCGCGGGCGGTCCATCCTCACGATCGTCCACTGCCACGGCGACCGGCTCATGTTCAACCGCCTGGCGCGGCTGCCCGGCGACGCGTGGAACTGGGACGACAGGAGGACGCCGCCGTCGCTGGCCGAGGCGCAGAGGCTCGTGCCCGGTGCCGTCATCGGCGGGCTCGACCAGTGGGGGACGCTGCGCGACGGCACGGCGGAGGCCGCGGCCGCCGAGGCGGAGGACGCGGTCGCTCGGACCGGCGGCGTCGGCCTCATCGTCGGTCCCGGCTGCGTCCTGCCCGTCAACACGCCGGATCCCAACGTCGCCGCGGTCGTCCGCCGGCTGGGCGGGCCGCTGCGGCGCGTCCCCGGAGCCACCATCTGAGCCTGCAGGGAGCCGATGTCCGGGCGGGCTGCGGGAGGCGGAGGCGGCGAGAGCGACAGGCAGCGACGGCTGCTAACCCCGTGTCAGCCCGGCAGGCCGTCCGTCAGGACCTGGAGGCGCTCCCTGGTGCCGCGACATCAGGGCAGCCGGGACGTCGGGTCGTAACCCCTCGCTTTTCCTGCCGCCGCGCGCACGCCTGCACGAGGGCGGCGGTCCGGCCCGCTTCTTGCCCCGGAAGCCGTCCATGCTGGACCATCGACTCTTCGTCGCGCTGGGGATCGGCCTGCTGGCCGGCGTCGCCGGCGGCCTGGTGATGTGCGGCCTCTTCGGCGCGGGCCCCGCCGGCTAGCACGCCCGTCGTTCGCCTCGCCGCTTCGCCGTCCAGACCGGCGATCTCGAACGCCACCGGCCCTCTCTTCGGCAGTCGTCCGGTCCAGGAGGCGGCCCCCCTTGCTCTTCGCCGACGTCCACGCGAGCAGCGGCGTGGTCCCGAGGTCGCGCGCTACTTCCCCACGTTGAAGCGGAAGTGGCAGATGTCGCCGTCCTGCACGACGTAGTCCTTGCCCTCGAGCCTGAGCTGCCCCCTCGCCCGCACGTCGGCGAACGAGCCGCCGGCGGCGACGAGGTCGTCGTACGTCGTCACCTCGGCGCGGATGAAGCCCCGCGCGATGTCCGAGTGGATCGCGCCGGCCGCCTCCTGGGCGCGCGTGCCGCGGACGATGGGCCACGCGCGGACCTCGTCGTCGCCCGTCGTGAAGAACGAGACGAGGCCGAGCAGCGCGTAGCACTCGCGGAGGAGCCGGTTCAGCGCGGGCTCGGCGAGCCCCAGGTCGGCGAGGAAGGCCTGCTGCTCCTCCCCCGCCAGCTCCGCGACCTCGGCCTCGATCACCGCCGAGGCCCAGGCGACGCGCGTGTGCGGCCGGTCGCCGAGCGACGCCAGCCCGAACGTCTCGGCCGCCCGCGCGCCCTCGGCCACCTGCTTCTCGTCGAGGTTGAGGCAGTGCAGGATCGGCTTCTGGCTGAGGAACATGAATCCGCGGACGACCTTCGCCTCCTCCGCGGAGAGCTCGACCGCGCGCAGCGGCGTCTCGCTCTCGAGCGCCCCGCGGAGCCGGACGAGGATCTCCTGCTCCCGGACCTCGGCGTCGGTGCGCCGCTTCCTGATCGACGCCTCGAGCCGTTCCAGGCGCCGCTCGACGATCTCGAGGTCGGAGAGGATCAGCTCGGTCTCGAGGTCCTCCACGTCGCGCCGCGGCTCCGGGGCGCCGAGCGTCACGTCGGTGAAGGCGCGGACGACGTGGAGGAGGGCGTCGGCGTTCCGGAAGTCCCTGGCCTCGAGCGCGGCGCGCTCGCCCCTGGCGATGCCCGCGAGGTCGACCACCTCGAATGTCGCGTACGTCGTCTTCCGGGGCGAGAACAGCGCGCTGAGCCGGTCGACCCGCGGGTCGGGGACGCGGGCGACGCCGGCGTGCATCTCGGCGCGACCGGTGTCGTGGCGCGCGGTGCTGACGCGCGAGCCCGTCAGCAGGTTGAACAGCGTCGTCTTGCCGCTCTTCGGGAGCCCGACCAGGCCGATCTTCATGGTCCCGATTATGCCACCCGGCTCCGCGCCTGCCGTCGCATGCTAGAATCGGCGCCCTGAGCTACGTCCCCATCGACCTCCGCGGCGCGTCGCTGGCGCTGCTCATCTCGCTCGTGTGGGGCGTGAATCCCGTCGCGATCAAGCTCGGCCTGGAGGACGCGCCGCCCCTCCGCCTGGCCGCCTACCGGTTCGTCCTCGGCGGCGCCGTCATCCTGCTCTGGGCGTGGCTCACCGGCGGGATGAGGCGCCTGCGCATCGCACGCGACGAGTGGCGCCCGCTCATCGTGCTCGGCGTCCTGTTCACGCTCCAGATCGCCTCGATGAACATCGGGACGAACCTGACCAGCGCCGCCCACTCGGCGATCCTCCTGAACCTCTACGCGGTCCACACGGTGGTGCTCGCGCACTTCCTCCTGCCCGGCGACCGCCTCGACCTCCGCCGCCTGGCCGGCGTCGTGATCGCCTACGCGGGCATCGTGCTGCTGGTCGCCCGCCAGGCGACCGCCGGCTCGCCCACGCTGCTGGGCGACGCCATCATGTTCGGCAGCGCGCTGATCCTGGCCGAGCGCACCGTGTACATGGCGCGCGCGGTCCAGAGGTTCGACCCGGTGAAGCTGATCGTGTCGCAGGTGGTGATCGGCACCGTGCTGTTCCTCGGGGGCTCGCTCGCGTTCGAGTCCGCGGTCACGCGGTGGACCCCGATGCTGGCGGCGACGGTGGCCTTCCAGGGGGTCGCGGTGACGGGATTCAACTTCATGGTGAACCTCTGGCTCCTCAAGCGCTACCGCACGAGCTCGCTGGCGGCGTTCTTCCTCACCCAGCCCCTCTTCGGGGTGGTGGCGGCCGCGCTGATCGCCGGCGACCCGCTCACGCCGGATCTCCTGCTGGCCAGCGCCGCGGTCGCGGTCGGCATCGGGCTCTCGAGCCGCTAGAGATCGTCGGCGGGGCCCCGACGGCCGGAATCGACTGCGCGCGGGCGGACGCCCGCGCGAACGCAGGCCACCCGGGCGCTGCTCGGAACCCCGGCCGCGCGAACGGTGACCGGGGCGCGCACGGGGTGCCGGGCCCCGTCCCCGGCCGGCTATAATCACCGCATGCCGTCCGCTCCCCGACGCGCGCTCGAGGTCGTCCCCAACCCGCATCCGGACCGCGACTACGAGGTCGCGATGACGGCGCCCGAGTTCACCTGCGTCTGCCCGGTCACCGGACAGCCGGACTTCGCCACGATCCGGATCCGCTACGTGCCCGACCAGCACCTGGTCGAGCTGAAGTCGCTGAAGCTCTACCTCTGGTCGTACCGGCAGGAGGGCGCCTTCCACGAGGACGTGACGAACCGGATCCTCGACGACTTCGTGGCGGCGGCCCGCCCGCGCTGGATCGAGGTCGTGGGGGACTTCAACGTCCGCGGCGGCATCAAGACCGAGGTCCGCGCCACGCACGGCAAGCGCCCGGAGCTCTGACCGCCGGCCTCACCCCGCGAGGGCCAGCAGCACCATCCCGAGCAGCATGACGACCGCTCCCGGCGCCGACTCGCGCACGCGCTGCGCCTCGCCGAACGCCAGGACGCCCACCGCCATCGCGAACAGGATCTCGACCTGCTTCACCGCCTCGACGTACGAGGACAGCGTCAGCGTGTAGGCGTGGCCCTGGCTCATCGTCGTCAGGGCGGCGAAGAGGCCGAGGGCCACGAAGTCCTTCCAGTGGCGCGGCACCGCGGCGAAGTGGCGCGCCGACGTCGTCATCGCGAGCGGCGTGACCAGCAGGCTCGCTGCCGCGTAGCCGCCCAGCGTCCCCGTCGCCGCGTCGGAGGCGAGGATCGCCTGCTTGATCGTGATGACCGACGGCGCGTAGAAGAGCGCGGCGAGGAGCGTGAAGCGCTGGCCGCGGTCGGTGAAGAGCACCACCACCGGCGCCCACGGCGAGATCCTGGCGCGCGAGACGTTGAGCAGGTAGACGCCGCCCGCGCTCAGCAGCACGCCGGCCACGCCCAGCGCGCTGGGCCGCTCGCCGATCGACACCCACGCCAGGCCGAGCAGGATCAGCAGGCTCACCTTCCACAGCGCAGTCACCAGCGAGATCTCCGAGAGCTTCAGCGCCTTGGAGAGCGCGAGCGTCGAGACGGTCTGGCAGACGCCGAACGCCGCGCACCATCCCCAGAAGTCCGGCCGGATCTCCGGGAACCCCGCGGCCAGGGCGGCGGCCAGCGCGAACGGCAGCAGGAACGTGAAGCGGCCCCAGACGTTGATGTACTCGTCCAGCGCGTGGCCGAGGCGCTTCATCGCGGTGTTCCGCAGCACCTGGAACAGCGCGGCGGCGAGCGCGAGGGCGAGCCACATGGGCGGGCCGGACGGATGTCCGGCGCCCTACCGGAGCCCGTACGCCGGCCGGGGCCTCACCTCGAGCGCACGGACTTCAGGAATCGCAGCACGGCGCGGTTGAAGGCGTCGGCGTGCTCGACGAAGAAGCCGTGGCCGCCGGGCAGGACGCTGAGGCGCGCACCGCGGATGAGCCGGGCGAGCGCCTGCGAGAAGGCCGGCGGCGTGAGGATGTCGTCGGCGCCGACGAGGACGAGCGTCGGCACCCGGATCGAGGCGAGCTTCTTCACCCGCGTGCCGTTCCAGGCGAGCAGGCCGCGGGCCTGGCGCTCGATGGCCTCGGGCTTCGTCTGGTGGGGGTACGCGAGTGTCCGCTGGAACGCGGCCTCCACGTTCTCCTTCCTCGCGAGGAAGGCGGGGCTGAAGATCCACGGGTAGAGGACGTGGCGGAACCGCTCCTCGATCGGCACCCGGTAGGCGAGCGACACCCAGGACTCGATCGTGTGCAGGAAGCGCGCGTCGGCCTCGGCCCACGTGCAGCAAAGCACCAGGGAGCGCACGAGCCTCGGATGGCGCAGCGCCAGCTCCTGGGCGATCGTCCCGCCCATCGACGTGCCGAGGACGTGGGCCCGCTCGATCTTCAGGTGCCGGAGGAGCCCGGCCGCGTCGTCGGCCATCTGCGCCGTCGTGTAGACCGGCTCGCCGGGCAGGTCGGTCTCCCCCACCCCGCGGTTGTCGAACGTCACGACGCGGAAGTGCGGCGAGAGCGCCTTCACCTGCAGGGCGAAGTTCGCCGCGGGCGCCGACAGGCCGTTGATGAGGAGCAGCGGGTCGCCCTGGCCCGCGACCTCGTAGTGGATCCGGATCCGGTTGACGACGGCGTGTGGCATGTCAGGCAGCCCTCGACGGCAGGATGGCGACCTTGATCGAGGCCGGGTCGCGGTGCGCGGCGAACGCCTCGCCGATCGCGTCCAGCCCGAAGCGATGCGTGACGAGCGGGCGCGGGTCGACGCTCCCGCGCTCGAGCAGCCGGAGCGCGTCGGGGAACTCGTCCTGGTAGATCATCGAGCCCGTCAGCGTCACCTCGCGCCGGACGACCGAGAAGAACGGGACGGGCGTCGGCTCGTGGGGCAGCCCCGTGAGCACGACGCGGCCGCCGGGGCGGACCAGCGCCAGCGCGTGGGTGACGGCCTCGGCCGTGCCCGCCGTCTCGATCACGAGGTCGACGCCCTCGCGTCCCGAGAACCGCCCCGCGACGGCCTCGAGGTCCTCCGTCCGGGCGGTCTCCGCGGCGCCCAGCCGGCGCGCGAGGTCGAACCGCCGGTCGCTCCTCGACACGACGAGCACCCGCAGGCCGCAGGCGCGCAGGACCTGGAGGGCGAGCAGGCCGAGCGTGCCGGCGCCGACGACGGCGGCCGTCTCGCCCTCGCGCGGCACCCCGCGATCGACGGCCCTGACGACGACCGCGAGCGGCTCGGCGAGCAGGACGGCCTCGTCGGCGAGGCCCTCGGGCACGGGCCAGCAGCACCGGGCGGGGACGCGCGCCAGCTCGGCGAAGCCGCCGTCGACGTCGATGCCGACCGCCGTCCGGGCCAGGCAGAGGTTGCGATTGCCCTCCCGGCAGAGCGGGCAGCGCCCGCACGAGTAGTTGGGCTCGACGACCACCCGGTCGCCGGGGCGAAGGTCTCCGGCCCCGGCGCCCGCGGCCTCGATCCGGCCGAGGAACTCGTGGCCCATGATCCGGGGATAGGCGACGGCCCGCTCTCCGGACCAGATGCGGTAGTCGGTGCCGCAGAGCCCGGCCGCCTCGACACGGACGACGACCTCCCCGGCCGCCGCGCGCGGCGGGCTGGCGTGCTCGACCCTGAGATCCCGTGGACCGTGGAGGACGGCCGCCTTCACGGCCGCCAACTGTACTCGACGTGGCGCGGCCGCTTCAACCGCGCCCCGCGCTCAGGCGGCGGAATGGCCACCGTCGAGGTAGATGGTCTGCCCCGTCATGAAGTCCGAGGCGGCCGACGCCAGGTAGACGGCGAGCGGGCCGATTTCCCCCGGCCGCCCGATCCTTCGCATCGGGATGTCGCGGACGAGCCGCTCGCCCACCTTCGGGTCCGCCCAGGCGGGCGCCGACATGTCGGTGTCGAACCAGCCCGGCGCGATCGCGTTGACCTGGACGTTGTGCCGCGCCCACTCGACGCCCAGCGTCCGCGTGAACGCCACGATCGCGCCCTTCGTCGCCGAGTAGACGGTGTACCCCGACAGGCCGACCGCGGCGAGCATCGACGCGACGTTGATCACCTTGCCGGCGCGCTGGGCGATCAGGTGCGGACCGGCCGCGCGGCAGACGGCGAGGACGCCGAGCAGGTTGACGTCGACCAGGGCCCGCCACTCGTCGGGCGTCCAGTCGACGAGCGGCTTCACCTTCGCGACGCCCGAGTTGTTCACCACGACGTCGAGCCGCCCGAGCTCCGCCACCGTCTGCGCGACGAGCGCCTCGGCGTCGGCGGCGCTGGTCACGTCGGTCGGCACGACGAGAGCCCGGCCGCCGGCGGCCTCCACCAGCCGGGCCGTCTGCTCAAGGTCGGGCTTCGAGCGAGCCGCCAGCGCCACGTGGGCCCCGGCCTCCGCCAGCGCCGTCGCCATCGCGCGCCCGAGGCCGCGGCTCGCCCCGGTCACGACGGCGACCTTGCCCGCCAGCGGGCGCGCCGTCACCGGTACAGGTCCTCGATGACCTCGCGGTACTTCTCGGTCACGACCCGGCGCTTGATCTTCAGCGTCGGCGTCAGCTCGCCGCCGTCCTGGCTGAAGTCGTCCGGCACGATCGCGAAGCGCTTGACCTTCGCGTACGACTGGAGCTGCGAGTTCTTCTCCTCGACCGTGCGCCCCACGCGCTCGACGACCTTCGGGTGCTTCACGAGGACGGCGCTGTCGGTCGCCAGGATGCCGTGCTCGCGGGCGAACTTCGTCAGCTCGTCGGTGTTCAGCGTGATGATCGCCACCGGGTAGGGCCGCCGGTCGCCGTACACCATCGCCTGGCTGATGAAGGGGTCGGTCTTCAGCAGGTTCTCGATGTTCTGCGGCGCGATGTTCATGCCGCCCGCGGTGACGATCAGGTCCTTCTTGCGGTCGGTGATGTGGAGGAAGCCGTCGGCGTCCAGATGCCCGATGTCGCCGGTGTGGAACCAGCCGTCGGGATCGAAGACCTCCCGCGTCGCCTGCGCCTGCTTGTGGTAGCCGCGCGTGGCGATGTTCGGGCCGCGGGCCAGGATCTCGCCGTCGGCGGCGATCTTCAGCTCGATCCCCGGCAGCGCCTGCCCCACCGAGCCGAACTTGAAGCGGTCCGGCCGGTTGAACGTGAGCACGGGACACGTCTCGGTGAGGCCGTACCCCTCCAGGATCAGGATGCCGGCGGCGTGGAAGAACTCGGCGATGTCGCGGGAGAGCGGGGCGCCGCCGGAGACGGCCCACACGAGCCGCCCGCCCAGCGCGGCGTGGAGCTTCGCGAACACGAGCTTGTGGGCGATCCGGTGCTCGAGGGCCAGCCTCGCGGGGATCGGGCGGCCCTGCTGCCGGAGCCGGCTGACGGCCGACCCGACGTCCATCGCCCAGTGGAAGATCCGCTTCTTGAGCGGCGAGCCCGCCTCCACGCCGGCGAGGATCTTCGCGTAGACCTTCTCGAAGACGCGCGGCACGCTGCAGATGAAGTGGGGCCGCACCTCCCGCAGGTTCTCGGCGAGCTTGTCCAGGTTCTCGGCGAAGGCGGTCGTCAGCCCCTTCCACGGGCCCAGGAACGACTCCAGCCGCGCGAAGGAGTGGGCGAGCGGCAGGAAGAGCAGGTGCACCCACTCGTCCTCCACGGGCGTCGTCTGCCCCGCCGCCGTGAGCGCCGCGATGTGGTTGCCGTGGGTCTGCACCACGCCCTTCGGCGGCCCCGTCGTGCCGGAGGTGTAGACGATGGTGGCGACGTCGGCGGGCTGCGTCTGGGCGAGCCGCTCGGCGAGCGTCGAGGCGTGGGCCTGGCGGCCGTCGCGTCCCAGCCGTCGCAGCATCTCCCACGAGTACACGGTGGCGGGCGGCTGCGTGACCTCGTAGCCGCTGATCACGACGATGTGCTCGAGGCCCTCCATCTTCGGCCGCGCCTCGAGCGCCTTCGCGAGCTGCCCGGCGTCCTCCACGATCAGGGTCCGCGCCCCGGAGTCGTTGACCACGTAGGCGATGAGGTCGGGAGGGTACGTCGGATAGATCGGGACCGTGACGCAGCCGGCGGAGAGGATCGCCATGTCCGCCTGCACCCACTCGGCTCGGCTCGTGGAGAGCAGCGCGACCGCCTCGCCCTTGTGCCGGCCGAGGGCGATGAGGCCCAGGGCCAGCTCCTCGACGATCTCCCCGACCTGGCGCCACGTCAGCGTCCGCCACGTCCCGTCGCGCTTCGCCATCTGGGCGGGCCGGTCCCCCGACTTCTCGACTCGGCTCCAGAACATCCGCGCGAGCGTGTCCTGCGCCATCACCCACCTCCAGAAAAACGACGCCCGATCAATGGTTTGGAGACCATATCACGCAGGCTTTAACGCATCGCGGAAAATCCCTTGCCCGGCATAACGCGTTGCGTTACTATGGGCCTCGTCCACGAACGTCCCGGGTGACCAGGCAGACACGATGGAGGTTGTGATGAGCGACGCGACCCGGACCCACGAGTTCCAGACCCAGATCGCCGTCAAGACGATCGAGACGATGTCCGTGTGGGCGGAGACGCAGCAGCGCGTGCTCCGCGAGATGGTCGACCTCGCCACGGGCTCGGCGAAGGAGGGCCTGCGGCTCTACGCGGAGCTGACGCGCAGCGCGCTCGACGCCGCGCGCGAGAGCCAGGCGGCGGCGCTGCGCTGGCAGGCCGCCTGGGTCGACACGCCGCAGGACCCGGCCGGCTGGTACCAGCGCGTGATGAGCGAGGGCATGACCGGCGCCCAGCAGGCGTTCCGGCGTCTCGAGGAGAACGCCCAGGCGGTCACCCGCGCCGCCGAGCGGATGCAGGCCGGCGCCGAGCAGGCCGGCAAGGGCATCCAGGAGTCGCTGGCCGGCGCGGTCTCCAGGATGAAGGAGATCTACGCGACGGCCTGAGCGCCCGCCGCGCGAGACGAACCGACGGCCCGGCGGATCCCGCCGGGCCGTCGTCGTCCCGGCCGCCGGCGTCACTTCTCCGCGCGACGCTTCTCCAGCCGCTCCTCGAGCGACCGCAGTCGCTCCCGCAGGGCCGAGACCTCCTCGCGCAGCCGGTCGGCGTCGGGCTCGCCCTCGCGGCGCGGCTCCGGCCGCGCCTCCGGACGGGGCGGCGCGCCGGCCGGCGTCGCGGCGCTCCACCCCGCGCGCGCGGACCACTCGCGGAAGACGCGCTCCATCTCCCGCTGGTTGGAGATCAGGCCCTCGAGGCTCGACCGCATCGAGCGCTGGACGAAGTCCTGCCACGCCTCGCCGTACTTGATGAGCTGGTGGAGGAACGCCGCGGGCAGCGTGCTCCGGTGGTGGCGCTCGTTCTCGAGGATGATCTGTGTCAGCGTCACGGACGTGAGGTCCTCGCCGCTGGCCGCGTCCACGACGGAGATCTCCTTCCCCGCGCGGATCATCTCCTCGATCTCCTCGAGCGTGACGTACCGGCTCTCCTGGGTGTCGTAGAGTTTCCGGTTCGAGTACCGCTTGATGACGTACGCCATGACCGGCCTCCGGTACCCCGGCTTTCGCCTGTCGCGCGCGAGTCTAACACCGTGCGTCACGACCCACAAGGCAGCCGGTGCTACACTGACGCCTCTCTCGAGAAGCGGAGGAGGGATCGCATGAAGCTGAAGGGTCGCACCGCCCTCGTCACCGGTGGCTCGCGCGGGATCGGACGCGCCATCGCCCTCGCCCTCGCGGAGGAAGGCGCCGACGTCGCCGTCAACTACGTGTCCAGCGAGACGGCGGCGCAGGACGTCGTCCAGAACATCCACAAGATGGGACGCTGCGCCATCCTGGTCCGCGCGGACGTCGGCGATTACCCCGACACGTTCCGCATGGCGCAGGACGTGCTGCGCGAGTTCGGGCACCTCGACATCCTCGTCAACAACGCCGGCGTCAACTCGGACAAGACGTTCGTCAAGATGGACCACGCGTCCTGGCGGAAGGTGCTCGCGATCAACCTCGACGGGGTCTTCAACTGCACCAAGGTGTTCATCGATCAGATGATCAAGCAGAGCTACGGCCGCGTGGTGAACATCACGTCGGTGATCGGCCAGATCGGCAACTTCGGCCAGGCGAACTACGCGGCGTCGAAGGCGGGCGTGGCGGCGTTCACCAAGTCGCTGGCCAAGGAGCTGGCCGGCAAGGGCATCACGGTCAACGCGGTGGCGCCGGGGTTCATCGAGACCGAGATGGTCGAGGGCATCCCGGAGAAGGTGCGGGCGAAGCTGCTCGAGCAGATCCCGCTGAAGCGATTCGGCACCGCCGAGGAGGTGGGACGCGCCGTCGTGTACCTCGTGTCGCCGGACGGCGACTACGTCACGGGCGCCGAGCTTTCGATCAACGGCGGTCTCCTGATGTGACGCGATCAGGGGGCTCCCGAGCCCCCTGACCATCGATCGGGGTCCGCGCCCCTCCCGCTTCTACGCCCGTGGCCGGGGGACCATCGCGGCGAGCATCGAGAGCCCCACGCTGCCCCACAGCGCGGCCGCCTGCGTCGCCCACGCCCAGGGCTGGAGCGGCAGCGGCAGTCGCGCGGCGGTCTCGGGGGCGTCCTCGTACTCGATGTGCGTCCGCGACGGCATCACCCACGCCTCGCCGGTGACGACCTCCTCGTCGCGCTGGTTCCGGCACACGGTCGCCAGGCGGATGCGGTTGCGCTCGCGGATGACCTCGAGCACCTCCACCCGCGCGGTGATCGTGTCGCCGGGCTTGACCGGCTTCGAGAACTTCAGCGTCTGGGACAGGTAGATCGCGCCCGGCCCGGGCAGGCGCGTGCCGATGACCGCGGAGATGAGGCCGGCCGTGAAGACGCCCGGCGCGATCGGCTCGCCGAACGCCGTGGACGCCGCGAACCCGGCGTCGCTGTGGATGGGGTTGTAGTCCCCCACGGCCTCCACGAACCCGCCGATCGCCGACATGTCGACCCTCCGGGCCAGCTCGGCGACGTCGCCGGGCCGGAGCTCCGCGATCGTCTTGCCGATCATCGGCGCTCTCCCGGCGCGGCGGTCTCCAGCCGCCCCAGCGCCCGGCCGATCTCGTCGAGCCGGCGCAGCGCGGTCCCGAGCATCTCCTCGACGCGCTCGACGCGCTCGTCGAGCTCGACGACCTGGCGCGCCAGCGTGGTCGCCTGGCTCCGGGACGCGATGTTCAGCGTCTGGAGCGCCGACTCGACCGCCTGGTCGCCGGCCTTCCGCGCCGGGCCGTACACGGCCAGCCACTGGTCGAGGTACCGGCCGAGGAGCTGGGCGAATCCCTCGGTGTTCATCGCGTGACCGAGGGCCCGCGACCATGCGTCGATCGACTGGTCGAGGAACTGCTTGTACTGGGTCAGCACGTCCGGCGTCATCGGGGTCTGGGCGAGGAGCCGCGCCCACGCCTGGACCCACTGGTCGACGACCGGACGCCAGAACGCCATCGGATCGGGGGGCGGCGGCGCCGCCGGGGCGGTGCCGAGCATCCGCGCCCACGCCTGCGCCCCCTCCTCGAACTGCTTCCTCCAGAGATCCCAGAGCTGCTGCGTCGTCGAGTCAGACATCGCTCACCATCCTCGTCGGGGTGACGCCGCGTTGTCCCACGACCGGTGACGCGCCGCCTCAGGCCGAGCGCGGCGCCAGCCAGCCGCTGACCTTCGGCCAGCAATGGGCGGCCGCGCCGCGGCCCGCGATCAGCGAGATGTGGCCGCCGGGCAGCTCGACGTACTCCTTGTCCCGGCTCGACACCGCGTCCACGAGCGCCCGCACGCACTCGGGGGGCGCGATGTAGTCCTCCCTGGCGCCGACCACGAACAGCGGGCACCGGATGCTCGACAGCCGCGCCTCGCGCCCGCCGACCACCAGCTCGCCGCGGAAGAGGCGGTTGTCCTGGTAGAAGTCACGCACCCACTGCCGGAAGAACTCGCCCGGGAAGGCCACGTACTCGTTCGCCCACTTGTTGAGCGCGTTGAACCCCTCGACGTACTTGTCGTTCCACGCGTTCCACCAGAGGTTGAGGTTCGTCGACAGGTCCATCGTCGGCTTCAGGAGCTTGAAGCCGGCCTTCACCATGTCGGCCGGCACGGCCCCCAGGGTGTCCACGAAGCGGTCGACGTCGAAGTACCGCCTGTCGAGCCAGAGGCCGAAGAGCCCCACCCTGGAGAAGTCGATGGGGCCCGCCATGTTGATGAAGTTCCTCACGGGGAACTCGGGATGCGCGGCGAGGAACGACGCCGACAGCGGCGCGCCCATGCAGTAGCCGAGGACCGACAGCTCGCTCGCGCCGGACGTCTCCAGGGCCTTCCGCGCCATCTTCGGCAGGATGCGCGTCACGCAGTGCTCGAGCGTGAGCGTGTTGTCCTCGGGGCCGAAGACGCCCCAGTCGAGGAGGTAGAAGTCGAAGCCCTCGCGCGTCATGTGCTCGACGAAGCTGCCGCCGGGCAGGAGGTCGAAGATGTACGGGCGGCTGATGCCGAGGTTGGGCACGAACAGCAGCGGCGTGCGGTGCTTCCGCGACGACGCGTACCGGTACAGGCGCGACTTGTTGGTGCGCCACACCTCCTCGCGCGGCGTCACGCCCGTCCGCGGCTCCCGCGGCGCCAGCGCCATGTCGGCGAGGGCGCGGGCGCGGCGGAGGTTGCGCTCGATCTCCTCCTGCCAGCGCTTCAGCGCGTCCGGCGAGATTCCCATGGCGCGGGGGTCCGTGTAGCCGTTGGTGAACCGCTCCACGATGTCGGCGAACCGCTCCTGGCCCATCCTCGGGTGGCTCCTTCCTCGCGTTCCGGCGTCCGCCGGCGCGTCCGCTCCACCACCCTATCGCCGGGGCGCGCCGACGCCCTCATTTTAACGCAACGCGTCGGAGCCTGCCCGCCCGGAAGAGGCGAGCGACGGGGGCGCCGCCGGGTAGCCGAGGGTGAGGCCCGCCAGGCCGGCGACGACGACCGCCCCGCTCCACAGCGGCAGCGACCACCAGATGCCGCGGTCCAGCGCCAGCACGGCGAAGTACGCGAGGAAGTAGACGGCCGGGACGAGGCCGGCGAACGCCCGCAGCGAGCGCGGCGCCGTAGCCGTCCGGCACGGCCTCGCGCCCCGGCCGCCCGGGCACGCGGCTGCGCGCGGTCGCCGCGACGAGCAGCAGCGGCGCAGCCAGGTAGCCCGAGTAGAGGGCGGCGTGCCAGGGCGTGAAGAACGTCTCGAGCTCGGGGCGGTGGCGGTGCGCCCAGGTGTCGAGATAGGCGCCCGCCCGGAACCACGCGCAGGCGAGCGCCATGAGCCAGTCGGACCGCGGCGCGCGCCTCGCCGCAGGCGCGAGGACGTCGGCCCGGTGGGCCGCGGCGGGAACGCCGGCCCGCGCCCTCACATCGAGAACATCGACCCGAGCTTCATGGCCAGCCCCATGTCGCCCTTCAGCTTCAGCTTGCCGGCCATGAACAGCATCTGGGGGTTCTGCTTGCCGGTCGTCACGTCGATCCAGTCCTGCGCGCCGACCTGGAGCGTCAGGTTCGGGGAGGTCGCCGGCCCCTGGTTCACCGTGCAGGTGCCGTCCTTGATGACGGCGTGCCACGTGCCGCCACCCTCGCCGCTGATGTCGTACTGGATGGTCGCGCTGGTGCCCGCGGCCTTCTCGGGACGGAAGCGGCCGGGCATCTGCTGGAAGATCTCGCTGACCGTCGGCATCGGAAGTCCTCCTCTCTCCCTAGAACGTGAACAGGTCCATGCCCCCGGTCACCGTGAGCACGGCGCCCGTGATGTAGCGCGCCCGCTCCGAGCAGAGGAACGCGATGGCGCTGGCGACGTCCTCCGGCTCGCCCTCGCGCTGCATCGCCACCCGCTTGACCATGCGCTCGTAGAGCGGCGAGAGCTTCGCGTTCGGGCCGATGATCCCCGGCGCCACCACGTTGCACGTCACGCCGTGGCGGGCGCCCTCGAGGGCCACCGAGCGCGCGAAGCCCACCAGCCCCATCTTGGTCGTCGCGTACGCCGTCTGGCCGAAGCCGCCCATGAGCCCGGCGATCGAGGCCATGCAGACGATCCGGCCCCACCGCCGCTCCCGCATGCCGGGGAACACCGCCTTGGTGACGTTGAACGTCCCCGTCAGGTTCACGGCGAGGTTGAGCTCCCAGTCCTGCTCGCTGGTGTCCTTGAGCTGGCCGAGCGTGTAGATGATGCCCGCGTTGTTGACGAGGATGTCGACGGGGCCCAGGTCGCGCTCGACGGCGGCGACGACGTCGCGGACGCGCGCCGCGTCGCGGACGTCGCACTCGTAGCCGCGGGCGGTGGCGCCGCCGGCCGACATCTCCTTCGCCGCCTCCGCGGCACCGTCGGCGTTCAGGTCGAGGATCGCCACCCGCGCGCCCTCGGCGGCGAGCATCTCGGCGTCGGCGCGCCCGAGGCTCCGCGCCCCCCCGGTCACGATCGCCACGCGCCCGTCGATGCCGAGGTCCACCTCAGCGCCCCTTGAACTGCGCCTCGCGCTTGGCGAAGAACGCCTGGATGCCCTCGGCGGCGTCCTCCGTCCGCAGGGATTCCAGGAATGCGCGCGTCTCGATCTCGAGGGCCTTGTCCATCGGCGCCTCCAGGCCCTCGTTGACCGCCTCGATGATGAGCCGGGTCGCGATCGGCGGGCGCCGGGCGAGCTGGCGCGCCAGCGCCCTGGCGTCCTCGAGCGTCTGGCCCTCCTTGCAGACCCGGTTGACGAGACCCAGCGCCAGGCATTCCTGGGCGCCGACCTGGGTGCCCAGGATCATGAACTCGAGCGCCTTGGTGCGGCCGATGAGCCGCGCCATCCGCTGCGTGCCGCCGTAGCCGGGGATGATCCCGAGGTTCGACTCGGTCTGCCCCATCCGGGCCGACTCCTTCAGCAGCCGGAAGTGGCAGGCCATGGAGATCTCGCACCCGCCGCCGAGCGCGTGGCCGTTGATCGCCGCGATGACGGGCTTGGGGAAGCGCTCGATCTTGCGGAGGACCGCGTTGCCGAACCGGATGAACATGTCCACGCCGCCGCCGGAGAACGCCGATCCGAGGTCGGCCCCCGCGCAGAAGATCTTGTCGCCGGCGCCGGTGATGATCACGGAGCGGACGGCGTCGTCGCCGACGACGGCGTCGAGCGCGTCGTTCAGCTCCCGCATCAGCGCCTCGTTGATCGCATTGGCGGGCGGACGGTTCAGCGTGATCACGACGAACGACTCCTCGCGGGCGAACGTCAGGGTCTCAAACGCCATCGGCCGCCACTCCCTTGAGGAAGATCGACGCCACCGCGTCGGCGGCGTCGCTGAGTCGGTAGGCGCGCTTGCCCAGCACCCACGACGTGGCCACCTGGTCCATCGCGCCGAAGAGCACCTTGGTCGCCACCTTGACCGGCAGGTCGGGCTGGAACCGCCCCGCCGCCACGCCCTCGCGGAGCACCGAGCCGATCAGGTCGAAGTAGGCCGACACCTCGTGCGCCGAGGCGCCGCGGAAGAACTTGTGCCCCTGGCGCAGCTCGACCTGGACCACCTCGGCCAGGTCGGGGTCGCGCTCGAGGACCGAGAAGTGGAGCGCGACGAGCCGCCGGATCTTCGCCACCGCGTCGGACTCCCGGGCGATCTCCCGCTGCACGAAGGCGACCCACTCGGCCATCTTCTCGCGGAACAGCGTGACCAGGATGTCGTCCTTGGTCTTGAAGTACAGGTAGATCGTGCCGCTGGCGATCCCGGCCTCCCGGGCGATGTCCGACACCCGGGAGTTGTAGTAGCCCGTGCGGGCGAAGACGCGGATGGCGGCGTCGATGATCTGTTGCGGCTTGCCTGGATCGCGCATGGGAGGTCCGCTGAACCGGCGTTCATTGTAGAGGCCGCCGGCAGAGGGTGTCAACGCGCGTGTTACGATCCCGGCCATGGCGATCAAGTACCGCATCGGCGCGATGCCGGGACCGTGGCCCGCGGGCCCCGAGGGGCGCGACCTCTTCTGGCGCCTCGTCGACCGGTGCGAGGCGTCGGACATCGACTCGCTGTGGTTCTCCGAGCGGCTCTCGTCGCCGGCGCCGGTCCTCGAGCCGCTCACGGCCATGGCGGCGATCGCCGCGCGGACGCGCCGTCTCAAGTTCGGCCCGAGCGTGCTCGTGACGCCGTTCCGGTCGCCCGTGATGCTGGCGCGCGAGCTGGCGATGATCGACTACCTCTCGAACGGCCGGATGCTGCCCGCGCTCGGGATCGGCGTCGAGCAGGAGCGCGAGTTCCGCGCCGCCGGCGTGCCGTTCAAGGAGCGCGGGCGCCGGACCGACGAGGCGATCGCCATCATGCGCCGGTGCTGGACCGAGGACGAGGTCACCCACGCCGGCGACTTCTGGCAGCTCGAGCGCGTCACGGTGCTGCCGCGGCCGGTCCAGCGTCCGTTCCCGGTGTGGATCGGCGGCAACAGCGAGGCGGCGATGCGGCGGGCCGGCCGTCTCGGCGACGGCTGGATCCCCTCGTTCATCACCCCGGCGCGCTTCGCGGAGGGCGTGGCCCGGACACAGCAGTTCGCCGCCGAGGCCGGGCGCGAGGTGCCCGCCGACCACTTCGGCTCGCTCGTCTACTTCTGTCTCGACCGCGATCCCGCCCGCGCCCGGTCGACGGCCCAGCCCTTCATCCCGCGCGGCCGGGTGGACGACGCCACGCTCGACCGGTGCACGGCCTTCGGGCCTCCCGGGCTCGTCGTCGAGCGCATCGAGGAGTACGTCCGGGGCGGGGGCTCGAAGTTCATCCTGCGCCCGATGTGCCCGCCGGAGATGATGCTGGACCAGCTCGCGGCCCTCGCCGCGGACGTCGTGCCCGCGTTCCACTCGCGCTGACCGGCGCTCCGCGACGCTCGGACGCGGGCGCCGGCCCCCCGGTCGCGCCGAGACCGGCGCGCGCTAGCGCGGCCTGACGATCTCGGCGAGCAGCCCGGGGTCGACGTTGCCGCCGGACAGCACGACGCCGACGCGCGCCCCGCGCTCCAGCGGCATCTTGCGCTTGAGGACCGCGGCGGCGCCGACGGCGCCCGTGGGCTCCGCCACCAGGTGGGCGCGGAGCGCCAGCCACCTGACCGCGTCGCGGATCTCGTCGTCGTCGACCAGCGCGACGTCGGTGAGGTTCTCCCTGAGGATCGGGAACGTGAGCGCGCCCGGCGACGTGACGCGGATGCCGTCGGCGATCGTGGGCGGCGGCGGGATCGTCACGCGCTCGCCCTTCTGGAGCGACAGCCAGGTGTCGTTCGCGGTGTCGGCCTCGACGCCGATCACGGTCATGCCGGGGAACAGCGCCCGCGCCACCGTGCTGCAGCCGGCCATGAGCCCGCCGCCCCCGACCGGCGTGACCAGCGCGTCGAGCGAGGGGACGTCCTGCAGCAGCTCCAGGGCGGCGGTCCCCTGGCCCGCCATGATCGCGTAGTCGTCGTACGGCGGCACCAGCACGCGACCGGTCTCCCGCGCCAGCCGCCGCGCGATCGCCTCGCGATCCTCCGTCTGGCGGTCGTAGAAGACGACCTCGGCGCCGAAGCCGCGGGTCGCCTGCACCTTCAGGGCGGGGGCGTCGCGCGGCATGACGACGACGGCCGTCGTCCCCACGACGCGGGCGGCGAGGGCCACGCCCTGGGCGTGGTTGCCCGACGAGAAGGCGATCACGCCGCGTCCGAGCTCCTCCGGGGAGAGCGTCAGCAGCTTGTTGAGGGCGCCGCGGATCTTGAACGAGCCCGCGCGCTGGAGGTTCTCGCACTTGAAGAACACCTGGTAGCCGGTGGCGTCGTTCCACGGCTCGGACGTGACGACCGGGGTTCGCGTGACGCGGCCGAGGAGGCGGCGGGCGGCGGCGTCGACGTCGTCGAGTGTCAGGCGGCTCACAGCGGCCGAGGGATTATGCCCGACGGGACAGACGCTCGCAACCGCGCCGCGGGTATACTGCTGGCCATGCGACGCACCGGCCTCGCTCTCCTCCTGATCGCGGTCGCGCTCGCGGGCTGCTCGGTCGTCTCCATCGACCTCACGCCGCGGATCCGCCCGCTCGAGGAGGAGACGGTCGAGGGACGCGGCGACGCCAAGATCGTGCTGATGGACGTCTCCGGCCTCCTCACCGACGAGGGCGGCGGGCAGCTGCTCACGATCGGCACGCCGCCGGCGCGGGTGCCGCTGCTGGTGCGCGTGCGGGAGGAGCTCAAGAAGGCCGCCGACGACGACCGGGTGCGCGCCCTCGTGCTCAGGATCAACAGCCCGGGCGGCACGGTGACCGCCTCGGACATCATCTACCACGAGCTGATGGAGTTCCGGCGCCGCAAGCGGGTTCCGGTCGTCGCCTCGATGATGGACCTCGCCGCCTCCGGCGGCTACTACATCGCGCTCGCCGCCGACTCCATCGTCGCCCACCCCACGACCGTGACGGGCTCGATCGGCACGATCATGGTGAGCCTCGACGCCCAGGGGCTCATGCAGAAGATCGGCGTCGGCGCGCGGACGATCAAGTCGGGCGAGCACAAGGACATGGGCAGCCCCTTCCGCCCGCTCACCGCCGAGGAGCGCGCGATCTTCCAGTCGGTCATCGACGAGCTGCACCGGCAGTTCGTGGCGAAGGTCGTCGAGCGTCGGGGGATGCCGCCGGCCCGCGCCCAGCAGCTGGCCGACGGCCGCGTCTACACCGCCGACCAGGCGCTGACGGCCGGGCTCGTGGACCGCATCGGCTACGTGAGCGACGCCGTCGCGCTCGCCCGGCGCGCCGCCGGCGTGGACGAGGCGCGCGTGGTCGTCTACAAGCGGCCGCGCCAGTACCGCGCCACCTACTACGCCCAGGCGGAGGCGGCGGCCTCCGGCCTGGAGGCGTCGCTGGGGCAGATGGCGGCGCTCGCCGGCGCGGGCCCCCGGTTCCTCTACCTCTGGTGGCCCTGAGGCTGGCGGGCGTCCCCGTCCTGGGGCGGCCCGGCGCTGAACGCGGCGCACGCGATCACCGGCAGTCGCGGGTACCTCGGATAGCGCGGATCGCGATCGCTCATCCCGCACCGCCAGAACTCCGAGCCGCGGGCGGACCTCACCACCGCGGCGTGGCGGCAGCGCCCGCAGAGGCCGGCGCGCGCGGCGGCGGGGGTCAGCGCCCCTTCCACTCGGGCTTGCGCCCGGCGAAGAACGCCGCGACGCCCTCCTTGACGTCGTCGGAGAGCGCGACGAGCGTGGTCAGCTCGCGCAGGTAGCGGAGCGCCGCGCCGTACTCCATGTCCTGCATGGTGGCGGCGGCCTCCTTGGCGATGGCGAGCGCCGTCGGGCTGAACCCCGCCATCCGCGACGCCAGCGCCTCCGTCGCCGTCGGCAGGTCGGCGCGCGGCACCACGCGGCTCACCAGCCCCATGTCGAGCGCCTCCGCGGCCGTGACGCGCTCGCCGCCGAGCACCATGAGCATCGCGCGCTTGCGGCCGGCCGCGCGGAAGATCGGCGCCATCACGATCAGCGGCAGCATGCCCACCGTGATCTCGGGCAGGCCGAAGACGGCGTCGTCGGACGCGATCACCACGTCGCAGCCGACGGCGAGCCCGCAGCCGCCGGCGAGGGCGTAGCCGTGGACCTGGGCGATCACCGGCGTCCGCATCCGGGCGATCGACTCGAGGATGCGCGCCAGGCCGCTGAAGGACTCGCGGGCCTCGAGCGTCGTGCCCCGGTCGCCGAGGCCCTTGAGGTCGGCGCCCGCGCAGAAGGCGCGGTCGCCGGCGCCGGAGAGGACGATGACCCGCGCCGCCGGGTCGGCGTCGAGCGCGGCCAGCGCGGCCGCCAGCTCGCGGAGCATGTCGCGGTCGAGGGCGTTGCGGACCTCGGGCCGGTTGAGCGTGATCCGCGCCACGCCCCCGTCGAGCGACGTCAGCACCGTCGCCTGCATCAGCCGTCCCCCGTCACGAGGTCGATCCAGCCCTTGAGGATGCGCGCCGTCGCGCCCCAGATCGTCTCGCCCAGGCACTCGTAGAAGTAGACGGGGCGCCGGACGCCGTCCCGCTGCCAGAGCTCGACGCGGAAGCACGCCGGGTCGGTGAGCACGGGCCACGGCACCTCGATGACCTTCTCGATCTCCTCGCCGTCGGGCCGCCAGGTGACGGGCTCGCGCACGAGCCCCACGAACGGCGTGATGACGAACGACGTGGCGAACGTCTCCGTGTCGTCCAGCAACCCGAGCGGCTCCACCGCCCCGCGCGGCAGCCCGACCTCCTCCTCGCACTCGCGCAGCGCCGCGTCCAGCAGCGAGGGGTCCGCGGGCGCCACGGTGCCCCCGGGGAACGAGATCTGGCCGCGGTGCTGGCCCACGCGGTCGGTGCGCTTGGCGAACACGACCGTCGGCTCGCCGCGGTCGACGATCGGGACCAGCACGGCCGCGCGCACGAGGCGGCCCGGCGGCACGACCCGTCGCGCGCGCCGGGCCAGCCGCTCCCGGGTGCGCGCCACGAGCTCGTCGACGGTCATGCTCAGCGGGCCTGGAATCTCGGCTTCCGCTTCTCGGCGAAGGCGCGCGGGCCTTCCGCCGCGTCCTCCGTGGCCTTCAGCGTCCCGGCCAGGAACGCCTCCAGCCGGAGGCCGTCGGCGAGCGGCAGCGACAGCCCGCGGATCACGGCCTCCTTCGCGGCGCGGAGCGCGAGCGGGCCGCGCTCGCACAGCGTCCCGGCCAGCGCGCGCGCCGCCGGCATTAGCTCCGCGAGCGGGACGACCTTGTTGACCAGGCCGAGCCTCAGCGCCTCCCCGGCGTCGATCGGCTCGGCCGTGAGGATCATCTCCAGGGCGCGGCCCAGCGGGATCGCGCGGGGCAGCCGCTGGGTGCCGCCCGCGCCCGGCATGATGGCCCAGCGCACCTCCGTGAGGCCGAAGCGCGCGTGGGTCGCCGCGATCCTCAGGTCGCAGGCGAGCGCCTGCTCGAGCCCGCCGGCCAGGCAGAAGCCGTTGACGGCGGCGATCATCGGCTTCCAGATCTCGAGCCCGCGGGTGATGCCGCCGAGGCCGAGCGTGTCGTGGGAGACGGGATCGTAGCCGCGGCGGCCGCCGTAGGAGGAGGGGATCATCTTCTTGAGGTCGGCGCCGGCCGAGAAGGCCTTGTCGCCGGCGCCCGTCAGGATCGCGACCCAGGCGCCGTCGTCGTCCCGGAAGCGCGTCCACGCCGCCACGAGAGCGTCCTGGGTCTCGGGGTCGATGGCGTTCATCGCCTCCGGGCGGTTGATGGTGATGGTGACGATGCGGTCCTCCTGCTCGTACAGCACGCTCGGCATTCCGGCTCTCCCGTCAGGCCATCACGAAGCCGCCGTCGACGTTCAGCGCCTGGCCGGTGATGCCCGACGACTCCGGCAGCGCGAGGAAGACGGCGGCGGCCCCGATCTCTTCCGGCTCGATCATCCGCCGGGCCGGCACCTGTCGCTTGAAGTATCGCTCGAAGATCTCCTCGCCCGACATCGGCCCCCGCCTCGTCGACTGGATCCGGATCCCCATGCCCGCGCGGACGTAGCCGGGGCAGATGGCGTTGACCGTGATGCCCGGGTAGCCCTGGCCGCCCACCTCGGCGGCCAGCGCCCGCGTGAGCCCGATCACCCCGTGCTTGGACGCGGTGTAGGCCGTGATGAAGCCGTAGCCGCCGTGCCTGCCGAAGACCGAGGAGATCGTGACGATGCGCCCGGAGCGCCGGGCCATCATGGCGGGCAGCGCGGCGCGGATCGCGCGGTAGGTGCCGTTCAGGTTCACGTCGATCACGCGCGTCCACGTCTCCTCGTCCTGCTCGGCGAGCAGCCCCTGGCCGTCGATCCCGGCGCAGGTGACGAGGACGTCGAGCCGCCCCGCGCCCTCCACGCACCGCCTCGCCAGGGCCTCCATGTCGGCCGCCCTCGTGACGTCGGCCGCGACGGCGACCGCGTCGGCCCCCGCCCGGCGCGCGGCCTCCGCCACAGCGCCCGCGGCCTCGCCCACGTCGCCGAGGACGAGCGAGGCGCCCTCGGCGGCGAACGCGAGCGCCACCGCCCGGCCGATGCCGCCGCCGGCCCCGGTGATGACGACGCCGTGTCCCCGCAGCCGCATCAGGCGAACCGGGCGGAGACCGAGCCGAGCCGGGTGAACGTCGCGCGCACGCTGTCGCCGGGCTTCGGGCGCAGCAGCGTCGACACCGAGCCCGTCATCACGACGTCCCCCGCCCGGAGACCGAGGCCGCGCGAGCCGAGGTGGTTGGCGATCCACGCGAGCGAGTTCGCGGGCCCGCCCATCACCTCCGCCGCCGTGTTGGTGGCCGCGATGGCGCCGTTCAGCTCGTAGACGAGTCCCTCGAGCGCGAGATCGAGGCCGGCGACGGGCGTCACCGGGCCGCCGAGGACGATCGCGCTGGCGTAGACGCCGTCGGCGATCACGTCGGTGGCGACGGGCTTGCCGGAGTAGCGGAAGTCCACCAGCTCGAGGGCCGGCAGCGCGCCCTCGACGGCCTGCAGTGCCCGCGGCGGCGTGACGCCGGGGCCGGCGAGGTCGCGCCTCATCACGAACGCCACCTCCGCCTCGACGACGACGGCCGCGAACCGGCCGCACGGCACCTCGGCGCCGCTCGCGAAGACGCCGTCGGCGAGGAGGAAGCCGCACACCGGCTCCGTCGCCTGGAACATCGCCTGCGCGGGCTTGCTGGTGAAGCCCGCCTTCCAGCCGACGATCCGCCCGCCGCGGCCGAGCAGCGCCGCGCGGAGCCGGTCCTGGACGGCGTAGGCCTCCTCCACCGTCAGCGCACGCGTCTCGCTGAACGGCGGGATCGGGCGATGGTCGGCGCGGGCGGCGAGCAGCCGCTCGACGGCGTCGTCGGTCACCGGGGGATCTTCCGCGAGCGAGCCGGGTCTTTCAGCGCGGGGCTGGCTGGAGCTTCGGGTCGTGGCACCCGAGCCCGGCGGTCTGCAGGCGGTCGCGCTCGATCCCGGCGTCGGCCGGGGCGAACGTGACGGCCTCGTGGATCATGTCGGTCAAATTCTGGTCGACGTTCTCGCCGAGCTCGACGACGCCGCTGCCGATCACCGCGACCTTGCCGCCCAGGCCCATCCCGTCCTCCTCGCCGACGACGGCCCCAAGCCTACCGCCCGCCGCGCGGGCGCCGCAAGTCGCGCGTGCGCGCTCACGCCGGGCCCGGCTCGGTCGTCCCTCCCCTGAGGAGCGTCACGACGCAGCCGGCGAAGACCGCGGCCGCCACGCCGCCGGCCACGAGGTTCGGGACGGCGCCGTGGATGGTGCCGCCGGCGGCGGTGAGCAGGGCGAAGACGGTGTTGTTGATGACGTGGGCGGCCACGGCCGGCAGCGCGCTCCCCGTCCGCTCGGTGGCCACGCCGAGCCAGAGGCCGATCGCGAGGGCGAGCGGCGTGTGGACCCAGTCGAGGTGCATGAGGGCGAACGCGGCCGCCGTGACGACCACGGCGACGGCCGGACGCCAGGCCCGCGCCAGCGCCGTCTGCATGTAGCCGCGGAAGAAGATCTCCTCGACCGAGCCGGCGATGGGGCCGATGACCAGGACGGCGGCGAAGAGATCCGAGCCCGTCGCGCCTTCCAGCGCCCGGCGGATCACGTCCATCGTGCCGTGACGCGCGAGGCCGAGCAGGGCGATCGCGGAGTCGAGCATCTGGCCGAGGGCGAGCGTCCCGACGACGATCGCCGCGAGCCCTCGCCCCGTCTCCCGCCCCGGCCGCAGCCTCAGGCGCTCGGCCTCGAGCGGCCGGACGGCGGTGACCAGCGCCAGCATCAGCGCGGTCGCCGAGGCGAGCCCGCCGGCGAGGATCGCGGGGAGGCTCAGCAGGAGATCCTCGGGAGCGACGTCCTGGTAGACCTCGACGAGGATCTCCATGGCGACGAGGCTCAGCAGCAGGTAGCCGGCGAACGCGAGGAGGTAGGCGGCGAACACCCGCCTGGCCCGCGTCACCGGCGATTCGCCCGGCGGCTCGACGAGCGGCTCCGCCGTCACCGCGGGGCGGCCATCAACGGACGGGCGGCAGGCCCAGCTTGCGGGCCACGTCCTCGCGCAGCTTGTACTTCTGGATCTTCCCGCTCGGCGTCATCGGGAACTCGCCGACGACCTCGAGTCGCTCGGGCAGCTTGTGCCTGGCGAGGTTCCGGGACTCGAGCCACCCCACCAGCTCCTCCAGCGTGACGCGCTCGCCCGGCTTGGGGATGACGTAGGCGCACGCCCGCTCGACGAGCCGCGGGTCGGGCATGGCGACGACGGCCACCGACTGCACCTTGGGGTGGGCGAAGAGCAGATTCTCCACCTCGGCGACCGAGATGTTCTCGCCGCCGCGGATGATCAGGTCCTTCGAGCGGCCGGTGATCGACACGTAGCCGTCGGGATCGAGCACGGCGCGGTCGCCGGTCCTGAACCAGCCGTCGGCGGTGTGGGCGTCCTGGGTGAACTCGGGCCGCTTCCAGTAGCCGACGAACTGCGAGTGGCCGCGGACCAGGAGGTCGCCCTCCACGCCCGGGGCGACGGGCTCGCCCTTGTCGTCGACGACCACCAGCTCCATCCCCGCCAGCGGCTTGCCGTCGGTGCCGAAGACCTTCTCCTCGGGGTCGTGGAGGCCGTTGCAGCTCACGAGCCCGTTCTCGGACATCCCCCACCCGGCCGAGATGGCGCAGCGGAGCCGCGCGCGCGCGTCCTGGACGAGCTTGCGGGGGATGGCCGCTCCCGCCGAGATGAAGAGCCGCAGCGAGCCGAGGTCGTGGCGGTCGATCGCCGGCGAGTACGTGAGATCCTGGAGGAACGGCGTCGCGCCCATCGTGTAGGTGACCCGCTCGGCCTCGACGAGCCTGGCCGCCTCGGCGGCGTTCCAGACGTCGAGCCACACGCCGGTCGAGCCGAGCAGCAGCGTGAGGCAGTAGCCGTACAGGTAGCCGGTCTGGTGGCCGAACGTCGAGGACATCAGGGCCACGTCGCCGGCGTGGAACCCGAGCCGTTCGATCAGCGGGTAGATGATCGACAGCACCGTGTTCGACGTGTGCATCACGCCCTTGGGCTCGCCGGTCGTGCCGGACGTGAAGATCACCTCGGACACCTCGTTGGGATCGGTCCCCGGGAGCGGCCGCCGCCCCTGCCGCGCCTCCCACGCCGTGTCGGTCAGCTCGGCGAGCGGGCGCATGCCCACCGCCGGCTCGCCGCGCGCCACCCAGACGTGGGCGAGCGCCGGCGCCTCCGCGCGCAGCGCCGCCGTCATCGCGACGTAGTCGTGGCTCCTGAACCGCGCCGGGATCACGAAGGCGCGGGACTCGAGCGTGCGCAGGATGAAGCCGAGCTCGTTGGCCCGGTACGTGGGCGGGATCGGGTTCAGGATGGCGCCCAGCCTCACGCACGCCAGCGCGAGGATCACCCACTCGTTCCAGTTGGGCAGCTGCGTCGACACGACGTGGCCGCGCTCGATGTCCGCCGCCTGCAGCCCGTACGCCACGCGCTCGGCGGCACGGGCCAGCGCCGACCACGTGAGCCGCCCGTGCCCGTCGGCGATCGCGGTCCTGTCGCCGCGCTCGCGGGCCCACCGGTCCAGGTAGGCGTCGAGGGTCTCGTTGCGCCACCAGCCCGCGCGCGTCATGGCCGCGACGCGCTCCGGCGTGACGAGGGTCTCCAGGGCCGCCATCGGGGTCCGAGAGTACGGGGCGCCCGCTCGCGCTGTCAACGAACGGGGCCGCCTTGCCCGGTCACGAGGGACCTCGTATCGTGACGGACCGGACGCCACCGCAGCTCGCCGGCCGCGCCGCCGTGTCCGGCCCCCGCTGCGGCCGGGAGAGGCCGCTCCGGCGTCGCCCGGCCGGGGCGGACGCGAGGGCGCCGTGGCCTCGAGGACTTCCGCGGCCGGCCGCTCCTGGTGACCCTCATGCGGGGGGTGCAGTGCCTGTTCTGCCGGCGCACTCTCGTCGTGCTCGACCGGATGGCGCCGGCGCTCCGGAACGCCGGGCTCGAGATGGTCGCGATCATCGGGACCACGGCGCAGCGGGCCCGCCTGTTCTTCCGCGACCTTCCTCGGTCCCGGCGACTCTCGGTGCTCCGCGGTCTCCCGACCCGCCCGCAGCGGCGGCGCGCCGGACGCTCAGATCATCGTGTACCCCCCGCTCACCGACAGCGTCTGGCCGGTGATGAAGCCGGCCTGGTCGGAGGCGAGGAACAGCACTGCGCCCGTCACGTCCTCAGGGCGCGCCACCCGCCGCAGCGGGTAGGCCTTGGCGATCCGCGCCCGCATCTCGTCGGTCATCCATGCGCGGTTCTCGGGGGCGTTCCACATGCTGAGCGACCCGACCTCCTCGTCCGTCGCCGGCATCGTCATGCCGGGGCACACGACGTTGAGCCGGATGCCGAACTTCCCCACCTCGCGGGCGATCGACTTGCTCAGCGCGATGACGCCGGCCTTGCACGCGCCGTAGACGCCCTCACGGAACTCGCCGATCCGGCCGGCGTCCGAGCCCATGCTGACAACGGCGCCCGACTTGCGCGCGATCATGCCGTCGAGCACGGCCCGGGTGCAGTTGATCATGCCCCAGAGGTTGAGCTGGATCTCCTTCTCCCACTCCTCGCGGGTCTTCTCGACGAAGAGCGCGTCGCGGGTCCAGCCGACGTTGTTGACGAGCACGTCGACGCGGCCGAAGCGCTCCTCGACCGCCCGCACCATGGCCTGGACGTCGGGCCACCGCGTGACGTCGGTCCTGACGACCATGGCCTTCGCGCCGAGCGCCTCGGCCTCGGCGGCCGTCTTCGCGCCCTGCGACTCGTCGATCTCGGCGACGGCCACGTGGGCCCGCTCGCGGGCGAACGCCAGCGCGATGGCCCGCCCGATGTTCGAGCCCGCTCCCGTGACGATGACGCTCTTGCCTGCCAGGTTCAGATCCATCGCGCTGTTCCTCGCCCCGCGCCGGCCTGCCCCGCGCGGTCTCAGAGTCGGTGCACCAATCCGGACGTTCGGGTCCTCGTAGCGCCCCTCGTCGCGGTCCCGGTCGATGACCACGGCCTGGAGCGCCCCGGCACGACGTAAGGCCCGCTGTCGGGGAACCGCATCCCGGTCCACTCCTCCCAGGCGGCCACGGCGCCGACGATCACGAGCGCGCGCGGCGCCACGCGGACGATCTCCGCCCCGAGCCGCCAGTGGACCCGCATCCACGGGTCGAGCGGCGCCCCGTCCTCGCGCGTCCACCGCGCGTAGCGCTCCATGGGCGCCAGCGGGTAGCGGTCCTTCATCGTCGGGCGCACGGGCGCCGCCAGCGTGCGGAGGCCGTGCCGGCGGCGAGCGCGTGCATCGCCCTCAGGACCTCCGTGCCGAGCCCGCGGCCGCGGTGGTCGCCGGTGATCGCGACCAAGGCCGAGCGCGCCGTCGCGTTCTCGAGGATCCCGGCGATCGAGTCCGGCAGCCCGCCCGCGGTGCCGTCCCACGCGATCGGCGCCGTGTGGCCGACGGCGACGACCCGCTCGCCCTCGCAGACCAGCAGCTGGAAGCCCGCGAACGTCCTGAACAGCGACGGCCAGAGCGCGCCGGCGCCCAGCGCGTCGCGCTGGCGGAGGAACCGGGGCCACCCGAGGGCCGCGAACCGCTCGAACTCGTCCTCGAGGTCGGGCCGCTCGGCAAGCGCGTACGTCTTGAGCGGCACGTCAGTACGGGAGCGCCTCGCGCCCCATCAGCTCGCGCGCCACGATGAGCTTCATGACCTCCGCGGTGCCGTCCCCGATCTCGAGGCCGATGACGTCCCGCATCCGCTGCTCGAACGGCAGCTCGTCGGTGTAGCCGTAGTGGCCGTGGAGCAGCAGGCACTGGTGGATGACGTCGACCGCGAGCTTCGGCGCCCACCACTTCACCATCGCCGACTCCTTGGTGTGGGGACGGCCCTGGTCGGCCAGCCAGAGCGCGCGGTATGAGAGCCAGCGCGCGGCCTCGATGTGGGTCGCCGCCTCGGCGATGGGGAAGCTCACGCCCTCGTAGCGGACGAGCGGGTGGCCGAACGCCTTGCGCTCCTTGACGTACGCCATCGTCTCGTCGAGCGACGCCTGGGCGGCCCCGAGACACGCCAGGCCGATGAGCACGCGGTTGAAGTCGAAGCCCTTCATGACCTGGTAGAAGCCGGTGCCCTCCTCGCCCAGGCGGTGCGAGACCGGGATCCGCACGTGGTCGAACGACAGGACGGCGCGCCCGATGGCGCGCGCGCCCATGTCGCGCAGCGCCTGGCGCGAGACCCCGGGCAGGTCGAGCGGCACGAGGAACGCGGTCACGCCCCGGGCCTTCGCCGCGGCGTCGGTCTTGGCGAAGATCATCGCCGCGTGGGCGACCATCCCCATGCTGATGCCGGACTTCTCCCCGGTGATGACGTACTCGTCGCCCTCCCGGACGGCCCGGCAGGCGATGTTCGCGGCGTCCGATCCGGCGCCGGGCTCGGTGAGCGCGATCGCCATCACGGCCTCGCCGCTGATCGTCGGCGGCAGCCACCGCTTCCTGACCTCCTCGGAGCCGTTGCGGCCGATGATCTCGCCGGCCAGGCCGGCGAGCTGCATCCCGTACGTGCAGCTGAAGTCGCCGCGCCCGATCTCCTCGATCGCGATGCCGGTCGTGACGAGGTCGGCCTCCTGGCCGCCGTACTCCACGGGCGCCCGCAGCCCGAAGAGCCCCAGCTCGCCCATGCGCTTCCACGCCTCGTACGGGAACTCCCCCGTCAGGTCCCAGTGGCGCGAGCGCGTGGCGAGCTCGCGGCGGGCGAAGGCGCGCAGCGTGCGGATCAGCTCTTCCTGCTCGGGACTGAAGGCGAACTCCATGGAGCCTCCCGGGCCTACGCGCGGCAGAGGCGCATGAGCGCACCGACGTCGGCCAGGCCGTCCAGCGCGAGCGCCGCGCGCTCGATCTCCTCCACGCGCGCTGCCGGCAGCGCGCGCCCGGCGTTCGCGCGGAACTTCTCGACGATCGCCCCGGCAGGCAGCGGCCGTCGCCGCCCGCCGCGGCCGTCGAGCTCCTTGCGCTCCAGCACGGCGCCGCCCCGCAGCCGGATGCGGACCCAGCCGGGAAAGCCGTCGGGGAACGACGAGGCCTCGTCGACGAGGTGCACGACGCGCCCCGCCAGCGCGAGCAGCCGGGGGTCGGCCAGGCGCGGCGGGGCGTACGTGTCGAGGTCGACGGCGCCGTCGACCAGCGCGGCCGCCACCGAGAACGGCAGGCTGAACCGGGCGTCGTAGGACGTCCGCGGGGCGAGCTTGGCGGCGCGCGGCTCGCAGACGATCGGCACCTCGCCCGCCGGCACCAGGCACTCGACGCGCTCGATCGCCTCCGGCGCGACGCCGTGCTCCCGGCGCAGCGCCAGCGCGCAGTCGAGGTAGGCGTGGAGGTAGTGACAGCACGGATACGGCTTGAAGCCGACGGCGAGCGTCTCCCACGTCCGGCCCAGCGACTCGAAGGGCGCCGTGTCCGGCTCGCGGTCGAGGAACGTCCGGTAGAGGCCGAAGCGTCCCTCCAGGATCGTCGCGGGGCCGGCGAAGCCGCTGCGCGCCAGCGTCGCCGCCACCACGCCGGCGTGGCTCGCCCACCCGGCGTGGAGGCGCTTGCTCCAGGACCCGTCGGCGAGGAACTCGAGCACGCCGGAGGCGAAGCTGCCGGCGAGGCCGACGGCCGCGGTCAGGCGGCGGGCGTCGAGGTCGAGCAGGCGGCCGGCGGCCAGGGCGGCCGCGAAGGCGCCGCACACGCTGGTCGCGTGCCAGCCGCGCGCGTGGAACGCGCCGGGCGCCGCCATCCCGAGCCGCGCGATGGCCTCGTAGCCGGCGACGGCCGCCGTCACCGCGGCCCGGCCGCTCGCGCCGGCGCTCTCGGCCACGGCGAGGACCGCCGGCAGCACGGCGGCCGACGCGTGGGTGATCGAGGCCGCGTGGGTGTCGTCGAAGTCGAGGCCGTGGGCGAGCGTGCCGTTGAGCAGCGCCGCCAGCGGGGCGGCCGCCGTCGTCTTCTCGCCGACGACGGTGCAGTCGCCGGGGCCGCCCCACGCCGCCAGCGCTCCCCGCACCGCGGGCGCGACGTCGAGCGTGGAGGCGGCCAGCGCGATCCCGAGGACGTCGAGCGCGCGGAGCCCGACGCTCGCCACGACGTCCGGCGGGAGGCGCTCGAAGCCGAGATCGCCCGCGAAGGCCGCGAGCCGCTCCGCGAGGGTCATCCGGCTCAGCCGGCGGCGGAGACGCCTTCGGAGGCCGGCGAGGTCCGGCTGCGGATGGCGCGCACGAACCGCCCGTCGCCGTCGGTGATCTCGAACTCCTCGACGAGGCCGGCTTCGATGAGCTGCTGCACGAGGGCCTCGCGCTCGGGGCCGGCGGGCGGCAGCAGCGGCGACCGCCACCGCATGACGAAGTACCCGCGGCCGACGTGCGGCAGCCGCGCCTCGGCGCGTTGCAGCTCGGCGAGGCCGCGCTCGAGCGCGCCGCCGGCGGCGGGGCGCGTCATCCGCGCGGGCGGCCGGCTGCGCTCCACGCGGAACGCGGCGACCCCGTCGCTCAGGTGGATCTGGCCGAAGCACCGCACGCGGAGGTCCTTCGACAGCTCCTCCGCCGACCACGTCGCGACCCAGACCTGCTTGCCGAGCGCGTTCACCGCCTCGACGGCCGGCACGAAGTCGTCGTCGCCGGAGACGAGCACCGCGGCGTCGTAGGCGTTGTTGGCGGCGTAGTGGATGAGGTCGGCGACCAGGCGCGTGTCGACGCGCTTCTCGGTCGTGTACTCGTACTCGGCGCCGCACGCGGAGCAGCGGCCGCTCCGCCGCACGCGCGGCTCGCGCTTGACGAAGTAGCCGGGGCGCAGCTCGAGCCCCTTGAGGAACCCCTCCACCACCGGCGGCGCGTCGGCCGTCACGCCGACGTAGTAGTACGCGCCGCCGAAGAGCGCCGAGGGTCCGCCGACGGCCTGGGTGATCCAGAGCGCGAGGCGGTCGTAGTCGACCCGGAGGTTCTCGTCGAAGCGCAGGAGCGCGCGGTAGAAGTTCTGGCCGTCGAAGAAAATGCAGACCTTCATCCGTCACCCGCGCAATCCCAGACCAGGAGGGTGTAATGGTGGACGATACTGGACTCGAACCAGTGACCTCTGGCATGTGAGGCCAGCGCTCTACCGACTGAGCTAATCGTCCGTGGCATCGAACTCTACCCACTGCACCATGCGGCGTCAAGTGCCCCACCGGATGCGCGTCCCCGGCTACCATAGGGGCGGATGACGCGCGTCCTGATCCTCACCGCGAGCTACGGCTCCGGCCACAACGTCGCGGCCCGCAGCCTGGCCGCGGCGTTCGCGCGAGCGGGCGCCGAGGCGCGCGTCGTCGACCATTTCCGCGAGCTGGTGCACCCGGCCTTCGAGCGCGTCACGCGAGCGCTCTACGGCTGGACGCTGCGCCGGCTGCCGCTCGCCTGGGGCGCCGCCTACGCGCTCGCCGACTGGATGACGAGCGACTCGGCGCTCGCGCTCGGCGCCACGCGGCTCGGGGTCACCGGCCTGGCGAGGCTGATCGCGCGCGAGGCGCCGGACGTGGTGGTGAGCGTCCACGCCACGCCCGCCGTCGCCATGACGGCGCTCGCCGCGCGCGGCGCCGCGGTGCCGCCGCACACGACCGTGGTGACGGACTTCGTGGCCCACACGCAGTGGATCGCCCCGGGCGTCGAGCGCTACTGCGTGGCTGCCGACGAGGTCAAGCACGAGTTCGTCGCGCGCGGCATCCCGGCCGAGCGGATCGTGGTCACCGGCATGCCGTTGCGCGAGGAGTTCGACGGGCCGGTGGATCCCGTCGCCGCGCGCGCGGCGTTCGGGCTCGGGACGCACGCCCCCGTGGTCCTGGCGATGGCCGGCGCCCACGCCTCCTTCGGCCGGCTCCCGGACGTCGCCCGTGCCCTGGCGTGCGCGCCGGTGCCCGTGCAGGGGGTCCTCGTCGCCGGCCGCGATCCGGAGATCGAGGCCGAGCTTCGCGCGCTGACGGAGGGCACGCCGGTCCACGTCCTCGGCTACGTGACCGGCGTGCGGCGGCTGATGGCCGCCGCGGACGTGCTGGTGACGAAGGCCGGCGGCATGACGCTGGCCGAGGCGATCGCGGCCGAGCTGCCCCTGATCGCCTTCGGCTCGCTGCCGGGTCAGGAGCGCCGCAACGAGCGGTTCGCGTCCCGCAGGGGCGTCGCCCTCGTCGCGCGCTCGCGGCGCGACCTGGCGCGCGCGCTGGAGCGCGCGCTCACCGCGCCGGACCTGCTGGAGCGCCTGCGCCACGGCATGCGGCGTCTGGCGCGCCCCGGCGCGAGCCGCCGGGTCGTCGCCGCCGTGCTCGAGCGCGAGGAGATCGCGCCGTGACGGCGCCGCTCGGCCTCGGCGCCGCCGCGGCCGCCGGGGCCTTCGTGGCGTGGGCGTGGCTGCCGCACCTCGCCACCGTCGCGTGCACGTGGCGCGGGCCGCGACGGGGCCGCCGGATCGCGCTGACGTTCGACGACGGCCCCGACCCGGAGTGGACCCCGCGCGTCCTCGACGCGCTCGCCGCGCGGGCCGTCGCCGCCACGTTCTTCCTCGTCGGCGCGCGGGCCACGCGGGCTCCAGGCGTCGCCCGCGCGATCGCCGCCGCGGGCCACGAGGTCGCGAGCCACGGCTGGTCGCATGCGAGCCTCTGGCGATGCGGCCCGCTCCGCACGGCGGCCGAGATCGCCGATGCCCACCGCGCGCTCGCGGACCTCGCGGGCCGCCCGCCCCGTCACTTCCGACCGCCGTGGGGCATGGTGAACGCGGCGATGTTCCCCATCCTCCGCCGCGTCGGCGAGCGCTGCGTGTTCTGGTCGATCCAGCCCGAGGGCCTGCGGCCACGCGCCGGCGCCGAGCAGGCGGCCCACGTGCTGCGCCGCGCCCACCCCGGCGCGATCGTCGACCTCCACGACGCCGACGGCGTCCGCGGCGCCCCCGCGCGGCTGCTCGAGGGGCTCCCGGCGATGATCGACGGCCTGCGCTCGGCCGGCTACGAGTTCGCCACGCTCGCCGACCTGCTCGATACGCGGGAGGGCGGGCGCTGGAAGTAGCGAGAAGCGCCGGCGCGATCGCTCCGCGGCTCCGGGCCCGCGCTACCGATTCTTGACATCGGGGGGGCGAGGCGCCCCCCCCGATCGCCCCCCGATTCGCGCCAGGCCCCACACGCGCCAGCGGTGGCGCCGGCGCGATCGCTCCGCGGCTCCGGGCCCGCGCTACCGATTCTTGACATCGGGGGGGCGAGGCGCCCCCCCGATCGCCCCCCGATTCGCGCCAGGCCCCACACGCGCCAGCGGTGGCGCCAGCGCCATCGGCTGCCCGCCCCGGGCCCGCGCCATTGCGGCAGCGCCGGCGCGCGTGCGCCGCCGGCCGGCGAGGAAGCGGAGGAAATCCACGCCCTCGGAAAGCCGCCTCCGCCCCATCGCGGGATCGCGCACCATCTCGAACGCGATCGCGAAGATCTTCCGCGGCCGGAAGTAGAAGCGCCGGTAGAACGCGTCGACCGAGTCGAAGATCTCGGCCCGCGACAGGTGCGGGTAGCCGAGCACCGCCGCTTGCACGCCGCCGCCGTCGACCAGGCCGTCCTCGTGGAGCCAGCCGCGCTCGAGCGCCTCCCGGTGGAGCGCCGTCCCCGGATAGGGGGCCGCCAGCGAGACCTGGAGCGTGTCGGGATCGAGTTCCTGCGCGAACCGGATCGTCTCCTCGATCGTCTCGCGGGTCTCGCCGGGCAGCCCCATGATGAAGGTCCCGTGGATCTTGATCCCGAGCGACCTGGCCTCGCGCGTGAACCGCCGCGCCCGCTCCACGCGGATGCCCTTCTTGACGTTGTTCAGGATCGCCTGGCTGCCCGACTCGTAGCCGACCAGCAGCAGCCGGAGCCCGTTGTCGCGCAGGACCTTCAGCGTCTCGTAGGGGACGTTCGCCTTGGCGTTGCACGACCACGTCACGCCCAGCCGGCCAAGCCCCCGGGCGATCGCCTCCGCCCGCGGCAGGTCGTCGGTGAACGTGTCGTCGTCGAAGAAGTACTCCCTCACCCGGGGGAAGAGCCGCCGCGCGCGCTCGATCTCCGCCACGACGTGGTCCACGCTGCGCGTGCGGTAGCGCTGCCCGCCCACGGTCTGGGGCCAGAGGCAGAAGGTGCACCTCGAGCGGCAGCCGCGCCCCGTGTAGAGCGAGACGTAGGGATGCAGCAGGTAGCCGATGAAGTAGCGCTCGACGTCGAGGTCGCGGTGGTAGACGTCGACGACGAACGGCAGCCGGTCCATGTCCTCCAGGGGCGCCCGCTCGGGCGTCCGCGCGAAGTGGCCGTTGACCCGGTACGAGATCCCGGCCACGGAGGCGAGCGGCCGTCCCTCGGCGATCTCGGCGATGGTGAAGTCGAACTCGCTGCCGGCGACGAAGTCGATGGCCGGCGAGGCCGCCAGCGCGCGCTCGCGCTGGACGGCCACGTGGGCGCCGACGAACCCCACGCGGAGGGACGGGTTGACCGCCTTGAGCGCCGCGGCGACCTCCACGTCGTGGGCGAACGACGGCGTGCTCGTGTGGAGCACGGCCAGGTCGTAGTCGCGGGCCAGCGGGGCGACGTCCGCCAGGCGGAGCCCCGCCGGGGGCGCGTCGACGAGGCGGCTGCCGGGCACGAGCGCCGCGGGCTGGGCGAGCCACGTCGGGTACCAGAACGAGCGCACCTCGCGCCGGGCCTGGTAGCGCGCCCCGGCGCCGCCGTCGAAGCCCTCGAACGACGGTGGGTGGAGGAAGAGCGTCCTGAGGTGGTCGGTCATGCGCCCCCTCGCGTCATCGGTTCACGTAGAGCCGGCGTCCGCCGGCGTCGAGCACCAGCGCGGCGCCGGGCAGCGACGCGGCGACCGAGCGCCCGGGCTCGCGCGTGGAGACGAGCCAGATCCGGCGCTCGCCCGTCCACGCCGCGCGCAGCCTCTCGGGATCCCAGAAGAGATCGCCGGCGCCGTCGAGCATCGAGCCGAAGGCGAGCACGCTCCGCCGGCCGTCGACGATCAGCGGTCGCAGCCCCGAGTACCACTCGAGCGCGCCGGAGTTCTCGAGCGGCCCCTCGTGGGCGAGCAGGTCGCCCGGCGCCACGCGCCGGGCCAGCTCCTGGGCCAGGCCACGCACCGCCCGGTGCTCGGCGACCAGCCCGAGACCGGCGGCGACCGCGGGCATCACCGCGAGCATCGTCGCGAGCGTGGCGAGCGACGCGGCGACCGCGCTCCGCCGCGCGGCCGCGACCGCGAGGGCGGCCGCGCCGGCGGCGCCGACGACGGCCGTGGCGCCGAGCAGGCCGCGGAGCGACTCCCACGGCGGCAGCGCGCCGCCGTGCCCGGTCGCGCCGGCCTTGCGCGTGGCGACGTCGGTCGCGTCCATGACGTGGCGGGCGAACGCCTGGCCGTCGCCGCTCCACGCCACCGCGCAGGCGACGGCGATCGTCCCGAGCCCCGCGGCGTGGGCGATCGCCAGCCCGCGCCCGCCGGCGTCGCGCCAGCCGCGCGCCGCGAGCAGCGCGATGGCCGGGTACGCCGGCAGCCCGTAGTGCGGCAGCCGGAAGCCGGACAGCGCGGTGACTCCGAGGACGCCGGCGGCCCACAGCGCGAGCGCCACCCAGCCCGTCTCGTCGGGGCGCCGCCAGGCGCGATCGCGGACGAGCCGCGCGACGGCGACCGTGGCGGGCAGCACCCAGGGCGCGGCGCCGAGCACCGCGATCACGAGGAACTCGACGGCCGAGAGCGGCACGTCCTCGTCGGGGAACTGCCGCGCGCGGGCGACGTTCAGCACGTGGTTGTCGACGACGGTGTACCAGGCGAAGCCCGGCGTCCGGGCCTCGACCGCGATCCACCAGCCGAACGCCAGCAGCGCGGCCGCGGCGACGCCGGCCGGCGGCAGCCACCGCCCCAGGGGCCTGAGCCGCCCGCCGAGCGCGAGCGCCACGGCGAGCGTGAGCGGCGGCACGAGCGCGCCGAGCGGGTCCTTGGCGAGCGCCGCGAGCCCGAAGCAGACGAGCCCCGCGGCGGCGAGGCCGCGCCGCCCCTCCGTCACGCCGGCGAGCGCCAGCGCGAATCCCCACGCCAGCGCGGCGACGAACAGCGCGTCGGGGCGCACGTAGCGCCCGTAGGCGAAGAAGCCCGCGCACGTCAGCAGCGCGCCGCCCGCGAGCAGGCCGCCGCGGGGGCCGAGCCAGCGCGCGCCGAGCCACGCGGTGGCGCCGATCGCCGCCAGCGCCGCGAGCGCGGGGACCGCCCGGGCCGTCGCCTCGCGCTGGCCGCCGACGGCGAACGCCGCGGCCATCAGCGCATAGAGCAGCGGTGGCTTGTCGACGTAACGGACGCCGTTCAGCGAGAGCGCCAGCGGGTCGCCCCCCGCCGCCAGCTCGCGGGCGATCTCGGCGTGCATGCCCTCGCCCGGGTCGTCGAACGGCGCGGCGCCCAGGCCGACCAGCAGGAAGGGCGCCGCCGCCAGCACGGCGATGAGCGCGACCAGGCGGGCGTCGCGCACGTCAGGTGCGCGAGACGAGGACCACGCCGGCGACGATGAGCCCGATGCCGGCCCAGCGGGCCGGCGTCACCGCCTCGGCCAGGAGCACCTGCGCCAGCAGCGCGACCACGATGTAGTCCACCGCCGTGAGCGGCAGCACGAGGCTCACGTTCGCGCGCGACAGCAGGGTCAGGTACATGAAGAAGAAGGTCGCCTGGAGCGCCACCCCGAGGAGCAGCCACGGGTTCGACACGGCGCGTCCCACCATGCCGGCCAGCCGGTGCGACGGCGCCTCCGTCAGGTCGCCCACGGACTTCATGCCCTTGGAGAGCATGACGTGGCCCGTCCCGCCGATGAGCGCCGCGACGAGGACGAGCGCGATCGTCTTCAGCATCTCAGAGGGCCCTCCGGATCGCGTCCAGCACCCGCCGCTCCACGTGGTCGCCCCCGAGGGCGTCGGCGGAGACCAGCGCGCGGTCGCGCTCGACCCACAGCGCCCGCTCGCGCTCGAAGAGCTGACGGCGCACGCTGACGCGCGTGCGGTCCGGTCCCGCGGGCGTCAGCTCGAGCGTCAGGCGGACACGCCGCGCGCGCGCATGGATGCCCCCCGCGTCGCCCTGGAGCCGGCGCGATCCGGTGCTCAGCGTGCCCGTCGGAGCGTCGGCGAGGTCGACGGTCCACCCCTCGGCGAGGAGGCCGCGCCCGGCGGCCGCCCACGCGCGGTCGAACGACGCCGGCAGCGTGGCGGCGACCGGGTGGTCGGCCGCGGCGCCGGCCGCGGAGACCGCGACGAGCGCGAGCCCGGCGACCGCGGCCCTTGTACGATCTCGACTCATCGGGTAGTCACCGTGGGAAGAGACAGAGACGGGATCCGGGAGAGGGTCGCCGTGCCGCCCTTGAGGCGTTGTCCTCGGCTGTGAGATTGGCGCCCTC
>Ga0073934_10000240_pt1 | contig 167766 bp, 172 predicted proteins | sample LarsenN4metaG_FD_76834 | JGI IMG/M metagenome (GOLD analysis project Ga0073934, IMG submission 76834) | Hot spring sediment bacterial and archeal communities from British Columbia, Canada, to study Microbial Dark Matter (Phase II) - Larsen... ... | reverse complement strand
TCCTGAATGGAGTAAACGCCGCGCGCCGACCCGCGTGGGCTCACGGACCGGTGGGCGCCGGGCCGCGCGCGTGCTCGGCCAGATACCGATTGATGACGACGGTCTCCGCGGCGGAGGGTTCGGCGAACTTCATGTTGCTGTACGTGGCCATCCAGCGCAGCCGCATGCGCATGCGTTCGACCACCGGGAACCATCCCTCGGCGCTGTGCTGGTCCGGGGTCGGAAGACCGTGACACTGGGTGCAATAGCGATTGAGCAGCTTGGCGCCCTCGGAGTCAGGCTCGGGCAGGTCCTGTATGTCGGCGGAGCGCGGCATGACGCCTCCCATCATCAGCCCTTCCACCCAGCCGCGGGGCGCCTCGCCGGGCGCGCTGCTGTACCCCGGCAGCATGTCGGCCTTCGGAGGCGCGCCACCGGCGCCGCCTGCGGAAGGGTCGGTGCCGATTACGCCGCCGGAGGGCCGGATCTCCTCGGCATGCAAGGCCGGCAGCACCAGTCCCAGGAGTATCAGGAAGTAATGGAGGCCGCGCGTCATTTCCGTCAATTCACCTCGTTCGTGGTCGGGTTCAGCCGGCTTCCATGCGGCTGGGCGGTGCGTGAGGAATGATGAATTGCCGGGTGTCGTAACGGCTGATCGGGGTCAATTCCACGACATGGCGCCGCCCCCGGCGGCAGCGCACATGCGCCTGGATCGCTGACAGCGAGCCAATCGGGCCGATTTCCTGCGGGTCCGACGGCGGGCCGGCCGACCGGGTATGGGAGGGGGCAGGATTTCGCGCCAGGCGGGCGCGGCGGTGCCCGCCGTTGCTGTCGTTGACTTAGGATCGCATGACGGATACGAGATATTCCCTGGCGCCGTGCACGCGCGCGCGGAGATCGCGGAGCGTGGCGCCGTTCGCGTTCTTTTGCGGCGCCTGGCTGCTGCTGAGCGTATGGCTGATCGGCGCGCTGATCGGCAGCGCGCGTGCCGCGGTGGTCGTGGCCGCGCTGCGCGCCTTCGAGGCGGCGCCGCAGCACTACGACGCCGTCATCACCGATCAGACGATGCCGGGCCTCAGCGGCGATGCCTTCGCGCGGGCGATGCTCGAGCGAAGGCCGGGGCTTCCGATCATCCTCTGCAGCGGCTACAGCGAGACGACCGAGGCCGGGGCGGCGGCGCGGATCGGTATCGCGCGCCATTTGCGCAAACCGTTATCGGCGCAGGAACTGCTGCGGGCCCTGAAGGAGTTCTTCACGGCCAACGCCGCCTCGGTCGCCTAGCCTTACGCCCCCCGGGCGGTGAGCCTTGCGGGCGCGGTTCGGTACCGTGCCCGACCGCGAGGGCGCTCACGCGGCGGCATGGGCGAAGTCATTCGCGGAGATCGGTGCGCCGTTCGCCCGCCTGCTCCCCGCGCCCGGCAGCGGCGGCGCGCGCGTGCGCCCGGCGCCCGCGCCTCTCGTCCGGGTCGGTGGATTCCTTTCGAACGGCGGCCTGCCGCTCCTCCTTGATCGCATCGACGTGCTCGAGCTGCAGCATGAGGGTGCGCAGGGCGCGATGCTCCTCATCGGTGAGGCTGCTCTTGTCCATGTGTTTGATGATCACCGCGAGCGCGTCGCCGATCCGGCCGAGCTGCCGGCCGTAGGTGCCGACGTCGTCGAGGATCTTCTGTTCGAGCACCGGGTCGCCCGCGTGCCCCATGTAGACGTTGACCAGACCGACCTGGCTGCCTGCGGGCCGGAAGACCCAGTTCCACGGATTGATGGCTTGCATGACGTCGCCGGAAAGCGGCAGGCGGAATTCGGGCATGGCGGGTTCCTCCCCAATGGGTTCTGAAGGGAAGGATAGCCGCTGATGGCCTAGTTCGGCATCAGGCGCCAGATCTCGCCGCTGTCCGTCGCGACGTAGAGAGCGCCGTCGGGGCCCTGCACCAACGAACGCATTCGCTGCGACGGCAGCCCGGTGACCGTTGTGCGGGCGGTCATTGTGCCGGCGGTGTCGATCTGCAGTATGTCGAGCCGCATGTCGCCCATGACGCCGACCGCGAGCCGCCCGTCCCAGGCCTTCCACTGCGGGCCGTTCAGAAACGTGCTCGGCCCGGTGCCCTGGGAGCGGCCGTTGTTGTTCCACGAGGGACGCATGGCCGTGGGGAACTTGCCCGAGTCGGTCATCGGCGTGGGCGTGCCGTCGAGCTTGTTGGAGACATAGCCGCAGTAGTTGTCGGCACAGGAGACCCCGGGCTCCGGTTTCGGATCCCAGCCGCCGTTGCCGCCGGCTACCAGCGGCGTCACCTCGTCGCTGTGTCCGGGCCCGTGCTCGGAGATGAACGGCTGGCCGGTGCCGGGCCGGAAGCCGATGCCCTGCACGTTGCGATGGCCGTAGGTGTAGATGCGCGGATCGCCCGGCGAGTTGTTCCCGGGCGCGGCGCCGCCGGCGCGCGTCACGCGCAGGACCTTGCCGCCCAGGCGCGTCAGATCCTGCGGCAGCGTGCCGTTGTGGTTGTCGCCGGTGGTGACGTAGAGATAACCGTCCGGGCCGAAGCGCAATCGCCCGCCGCTGTGCGAGCCGGCGCCGCCCCAGGAATTGGCCACGTCCTTGTAGGGGATGTCGGTGATGATGTCGACGCGGCCGCTCGCGGTCTGCAGGTCCGCGCTCAGCGTCAGCCGCACGATGCGGTTGGTGCGTGGATTCGTGCTCGCGTTGGAGGCCATGTAGACGTAGACGTAGCGGTTGCCGTTGCCGAAATCCGGATCGACGGCGACGCCGTGCATGCCGCTCTGCCCCTGGCAGAACAGATCGGGGGCGAGCAGGGAGGATCCGTCGGTGCCGAACAGGCGCGTGATCGCGCCGCCGCGCAGCAGCGAAAGGCCGCGGCATTTCTCGGTGAACAGCATCGATGCGTCCGGCAGGAACGCGAGGTCCCAGGGCGAGCTCAGGCCGGAGCGCAGCACCGTGCGGGTGAGCGTCGGTGCGACGGCGCTGGGCGTCACGGTGAGCGTGGCATCGGCGCTCGTCGCGCTGCCGGCGGCATTGCTCACCACGACCGAATACACGGCGCCGTTGTCGAGGAGGCCGAGCGGCGGAGTGGTGTACGTGGAGGACGAGGCCCCGTCGACGATCACGCCGTTGCGCCGCCACTGGAAGGTGAGTGGTGCCGTGCCGCTCGCGCTCACCGAGAAAGTCGCCGATCCGCCCACCGCGACAGTGGCGTCGGCGGGCTGCACCGTGATCGCCGGCGCCTCCGCAGGCAGCGGCCGCACGACCGGCCGGCGGATCACCACCGGCTTGCCGTTGACGAGGATCGTGACGGGCACGTAGACGATCTGGTACTGCACGGCGTGCGCAGGCATGCCGGCCATGAGCGCGGCCACGGTGGCCGCAACGAGCGTCACGATGATGGCGCGTATCGGTCGCCTCGATGCCCGGGCGACGGATGTGCCGGCGCGACGGCAAATGTCCACGCTGTTCTCCCTTCGTCGGGTTCGTCCGTGGGGGGCCGGTTCGGGCCCGTGGGTTGGCGGCTAGCGTGGCCGAACCGCCGCGCGCGTCCCGTGATCGCGCGCACAAAGCGCAGCGTCGGATCCATGGCTCGCCGTTCCGGCCGCCTGGGGTGGTTGGGGACGATCGACCGCGGTGGCCGCGGGTCAGCGCCGCAGGCGCGTGAGCACCAGCGTGTACTCGCCAAAGGGGAGGGTGGGCTCCGAAGTGCTCTCGCGGCGCACGGCCTTGATCAGCCCCACGCCAGGCGCATACCAGCGCGTGACCTCCACGCGAACGTCCATCGCCCCGATGTAAAGGCCGACCTCGCGGCTCGCCTCGCCCTCGGCGTGCACGCGTACGCACCGCTCGAACCGGCCCGCCGGAACCACGACGGTCTCGTCCACGGCGTCGATGCGATAGACGAGCTCGAGCGCCACCTCCAGGCGCGTGAGGTTGCCGTGCGGCGGCGTGTGCTTCTCCAGCGTGACGGTCCGCTCCGTGGCGCGCCACCTCGTGCCCGGCCGCAGCGGATAGCCGAGCACCTTTCTCCCCGGGTCGAGGGAATCGGTCCGGTCGCCGGCGTCCAGAGCCGTCTGCCCGCCGCCTGCCGATGCATCGAGCCGCCACAGGCCGTCGCGGCGCTCCTCGTAATACGACACGTTCCCCTCGCCGTCGCGTCGCGCCGCGAAACTCCGCCCTGCGCGTCGCGCCACGCCCAGGCTCTCGACGAACAGCCGCCGCCCGCCGGGGCCGGCCTGCGTGACGATTGAGATCTCGTATTCCCAGCGCATGCCGGCGCGGGTCGGGAAGTACTCGCCGCCGGCATCCTCGGCGCAGCCTCCTGCGATGGCGGCCAGGGCGGTGAGCAGCCCGGCCGCAAGCATCGCGGCAACGCCGCGTGGTGAGTCCGGATCCGACCTCGCGATCACCGCATTCAGAGGTGGCCTTGGCAAAGGATGAGCTGGCGGGCCGCCCGGACCTCATCGAGCCGACGCACGGGTGTGACGTGCGGCGCGGCACGCAGGGTCTCCGGTTCCTCTATCGCCTCTCGCGCGATCCGAAGCATCGCCGCGACGAAGGCATCGAGGGTCTGCAGGCTCTCCGTCTCGGTTGGCTCGATCATGAGCGCCTCGGGGACGATCAGCGGGAAGTAGTTCGTCGGCGGATGGAAACCCAGGTCGATTAAACGTTTGCTGACGTCCAGCGCGTGGACGTCGCTGCCCGCGATCCTGCCCTCGCACACCAGCTCGTGCATGTTGACGCGGTCGTAGGGCACGCGATAAGCCTCGCGCAGCCGCACGCGCAGGTAGTTGGCGTTGAGCACCGCGTGCATCGAGTTCGCGCGCAGACCCTCGGCGCCGTGCTGGCGGATGTAGGCCCAGCCGCGCACCAGCATCCCGAAATTGCCCCAGAACGCGCACATCCTGCCGATCGATCGCGGCGGCGCCGCCAACCGGTAGCGGGCATCGTCTCCGTCCTCTTCGCCACCCGTCTCGACGACGATCGGCCCGGGCAGGTAGTCCGCAAGCCGCGCCGAGGCGCCCACCGGTCCCGCGCCGGGGCCGCCGCCGCCGTGCGGCGTGGAGAAGGACTTGTGCAGGTTGAAGTGCATCACGTCGAAGCCCAGGTCGCCGGGACGCACGACGCCGGCGAGCGCGTTCATGTTGGCACCGTCGCCGTACACCAGACCGCCGCAGTCGTGCACGATGCGCACCACCTCCTCGATGCGCTCCTCGAACAACCCCAGCGTGTTGGGATTGGTGATCATCAGGCCCACGACCGTCGCGTCGCAGGCTGCGCGCAGCGCCCCGAGATCGATGTTGCCGCGCTCGTCGGATGGCACCTCCAGCACGTCCAGGCCGGCCATGGTCGTGGAGGCCGGGTTGGTGCCGTGCGCGGAGTCCGGGATCAGGACCTTCGTGCGTCCCGCCTCGCCGCGCGCGCGGTGATAGGCGCGCATCATGAGCAGCCCGGTGAGCTCACCGTGCGCGCCGGCCGCCGGCTGCAGCGAGACGGCCGCGAAGCCGCCGATCTCGCACAGCCACTCCTGCAGCTGGTGCATGAGGGCGAGATTGCCCTGCACCGTGGCGGCTGCCTGCAGGGGGTGGGACTGCGCGAACGCCGGCAGCGCCGCGAGCTCCTCGTTGATCTTGGGGTTGTACTTCATGGTGCAGGAGCCGAGCGGGTAGAAGCCGCCGTCCACGCCGTAGTTCATCTGCGAGAGGTGCAGGTAGTGACGCACCACGTCCAGCTGCGAGAGCTCCGGCTGACCGTTGTCGGCACGCAGCAGATCGGACGGCAGTTCGGCCTCCGGCACGTCCGGGTCCGGGAGATCCACGCCGCGGCGGCCCGGGACGCTCAGCTCGTACAGTGTCGGCTCGCTCATTGCTTCGGCCCGCGTCACCGGCACACCGCCTTCAGGGCCCGCGCCAGGCGATCGATCTCCTCACGCGTGTTCATCTCCGTGACCGCCACGAGCATGTGACCCTGCAACGATGGGTAGTCCCGGGCCAGGTCGTAACCGCCGAGGATGCGGTGCTCCTCGAGCAGGACGCGGTTGACCTCGGCAACCGGCCGGCCCAGCCGCACGACGAACTCCCTGAAATACGAACGCAGCGGGGCATGGGGATTGATTGACAGCCCGGCGACCTCGTGGATCTTCGCGGCGGCGTAGTGGCTCTTCTGATAACAAAGCCTCGCGACCTTCGTCATGCCCGACTTGCCCATGGTGGCGAGATAGACCGCGGCGCCCAGCGCCATGAGCGCGGCATTGGTGCATATGTTGCTGGTCGCCTTCTCGCGGCGGATGTGCTGTTCGCGCGTGCCGAGGGTGAGCACGTAGCCGCGCCGGCCGTCCGCGTCGACGGTCTCGCCGACGATGCGCCCCGCCATGCGGCGCAGGTAGGCCTTGCGGGAGGCGAAGATCCCGAGGCGCGGCCCGCCGTAAGACAGCGGCAGGCCGAGCGGCTGTCCCTCGGCGACGGCGACGTCGGCACCGTACTCGCCAGGCGGCCGGAACAGGCCGAGCGCGATCGGATCGGCAATCACGATGAGCAGCGCCCCGGCCGCATGCACGGCCTCGGCAAGGCCCTCGACGTCCACGAACTGTCCGAAGAAATCCGGATCCTGGATGACCAGCGCGGCGGTTCGCGCATCGAGCATCGCCTTGAGCTCGGCGATGCCGTTCTCGAGCCGTTCATCGCCCGTCACCGTCGCCTCGGAGCCGTGCAGGTAGGTGCGCACCACCTCACGGTACTGCGGGTGGACGGTCGGGGAGATCACGACCTTCGTGCGGTCGCCCTTCGTCGAGTCGAGCGCCAGCAGCACGCCCTCGGCCAGCGCCGTGGCGCCGTCGTAGTGACTGGCGTTGCTCACCTCCATCGCCGTGAGCCGGCAGATCAGGCTCTGGTACTCGAACATGGCCTGCAGCATGCCCTGGCTCACCTCGGGCTGGTACGGGGTGTAGGAGGTGTAGAACTCCCCGCGGCGCAGGACGTAGTCGACCGTGGCGGGCCGGAAGTGGTGGTAGGCGCCGGCCCCGAGAAATCGCGCGCATCCCTCGATGTCGGTGTTGGCCCCCGCGAGTTCCCGGGCGAGCCGCGCGAGCTCGAGCTCGGAGATCGCGGCGGGCAGGTCCAGCGACGGGAAGCGCACCCGCGCCGGCACGTCGGCGAACAGCGCCTCCAGGCCGGCAACACCGATCGCCTCCAGCATGGCCCGGCGATCGGCATCGGTGTGGGGCAGGTAACTCACGCTGCGACGTCCCCCCATTCAACGCGCGGCTCTCTTGTCGGGATGCCTAATATGCCACAGTCCCGCGCGCAGGGAGCGACGGCGACCGTAGAGAACCGGCGGACCCGCGCGCCCGGTGGATGATCACGCCGGCGGCTAGGCAGCCACCTTCACGAGGCGGCTCAGGCGATAGCCGATCACGACCGGCCAATATCCCCTCTGCGCGAGCTCCGCGTCCAGCGCCGCGTCGCCGGTGTCAAATCGCAGCCGCGGCGTACGCGCGAGCTTCGCCGGCGTGGAGACGACGATGATGTTCTCGCCACCTATCCGGCGGATTACCTCGGGACTCAGCTGCAGGTTGCCGCGACCGAGCACGAAGCCCTGCGCGCCGATGGGACTCAGCACCAGCTTCGCCGCCGGATGTCTCGTCATCAGCTCGAGGATCAGCCGCTCGTTCAGATCCTTGCCCACCAGTCGCCCGCCGATCACCGCGTCGATCCCGAGCAGGGTCTTGTCGATGGCGAGCCGGCTGCCGAGAGACAGCACCGTGCTGCCGGGGCCGAGCAGGAACAGCGTCCGCGGCTCGGCCTGCATCGCCTCGTAGACGTGCTCGGCGATCTGCGCCTTGGCCGATTCCTCGTCGGCGCCGGTGATCAGCAGCTTCGTGGCCTGGGTGAGCGACGGCTCGAAGGGCGTCAGCGCGACGTCGTAGAGCCGCACGACCCACTCGCCCTGGCGGTAGCGATCCTCGTCGAGATCGAGGATGTCCGCCCTGGCGGGCGTCACCCGGCCGGCGAGATAGGCCACGAGGATGTCGGCGGTGTGCGGGGCGCTCGCGCCGAACACGCCCGAGTACATCTTCACGCCGGCGGGGATGCCGAGCATCGGAACCTTCTGCCGGGCGACGCTGCAGATGTCCCGGGCGGTGCCGTCGCCGCCGCAGAACAGCAGCAGGTCCACGCCGCGGGCGAGAAACTGCGCGACCGCCGCCTCGGTGTCGCGCCGCGTCGGCGGATCCTTCGGCGTGTATGCGATCTCGAGATCCTCGAAGCCCGCGGCGCGCAAATCCTCGGCCCCCATCGCGCCACCGCAGGTCAGCCAGCGGATCTCGATGCGGGGTTCTGTCTCGTCGAGCCGCCGCCGCAGCGCGCACAGCATGGCCCGCGCCTTCGCGTTCGCCGAGGGCTGCGCACCGCGGCGGATCGCCTCCTCGACGACCCCATCGGTGCCCTTCAGTCCGACGCGCCCGCCCATGCCCGCGATCGGGTTCACCAGCAGCCCGACGCGGATCATGCGCGGCGCGACCTCATCAATCTCCCTAGTCAAACTCGCCGGGCGGGTAGGCGCTGGCGTCGATGGTCTCCCGGTAGCCGTGCCAGGTCGCATAGCCGATGACCGGCATGGTGACCGCCAGGCCCAGCATGGCGGTGGCGAAGCCGATGGCGACCGCCGCAACGATCAGCACCGCCCACAGCAACATTGCCTGCTTGTTGCGCAGCACCGCGTTGATGCTGGTGACTACCGCAGTGACCGCGTCGACGCGCCGGTCCATGAGCATCGGCATGGAGAAGGCGCTGAAGGTGAAGGTGATGAGCGCGAACACCGTGCCGATGAGCGAGCCGATGGCGAGGAATGGCAGCATCGCCACGAGGTCCGGCTTGCCCTCCGTGGGAAAGAAGACGTGCACGACCGTCGCCGAACGGCCCCACAGCAGGAACACCACCAGCAGCACCAGGGCGAGTACCATGAGATTGCCGAACGAGGCGCGCACCTGCTGCCAGCAGCCCTGCAGCCGGGGCGTCCGCCCCTTCTCCAGTTGCCAGCTGATCGCATAAAAGACCACGGCCACGACCGGCGCGACGAACACGAAGCCGGAGAGCAGCGCGATCTCCACCCAGTAGCCGCCGAGCGTTCCGCCGATGGCGACGATCACGAGGCTCAGCAGGACGATCACGGAGCCCGCGGCGAGACTGATGACCGGCGCGCGGCGTAGGTCCGACCATCCGCGCCGGACCCACTCCACCGGCGCCCTGGGCGCGAGCCGTCGACACGGGGCGACGAAAGGAAGCTCTCCCGGATCCGCTGGTGGCTGTGTGATGTTCGGCTCTGTCATCGACTGTTCAAGACCGCCATGGCGTCGGTTCGAACCCGTTACCAAAATGTAGTCCCCCCCTGATCGGAAGGAAAGGGTGCGGGCCGTCTCCACGCAATCGCGCTCGCGCGTCGAACTGAGAATCTGCCGCGCCGCGGTGACCCCTCAAGGGAGGAACCCGGCGAGATTGAAGGAAGAGCGCTTCCCGAGTAGTCGATAGTTGTCGGCGAGCCACCGCGCCGCCCGGTCTCGGCCCTCTTCGTGCAGCGCCTTGATGAAGGCCGGGTGATTGTTGAGCTTGCTGAGCATGCTCAGCTGGGTCATCAGCTCCTGGGCGTCGATCACGTGCATCTTGAGGTTCCGCAGCCTTCGCTCCACCCTGCCCAAGGGCAACAGGGAGCGGGCGGCCTCCCGTCCGGCCAGGGCCAGACCCTGTAGCTCGGTGAAGAACGACGAGCTGAAGCTTATCTCGGTCAGTCGGTGCCAGATATCGTCGGCTGTCGTGGGCTTGTCCGGCCGCCGCCACGGATGCAGCAGCACGGCAACGACGTCCCCCCTGGGACAATGCTGCAGCAAAGGGAAGATCGGCGGGTTGGCGGTGAGTCCGCCGTCCCAATAGATCTCTCCGTCGATCTCGATCGCATGGTGCACGGAGGGCAGACAAGTCGAGGCGAGCACGACCTCCAGCGTAAGCTCCTCGTTGCGGAACAGTCTCAGTGTTCCCGTGCTGACCCTGGTCGTGGCGATGAACAGACGGATCGGGCACTCGGTTCTCAGCCGTTCGAAATCGATCTGGCCCGCCAGTATGTCGCGGAGCGGAGTGGTGTTGAAGGGGTTGAGCTGGTAAGGCGAAAAGAAGCGCGCCAGGGACATGTACAGCTTCAGCGCCAGGTTGTTGCTCGTCTTGGAGTCGATGTCGGCCGCGGTGGACAGGTTGTCCGGGATGAAGGTGAAGGGCGAGCGGGTGGCCAAGCTGTCCCAGAGATCCCTCAAGGCCTGGCGCGCCCCGTCGCGGCCGCCGACGGCGTATCCGTGAACGAGCGCGACGGCATTCACCGCACCTGAGCTCGCGCCGCTGATGCCTTCGATCGCGATGCGGTCGTCCTCCAGGAGCCGGTCGAGCACGCCCCAGGTAAAGGCTCCGTGCGAGCCGCCCCCTTGCAGCGCCAGCGTCAGCCGTTTCGCTCTCATGGAATCGCGCCTGCCGGGATCGCAAGCATGTCCCGGTCGCGACAGTTGCGGGACGCCTCGATGCGAGGAATCATTGAATCACACTCGGCATCCTCTGGATGAGTCTTCAAGTGCATGAGATGGATCTCTAAGGGTTGATAAACGCAAGGTCTTCCACCTGTCGAATCCGCGATGGCAACATTGATTGCCAGTGGAGTCCTGAAGCAGGCAGCGTATGTTGACTTCAGGGTTGTCCCGACACTCACAGAAGGCCTGATACCGAATAGGGTATGGGTCGGATGGAGACACGTGTATGACACGCTTCCATCCTCGGCGCCAGGGTCAACCCGCATATTCCTCCCCTGTGTGTGCGGTTCGTCTCGAGCGGTTCGCGAGACTTGTAGCGTAAGACTTCTGCGAACGTCGGCGCGCGGACAGTGCACACGAAGTGCGTTCACACTAAGATCTGGCCGCATACCTCGGGCTGACGGGCGGGGTCGGGCCGCGTCCCCGACGTCACTCGCCTGCCGCGGGCTCGGCCATCACGCGGTTCCGGCCCGCACCCTTGGCGGCATACAGCGCCTCGTCGGCGCGACGCAGCACGTCCTCGGGCCTGGCATCGTCGCCGCGCAGCATCGCCACGCCGAAGCTCGCCGTCACCTTCAGGGAGAGATGATCGATGCGTATCTCTGCCGATTGCAGGGCGAGTCGCATGCGCTCGGCCAGATCCAGCGCGCTGGCCATGTTGGTTTCGGGCGCGATGAGGACGAATTCCTCGCCGCCGTATCGCGCGATCGTGTCGGTGCTGCGCGTGCTCTGCACCGCGATCCCGGCGACCTGCCGCAGGACCACGTCTCCCGCCGCGTGGCCATGACGGTCGTTGATGGCCTTGAAGTGATCGACGTCGAACATGATGACCGCCAGGTCGCGCCGGTGCCGCTGCGCGCGTTCGATCTCCCGCCTGAAGAGATCGGAGAGGGCGCGGCGATTGGGCAGACCCGTCAGCGCGTCGGTGACGGCCAGCGTCTCGAGCCGCGCATTCGCGGCCTGCAGCTGCGCGGTGCGCTGCTGCACGCGCGTCTCCAGCTCGCGGCGGTTCGCGCGTAGATGCGATAGGAGCGCCGCCAGCCCTATCGAGATGATGGCCATGCTGAACAGGAGCTCCTGGGCCCACACCGCCGTGTCGTGGACCGGCAGATCGCCGAAGGGCTGCTGGCCGTTCCTGGTGACGAGCAGCACGACGAACGCGATGGCGGCCATCACCAGTGTTGTCGTGCGTATGCTGAATCGCGCCGCCGTGTACACGGCCAGCGGCACCAGCAGGACCGGACGGACGCTGATGCCGTGGAACATACCCCGGTCGGACAGGAGGAAGGCGCCCAAGACGACCAGGGCGCCGAATATCGCGACGCCGTCGTACCACTTGAGCTCCGCGCGCTCCGCGGGCGCGCCAGGCGTCGGCGGCCAGATGCTGAGGAACAGCGGCGTGAGGATCAGCAGGCCGAGACCGTCGCCGAGCCACCAGATCCGCAGGTACTCGGAAAAATCGCTCTCGCCGCCGCGAGAGTAATGGTGCAGCGTGGCGGCGGCGCATGCCGAAACGAATGCGCCGATGACGGGGCCTGCCATGAGGAATTTCCACAGGTCGCCTGTCGCATCGAATCGGGTATCGAAGCGCCAACGCCTCAGCAGCAGGTAGGCGATAGTGACCTCGATCAGGTTCGTGGCGCCGAACAGGATCGACTCGCTGAGCGAGTAGGTCTGATAATCGGCCGCGATCTCGGCCAGGATGATCATCGCCGCGAACGCCGCATAACGGCGGAGCTGGAAATGAAAGAGTGCCGTCAGCAGCAGGCTGTTCGGCACCCAGAGGATCACCAGCACCTCCGGCGTCGTTACCGCGAGTGCTAGGCTGATCTCCGCCCCGAGGTAGTACAGGACAGGGAGCAGCACCAGTTGTATGAGTATTATCGGTACCTGCGCGGTCATCGCTGCCGGGACCCGCAGCTCGTCGGCGGCGCCCGGGGGGCATCATAACGCATCGCCAGCACGGTGGAGGGGCGGAGGCGCGAGGCGGGCGCCAAGAGGCTCCGTCCGGTTCATGACTTCAGTTGGTACTGCACGTGCGTGCGGCCCGACGAATGGCTTCCCGCGGGAAAGCCGCCTTGGGGCCGCAACCCGCGGCCATCTTGCCCTTCTCGGCTGCGTTTCGTTTCATCTCCCAGCCCAACTGCTCCGATGCAGCGCGCGGGGCTTGCAACGATTCACGCTACGAGACCGCCAGAGGGTCAACGCGCAGTGCCTGCCCTGCTGTCCGGTGCACAACATCGGTAAGCGGCATCGGTATCCCAGGACAAGCGCGGAACCGGGATGACCAAGACCATCGAGAATGCACGGCACGGCCGCAGGGCCACGATGACTGCAACGATTCACACCCCGCGGCCCTGACTCGAGCGGCTGATTGCATGGATGGACGGTGCTAAGCTTTTCGGAGAGACTTCTTCTACAGGTCCGTTAGGCCACCATGCGAACCCGAGGAGGCCGGAATGCGCGCACTTGCTCTCGTCCCGGTCAGTCTCGCACTGGCCGGATGCGCCTCGCAGCCATATCGAGACACCGCGCCGGCCAAGCTCACCGGCGCTCTGGAAGTTCGCTGGGTGAAGAACGACTACTTCCTGTTCCTCCCGAACAAGGATGAACCGTTTACACTGCTGCGGCCGGACGGCACAAGGATCCGGCCCGGAGCGATGTACACGGACGGAGGGTCCATTCCTCGCTTTCTATGGGGTATCGAAGGCTACTCGCCCCGGGGCTATGCTCCAGCGTACATCGTCCACGACTGGCTGTTCGAGGCGCGGCACTGCGGCTACGAGCCGGACGACAAGTACACCTTCGAAGACTCGGTGAAGGTGATGGCGGAGGGCCTGAAGGCCGTCATGGAGGCCGCGCCCGAGGTGAGAAGCTACTTTGTGTTCGATACCGTCGTCGCTGCAGTTGGATCGCCGATTGCCCGTCGCCTGTGGGAGAAGGGTTCGTGCAAGGCTCCGCCGTCGGAGATCCAGGCGGTGCAAGAGGAGGCTGCGCCCGGAGAACTGCTCATGACCATCCGGTTCAGGTGCGGCGGCCCAGCCCTTCGCTCTCCCGGGCCTGCACGTGGGCGGTCGGCTTGTCGGCGTCGTCGGCATCGGCGTCTACGGGGGATCGGCTTGCTTCGATCCCTGGCGGCATCCGTGGACCGACACTGTCGAAACGCGGCCGGTCCGTTCGTCGTAGGTACAGGGACTGCCACTTCGCAGCCTCCACAGCCCGAGAAGGAGTCCGATCATGTCTGTTCGCACCGTTCGCCTGCACCGCGTCCTACGCGCCAGGCCCGAGAAGCTTTACCGAGCCTTTACCGAGGCCGATGCGCTGGCCAAGTGGCTGCCGCCGTACGGCTTTACCTGCACCGTGCATCAATTCGAAGCCGTCGTCGGTGGCAGCTTCAGGATGTCCTTCCGCAACTTCTCGAACGGCAATACGCACGCCTTCGGCGGGGAGTACCTGGAGTTGGTGCCCAACCGGCTGGTCCGGTACACCGACAGCTTCGAGGACCCGAACCTTCCTGGGGTTCTCCGCGTCACGGCGAGGTTCGAGCCGGTGTCCTGCGGCACCGAGCTCTCGATCCTGCAGGAAGGCATCCCCGAGGTCATCCCGCTGGAGATGTGCTACCTCGGGTGGCAGGAATCGCTCGGGCAGTTGGCCACGCTGGTCGAGCCGGAAATTCCGGAATGACGCCGTATTGACGCCGGCGCCTGACGCTCCGCTCGAGGCGGCGAGGCAGGTCGACCTGCGGCGGTCGCCGCGGCCGAGCGGCGATACGGCGCTGCGGACCACGCGACTCGCTATCCCAGGCGCCTGGCCCGGCGTCGCAATGCCATCGCCATGAGCCGGCTTATGCGGTTCTCCACATCGGTCGAGCGGGATCCGGCCATCGAGGTCTGGATGCGTGAGCATTCGGGCGAACTGGGGGCGATCGCGCAGAGCTGGTTTGACGTCATGCGCGCCTGCGGAGACGACGTTCGGGAGCTATTGCATGACGGCCATCCGACCGCGTGCGTGGGCGATGCGGCCTTCGCCTACGTGAATGCCATCAAGGCTCACGTCAACGTCGGCCTCTTTCGCGGCGCCGGGATCGCCGATCCGCAGGGGCTGCTAGAAGGCACGGCCAGGTTCATGCGCCATGTGAAACTCGGGCCTGGGCGTGATGTCGATGCCGCGGCCCTGACGAAGCTGATCGAAACCGCATACGCCGACATGAAGAGGCGCCTGAAGGCGGAGTAGTCCGTGCAGGCTTTCGATATACCTCGGCTTCTTCCGGATGAGCCGGGTGACCGGTCTGACCCTGCGCTCGCGCGGCCCGCCAATGGCTTGGCCAGCGAGACGCTTCTGGTTCATGATGCGTTTCGCGGGTGAGGCCGACTCCGGCCCGCTCAGCGAGTGCAGTAATTGCCAGGACCATCAGCGAGACACCGGGATGACGCGAGTGCGAGTGGAAAGCTTCACTGTCTCGATCGACGGCTACGGCGCCGGTCCGAATCAGAGCATCGACCGTCCGCTCGGTGCGGGTGGGGAAGCGCTTCACGGATGGGCATTCCCGACGCGCACGTTTCAGCGGACGCTGTTCGGCGCCGATGGCGGCACGACCGGGATCGACGAGGAATTCGCCGCACGCGGATTCCGGAATATCGGCGCCTGGATACTCGGAAGGAACATGTTCGGGCCGGTGCGGGGACCTTGGCCGGATGAGGGCTGGAAGGGGTGGTGGGGTGAGAACCCTCCCTATCACACGGAGGTGTTCGTACTCACCCACCATCCGCGAGCCCCTCTGTCCATGGATGGCGGCACGACGTTCCATTTCGCCACCGGAGGCATCCATGCCGCGCTGGAAAGGGCAATGGGCGCTGCGGCGGGCAAGGACGTGAGGATCGGCGGTGGCGTCGAGACCATCCGCCAGTTTCTGCGTGAACGGCTGATCGACGAGTTGCACGTCGCCATCTCCCCCGTGCTGCTCGGCGCCGGGGAGAACCTGTTCCGCGATCTGAACATGGCCGCGCTGGGCTATCGATGCGTTGAGCACGTGCCGTCGGAGAACGCCACGCACGTGATTCTGCGCAAGGAATAGGGATGCCCGCCGCGGATCAACAGGGACGCGCTCGTCGGCGTGGCCTCGTTTAGGTATACGTCGTTCAATTCGCAAGGCGCGGCGACCGTCCATGAGACGCCTTCTGAAGATGCTGCTCGTCGCGACTCTCCTGCTGCCGCTGGCCGCGGGTTCAGTGGCCGTGCTGTCGGGATTCGGCGATCCCTGGGGCATGGGCGCGCAGAATCCGTGGGGAGTCTTCGTCACCGCTGCGCTGCCCATCCTGCCGCCCGGGCTCTACCAGATGCTAGCCTGGCCGCTGACCTTCGGGGTCGCGCTATTGCTGTCGCCGCTTGCGCTCCTGCAGCGGCAGGTGCCTTATGCGATTACGATACTGACCATCCTTGCGGCAATGAGTGGCGGCTGGTTGCTCGCCTGGACATTCGCACCCGAATACCTGAACACGCTGCTCGATGGCAGGTCGTACGTGCCCGGTCGCCTGAACTCGAATCTCCGGAAGTTCGGGGTACTGCTGATCACGGATGCCGCCGTCCTCGGCGCCACGGTGAGCTGGTGGTGCTGGCGTGCGGGGACACCGAAGCCGTCATCGCAGCCGACCGCCTTCGGCGGCCGTTGAGCTCACAGGTTTGATGCCAAAGGAGAGAGTCAAGACGTGACCAAGCCATACCCGATGATCGCCGCGGACGTACCGCCCCGTACCACGCCTTCCCTTTATCCCGCGCCGTTCGCCGCGCGCGTGGCCGGGCGGCAGAAACAGGCCCTGGGTGATGCGTTCGGCCTGAAAAACTTCGGCGTGAACCGCACCACGTTGAAGCCCGGCGCCATGTCGGCGCTCCGTCATTGGCACACCGTGCAGGACGAGTTCATCTATATTCTTTCCGGCCGCCCCACGCTCATCACGGATACCGGAGAAACGGAACTTCAACCCGGCATGTGCATGGGATTCCGGGGAGGGGATCCCGATGGACACCACCTGGTCAATCGATCGTCGGAAGACGTGGTGTACCTGGAGATCGGCGACCGTCTTCCCGGTGATTCCGGCTCGTACCCGGACGATGACCTGAAGGCGGTCATGGGAGCCGACGGCAAATGGCAGATGCTGCACAAGGATGGCTCACCGTATTAGCGGCGGGCGCCGGCTGACGACCGCCGCAGTTACCCCCGTGTCCGGATCGCATAAAGGAGGAACGCAGCCATGAAGAGATTCCTGGCCATATGCATCGGCACGGCGAGCGCGCTCGAGAAGGCGCGGTGGAACGAGCTCGAGGAAGAGAAGCGCAAGGCACTGCAGGCGTCGGGGATCAAGGCCTGGATGGAATGGGGGACGGTCAACTCGGCAGCCATCGTCGATCAGGGCAGTCCGCTCGGGAAGACCAAGCGCGCCAATCCGGAGGGAATTGCGGACATCCGGAACTGCATGACGGGATACGTCATCGTGCAGGCGGAGTCTCACGAGGCGGCTGCGAGGATGTTCGAGAATCACCCGCACTTTACGATCTTCCCGGGCGACTCGGTGGAGATCATGGAGTGTCTGCCGCTTCCGGTGCAGTGATCATGGGGCGCCAGCGTGTGCAGGGCCGCGTTCCACGCGGCCGGGCGCCGGGGCGCGGCGCAATGTGGGAGAAAGGTATGGACGGCGCTATCGCCCTGTTCTCGAGCGCCCGGCGGCACGGGAACACGGGCCAGTTGATCGATCGGATTGCCGAGACGGGCAACATCGAGGTCATCGATCTCGGTGAGAAGGATATCGTGCCGTACGACTACGAGCACCGAAACCGCGCTGACGATTTCGAGCCGCTGATGGAAAGGCTGCTCGGCCACAGGCGGATCGTCTTCGCCTCACCGGTGTACTGGTACAGCTGCACCCCGCGGATGAAGGCCTGCCTCGACCGGATTTCGGATTACCTGGCGTAGATCGGCGGGAGCAGATGCTGCGGAGGATCGTCTCAGGCGGTCAGACGGGCGTGGACCGGGCCGCGTTGGACGCGGCGCTGGAAGGCGGCATCGAAACCGGCGGCTGGTGTCCGCGGGGGCGGCGGGCCGAGGACGGCGAGATCTCCAGGGAGTACCAGCTCGTCGAGACGGAGAGCGCGAGCTACCTGTGGAGGACCAAGCTCAACGTGCGGGATTCCGACGCGACGCTCGTGCTCAACATGGGAGAGGTCGATGGCGGAACGGCGGAGACCGTGGAGCACGCGGAGAGGATGGGCAAGCCGTGCATGGTCGTCGACCTGGACGAAGCCGCGGACATCTCATCGGTCACCGCGTGGCTCTCGCAACACAACGTGGAGGTCCTCAACGTGGCCGGACCGCGGGAAAGCCGGCGGCCCGGCATCTACCGCGAGGCACTGCACTTCATGCGGCGGTTGATCAAGCAGTACAAGACCGGTTAATGGATCTCGGGTCAATGAATCCCGCGCGCGGAGTCGACCTGCGACCCCGGAAACCAGAAGGCTGACGCCTGGCCAGGTGCCATGAAGCAGATAGACGCAACCGACCTCTGGAAGTGGGCATACTCCGACTTCCTCTCCAACGCGCAGCGAGGCGTGTTGGCGGAGTACATCGTGGCAATCGCGGCAGGCTGCATCGAGAAGCGGCGCGTCGAGTGGGATGCCTGCGACCTCCGGGCCGCTTCGGGGATGAAAATCGAGGTCAAATGCGGCGCGTACCTGCAGTCCTGGGAGCAGAAGACACACAGCGCGATCCGCTTCGACATCGCGCCGAAGAGGGGTTGGACCAATGAATACGCCCAGGTAGCGACCCGGTCTTCGCACGTATACGTATTCTGCGTCTTCGCGGCGAAGGAGAAGTCGACCGCAGATCCGCTCGACCTCGATCAGTGGTTCTTCCTGGCATGCCCGACCCGCGCGTTGAACGAGCGGTTCGGGAATCAGAAATCCGTCAGCCTGAGCGCCCTGGAGGCCCTTGCCCTGCCCCGGCTTGGGTTCGAGGCCCTTCGCGGCGAGCTTCACCGAATGGCGACCGATCCCTCGATCACGGTCGACCATTCCTGGTGAACGGGGTCGGCGTTCGCTGGGTGAGGGGCCAAACCGGCGATGCGGGTTGAGATGAATGGCTGGGGGACTAGGATTCGAACCTAGATTGACGGAGTCAGAGTATTAGTTTGGCCTCCAGAACCGTCCAGAGCCGTACAGATAAGAGACTGATCACTGTACATATTGTCTTGCGGTCGCCAGCGGATTACAGTTCCATTCAGCACCGTCTTTGCAAGAATTTGCAAAGTGTGACGAGTTGCCGGAACTGTAAATCCATACAGGTCGACCCACGATGCCGAGAAAGGCCCGCGATCCGAAACTCGATACGCGCACAGCACGGCTGCAGCTCGAGGTGCGACGCAGCGCGTACACGCGGCTCCTCGAGGCCGGACTGTTCCTGCTCTACTACCGGAACAGGAATCGCGGGTCCTGGGCCGTGCGTGTCTACGACGCGACGAAGGGGCGGCGGATCACCAGCAAGCTCGGGCTCGCGGACGACTACCAGGAGGCGGACGGCCTCACCATTCTGGATTTCTCCCAGGCGCAGGCGGCCGCGAGAGTCGCTCGCAGCCGGCTGCTGACCGGCTGGCGGCCGCTCGCGAAGCACGCGATCAACGGCATCACGGTCGAGCAGGCCGTCAGCAACTACATCAACTGGCTCGGAACGCACCGCAAGAGCCAGCGTTCCATACGCACCGCGCTGATGAGGCATGTCCCGCCCGAACTCGCGAAGCGCACGGTCGAATCCCTAACGACGGAAGAACTCCAGGCGTGGCACGTCGGGATCGCACAGGAACCGGCCCGGTGCCGCGCCAAGAAGGGCGAGGTTGGCAAGGCGCGGAGCGTACAGGACCCGCGGGCGCGGCGGTCGACGGCTAACCGTCTGCTGGCGTATCTCAAGGCCGCGCTCAACCGCGCATGGAAGGACGGACAGGTGCAGGCGCGGGAAGCGTGGATGCGGGTGCAGCCGTTCGAGAAGGTGACCGCGGCGCGCGTGGTCTATCTTACCGCTGAGGAGGCGCGACGCCTCGTGAACGCGGCAGCCCCAGAGTTCCGGCCGGTCGTGCAGGCCGCGCTCTACACCGGAGCCAGGTACGGCGAGATCTGCAGGATGAGGGTCGAGGATTTTGATCCCGACGTCGCGACGGTTTTCGTGTCGGAGTCCAAGAGCGGGAAGCCCCGCCACATCCCCCTCACGGCGGAGGGCCTCGCGTTCTTCAAGCGGCAGGCCGCCGGGAAGGTGCGGGGAGAGCTGCTGTTCACCAAGCCTGGCGGACGTCCCTGGGGGAACTCGCACCAGACGAAGCCTATGAGCGAGGCGCTCGCGGCAGCCAAGCTGCCCGCCGCCATCACGTTTCACGCACTGAGACACACGTACGCCTCTCATCTCGTGAGCCGCGGCGTGAGCATGAAGATCGTGGCGGAGCTGCTCGGGCACTCCTCGAGCGAGGTGACCGAGCGGTTCTACGCGCACCTCGCACCGAACGCGAAGCGGGACGCGGTACGGGCGCATCTGCCCGACCTCGGTGCTGCAGACGACACCCCTTACAACGTGACACATATCGTCGCGAGGCGCTGAATGGCCAAAGGCAGACATCGAAAGGTGGTTCGCGACCGCGCGGCGGAGGGCAGAGTGCCTGAGGAGTTCACGCGCGTCGGCGAGGCCGTGAAGGTCAACGCGCAGGACGTCGCTGGCAAGGCCATAGCCAGCCTCCTGGAGAACGATAAGGGAAGCAAGTACACGCTCTACCGAGAGGTCGTCGATACTCCTGCCTTCCGCGAGGCGGCCACGCTGCTCTGCGAAGCGCACGAGAATGACGGCGGCGAGCGGGTGGGAATGCTGGCGCAGCTGCTAATCAACGCGCGTTTCATGACGGCCGGCCACAAACGCCCCTTGTGGCTCGGTACCTTCGACGAGGCGGACTGGAGGCATCGTCAGGTTGAGATAGGCGAGCATCTCCGGCGCGCCGCCGACGCTTTCGACAGTATGCCGGGTATCGGGAAGAACAAGGACACCATCGAGGTGGCGCGTGATCGTTACCTGCCCCCGGACACAATGGACGTGAGCAAACGGGAGAACGTCGTGGAGCTGGCACATCACGATCTCTTGGGCGTGCTGTTTCGCCAGATCGCGAGCCACATTGAGCAATCGGCACCGGAGGAGATCTGTCCGCGGTGGGTGCAGATGAACTCCGTATTCACGCCTGGCATCACTCGTGACCTGGCGGGCAAGCGTGGAAAGGCCAAAGTCAGTCTCGAGCATGAAAACCGAGGCACCCTCGTTCGGGGTCTCGACGGAATGATCCCGGAGGGCGTAGCCAACCGAAATGGCGTGATAGCGCGGTTGGCGACTCTGGCTGGCGTCGAGATGGACCACCGTGCAGTAGGCAAGATACTGGAGTACCGCAAGAGGCGTTCGGCGGGGTAGCCATTTCGCGTGTTTTCGGGGCCTATTCAAGGCCCCTCGACACCTGTCCTACAGTTAGCGCACCTCCATACCTGAGGATGCGCAATGTCCAAGATCGACACGGCCACCACCGACGACGGCGGCGGCGGCGACATCGAGATCCAGGGCTTTCGATTTAAGCAGGCGGCCTTCCCCTTCAAGGAGGGTGTGAAGCTCCTTGGCCTCGCCACCTCGACGGCATACCTCCTCCGCTCCCGCGGCGAGCTCTTTACCTTCACGTTGGGTGGGCGCCGCTATATCTCCGCTGCCGAGATCGTGCGTGTTGTGCTGACCCACTCGCTGCCGCGGCCGGGTGAGCACCTGGCGAAGCGCGAGGCTGCGCAAAGGTAGCTCCGAAATAAAAAAGCCCCAGCGTGCCTTGGCGGGACTGCGCGGGGGCTGAGAGGAAAACGAGATGCGTAATTGTACCTTCGGCCTGGGCGTGCGCAACAAGGTCATCAAATTTCCGGGGGTGAGTCGCGCCCGGTGTGTCGAGTGTCACGAGATCTTCTCGCCGGCCCTCGAGCAGCATCGCCTCTGCCGCCGCTGCTGGTCCTACCGCCGCCTTCGGCAGGCGATCGGCGACTTCCTTGGCACTTAGCCGTGACTCCGCTGAAACGCTGGGAGTGGGTGATCGAATTGCCCGGTCTTGATTCCACGGAGCGTGCGCTCTTGCACGCCATCGCGTTCAACGATGGCGGTCCGGGGCACTGCTTCGCGTCGAAGGACACCCTTGCGAGGCAGGCGGGAGCCTCTCCCGCGACGGTCACGAGGGCGTTGTCGCGCTTGATAGCGAAGAGCGTCATCTCCGTCGTCGGCGAACGCAGCAGGGGGCGTCATGCCACCGCCTACATGATCAACATCCAACCGGCGCAGAGTGAACCGGTTCAGCGTGAACTGGTTCAGAATGAACCGGCTCATCCTGATCAGGCAACCGGCTCAAATTGCAGTTCCAACCGGCTCAATCTGATCCCCCCTATAAGAGAACCTGGTATTGAACCTGGTATTGAACCTGGATCTGGGTTGCACGCTCACGCGAAGGTCAACGGCAAGAACCTGGACGAACCCGGCTCCGGCGAGCCGGCTGTCAGCGGCAGGAAGCGCGACAAGCGCAAGAAGGAATCCTTCACCACCGATTTCGAAAACGCCTGGGAGGTGTACCCGAGACGGAACGGCAGCAATCCCAAGGGGGAGGCGTTTCGCGCCTGGAACGCTCGTCTCCGGGAGGGTCACACGGCCGAGGAGATGTTGCAGGGACTCAGGCGCTTTGCGGCCTGGTGCGATGCGCATGGCAAGACCGGCACCGAGACCGTCATGCAGGCCAGGAGGTTCTTCGGGCCCGAGAAGGAGTTCACCGGGCCCTGGACTGTCTCCGCCCCCAAAATGCCCAAGCAGGAGGTGCGCCGTGCCCCGGAGCCGTAGCACGCCGACCGTGGTGCCGCCGCATTCGGTCGAGGCCGAGCAGGCGATTATCGGCGGCCTGATGCTCGACAACACGGCCATCCACCAGTGCGGGCAGCTGCGCGACGCCGACTTCTGGCGCGCCGATCACCGCCGGATCTACCGCGCGATCACGGCGCTGGCCGCGGAGGGACGGCCGTTCGATGTGGTCACTGTTGCCGAGGCTATTGAAGCCGGCGGCGACCTCGATCGCATCGGCGGGCTGCCCTACATCGCCGCGCTCGCCGAGAACACGCCCAGCGCCGCCAACGTCGCCGCCTATGCCGACATCGTGCGGGAGCGCGCGCGGCAGCGGCATGCGCTCAAGCGCATCGAGGATGCTCGCGAGCGGCTGATTGCCCCGAACGGCCACGCGGTCGACGGCATCATCGCCGACGCGCTGGCTGGCCTGGAGGGCCTGCTGCACGCGAGCACGCAGGACGATCTGCACGTGAGCCAGCTCATCGACATGGCAATGACCGAGGCGAAGCGCGCCGCGGACGCCCGCCGCGCCGGCACGATGCAGGGGATCAGCACCGGCATCGATGACATCGATTTGCGCACCGGCGGGATTCACGGCAAGCGGCTCTGGATACTCGCCGGCCGGCCTGGCGTTGGAAAGAGTGCGCTCAAGCTGCAGATTGCAATTCGGGCCGCGCTCCAGGGCCGGGCTGTAGGCGTGATCTCGCTCGAGATGGGCGACGCCGAGCTGGGGTTCCGGGCGCTGGCTGCGACGCTGTGCATCAGCGGCACCAGACTCGCGTCGGGCGATGCCGATACCTTCGAGCGGCTGAAGAGCAGCCTCGGATCGAGCGACCTCGCCGCGCTGCGGAAAGCGCCGCTGTGGTTCAACTTCACCGCCGGGTCGCTGGCCGAGGTGATCGCGCAAATCACGGCATGGCGGCGACAGCATGGGATCGAGCTCGCGGTCGTCGATCACATCGGTCTGGTCGACGCGCAGGGGTTCGCGACGCGAAACGATCAGCTGGGCGCAATCAGCCGCGGGCTGAAGAAGCTCGCCATGCGCCTGGACATGCCCATCCTGGTGCTCTCGCAGCTCAACCGCGCCGTGGAGCGCGAGGGCCGCAGGCCGAATCTCGCCGACCTGCGCGACTCCGGAAATCTCGAGCAGGACGCCGACGTCGTGATCATGCTGCACGCGCTCAACGAGGACGGCACGGAGATCGAGGTCGGCATCATGAAAAACCGCAGCGGCCCGAGGGGCCCGCTGGGCAGTCTTCGCTTCGATGGCCGCACCCAGCGGTTCACGCAGGTGGCGGCACCGTCCAACCCGTGAGGTCAATCGAGGAGGTGAGTATGGGAAACAAGAGCAGTCCGACCACTGACGGCCATCAGGCTGTGCCGGACCCCGTGGCGCTGATGGAGTCGCACTCCGTCCTGCGCGAAGTTATGGCGCGTCATGAGCGGCTGAAGATGGAACTGGCCGGCGCGAACAGGACGGTGCAGGAGCTGCTCGGCCGCGGAGCGCCGTCGGCCAGGAAGAGTCGCGCTGAGGAACTCGCGGAGGCCGTTGCCGCAGCGGGAACGGCGAACGCCGCCGCCGAGGTGCCCGAGAGCGACGAGGGCTACAAGCGCGACCTGAACCTGGCCATGGACCGCCGGCGCGTGCTGCAGAAGGCGGTAGAGATCACCGAGCGGAATCTGACTCAGGCTCGGTACGCCGCGGCACAGGAAGTCGCGGAGAAACTACTCCCGCACTACTCGAAGCTGGTCGCGGTTGTTGCCGCGAAGGTGGTGGAGCTCAGCCCGCTCATCGAGCAGGAAGTGGAATTCCGCGCCCGTGTCCACGACGCTGGCATCCCGCTGGAATACATTGGATCGCAGCCGATGGCGCGGCTCGGGGTGCCTAGGGATCGCAATGGCTACATCCGCGCCTGGCTCCAGGGCTGTGTCGAGCGCGGTCACATCAGGGAGAGCGACATTCCGGCCGAGTGGCGCCGCGTGTGGCATGCAGCGCAGGACAGGAACGGCAAGCTGGTGTTCGACGACTGATCGGGCCGGCTGATCGTTTTCACAACTGGTTGTATAAACGAAAGGAGACAGCAGCAATGACGACTAAGCACCATGGCGCTGATGAGTTCATGACTGGCAAGCCGCCCGGCGGTATCTGGGCTCAGCCCGGGTTTATCCGGCTGCAGCGCACCCTCCATCGCAAGAGGAAGCTGCTGCTGGCCAGGCTGCAGGCGACGACTGATCCGGTGGACGTGGAAGTCATCCGGCAGGAGCTCCACTTCGTCGACCAGCGCATCGAGACGCCGCCCGCCGGCGGGGGCTGCACTCATGTCGATCAGCAAGACGAAGAAGGGCAATGAGCGGGCCGCGCGCAAGGCCACGGACTGGCTGCCGCGCGTGGTGTTCGTTCGCCGGGTCGCCGATGACGAGTACATCGTCGACAGGAACGAGGGCGAGATCAGGGTGACTGGCGACGCACTGGAGATGTTGTTCAATTTCGTCGAGCTCGGTCCGCACCAGCGCGAAATGCTCATCAGCCTGGTCGAGCGGCTTCACGCGGGCGTTGACCCGGCTGCGATACAGGGCGTTTTCGACCACCAGAAGTCCCTGAACTAGGACTTCATCCATCAAGCAGGAGGTTATGACATGGCCAAGTTTACGAAGGTGATGATGACTGCCACCGCGGCAGGCCCGCGTCTCGGCGTCTTGAAGGACGGCAAGTGCTACGCGCTGCCGGCTGACGAGGCGAGCCAGCTGGTCCGGTTCGGCTTTGCGACGCCGGCGCCGCCCAACGCGCCGCTCTCCGATCCGCACGCGCCGAAGCAGATGCCGGCGGTTGAGGATGACTGATGCTCAGCCCACTCCTCGTTGCTGAGCCCTGGCGGCCCGGAAGGCCGCCCTTTTTTTGCAACCGAAGCGTGGAACGGGTGATCGACCGCGTGCAGGCGCAGCAGCTGGTGCCGCTGGCCGCGCGGCAGCCGTAGGTGATTTGCCAATTGATTGCAGAAACGCGCGCGTGAAAACACTTCACGGACGGCAATGCCGGTGCACCGGCTGCGGCGAGCGTTTCAACAGCATCGCTGCTTTCGATCGGCACCGGATCGGCACCGGCGGCGAGCGCCGCTGCATGACGCCGGACGAGATGCGGGCCGCGGGGATGCGCCGGAACCGGCTCGGGCGCTGGATCTGCCGCAGTCTGCGCGTGATCACCGTCCCTGCCTTTTACTTCGGGGCAAAACAGCCGATCCCGGCGGCGGGTAGTCCTCAGGCAGCGGGTTGAGCGCTGCGCGGCTCCTGCGCGATTTGGCTGCGTTATACGCGCTGTGATTTCACTTCACACATACAGGCGATGGCTACTCATACCAATACCGATTCGGACGAGCAAGCGACGCCCATCGGTCACAGCAGTTCGCCAGGTACCTCCTGGAGCACCTTCGTGGCGAACCGCTCCGTGGTGCTTATCCACATATTGACGCGTTCGACGCTCAACGACTTGGCACGCTGATGTCCTACGCCCTGATTCTCGTTCCTGTCGGCTTGATGGACTATATGGTGCCGACGGCTGAACATGTCCGAGAGAGGAGCCATAAACGGGTCGAACTCGTTAACAGTCAGGCCGAATTTCAATAGCATATGCGCCACGTCATCGGTGCTGTTTAGAGACATCATATTGGCAACCGCATTGACGGACTCCAGCAGAACCTCGTCCACGCGCTTGCCGCGATGCGCCGCTAGTCTCCCAAGGAAGAATTTCTCGGCACGGGGAGTTGACGTGCCCACGAGTGGCACGTCATTCAGTGTCGCTTCGTCGGCGTGAGGCATCTTCCATACGAAGATTGCCCGAAATACCTCTTCCAGCGATGCGTGCAAGAGCACAACAGCTGCACGCAATATGTCCGCCGAGTGCAATGGACGTCGCCCTTGACCAACTCCACCCTGAGCCTGATACAACGTGACCAGGTTCCTCACCCTGGTCACGTTGTGGTTGAATCGCTGCAGAATCTGCTCGCGCATAAAATGTCTGCGCTAGCAGTCCGCCGATGAGAGCGGTGCGACAGAAATGTCAGGGAGTTCGGACACCACCTTGGCAGTCCACTCGGATGATCCGCCGATAGTGTCCCGCATTCTCCAGACCTGTACAACGCCGGTTGATTCAGCACGCTGAGATTCGCCAGATGGCTATCCCTGCCCCAGACGGTCGGCTGCGACATGGGCGCGGAGAGGTTAATGCCAACAGCGCCCGCGCGATATGGCACGAGCGTTTCCGTGCGTGATGCCGGAGAGGTACGTGCCAACTGCAGTGAAAGCCGAGAATCGCGCCACAGCGAGTGCGCGAGCGCGTACGGGGTCCACCGGCAACCCCATACAAACACCTTGCTCCTCGATGCCGGTGCAGCCAGTGTGCTGCAGGTAAAGCCCGTATTCCCTATGGCAGAGCGCGTCTACGCGCGCACAGGCGGCGTAACGGCTCCGCGGGCACGGTGCTCGGCCGCGGCAATGGCTTGGGCTTTCAGGCGCGTCCAGGGGTTGTCGCCGGCCGGCGGCGGAGTAGCGGCCACGCGCGTGCGGCTGGACGGCGACAGGCCGAACTCTACCAGCAATTTGCAGATCTGCTCGTGCGCCTTGTTGGCGATGGCGAGGTAGGGACTCTGGATCGGAAAGCCGCTCGGCGCCTTGATGACCATGCCGTACTTGTGCAGCTGCGCGTTCGCCTCGTCGTAGCGCATGCAGGCATCGCACAGCAGTCGCAGCGCGTCCGTATCGAGTTCGGTCATGACGCGCGCACCGGTCAGCAGCGGAACGAGGCGGCGCCAGTGGGTGGCGGCCTCCGGTGGCATGTCCGGCGGCGGCTCGAGATCGGCCAGGACGGTAGGCCGGGGTTCGTTGGGAATAGCGCGGTCGCAACGATACGTTCCGCGCAGCATCTTGAGCGAGGTCGGAGTTCTCTTGCGTCCGCGCATCGGAATACCCTCGATATGGACCGTGAAGCACCCTCGTCCTTGGGCGCTCGTGCACAGTGTAACGGCGGATACCCCCCTCCTCAATTCTGACAGCCCTTGAGTCAACTCACCCGCACGCTCTAGCGGCGTGACCTGTAGATATTTATACCCCCTACCCCCTCGTGCCGTGCTCGCCTGCGCGTGATTAAAAATCACTTGCCAAGGTAGGTAGGTGACATAGGATTTCATCATCTCTCAACACACGATGGACAGTGACAATGAAAGAGGCGGGCTACGAGGTCGTGCAGCTGGCATTGAAGTTCCTTCGCGCCAAGGTTCGTGAGCCTGGTGCCGCGGTCACGAGTCCCGCACTGGTTCGGACTTTCATCCAGCTACACTACGCTAGGGCAGAGCACGAGCGCGAGGTTTTCAGTGTCCTGTTCCTCGACAACCGGCACCGCGTGCTCGGCATCGAAGAAATGTTCTTCGGCACCATCGACACCGCCTCGGTGCATCCGCGGGAGGTCGTGAAGGCGGCGCTGAGGCACAACGCCGCCGCGGTCATCTTTGCCCACAATCATCCATCGGGTGTTGCCGAGCCCAGCCGCGCGGACGAGCTGCTCACGCGGCGGCTGAAAGACGCACTGGCGCTCGTCGACATCCGTGTGCTGGATCACTTCGTCGTCGGGGATAGCGACCCTGTGAGCATGGCTGAACGCGGGTTATGCTGACTCGATGAAGACGGCCTCGTTCTTCACGTACACCGGTCCAGGCCGGATCAGCATCGCCCGCTTCGCGCCGCGGGGTACGCCCGCCGGATTCAAGGTCTACCGGAAGCTCGCGCCGCGGCCCGAGATGCTCAGGATGGAGCGTGCCGAGTACGAGCCCCTCTACAACGAGATCCTGGCCGCGCTCGACGCGCAGACGGTCTGGGACGAGCTCCACGCTCTGGTTCATCCCCACGAGCCCGTGCTGCTCTGCTGGGAGCGGCTGCGCCGGCCGGGAGAGTGGTGTCACCGGCGTATGGTGGCAGAGTGGTTGAGTCGCCAGTTGCATACTTCAGTAGCCGAATTCCGGTAGTCCCGCTGGCCTGCCAGGGCGAAGTATCCGAACGTCCTAGTAATCGGTTGTAGAAGCTGTGCTGCGACGGGCGCTTGGCTGATGGTGCTGCGGAGGGGTGCGACACGCTTTGTGCACACCCTTATGTCCAAAGCGCTGCGGCGGTCACGTATTCCCATGTGAAGATTCCCGCGATTGGCTATCATAGAAAAAAGGGCCACGACGGCCTCCAGGTCCATCCCGCGAACCCGAATGACCTTCGACCCAGTCAAATTTAAGGCCCTGATCCACTACATCTGCCACTCCGTGCGAGATAAGGACAAGCTCGGGCGCGTGAAGCTCCACAAGGTGCTATGGCTCGCCGAGGGTCAGCACTTCCTGATGTACGCGGAGCCGATTGCGGGTGAGACGTACAAAAAGATGCCGTACGGCCCATTTGCAACGCACCTGGACGACACTATCAAGGAGCTGGAGTCTGAGGGGCGGCTGGTAGTGCGGCAGGTAGAGTTCCGGGGCACCGAGAAGTTCGAGTTTTCTGCGCAGGGGGCGCCCGAGGCCAAGCTATTCTCGGAAACAGAGCTGCGCATGATCGATCGCTTCATCCGCGACGTCTGTGAAGACCACACCGCCATCTCGATCAGCGACCGAACTCACGGCCCGATCTGGGAAATGGCAGCAATGTACGAACCGTTGCCAATCGAAACTTTCCTCGTACAGCGCCTCATCCCACCAAACGAAGACGATTTCGCCTGGGCTCGCAACCACGTCGCTAGCACGCGGTAAGTTCGCGCATGCCAGTCAGGGATGACGATCCACCGTTCACGATTGTTCTCAGTGAGTTTGTCAGCGCTCAGTTCGAGCGCGAGTTCGCGAAGTACCCGCGGTTCCAAAACCTCTGGAACGCCATCTACTGGCGCCTTCAGCGCAAGCCCGATGCAGGAACGATTGTTCCGAATCTCGACGGCGAATACCGGATCGCCAAGACCGCGTCATGGAACCCAGGTGGTCTCCCTTCACTTTCGGTGCTCTACCAAATTAAGGGGACCGAGGTGCACATTGCTGCGCTCAGGATGAACTTCAAGGAGCCGCCACAGCGCAAGTAGCCCAGGAGAGCCAGGGCGTTTTGGGGTGGAGTTCAAGGTGGCGCCAGTAACAGAGGGACAAGCGCGGATGCCAGTTTTCACGGTTCATGGACCATCTAGGAGTTCTCATGAAGGGAATTGTCGTCTAGCTCACATTCGCGCGGCATTTGATATTCACCGCGACCGCTTCGGTTAGACGCACGTCGCCGATGCGCTATGCGAAGCGTTCGGAGTACTGGCTGCAGATTCGTTGAATCATTGTTTGGTAGTGCATTGGATCTCCGACCCGAAGACTCGGAGGAGTTGGTGCAACTGATGTCTTACGATGCAAACTCGCAAGTAGATGTGACTCAGGGTGGATAATCAAATTGTCGTGTTCAACCGCAACAACGCCGATGGCTTCCAAGCCTCCTATGTCCGTCGCACTGTTGCGCAAATGAATAGTGCGAAAGAGATCGATTGCCTCTGCCGCCACTGATCGTGCTGCCTGTACAGTGGACCCGTGGCGTGTAATGTCCTCTGGCTTTCGGAGTGGAGAATAGAAGTACTGCGAGCTATTTACCACTAGAAATGCCGCCGCGACGGTCTGAGGACTGTACTGGTGGGCGTAGCTGTGGAAGGCTTGAAAATCGCGTAAACGATTTTTTCTCGCTTTGCCATGCTCCGTCATGATTGACTTCAGCTCGATGGCAATTTGAATTATCGCCGGCTCCGCGGTCGTAACAGCCAGTTCGCTTGGCGGGGATTTCGGGTCACCCGCGCACGTGCCTATAGCAATATCGATTACCCAATCCGCGTAATTGACCTGTTGGTGATGGCGCAGTTTTGCGACGACGGTGCCGTTTGCAGCGCGTTGGCGTAACAACCCGCACTGCTGAATGAGGTCGCCGACGATTATTTCGGAGAGAAAATTGCTGTGACTATCAGATCGAGGGTGATAGCCGTGCTGCGAAAGGGTTTCAACAAATGCCTGCTCTATTCCCATCGCCGACTGCGGAGCTAAGCATCGAAACGTCTAGGAGGTCTGTTTTTCGCAGTATCTCGATTTGACCCGTTAACTTAGATTCGTGCAGCCGTTTCTCGATCAGATCGACATACGCGGGCTCGATTTCAACACTTACGCTGTTTCGGCCTGTTTCAAGTGCTGCAATAGCGGTGGTGCCAGTACCGGCAAAGGGATCGACAACAGTGTCGCCGACAAAGCTGAACATCTGAATCAGCCGTCTAGGAACTTCGGTCGGATACGGTGCCGGATGCTCGCGCCTCTGCTGCCCTGTCACGTCGGTCCAAATGGGGGTAAACCAACGCACGTAATCCTCGGTGGCAATAAAGGATCGTGTCTCCATTTCCCGCGTTGGCTTTCGATAGCCACCCGGCTTCCTGAAGAAGAGGATATGCTCAACATCGTTCTTCACGATGCCATTAGGCAGATTGGGTTTACCCAGGTAACGCGACGACCGTGAGCATTCAAGGCTGATGTTTGCCACCTTATACCATCGGATTGGCGTCAGACAGTCGAAACCGAGATTCCGCGCTCGCACTTGGAGATCCGCGGAAAGTGGAAGTACGTAATGACGTCCACCTTTGCGCCGGGAGATGCAGATGTCCCCAACTACGCACGCTATCCGACCGCCTGGTACGAGAATCCGAAAGCACTCCAACAAGACCTTGTCGAGCTCCAAAAGAAACGATTCGTACGAGGCAATGTTACCGAGCTGATCTTGATGATCAGGGTAGGTTTTCAATGACCCATATGGAGGGCTGGTGCAGACAAGGTGCACACTCTGGGAGTCGATAAAGCTGAGGTTTCTCGCATCAGCTTGGTGAACGATATGCTTTGTGATGCCCGTAGCTAGCCGCGGCAAGGGCTTGGAAGTAGCTTTTTTAGCCATGGGCGGATTCGCTATATATTGTGGTTGCGCCCGTGTCAGGCGGCAGATTTTGTGGTCACTTTAGCAACCCGCAATTAAGTCGACAAGGCCGCAGGGCTCGGCTTTTTTCGGTTCAGCCGAACCGATTGAAAAACAAGGGCAATTCAATCGAGCAGCCAGGCCACTCAACCGATGGAGCGATCACTGTTCCCGGCGACTGGCGCCATTGGCCACAAAGATCCTCGAAGCGCGCGGATTCATGTGTGAACCACCGCGCGTACGCGAGAGCCTCCGCTGGTCGGGTCGGGCATTGGCGAAATATGGTGTCCCGACATTGGGCAGACGGTCAACGGTCGTCAAACTGGAAAGGAGATCCGATTATGCTCATCCTCACCCGCCGCGTCGGCGAAACCATCCGCATCGGAGACGACATTGAGGTCGCAGTCCTCGGCGTCAAGGGCAACCAGGTCCGCGTCGGGATCACGGCGCCGAAGGAGACGCCCGTGCACCGGGAGGAGGTCTACAGGCGCATCGCTGACGAGCGTGCCACTCAGTGAGCAGAGGGCAAGGTGTTGAGGAAGGTCCGAAAAGTCGCCTTGTCGTCAGCGTTCTTCAGTATGGTAGCGAGCGGCCGCAAGTTGGTCGACGTAAGCAGGCGCCTACCATCATCGACAATCTCTCTTGCACGCTCGCATGCCGAGTCAACGGAATTCACCCACCGTACCCAGCGACGTAGTTCGCTGCTGATGAGGCTGTTGATGTCGACCATACGAAAATCTTGGAGCCTTTTTTCCAGGTCGAGCACAAGGAGCTCCCGAAGATTGTTTTCCGGATAGAGTGCGGAGAACCCATCGATAGTGGCGATGGGTTCCTCTCGGTACTGCGGCCTCGGGAGCCGCCGGTCTGAATGCTGGCCAGGTGAGCCCGCCAGAGCCGCCTCGAGCTCCTCAATCTCCCTCTCGGTTAGCTGTCGCTGCATCGTCAATGTATTGCCCCTGACCTTCACCATAGCGGTGACTCGATCAACGATGGGGTCAGGGCACCCACGAGAACGGGTGGTCAAGAGTTGAACGCCGGCATGTACCCAATCGGCACCGCGCTGTTCCCTCCTGATGTTCAGGATCTGGCCATCGACCTCGTCAGCGTGGAAGCTGAAGCTCCAAAGCCTTTCGCGGTTTTCTGCGTCCTCGATGTCGCGATCGAGCTTTCGCGACATCGTCTCAAAATCGACGCCGAAATACGTCCTTCCGCAGTCCTTGCCGATGTTGGTGACGTGACCATCTTCCGTGCGAACAACATAGCCGCGTTGGTGTGGTGTGTGACAGTTCGAAAGTCCGCAGCGAACCTCTTCCTTCTCGGCATACCTGCCGACGATCGACTCCAATTTGTGCTGCGAAGGATCGAGGTCCTGAACGTAACCGGGAAGCGACTGGATCGCAGACCAGTCCTCGTATCTGACTAGGCCACCGTCCTTGTTGAGGGTAATCACGTGGGCGCCTCCCGTGAAAGAATTCTCACGATGTTACATGAGACAGTGGGTTATCCACATGCAAACAGGGGCGGCGGGACCGTCCGCATGCGAGATCTCAAAACTGATTGTAGAAACCGCGTCATGCGTCGTGGGGCACACGACGGCTACCAGTGCGGGTGCCGACGACGAGGAAAGTGCGGCGCATGAACCCCAGCTTCGGCGGCGACAATGGTGAAGGCTTCCAGAACCTGAGCCCGCGTGCTATCCATCCACTGCGCAAGTTCGCGATCGTGAATGCAGTACGATTCGCGGCCACCTCCTAGCCGATGCGTGTGCAACTGGCCGAGTCTGATGGCGCCGTCATAGCGAGTGCGAATGGCCCGCAACAGGTCGACGACCAGGTCCATTTGCGCGCGCCACTTGGCGTTGCGAAGAAACGCCTTGCCGCGCGCAGATGAGAGTACCCCACCATCGCGAGCACGCAGACAACCGGTATTGATGGCGGTGATGGTGTCCTCGATAGCCTTGTCGAATGCCTCGATGGACCCCTCCTCGTGGAAACGATCGTGGAATGCGGGCCGGTCAAAGCACTGCGCGTAGAAGCGGATAATCTCGACGTCGGGTATGGTCGGCACTGGTGCTTCAGCCGGGCTATCGATCTCGAGACGGGCCGCTTCCTCCGAAAGTCGCTTCCACTGGCGTAGGAGGTCGATGGTGTACCGCGTCGAGTCGTTGTCGATCAGCTTTGCGTGTGTCTGGCAAAGCCAGATCGCATTTTCGATGGACCGTCGCTCGGCCGCCGACATGGTCGGATCGAATCGTGGTCCGCCCTTTGCCGCGGCCGAGATGTGAGCGGCCACGCCCACGTTCACGGCTTTCCCTGGGTCGGACTGCGGACCGCTGGTTGGCTGTCGACAGTTCGGATTGGAGCAACGCATCCCGACGCGGCGCGCGAGGATGTCTTTGAGGTCGGCGGGAAATTCGTCGCGACGCTGCTTCGCCGCCATCAGTCACACTCGAGCGCGGGTCGTGTGCTTGGGATCGAGTCCGAGCGACGGGTCGGGCACCAAGATTGCGGGATCACGCGGCTATCGCCCATGTCGCGCGTGCCGAAATCGTCCTCGCGGTAGAACACGTGACGGCCGGCGCGGCAGGGGCACTCGGGGCAACTCTTGAGGACGCCATCGTCGCGCTTGAGGGTGAGGGCGTCCCGTAGCGGTTTTCCGCAGCTGCAGATGTCCTCCATAGCGTCGCCTCCTGCATCGCTTCCACTGGACACTTTGGTCCTATCTGCCGTCGATGATGCTATTCAGAGCTTCAATCTGGAACTCGAGTCGGTCCATTGTGGCGTCATAGGCGGCATTACGCCCATCATACATGGTGACGTTGCGCCGTCCCCGTGCCGATTGAAAGCGGTTAAGTGCAGCCTTCGAAACCTTGGCTACTTCAGGTTCGACATCCCTCTCCCAAGCTACGACAGCAGCGGCAATCCTCGGCACATCCAAGCTCTGGAGCTTTTTCGCACTGGTGAACAGATCGTCACCTTTCTGTCTGAGCGCGATGAGGTGGTCGATATTCGCTGGCGGTCCAGACGGTGCAGCGCCTTGGTTTGTGACGTTTACGTCTCGCCCGGCCTGGACTGCGCCAGGCGAGTTGCTGATGCCCTGAGCGGAAGCTGGTGCAGCGGCCGGGGGTGGTGCAGATCGTGGCGCCGACGCTTCTAACGATCGTATGCGTTCATTTGCCGCTGCCAGCCTGCCCTCGACGACGGCGAGTTCGCGCTGCAGAGCTTCAGCCTTTGCCGCCTGCTCATCCCTCTCCTTTTCGGCTGCCGCGACGCGTTCGGTGGGCTCTGAGGCGGCGGCGCGAGCGACTTCAAGTTGTCGCTTAAGTTCACTGGACTCGTCGCTCGCTTCGCGGACTGTGGAGCGCGCTATCTCAAGCTGCTCCTTTAGGGTTGCCATTTCGCTGTGTGCTAAAGCGAGGTCGTTCTTGAAGCTGTCACGAGCTTCAGTCAGCTGCTCGATCCAATCGTCGCGGGGCTGTACCTTGACCTGGTCTTGAAGCCACCAGCTGCCCAAAAACGATGCGATAGCGACACCCGCAATAATCCGAAACGGGTGCGCATGGACCCACTCCCATGATGGTTTCGAATTGGACTTGCTGGACAAGTGGAAGGCTCTCCGGGCCTGACCCAATATTGTCGACCTGCGTGAGATTAAATCACAGGCGCTTCGAGTGATGTGCAGGCGCGTATGGTGCTGAGCAAAGCGCCTTTGCAAGAATACTGCAAGAAGAAGGGTGGCCCCGGCCGGGATTGCTTCGTAACTTATTGAAATAAATGGCTGGGGGACTAGGATTCGAACCTAGATTGACGGAGTCAGAGTCCGTAGTCCTGCCGTTAGACGATCCCCCAGTGGGTACGGCGCGAGGTTACCGCGTTGTGTCCGCCCTCGGACCGGCGCTGGGCGAACGGATTCCACAAGACATACAGGATTTGGACCAACGCCGGCGCGGGTTGCCCGCGCCGGTACCACGATACGATCAGCGCTTGGAGTACTGCGGACGACGGCGGGCCTTGTGCAGGCCGACCTTCTTGCGCTCGACCTCGCGGGAGTCGCGGGTCACGTAGCCGGCGCTGCGCAGCGGGCTGCGCAGGGTCTCGTCGTAGGCGATCAGCGCCCGGGCGATCCCGAGGCGGATGGCGCCGGCCTGGCCCGAGCCGCCGCCGCCCTCGACGTGGGCGTGGATGTCGAAATCGGAGGCCATGTTCACGGTCTGGAGCGGCTGGCGCACGATCATGCGCGCGGTCTGGCGGCCGAAGTAGCTGTCCAGGTCCCGGCCGTTGACGGTGATCTTGCCGGTGCCCTTCTGCAGGTAGACGCGCGCGGAAGAGGTCTTGCGGCGGCCGGTCGCGTAGTTGGTCTGCTGTGCCATGCTTACATTTCCAGTTTCTTGGGCTGCTGGGCGCTGTGCTTGTGATTCGGCCCGGCATACACCTTCAGTTTCCTGAACATCGTGCGCCCCATCGGGCCCTTGGGCAGCATGCCCTTGACCGCGATCTCGATGACCTTGTGGGGCTGGCTCTGAATCATCTTTTCGAAGGACGTCTCGGTGATGCCGCCCGGGTAGCCGGAATGCCGGTAGTACATCTTGTCGGTGGTCTTCCGGCCGGTGACGCGCACCTTCTCGGCGTTGACGACCACGATGTAATCGCCGGTGTCGACGTGCGGCGTGAACTCCGGCTTGTGCTTGCCACGCAGGCGACGGGCGACCTCGCTGGCCAGGCGGCCGAGCGTTTTGTCCGTGGCATCAAGCACGTACCAGTCGCGCTTGACCTCGGCGGGTTTGGCGGAGAACGTCTTCATGGAGAAACCCTTGGAAAAGGGCCGCAATCTTACGGAGCGGGGCCGGGAGTGTCAATAACTTAGGCCATCTCGGAGACGGCCCGGAGGGCCTGCGCTGCACGCCCCTCGGACCGTCCTCCGGGGCAGCCCACGCCCAAGTCCTGCGGACCTCGCTGCGGCCGGTCCGAGGCGCCTCTGCACCGATATTGATCGGGCGCGGGCAGGGCCGCCAACGGGCTGATAGGATAGCAACTGTCCTTAATATTAAGAGCGTGCCTGCCGCCCGGCGGGCCACATCCGGGGAGATACAAGAGCATGAAAATCGAGACCCTGTGTGTCCACGGGGGCTTTGCGCCCGACCCGACCACCAAGGCGGTGGCGACACCGATCTACCAGACCACCTCCTACGCCTTTGACAACACCCAGCACGGGGCGGATCTGTTCGACCTGAAGGTCAAGGGCAACATCTACACCCGAATCATGAACCCGACCTGGGACGTGCTGGAGCAGCGGCTGGCGGCCATGGAGGGAGGCATCGCGGGGCTGGCGCTGGCCTCCGGACAGGCCGCCATCACCTATTCCATAATGACCATCACCGAGGCGGGCGACAACATCGTCTCGGCCAGCACGCTCTACGGCGGCACCTACAACCTCTTCGCCCACACCCTGCCGCAGTTCGGCATCCAGGTGAGGTTCGCCGACTACCGCGAGCCGGAGGCCTTCGAGCGGCTCATCGACGATCGCACCAAGGCGCTTTACTGCGAGTCGATAGGCAACCCGCTCGGCAACGTTACCGATTTCGAGAAGCTGGCGCAGATCGCCCACGAGCACGGCGTGCCGCTCATCGTCGACAATACCGTGCCCACGCCGTACCTCTGCCGGCCGTTCGAGCACGGCGCCGACATCGTCGTGCACTCGCTCACCAAGTACCTCGGCGGCCACGGCAACTCCATCGGCGGCATGATCGTCGACTCCGGCAAGTTCCCCTGGGCCGAGCACAAGGAGCGCTTCCGGCGCCTGAACGAGCCGGACGTCTCCTACCACGGCGTGGTCTACACCGAGGCGCTGGGTCCCGCGGCGTTCATCGGCCGCGCGCGCGTGGTGCCGCTCAGGAACACCGGCGCGGCGCTCTCGCCATTTAACGCCTTCCTCATACTGCAGGGTGTCGAGACGCTGTGCCTGCGCATGGATCGGATCTGCGAGAACACGCTGGCGGTGGCAAAGTACCTGAAGTCGCATCCGAAGGTCACCTGGGTGAACTACGCCGGGCTGCCGGATCACAAGGACAAGCCGCTGGTGGACAAGTACATGTCGGGCAAGGCCTCCGGTATCCTGACCTTCGGCGTGAAGGGCGGTGCGGCCGCCGGCGCGCGCTTCCAGGACGCGCTAAAGGTGTTCGTGCGCCTGGTGAACATCGGCGACTGCAAGTCGCTCGCCTGCCACCCGGCCAGCACCACGCACCGCCAGCTCTCGCCGGAGGAGCTGGCGAAGGCGGGCGTCAGCGAGGACATGGTGCGGCTGTCGCTCGGCATCGAGCACGTCGACGATCTGATCGCCGACATCGACCAGGCGCTGAAGGCGGCCTGAGGCAGGCGGTCGAAGGAAACATCGCCACGGCGGGCGCTGACATCGAGGCGAGGTGAACCATGAACACATACGACGGTCACCGTGAGTATTCGACCCTGGATCGGTTGTTGATGGCGATCGACGACGGTGTCCGCACCGTGTTCGGCCGCCCGCCGTCGACCGGACGCGCCGCGCCCGACACGGGCATCGCGGAGACGCCGCTCTCGGATGCCGATCGGCGCGTCTCCGAGGGCCTGATGCGCGTCAATCACACCGGGGAGATCTGCGCGCAGGCGCTGTACTCGGCACAGGCGCTGACCGCGCGCAACGCGGAGGTGAGGCAGCGCATGCAGCGCGCGGCGGCGGAGGAGAACGACCACCTCATCTGGTGCGAGAGCCGGGTGCACGAGCTCGGCGGTCACCTGAGCTATCTCAATCCGCTCTGGTACGCGGGCTCCTTCGCGATCGGCGCGCTGGCGGGGTTGGCGGGCGACCGATGGAATCTCGGCTTCGTCGTCGAGACCGAGCGCCAGGTCGAAGGCCACCTCGACGAGCACCTGCAGCGGCTGCCTGAGGAGGACGCGAAGAGCCGCGCGATCCTCGCGCAGATGCGCATCGACGAGGGCAATCACGCCGAGATGGCGCAGCGCGCCGGGGCCGTCGATCTGCCCGCCCCCATCAGGCGGCTGATGAAGCTGCAGTCCAAGGTGATGACCACCGTCGCCTACTGGATCTGACGGCACTGCCCGATGCCGCGCGGTCCGAGGCGCGGCGTTACATTCTTTTACATCTCGTGACAGCGCTGTGATTCCGTAACGGCCTCGCGTTGGCCACACTCTCCTCAACATCTGCGACGCAGGTGTTCAATCATCCAACCGACATAGAGGAGATCGAATCATGAAGAAGATCATTGCCGCTGTTCTCACGAGCATGTTCCTGCTGAGCGCAGGCGCATTTGCCGCCGACACGACCAAGCACGAGTGCAAGGCCGGCTACAAATGGGACATGACCAAGAAGGAATGCGTCAGGAAGTGATCCGCAGCTGATCGCAGTCCGGAAGGGAGGGGGCGACGCCCCCTCCTTTTTTGCCCATTGTCATTTGAACCTTGGCCGGACCGCGCACTCTCAGGAGGATAACCAGCACACCCGTTCCATCCTGCGTCATGCATCGAGCGGACATGCAACCTGCGTCCCGTCTTCGCCGCAACCTGCGGGTTCCCCTGCTGCTGCCGTGGCTGCTGTTGCTGACGACGTTCTGCGTTGCGGGACTGACCTTCCATGCGCTGCGCGGACAGCGCGCGGAGATCGAGCAGGCGCGGCTGTCGTCGCGAGTGCATCTGTCCTCGCTGCTCGCCTCGCGCGTCGACCACGCGTTGCAGACGGCTCTGCGGGAGCCGCTGCTGTTGCTCCGGCAGACGCGCGGCAGCGATTTGACGCAGGCGCGACTGGCAGACGCCCTCGCAACGCACCCTTACGTCGATGAAGTCCTGGTCCTCGACCGCGAGATGCGTCCGGTGCGTAGCCAGCCCGCGCTGCTGGGAGGCTACCAGCAGCGCCTCATCGGCTGGGTGACCGAGCGCCTGCAGGCCGAGACCACGGCAGAGACACAGTCGCTCTCGCCGATGCGGACGTTCGTGGAGGCGGTGGAGGGAGCCCCCGCGGTGTTTGCATTGCTGCCCATACGCGCGATCGAGGACGGCGGCGGTGAGGCCTCCACCGCGGATGGCGGCTGGATACTGACGCAGTCGAATTTCGGCCGTTTGCGCAGCGAGATCGTGATGCCCGTCGTCAGACAGTTCGAGCGCGAGCACGGCATCGCGGTCCGCCTCCTGGATCCGGCCTCTGCGGCGGACGTCGGACAATCCGGTGTGCCGTTGTCGCCTCTGGTGCCGGGTTGGATGCTGTCGGTAGACACCGCCAGCGTGGGCGGCGAGTCGTCTGCGCTCACGACCTGGCCGATTTTCGCGGCAGCCGGTGGCGTGCTGCTGGCGGTGATACTCATCAGCGCCATCATCGCCTGGGACGTGCGGCGGGAATACGCGCTGGTGGACCTTCGCAATCGCTTTGTCGCCAACGTCTCCCATGAGCTGCGCACTCCGCTGTCGCTGATACGCATGTATGCCGAGACGCTCTATCTGAATCGTATTCGCGACGCCGACCGGGAGCATGAGTACCTGCGCATGATCCTGCTCGAGGCCGAGCGTCTGTCGCACATGATCGGCAACGTGCTCGATTTCTCCCGCCTGCGGCAGGGCCTGCCGGTATACAGCCTGGGGCAGACGCGTCTCGACTCGACGGTGCGCGCGGTGTTCGAGCAGTACCGGCCGGAGTGGCAGAGTCGCGGCGCGCGACTGCGGCTGAACATGGACGAGAACGTGCAGCCGGTGGCGCATGACCCGGACGCGGTGCGGCAGATAGTGCTGAACCTCGTCGACAACGCCGTCAAGCACGGCGGAACCGACTCCGATATCGAGGTTCGTCTCAGGAGCGGTGATGGCTGGGTGCACCTCACCGTCTCGGATTCAGGCGCCGGGATCAGCGACTCGGCGCAGCGCCAGCTGCGGCGCTCCATGCAGCAGGGACGCATGGCCGAGGACGCGCGGGGCAGCGGTCTGGGGCTGGCGCTCGTCGCGCAGATCAGCAAAGTGCATCGCGCGAACTTCCGGTTTGAGCGTCGGCAGCGCCAGACCGGCATCGAGGCGACCGTATCCTTCCCCGCGATGCAGGAGGCGGCGTGAGGACCAACCCATCCATCCTCGTGGTGGAAGACGATCCCGGCATGCGCATGGGCCTGGAGGACAACTTGCGCATCGAGGGTTACCGCGTGGCAACGGCGGTCTCCTGCAAGCAGGCACGCGCCGCGGTCGATGCCGAGCCGCCGGATCTGATCGTGCTGGATCGCATGCTGCCGGACGGCGACTCCGTGTCACTGTGCGCAGAATTGCGCGCAGATGGCTTTCGCAGGTCGATAATCATGCTGACAGCGAAGGGCGAGGAGCTCGACCGTGTGATCGGTCTGGAATCGGGCGCCGACGATTACGTGGTGAAACCCTTCAGCCTGCGGGAGTTCCTGGCGCGGGTGCATGCCCACCTGCGCCGCGACGACGGCTGGGGCGCGCCGCAGGGATGGATCGATGTGGGCATTGCGCAGGCCGATTTCGGCCGCCATCGCCTCGTGCGCGCAGGCGCGGATATCGAGATCAGCGCCAAGGAGCTGGAACTGCTGCGCTACCTGGTCGCGCATCGCGGCGAGGTCGTCTCGCGCGAGGTCCTGCTGCAGGAGGTCTGGGACCGCCCGCACGAGGTGGTTACCCGCACCGTGGACAATTTCATCGTGCGCCTGCGCAAGAAGATCGAGCCGGACCCCGCCAATCCCAGGTACCTGCTCACGTTCCACGGCAGCGGCTACAAGCTCATCGCCCAATAGGCCCCGCGGGCCGAATTCCTCCCGCCCTTAGAATATCGAGTAGGCCAGGAGGAAGGACGCGACGACGGTCAGGCAAAGTCCGAGCATGAAGACCGCGTCCGCCATCCTCTCCAGGCCAATGGCCAGGCGGGTCGTCGTCCTGATCGCCATGTAGGAGAGGATGGCGCTCACCAGGAACAGAAGCCCGTCGAAGGCCATCAGCTCATCCACGCGGGTGAGCGCCGTCGTGGTCTCGCCGAGCTTCACCAGGGTCACCGCCGTCATGCATACCCCCACCATGGTCGAGGAGGTGGGCAGGATGTGCGAGGACAGCTTGTTGTCGGCCACCGCGGCTCCGCGATTCGAACGTGGTCGGCGCGTGACATGCGCCATATTCCCAATGACGTTGTGCACACCCGACGCGGCTGTATTGACGCCGGATGTTTGGACCTCCAGCACGATTGGAGCCCGTTGGTGCCTTTGAGTTTTCGCAACAGCCTGTAAAAGAATGTCATCCGGCGGCAGCGCCCGCCGCGCGTCGGCGCCGACCCTGGAGTCGGCCTCGATGAAGTCCTCGCGAATCAACGGTGAAATCGCGCCGCGTCTATCGACTTTTGATCGGCGGCGCGGCATCTTAGGCTCCGCTCGATCGCCCGTCCGCATAACGAATGAGAAGAACGGAGGCCGTGATGCGCTACTTGAGGTACCTGCCTGTTCTCGGCGTGTTGGTGAGCGCCGCCGCCACCGGCGGGGCGCAGGAGGCCGGGCCCGCCGACGCGGCGTTGCGGGACGCGCGGGTGCAGGTGTTCTCGCCGCAGGGAACGGTCAAAGGCGTACGGCAGGTCGCCGTGCGGTTCACGCGGCAGATGGTGCCCTTCGGCGATCCGCGCCTGGTCGAGCCCTTCGACATTGATTGCCCGGCGCCGGGCAAGGCCCGCTGGGCGGATGCGCGCAACTGGGTCTACGACTTCGACGCCGACCTGCCCGCCGGCGTGCAATGCACGTTCACCCTGAAGAAGGACCTGCGCACGCTCGCGGGCGAGGCGCTGGCCGGGGAGACGACCTTCGGCTTCTCCACGGGCGGGCCGGCGGTCGTGCAGCAGATGCCCTACGAGGGCACGACCAACATCGACGAGGCGCAGATCTTCATCCTCGGGCTGGATGCGCCGGCGACCCGCGAGTCGATCGAGATGAACGTCTACTGCGACATCGCCGGCGTGGCCGAGAAGGTCGGCGTGCGCATCCTCGAGGGCGAGGAGCGCGCGCAGGTACTCGACCAGCGCGCGGACTTCCTCGATCAGTATTTCCGCGTGCTGACCCACTTCAGCGAGCGGCGCCTGAGCGTGTTCACACTGAGCGCGCCGCTCACCGGCACCGACCGCGAGAAGTTCCTCAAGCTCAAGGACGGGCCGGAGTCGACCATCGTGGTGCTGCAATGCCAGCGGCAATTTCCGCCCGACGTCGACGTCACGCTGGTCTGGGGCAAGGGCGTGACTTCCACCAGCGGCGTGGCCGCGGAGAGCGACCAGACGCTCGCCTATCACACGCGCGAGGAGTTCCGCGCCAACTTCAGCTGCGAGCGGGTCAACAAGGACGCCGCCTGCAACCCGGTGCTGCCGATGTATCTCGGATTCACCGCGCCCATCGCCCGCGCCGACGCAGAGAAGATCCGGCTCGAGCCCGAGGACGGTGAAGCGATCGCGCCGGAATTCTCCGCCGACGACAGGCAGGAGTGGGTGAGCAGCGTGGGCTTCGTCGGCCCGTTCCCGGAGCGCACGAGGTTCACGCTGGTGATCCCGGATGATCTCGAGGACGACGCCGGCCGCGCGCTGGCGAACCAGGATCGCTTCCCGCTTGCCACCCAGACCGACGAGGCGCCGCCCCTCATCAAGTTTCCGGCGGAGTTCGGCATCGTCGAGATGAACGAGGAGGCCGCCCTGCCGGTGACGCTGCGCAATCTCGAGGCGGTGGTGCCGTTGCCGCGGCTGGACGCCGGGGGTGCGACGGCGACCACTGCGGAGCCCGCGCCGGTCGCCGACGCCGCCGGCATCACCGCCGAGCCCTGGTACGCCCGCTGGTATCACGACCTGCGCGAGAAGTACTGGCCGGAGGCGGCCGAGATCAACGGCCGCAGCCTGCGCGTGGAGGATCCCATCGAGGCATACAACTGGATGGAGAAGGTCAGGACCTCGCAGCGCGCGCAGGGCCATTACGACTACGAGAACGACCGGTACGTCGTCGAGCGCCATCCCGGCGGCACGTCGCTGTTCGCCGCGACGGACAAGACCGAGTCCTTCACGCTGCCCAAGCCCAACGGCCAGCGCGCCTTCGAGGTGATCGGCATACCGTTCGGGCAGCCGGGCTTCTACCTGGTGGAGATCGCCAGCCCTCGCCTCGGCGCGGCGCTGTACGGCAAGCAGGCGCCCTACCACGCGCAGACCGCCGTTCTGGTCACCAACCTCAGCGCGCACTTCAAGTCCGGCCGCGAGTCCTCGCTGGTGTGGGTGACGACGCTCGATGAGGCACGGCCGGTGGCCGGCGCCGCGGTCAAGGTGCAGGACTGCAACGGACCGGTCCTTTTCGAGGGCGCCACCGACAAGGACGGCCTGCTGCGCATCGAGCAGACCTTGCCCCCGGCGGCGCCGAACTGCCCGGGCTACGTCGTCTCCGCGCGCAGCGGCGGGGACATGACCTTCATGTTCTCGAGCTGGAACGACGGCATCACGCCGTGGCGCTTCAACCTGCCGACCGGCAACTGGGAGACGCCGAACCTGCTCGCCACGGTCTTCGATCGGACGCTGTTCCGAGGCGGGGAGACGGTGCACATGAAACATTACGCCCGCCGCCATGAGCGCGCCGGCTTCGGCATCCTTCCACGCGAGGCGCTGCCGGCGAAGGCGATCGTCCGGCACGCCGGCAGCGGCGATGAGTACGAGCTCGATCTCGCCTGGGACGAGCAGGGCATCGCCGAGAGCATCTGGACCATCCCGCAGGACGCCAAACAGGGCGGCTACGACGTCAGCATGACCGTGAAGGATCCCTTGCGCGGCGAGCTCGCGATGACCGCGGGGAGCTTCCGCGTGGAGGCCTACCGTGTGCCGACCATGAAGGCGCTGCTGCAGCCGCTGGCGGCGGACTTGGTGAAGGTCTCGACCGCGGATCTCGACATACAGGTGAATTTCCTCAACGGCGGCGGCGCGAGCGGCGCGCCCGTGAAGCTGCGCGGCATCGTGCAGCCGAAGTACGTCTACTTCGGTGACTACGAGGACTACAGCTTCGCCAACGGCAACGTGAAGGAGGGCAGGGAGGTCGAAACGCCCTACGCCTTCGGCATGGGGGGCTATGACTGGGAGGAGCCCGGGACCGAGGCCGCGCCCGACCCGAACACGAAGACGCTGGCGACACAGAACCTGCAGCTCGATCGCGCCGGCGCCGCGCGCGCGACCATCTCCGATCTGCCGGTGGCGGACACGCCGCGGGACCTGCTCGCCGAGCTGGAGTATCGCGACGCCAATGGCGAGGCGCTGACCACCGCCACGCACATGACCCTGTGGCCGTCGAAGGTCATCGTCGGCCTGAAGCCCGATGCCTGGGCGGTGAGCCGGGAGAAGCTGAAGTTCCAGGCGCTGGCGCTGGACCTGAATGGCAGCCCGCTGCCAGGCGTGAAGATCAAGGTCGACGTGCTGCAGCGGCTGACGTACTCGCACCGCAAGCGTCTCATCGGCGGCTTCTACGCCTACGAAAGCGCGAGCGAGGTCAGGCGCATCGGCGATCTGTGCGAAGGCGAGACCGACGCCAAGGGCATGCTCCACTGCGAGACCGCGGCGCCGGCCGACGGCAACCTCATCCTGCGAGCGCTGGCGCTGGACGATGCCGGCAATCCGAGCTATGCCAACCGAGAGGTGTGGGTGGCGAAGTCGGGCGACTGGTGGTTCGACGTCAGCAACGAGGATCGCATGGACGTGCTGCCGGAGAAGAAGCGCTACGAGCCCGGCGAGACCGCCGTGTTCCAGGTGCGCATGCCGTTCCGCGAGGCCACCGCGCTGGTGAGCGTGGAGCGAGAGGGCGTAATGGAGACGCGCGTGCAGGCTCTGAGCGGCACCTCGCCGGTCGTGGAGGTGCCCATCAAGGGCAACTACTCGCCCAACGTCTATGTCTCCGTGCTGGCCGTGCGCGGGCGCGTGGACGACGTGAAGCCCACGGCGCTGGTCGATCTCGGCAAGCCGGCGTACAGGCTCGGCATCGGCGAGATCAAGGTCGGCTGGGCGGCGCACGAGCTGAAGGTCGATGTCCGCGCCGATCGCGACGCCTACAAGGTGCGGGAGACCGCGAAGGTTCACGTCAAGGTGACCGCCGCCGGCGGCGGGCCGCTGCCCGAAGGGGCCGAGGCCGCGCTCGCCGCCGTCGACGAGGGGCTGCTGGAACTGATGCCCAACGGGAGCTGGAACCTGCTCGAGGCGATGATGGGGCGGCGCGGCATCGAGGTGGAGACCTCCACCGCGCAGATGCAGGTGATCGGCAAGCGCCACTTCGGCAAGAAGGCGCTGCCGCACGGCGGCGGCGGCGGGCGGCAGAACGCGCGCGAGCTGTTCGATACGCTGCTGAAGTGGCAAGGGAGGGTCAAGCTCGACGCCAACGGCGAGGCCGACGTCGAGGTGCCGATCAACGATTCGCTGACCTCCTTCCGCATCGTCGCCGTGGCCAGCGCCGGCGCCGGCCTGTTCGGCACCGGCAGCACCTCGATCCGCAGCACCCAGGACCTGATGTTGATCTCCGGGCTGCCGCCCGTCGTGCGCGAGGGCGACCGCTTCCTGGCGACCTTCACCGTGCGCAACGCCTCGAGCTCGGCCATGGACGAGACGCTCACCGTCACCGCGACGCCCACGCAGACGGCGGGGCCGACCTCCGCGCCCCTGGCGCAGGTACTGCCGCCGATCAACGTGGCGCTCGCGCCGGGCGAGGCCAGGGAGATCGGCTGGGACGTGAAGGTGCCCTACGACGCCGAGAGGATCGCCTGGGAGGTCGCGGCGAGCTACGGCGCGCAGGCGAGCGACAGGTTGAAGGTCACCCAGTCCGTCATCCCGGCCGTGCGCGTGCGCGTCTTCCAGGCCACGCTCGCGCAGCTCGACAAGCCGCTGGCGATGCAGGCGGCGATCCCGGCTGACGCGATGCCCGGCCGCGGTGGCGTGCGCGTGACGTTGAAGCCGTCGCTCGCCGGCCAGCTCGCCGGCGTGAAGGAGTACATGCGCTGGTATCCCTACACCTGTCTCGAGCAGCGCGTGTCGAGATCGATCGCCCTGCGCGACGAACAGCAGTGGCGGGCGCTCATGAACGACCTGCCCTCGTATCTCGACGGCGACGGCCTGGCGAAGTACTGGCCGGTGCTGCACCAGGGCGACGACACGCTCACCTCCTACCTGCTCGCCATCGCCCACGAGGCGGGCTGGGAGCTGCCGGAGGACGCGCGCAACCGAATGCGCGCGGCGCTCATTGGCTTCGTCCAGGGCAAGATCGTGCGCGGCTCGGCGCTGCCGGTCGCCGATCTCGCCATCCGCAAGATGGCGGCGCTGGATGCGGCCTCCCGCTACGAGGCCATCGACCCGGCGCTGCTGTCCTCGATCGACATCGAGCCGAACCTGTGGCCGACCTCCGCGGTGATCGACTGGATCAACGTGCTCCACCGCACCGGGCAGATCGAGGGCCGGGAGGAGAAGCTCGCGCAGGCCAAGCAGGTGATCCGCTCGCGGCTGAACTTCCAGGGCACGACCATGGGCTTTTCCACGGAGCGCGAGGACTATCTCTGGTGGCTGATGCTGTCGGGGGACGTGAACGCCAACCGCGCCATCCTGGCCCTGCTCGAGGACGAGCAGTGGCAGGAGGATCTGCCGCGCATGGTGCGCGGCAGTCTCGGCCGCCAGATCCGCGGCCACTGGGGCACGACCACGGCCAACGCCTGGGGCGTCGTTGCCATGGAGCGGTTCGCCGAGCGCTTCGAGAGCCAGCCGCTGGACGGCAAGACGGTCTCGACCTTCGGCGGCCAGCAGCAGTGGCCGTGGGCGCGCAAGCCCGACGGCGGCTCTCTGTATCACCCCTGGCCGGGCGCGGCGGCGCAGCCGCTGCGCATCGAGCACCAGGGCAGCGGCAGGCCATGGGCGATGGTGCAGAGCCTGGCGGCGATCCCGCTGCGGGAGCCGTTCTCGAGCGGCTACCGGATCACGCGCACGGTGACGGCGATCGAGCAGAAGAAGGCGGGCGCATGGAGCCGCGGCGACGTCGCGCGCGTGCGGCTGGAGCTGGAGGCGCAGTCCGACATGACCTGGGTGGTGGTCAACGATCCCATCCCCGCGGGCGCGTCGATACTCGGTACGGGCCTGGACAAGGACTCGCGGATCCTCACCGGCGGCGAGCAGCGCCAGGGCTACGTGTGGCCGGCCTACGAGGAGCGGACCTTCGACGCCTTCCACGCCTATTACGATTACGTGCCGAAGGGCAGGTGGGTGGTCGAGTACACGCTGCGGCTGAACAACCCGGGCACGTTCCAGCTGCCGGAGACGCGCGTGGAGGCGATGTACGCGCCGGAAATGTTCGGCGAAGCGCCGAACGCGACGGTGACGGTGAGCCCGTGAACGCGATCACGTCGAGGGAGCACGGCCCGGCATGAGGAAGCGGATCGCGGTCGCGGCGCTGACGGCGATCGCCGCGGTGGCGGCGCTCGATCGTGAAACGTTGCCGGCGCAATCCCACGCGCAGGTGCGCGCGGCCTACCGGACCAGCGAGGCGCGGCTGCTCGACCGGCACGGCGCGGTCATCCACGAGCTGCGGATCGACGAGCGCGGGCGGCGTCTGGAGTGGACGCCGCTCGAGGCGATCTCCCCGGCATTGATCGAGGCGGTGGTGCGCGCCGAAGATCGGCGATTCTTTGCGCACCACGGCGTGGACTGGCTGGGCGCAGCGGCGGCGTTGTGGTCGAACGCCACCGGCGACGGCGCCCGCCGCGGCGCGAGCACCATCAGCATGCAGCTCGCCGCGCAGCTCGAACCGGGGCTGCGGCCGCGCGGCGGCAAACGCACGCTCGGCCAGAAGTGGGCGCAGATGGCGCGGGCACGCGGTCTGGAGCGAGCGTGGACCAAGGCGCAGATCCTCGAGGCCTATCTGAACCTCGTCACCTATCGTGGCGAACTGCAGGGTATCGCGGCGGCGAGCCGCGGCCTGCTCGAGAAGGAACCGGGCGGCATCACGCGACCCGAGGCGACGCTGCTCGCGGCACTCGTCCGCGCGCCGAACGCCCGGATCGGCGACGTGGCGCGCCGTGCCTGCGCGCTGGAATCGCAGCTGCGCGCGGAGGGCGGCGCCGCGCCGGGCGACACCGCGGATCGGTGCCGGCGGATCGAGGCCCTGGCCCACGCGGTCGTCGGCCGCGTCCCGCGCCTGCGGCCGTCGGTGGCGCTCGCCCCGCATGTCGCGCGCCTGCTGCTCGAGCCCGGCGGCGCGAGCGCGCGCAGCACGGTCGATGCGGCCGTGCAGCGCCATGCCGCCGAGGCGCTCAGACGCCAGTTGCTGCAGCTCGACGGGCGCAACGTGCGTGACGGAGCGGTGCTGGTGGTCGACAACGCCAGCGGCGAGGTGCTCGCCTACGTCGGTAATGCCGGCAACAACGCCGATGCCGTGTACGTCGACGGCATCCGGGCGATGCGACAGGCCGGCTCGACGCTCAAGCCGTTTCTCTACGGACTGGCCATCGACCAGCGCCGCATGACGGCCGCCTCGCTGCTCGAGGACGCGCCGATGAACCTGCTGACGCCCACCGGCCTGTACGTGCCGCAGAACTACGACCGGGAGTTCCGCGGCTGGGTCAGCGCCCGCACGGCATTGGCCAGTTCGCTGAACGTGCCCGCCGTGCGCACCCTGATGCTGGTCGGTGTGGAGGCCTTCGCCGACCAGTTGCGGCGGCTGGGGTTCGCCGGGATCACCGAATCCGGCGACTATTACGGCTATTCGCTGGCGCTGGGATCGGCCGAGGTGAGTCTGTGGCAGCTGGTGAACGCCTATCGCGCGCTCGCCAACGGCGGGCGCTACGGCGCGATGAGCCTGCGGCCGGAGGACAGCGCGGCGCGTCCGCCCTCGCGCGAGGTGCTGTCGCCGGGCGCCGCCTTTATCGTCGGCGACATCCTGGCCGATCGCGGCGCGCGCGCCGCGACCTTCGGCCTCGACAATCCCGTGGCGCTGCCGTTCCCGGCCGCGGTTAAGACCGGCACCAGCAAGGATATGCGCGACAACTGGTGCATAGGCTACAGCCCTCGCTACACCGTGGGCGTGTGGATCGGCAATTTCGATGGCGAGGCCATGCACGAGGTCTCCGGCATCACCGGCGCCGCGCCGGTGTGGGCCGAGGTGATGCAGTATTTGCATCAGGGACGGAAGACGGTGGCGTCGCCGCCGCCGGACTCCGTGGTCACGGTGCGCACCGATTTCCGGCCGCGGGTGGAGCCGCCGCGGCAGGAGCTCTACCTGCGCGGCACGGAGATGCCGCTCGTGGCGCTCAACGCCGGCGGGGCGCGTGTGCCCCGCATCGCCTATCCGGCAGAAGGCACAGTCCTCGCGCTGGACCCGGACATCCCGGCCGATCGCCAGCGGGTGTTCTTCGCCATGGAACCGGCGTCGGCGACGGCGAAGTGGCGGCTCGACGGCGCCGTGTTCGCGGCCGGGCAAGGTTGGCGTCCACGCGTCGGCGCGCACTCCCTGCGGCTGGTCGATTCCGAGGGTCGCGTGCTCGACCAGGTACGCTTCGTGGTGCGCGGCCGCGCGCCCTGATACCGCGCCCCCATGAACCTGAGCTGGCGACCGCTGCGCGAGGAAGAGATCGGAGTGCTGCTGCCGATGATGGAGGCGTTCGCTCGTGGCGAGGGGCGGCCGTTCGAACGCGCGCGCGCCGAGCGCAATCTGCGCTACCTGCTCGGGCATCCGATCTTCGGGGGAGTCTGGTTCATCTGCCAGGACGACGCCCGCATCGGCTACCTCGTGGTCACGCTCGGCTACAGCTTCGAGTTCGGCGGCCACGATTCCTTCATCGACGAGATCTACGTGCTGCCCGAGCACCGCGGCAGGGGCGTCGGCACCCGCTCGCTCGCCTTCGCCGAGGCGGCCGCCGGCAGTCTCGGCGCCACCACGTTGCACCTGGAGGCCGCGCGCCGCAGCGGCGGCCCAGTGGAGTTCTACGCGCGCTGCGGCTACGTCGATCGCGGCTACCAGCTGATGAGCAAGCGCCTGTCCACCCGGTGACGGGCTGCCGAGGCTCATCCTCGGATCGCCGCGGCGGCGCGGCGCTTGCAGACCTCTCGCCATGCCCGCCGTCGCGTGTCAGCGCGGGCGCAGTCAATTCCCTGTCGCTGCCGCGGCCCGTTAATCCCTAAGCCGCTGTCCGCTCAAGGCTATTTTCCGTGGCATGACGATTGCTCCACGCCCTGCATCCACTCATCCGAGTATCAGTCGATGGCAGAGGCAAAGAAGGACGACGCGCCCGCCGAAGGAGGCAAGGGCGGCAAGAAGAAGATGATCGTCATCATCGCCGCGATCCTGGCGGTGCTCGCGGCGGGCGCCGGCGGCGGGTACTTCTACCTGCAGAAGCAGAAGGAGACCGCGGAGCAGGCCAAGAAGAAAAAGAAGAAGTCCAAGGCCGCCGAGGACGAGGAAAGTGCCGCGGACGAGGAGGCTGCCGATGACGAGGCGGTCGACGCGGATGCCACCGAGGAGGAGACCGACGGCGGCGATGAGGAGGCGGCAGCCGACGAGGAGTCGGGCAGCGACGAGGAGGCCGCTGCTGACGAGGAAGGCGGCGAGGAGCAGGCCTCCGAGGAGGAAGGCGGCGAGGAGGGCGCGGAGGAGGCGGCGTACCTGCCGCTCGCGCCGGCCTTCGTCGTGAACTTCCAGCCCGGGGCCAACGGCGAGAAGCCCAAGGCCAGGTTCCTGAGCGTGGAGATCGAGGCCGTGCCGTCGAGCCCGGAGCTCGCGGAGAAGATCAAGACGCACATGCCGGCGATACGCAACGCGGTGATCCTGCACCTGAGCAGGCAGACCTACGAAACGCTGATCACGCCGGAGGGGAAGGAGGCGCTGCGCAGCGACGTGCTGCTGGAGATCCAGAAAGTGTTGAAGAAGACAATCAAGAAGAAGGGCATCAAGGAAATCTATTTCACCAGCTTCGTGATGCAGTAACGAACCGGATACAGGACCATGGCGAATTCCGACCTGCTCTCGCAAGACGAGATCGACGCGCTGCTCAACGGCGTCGATAACGGCGCGGTAAACACCAAGGACGACGACCAGGGCGCCGATGGCGGCGTGCGCGGCTACGACTTCACCAGCCAGGACCGCATCGTCCGCGGCCGCATGCCCACGCTGGAGATGATCAACGAGCGCTTCGCGCGCAATTTCCGCATCAGCCTTTTCAACATGCTGCGCCGCTCGCCCGTCATATCGGTGGAGGCGGTGCGCATGAGCAAGTTCAACGAGTACGTGCATTCCCTGTTCATGCCGTCGAACCTGAACATGTGCAAGGTGCGCCCCCTGCGCGGCACGGCGCTGGTGGTGTGCAATCCGAAGCTAGTGTTCACCCTCGTGGACAATTTCTTCGGCGGCGACGGCCGCTGGCACGCCAAGATCGAGGGCCGCGAGTTCACCGCCACCGAAATGCGCGTCGTGCACAAGGTCCTCGACCTGGTGTTCCGGGATCTCGCCGAGGCCTGGGAGCCGGTGTTCAAGGTGAGCTTCGAATACGTGAGTTCCGAGATGAACCCGCAGTTCGCCAACGTGGTCTCGCCGAGCGAGGTCGTGGTGATCTCCTCCTTCCAGATCGAGCTGGAGGGCGGCGGCGGCGAGCTGCACGTGATGCTTCCGTACGCGATGATCGAGCCGATACGCGAGATCCTCGATGCCGGCGTGCAAAGCGATACCAACGACCGCGACGAGCGCTGGATCAACTCTCTGCGCGAGGAGATCCGCTCCGCGACCGTCACCATCGACAGCACGCTCGCGAAGACCGAGATAACGGTGCGCGAGCTCATGGAGATGAAGCCCGGCGACGTCATCCCGCTGGACATACCCGACAGCCTGCTCGCCAAGGTCGAGGGCGTGCCGGTGTTTCGCGGCCGCCTGGGCGCATCGCGCGGCATGAAGGCGCTGCAGGTCATCGAACCGATCCGTTCCCGACAGAACACCATCAATGATTCAGGAGTTGCAGCATGAGCGAGGCAGAATTGGCAGAAGCGGGCGCCGCAGACGACTGGGCAGCCGCGATGGCGGAGCAGGCTGCCGCGGAGGCCGGTCAGACGGCCGGCGCGGCGAAGGACAACGTCCAGCCCGCGCCGCTCGCGGATCTGAAGCCCAGTGCGGTCCGCAGCGACGCCCCCGCGAACCTCGAGGCGATACTGGACATCCCCGTGACCCTGTCGGTGCAGATCGGCGCGACCAAGATCAGCATACGCAACCTGCTTCAGCTCAATCAGGGATCGGTCGTGGAACTCGACCGGCTGGCCGGCGAGCCGCTCGACGTGCTCGTCAACGGCACGCTGGTCGCCCATGGAGAGGTCGTGGTGGTCAACGAGAAGTTCGGCATCCGCCTGACGGACGTCGTCAGCGCGCAGGAACGTGTGCGCAAGCTGCAGTAGCCGCGGACCGGGGAAGCCTCGATGCATAGAATCACGCATGGCATGGCGGCAGCGCTCGCGGGGCTGGCCGCCAGCGCCTCCGCGCTGGCGGCGGATGGGCCCTCCGCGCCGCACAGTGCGGTCTCGCTGGCGCAGGTCACGCAGCTCATCGTTGGGCTGGGCATCGTGCTGGTGGTGGTCGCCGGCTGCGCGTTCGCGCTGCGGCGGCTTCCCGTCATCCGCTCCTCGCGCAACGCTTCCCTGAAGATCGTGGAGGCAGTGCCCCTGGGCACCCGCGACCGACTGCTGCTGGTGGACGCGGCCGGCACGCGGCTGCTCATTGGCGTGACCACGGGCAGCATCGCCTGCCTGCACGTGCTGGGCGGCGCGCCGCGGCCGGCCAGCTTCGGCGACGCCCTGAGCGAGTCATTGACGCCCGCCGTCGCGCGACCGGCCGCCGGCGTCCCCGCGGCCGGAGGGGCGTCATGAGAACGCGAATCCTCGCGCTCGCGGTGCTCGCCTTCCTGCCGGTGGCGGTCTTTGCGGCGCCGGGGCTGCCGGCGCTGTCGGTGACCACGGAGCCGAGCGGCGGACAGACCTACAGTCTCTCGCTGCAGATCCTGCTGTTGATGACGGCGCTGACGTTGCTGCCGGCGGCGCTGTTGGCGATGACCTCTTTCACCCGCATCATCATCGTGCTGGCCATCCTCCGGCAGGCGCTGGGCACGGCGCAGACCCCGTCCAGCCAGGTCCTGGTCGGGCTCGCCCTGTTCATGACGTTCTTCGTGATGACGCCGGTTTTCGATCGCGTCTACACCGAGGCCGTGGGGCCTTACCTGGAGGACAGGATTACCGTCGGCCAGGCGCTGGAGAACGCCGCCGGCCCCGTGCGGCAGTTCATGCTCGCGCAGACGCGCGAGAACGACCTGAACCTGTTTGCCGAGCTGGCGCAGAGAAAGGATTTCCAGTCGCCGGAGGACATCCCCTTCTCCGTGCTGCTGCCCTCGTTCGTGACCAGCGAGCTGAAGACCGCCTTCCAGATCGGCTTCGTCATCTTCATCCCGTTCCTGATCATCGACCTGGTCGTGGCCAGCGTGTTGATGTCCATGGGCATGATGATGCTCTCGCCGATGATGATATCGCTTCCGTTCAAGCTGATGCTGTTCGTGCTGGTCGACGGCTGGGCGCTCATCGTCGGGACGCTGGTGCACAGCTTCTACGTGTAGGGAGATGAACCGGTGACCCCCGATCAAGTCATGGACATCGGACGGCACGCGATGCAGCTGACGCTGGTGCTCATGGCCATACTGCTCGTGCCGTCCCTGGTCGTGGGCCTGCTGGTGAGCATCTTCCAGGCCGCCACCCAGATCAACGAGATGACGCTGAGCTTCATTCCCAAGCTGATGGTGACGATGGCAGTGCTGGTGATCGGCGGTCCGCTGATGCTGCGCATGCTCGTCGAATACATACAGCAGTTGATGAACGACATACCCGCGCTCGTCGGCGGGTGACGGCGGCGGCGGTGATTCATGACCGACCGAGGCCGCTCCAATCCCTCGCCATCGCACCCGCCGCTCCAGCGCCGATGAACTTCACCGAGGCCCAGATCACCGCTCTGATCGCCGCCTGGCTGTGGCCCCTGGTGCGGGTCGCCGCGCTCGTCAGCTCCGCGCCCGTGATCGGGACGCGGGCGGTGCCGGCGCGCATCCGCGTGCTGCTGGCGGTTTGCGTGACCGCGGTGCTGGTGCCGGTGCTGCCGCCCGCCCCTGTCATCGAGCCCATCAGCGCCGTCGGCGCCCTGGTCACCATGCAGCAGGTCATGATCGGACTGGTGATGGGACTTTCCCTGCGCCTCATCTTCACCGTCGTGGAGTTCGCCGGCCAGGTGCTCGGCCAGCAGATGGGTCTGGGATTCGCCGCGATGGTGGACCCGCAGAGCGGCGCCCAGGTGCCGGTGGTCGGGCAGTTCTACGTCATGCTGACCACACTGCTGTTCCTCAGCGTCAACGGCCACCTGCTGGCGCTGCACGCGTTGGCGGAGAGCTTCCGCACGTTGCCGATCGGCATGGCCGGGGTCTCACAGCAGGGGCTCGGCGTGCTGCTGCAGTGGGGCGGGGAGCTGTTCCTGCACGCGACGGTCATCGCGCTGCCGACGATCACCGCGCTGCTGATCGTGAACCTCGGCTACGGCGTTCTCTCCCGCACGGCGCCGCAACTGCACATCTTCGCCGTCGGCATACCGATCACCGTCATCGCCGGCGCGGTGCTGATGGGGGTCACGCTTCCGGCGCTGCCGCAACACGTGCAGGCGCTGATGGATCTCGCCTTCCTCGCCGCCCGCGAGATCCTGACCGGGGGCTAGGACGATGGCGGAACGCGACGGCCAGGAACGCACTGAACAGGCGACCGACAAGCGCCTGCGCGACGCCCGCAGCCGCGGCGAGATCGCCCGCTCGCGCGAGCTCACGACCATGCTGCTGCTGATGGGCACGGGCGCGGTGATGCTGATGACCGGCGAACGCATGGGCAGGGGGCTCACCGGCACCATGAAGGAGATGTTCACGTTGTCCACGCGCGAGGCGCTCTCGACCATGTCGCTGCCCGAGGTCTTCATGGGCGCGCTCGGCGATGCCCTGTTGAGCGTGCTGCCGCTGATCGCCGCCGCCTTCGCGATCGCCCTTCTCGCGCCCGCGGCCATCGGCGGTTGGGCGTGGAGCGGCGAGGCTCTTGGATTGAAGTGGGAGCGGCTCGACCCGCTGAAGGGCTTCGGGCGGATGTTCAGCACCAACAGCCTCGTGGAGCTGGGCAAGGCGCTGCTGAAGCTGGTGCTGTTCACCGTCGTGCTGCTGGCGCTGCTGTGGAACTGGGCCGCGGAGATCGTCGGGCTCGATCACGCCGATGCGCGCGCCGGCCTCCTCGAGTCGCTGCATCTCATCGCGAGGAGCTTCCTGGTGCTGGCCGCCGTCACCATCGTCATCGCGATGGTCGACGTGCCCTGGCAGCTCTATTCGCACGCGCGCCGCCTGCGCATGACCAAGCAGGAGATCCGCGAGGAGCACAAGGAAACGGAGGGCAGCCCGGAGGTGAAGGGCAAGATCCGGCGCATGCAGCTGGAGATCGCGGCGCGCCGCATGATGGAGGAGGTCCCGAAGGCGGACGTCATCGTCACCAACCCGACTCACTACGCCGTCGCCCTGCGCTACGACCCGAAGAGGAACGCTGCGCCGCTGGTGGTCGCCAAGGGCGCCGACGAGGTGGCGCAGCAGATCATCCGCATCGGCGCCCACCACAAGGTCATGACCTTCTCGGCGCCGCCGCTCGCACGCGCGATCTTCCACAGCACCAGGGTCGGCAGCGAGATCCCGGCCGGCCTCTACGTCGCCGTGGCGCGCGTGCTGGCCTACGTCTTCCAGCTGCGCGCGAAGCCGGGCAGCCGCGACGTGCAGCCGCCCGCGGACCTGCCGATCCCCGACGAGCTGCGCCGGGACTGATAGCGAGGAGAGGCGATTCGCATGAACCAGCAGGCAGTCATGACCGGGCTGAGGAACGTGCAGCGTTCCGGGCTGGGCACGCCTCTGCTGCTGCTCGTCATCCTGGCGATGATGGTGGTGCCTCTGCCCACCTTCCTGCTCGACGTACTGTTCACCTTCAACATCTCGCTGTCGCTCGTCGTGCTGATGGCGGTGGTTTACAGCAAGCGGCCGCTGGAGCTGAGCGCCTTCCCGACGGTGCTGCTCGTCGCCACGCTGATGCGCCTGGCGCTGAACATCGCCTCCACGCGCGTGGTGCTGCTCCACGGCCACAACGGTCCCGATGCCGCGGGCGAAGTCATACACGCCTTCGGCGAGTTTGTGATCGGCGGCGACTACACCGTGGGCTTCGTGGTGTTCGCCATCCTGATCATCATCAACTTCGTGGTGATCACCAAGGGCGCCGGGCGCATCTCCGAGGTCAGCGCGCGCTTCACCCTGGACGCCATGCCCGGCAAGCAGATGGCGATCGACGCCGATCTGAACGCCGGCATCATCAACCAGGAAGAGGCCAAGGCGCGCCGCAAGGAAATCGCGGAGGAGGCGGAGTTCTACGGCTCCATGGACGGTGCCAGCAAATTCGTGCGCGGCGACGCCATCGCCGGCATCCTCATCCTGTTCATCAACGTCATCGGCGGCTTCGCGATCGGCACGCTGGAGCACGGGATGGCGGTGGCGGATGCCGCCAAGGTCTACACCCTGTTGACCATCGGCGACGGCCTGGTGGCGCAGATCCCCGCGCTGCTGCTGGCGACCGGCTCGGCGATCATGGTGGCGCGCGTGTCCACGGCCGAGGACATGAGCCAGCAGATCATCAAGCAGTTGTTCGCCAGTCCGCGCACGCTGGGCGTGGCCGCCGGCATCCTCGGGCTGCTCGGTGTCATCCCGGGCATGCCGAACTTCGTGTTCCTGCTGCTCGCGGGCGCGGCCGGGGCCGCCGCCTGGTACCTGGCGCAGGAGGAGCGCAAGCGCACGGCGGCGAGGGCCGAGCCGCCGCCGGCGCCGCCCAAGCCGGAGAGCAGGGAGATCAGCTGGGACGACGTCACGCCCGTTGATCTGGTCGGGCTCGAGGTCGGCTACCGACTGATCCCGATGGTCGATCGCGCCCAGGGCGGGCAGCTGCTCGGCCGGCTGAAGGGCGTGCGCAAGAAGCTCTCGCAGGAGCTCGGCTTCCTCATCCCGGCCGTGCACATCCGCGACAACCTGGATCTGAAGCCCGGCGCCTACCGCATCACCCTGATGGGCGCGACGGTCAGCCAGGCCGAGGTGTTCCCCGACCGCGAGCTGGCGATCAATCCTGGCCAGGTGTTCGGAAAGCTCAAGGGCACGCCCGGCAAGGACCCGGTGTTCGGACTGGAGGCGGTGTGGATCGAGCAGACGCAGCGCGAACATGCCCAGTCGCTCGGCTACACGGTGGTCGACGCCAGCACCGTCATCGCCACGCACCTGAGCCAGGTGCTGCAGGAGCACGCCCACGAGCTGCTCGGCCACGACGAGACGCAGCAGCTGCTCACCCGCCTGCAGCAGAGCAGTCCTAAGCTGGTGGAGGACCTCGTGCCCAAGGTCCTGCCGCTCGGCGTGGTGGTGAAGGTGCTGCAGAACCTGCTGCGCGAGAGCGTACCGATCCGCGACATCCGCACGATCGTCGAGGAGCTTGCGGAACACGCTCACCGCAGTCAGGACCCCGTCGTGCTGACCGCTGCCGTCCGCGCCGCGATGGGCCGCGCCATCGTGCAGCAAATCATTGGTTTGGATGATGAATTGCCGGTGATCACGCTCGACCCTTCACTGGAACACTTATTGCACCAGTCGATCAGAACGTTGAGCGAAGGATCGATCCCCCTCGAGCCTGGTCTCGCCAACCGCCTGATACAGTCCATACGCGAGGCGGCGGAGCGACAGGAGATCCAGGGTCAGCCCGCGGTGTTGCTGGTGCCGGACGGATTGCGCGACTTCATGGCGCGCTTCGTTCGCCACAGCGTCAAGAACATCCACGTGCTGGCCTTCGCCGAGGTGCCGGAAAACCGGCAGATCAAGATCGTGGCCAACGTCGGGCGCGCGGAGTGAGTTGACGGCGCGACGGGCTGACTGAGACTGGAGACGACGGTGCGGTGGCGCAACAGCAGACACGACGAGGGCAGAGGAGCGGGGAGATGAAGGTGCGTCGCTACTTCGCGCCCGACATGCGCACGGCGCTGGCCGCGGCCCGCCGCGAGCAGGGCGCGGACGTGATGATCATCGGGCAGCGGAAGGTCGACGGCGGCCTGGAGCTCATCACCGCCGACGAATACGACGAGGAGATCCTCGCCGCCTACACGCCGCCGAAACCGTCCTTCCGCGCCGTCGTCGACGACAGCGACGAGGCCGAGGCGCCGGCGCAAACCGCGCGCAAGCCGGACACCGCCTCGCGCTCGCCGGCACCGGCGCCTCAGCGCTCCGGTGTGAAGCCCTATGTCTTTCCGCAGGCGCCCGCCAACGAGCGCAGGCCGGCCGCGGCGGAGCCCGCTGCAAGGCCGACCAGCGTCCGTGGCCAGGCCGCGCCTGCCGCGCGCGCCGAGGCGGGGGCGAACGCGAACCACTCGGAGAGCCGCGGCAGCGGCGCGGTGCGCGGGGAACCGCTGTGGACCCGCGAACCGATCATGGACCAGATGCAGCAGGAGCTGCGTTCGCTGCGCGGCCTGCTGCAGCAGCAGTTCGCCACGCTGGCGTGGTCGGACATGCGTCAACGCAATCCGCTGGGCGCCTACCTGCTGCGGCGCGCGGTCGGCGCCGGGGTGACGCCGCGACTGGCGCGCGAGCTCGCGCAGGGCGTCTCGACAACGCTGTCCTTCGATCAGGGCTGGGAGAAGTTCCTGAACCTTTATTCCCAGCGCCTGCGCGTGAGCGGCGACGAGCTCATGCAGCGCGGCGGCGCGGCGGTGCTGGTGGGTCCGACCGGGGTCGGCAAGACCACGCTGGTCTGCAAGCTGGCTGCCCGGTTCGCGCTCAAGCACGGGGCCCGCGAGGTGGCGCTCATCACCACCGACAGCCAGCGTATCGCGGCACACGAGCAGCTGCGCAGCTTCGGCCGGATCATGGGGATCCCGGTGCGCGTGGCCGCCGGCGTGGAGGAACTTCTGCCGGCTCTCGACGCGGTGTACGACCGCAAGCTGGTGCTGGTCGACACCGCCGGCATGGGGCCTCGCGATCGCCGCATAGACATCACGCTCGCAGCCCTGCGCGACTGCGCGCCGCTGGTGCGTGCCTTCGTCGTCGCCTCCGCGGCCACGCCGGCGCGCGATCTGGAGGCGATCTTCGCGCGCTACGCGCCGGTGATGCCGGCCGGAGTGATGCTGACCAAGCTCGACGACGCGACCTTGCTCGCGCCGGCCTTGTCGGCAGCCATTTTGCATCAGTTGCCCGTGGCATACGTCAGTGGCGGTCAGCGTATACCCGAGGACGTGGAAGTGGCCGCCGCCAGTAGTCTCGTGAAACGGGCCATCGCGGCCACGCCGGCGGAAAGCCAGGTCGAGCGCGGCGAGGTGGACTTGATGATGGAGGAGCTTTTCCGTGGCGGAGATAAAGTACATGCGCGCGCCTGAGCGCGGAACCGGCAACGTCTCGCCGCTGCCTGGCGCGCGACCGGTGCGCGTCATCGCGGTGACGAGCGGCAAGGGCGGCGTCGGCAAGACGACGGTGTCCATCAACCTGGCGCTGGCGCTGGCGCAGACTGGCAAGAGCGTGATGCTCATGGATGCCGACCTCGGCCTCGCCAACATCGACGTCATGCTGGGCATGAAGCCGCAGCGGAATCTCTCGCACGTGGTCGACGGCCAGTGCGAATTGAAGGACATCGTGCAGGAGGGGCCATTCGGCGTGCGTGTGTTGCCGGGGGCATCCGGCATACGCCGCATGGCGGAGCTCAGCGAGCGGGAGCAGGCCGGTCTCATCTACGCCTTCAGCAGCGTGGAGCCGCAGCCGGACGTGCTCATCGTCGACACCCCGGCGGGGATCTCGGAGACCTCGGTGAAGTTCTGCGCCGCCGCCCAGGAGGTGATGGTGGTCGTGTGCAACGAGCCGGCGTCGATGGCCGACGCCTACGCGATGATCAAGGTGCTCAGCCAGGAGGCCGGCCGTTCGCGCTACCGCGTCCTGGTCAACATGGCGCGCACCCCGACCGACGGTCAACTGCTCTTCCAGAAGCTGGTGGAGACCACCAGCCGCTTTCTCGATGTGTCCCTCGATCTGGTCGGCACGCTTCCCTACGACGGCCACGTGCTGCGCAGCGTGCAGAGCCGCCGCGCGCTGGTGGAGATGTTCCCGAACAGCGGGGCGGCGCAGCTGTTCAAGAAACTGGCGGACCGTGCCGATAGCTGGCCTGTGCCGAAGACGGCCAGCGGTCAGCTCGAGTTCTTCGTCGAGAGCGTGATCAGGGCCGCCCCGGGCAGCGGCAGGTGGGCAAGGGCATGAGCGAGATCGCTGCGTACAAGACCACCGCACGGATTTCCTCGGAGGCGGCCGACGGAGGCCAGCAGCTGGTGCAGCAGCATGCGCCGCTGGTGAAGCGCATCGCCTATCACCTCATGACGAGACTGCCGCCGAGCGTGCAGGCCGAGGACCTGATCCAGGCCGGGATGATCGGTCTGCTCGAGGCGTCGAAGAACTACGACCCCACGCTCGGGGCCAGCTTCGAGACCTACGCCGGCATCCGCATCCGGGGAGCGATGCTGGACGAGATCCGCAAGGGCGACTGGGCGCCGCGCTCCCTGCATCGCAAGGTGCGCGAGATGGCCAAGGCGGTGGCCGAGGTCGAGCGCGAGAAGGGCCGGGACGCTCGCGACGCGGAGGTGGCCGAGAAGCTCGGCGTATCGATCGACGAGTACTACGAGGTCGTCGCCGATGCCACCAGTCACCGGCTGTTCAGCCTGGAGGAGCTGCCGGCCGGCGAGGACGGCATGGCCGAGGGCCTGGTCGCGTGCATCCAGGGTCCGGATGCGGACGTGGAGGACGCGCATTTCCGGGAGGCGCTGGCCAAGGCCGTGGCGAGCCTGCCCGAGCGCGAGCGGCTGGTGCTCTCGCTGTACTACAACGAGGACCTGAACCTGCGCGAGGCGGGCGAGGTGCTGGGGGTCAGCGAATCGCGCGTCTGCCAGATCCATGGCCAGGCCCTCATCCGCCTGCGGGCGCGAATGAGCGACTGGCTCGAGACGGATTAGGTGCTTTTCTTGTTTGTGCGGGCCGGGCGTTTGCAAGCGGACGGGCGCGAAACAGCTTTCGACACTTCGCGACGGAGGAAATCGTGAACAAAGACATGAAGATTCTCATCGTGGACGACTTCTCCACGATGAGGCGCATCATCAAGAACCTGCTGCGAGACCTGGGTTTCCAGAACACGCAGGAGGCCGATGATGGGCAGACGGCCCTGCCGATGCTGCAGAACGGCAGCTTCGATTTCCTAGTCACCGACTGGAACATGCCAGGCATGCAGGGCATCGATCTGCTGAAAGCGGTGCGCGCCGATCCGAAGCTCGCCTCGCTGCCGGTGCTGATGGTCACCGCCGAATCCAAGCGCGAGCAGATCATCGAGGCCGCGCAGGCCGGCGTGAACGGCTACATCGTCAAGCCGTTCACGGCGCAGACGCTGCAGGAGAAGATCAACAAGATCTTCGAGCGCGTCGCCGCCACCGCGTAGGCGCAGCGCACGACACAAGGAAAACAGGCGTGGGGGGCCTTTCGATGGACAACCTGGCAAAGCTGCAGATCGCGCGCGACCTGGTCACGAGCCTCGAGGCGGGGGACGACGGCAAGGCTGACGAGCTCGTCGAGCTGATGTCGCGGAACCGGGAGGCGAGCCTGTTCATGGAAGTCGGCAGGCTGACCAGGGAGTTGCACGAGGCGCTGAAGAACTTCCAGCTCGACGGCAAGATCGCCGGCATCGCGCAACACGAGATCCCGGACGCCAAGCAGCGGCTGAACTTCGTCATCCAGAAGACCGAGGAGGCGGCCAACCGCACGCTGAATGCGGTGGAGACGCTGCTTCCAATCTCGGAGAAGCTCGGCGACGCGGCAGCGAGCTTCGCCAGCGACTGGAGCCGCTTCACGCGCCGCGAGATGGACATGAGCGAGTTCAAGGCGCTGAGCGGCAGGCTCACCCAGTTTCTGGAGCAGATCAAGACCGACAGCGCCACCCTGCACAGTTCGTTGTCGGAGGTGCTGATGGCGCAGGACTTCCAGGATCTCACCGGACAGGTGATCCGCCGCGTCATCACCATGGTGACCGAAGTGGAGAACAACCTGGTCCGGCTGATCCGTTGCGCCGGCGCCGGTGCGGGGAGGACGGATGAATCCGGGTCGGCGCTGCAGGCGGAGGGGCCGGAGGTGAAGGGCACGGCCGGAACCGGGCAGCGCGTGAACGGCCAGGACGAGGTGGACGACCTTCTGTCCAGCCTCGGTTTTTGACGGGTGACAGCCGATGGCAATCGATCTGAATGACGAGATCGTCCAGGACTTCCTGGTCGAGGCGGGAGAGATCCTCGAGAACCTGACCAACCAGGTCGTCGACCTGGAGGGCCGGCCCGAGGATCGCGACCTGCTTAACGCGGTATTCCGCAGCTTCCACACCATCAAGGGAGGCGCGGGCTTCCTGCAGCTGGAGAACCTCGTCGAGGTGAGCCACAAGGCCGAGGACGTCTTCGACCTGTTGCGCCGCGGCGAGCGCCGGGTCGACGCGGCGCTGATGGACACGATCCTGCAGGTGCTGGACGTGCTCAACGGGATGTTCGAGGAGATCCGCGGCGGACAGGATCCCGGCGCCGCACCCTCGGAGCTCATCACGACGCTGAAGGCGCTCGCGGTCCCGGGCGGCGCCGCCGCCGAGGTGCCGCCGCCGACCGCCGCCGCGGCGGAGGTCGCGGCCGAGGCCGCGGCGCCCGCCGGGGGCGCACCGGACGCGGTGCTGAGGATCATCGCGACACCGGCCGGCGGCGATCAGGAGATCAGCGCCGACGAATACAACGCGCTACTCGACGCCGTCAGCGGCCCGGCGGTCGACGTGCCGTCTGCCGAGGCGAACGCGGAGGCTTCCGAGGCCTCCGAGGACATCACCGAGGAGGAGTTCGAACAACTGCTCGACAACCTGCACGGCAAGGGCAAGGCGCCCACCGCCCCGCCCGAGCCGTCCCGTCAGCGCGCGGCCGCCGCCGCCATGATGGCCGCCGCTGCCGCGGCCAGCGACGACATCACCGAGGAGGAGTTCGAGCAGCTGCTCGACAGCCTGCACGGCAAGGGCCGAGCCCCGACAGCGAGCGCGACCTCCTCCCCGCCGCCGGCTGCCTCCACTGCGAGCGCGCCGGCGACCAGGCCGGCGGCACCCGCGAAGGCGGCACTGTCTGCATCTGCGCCCGCGGCGTCCCCGGCAGCCGCCTCGACACCCGGGTCGGCATCGGCCGCGCCACCGGCACACCGCGCCGAGACCGGCGGCGCGTCCGCCGCCGCGCCGGCCGCGGAGACCACGGTGCGCGTGGAGACCAGCGTGCTCGACCGCATCATGAACATGGTCGGCGAGCTGGTGCTCATCCGCAACCGGCTCGCCACCCTGCAGGCCACCGCCGGCAACGAGGAGATCAGCAAGACGGTCAGTGCCCTCGACGTCGTCACCACCGATCTGCAGATGGCGGCGATGAAGACGCGCATGCAGCCGATCAAGAAGGTGTTCGGCCGCTTCCCGCGCGTTGTGCGCGACCTGGCCCGGCAGCTCAAGAAGGAGGTCACGCTCGAGCTCATCGGCGAGGAGACCGATCTCGACAAGAACCTGGTCGAGGCGCTGGCCGATCCGCTCGTGCACCTGGTGCGCAACTCCGTAGACCACGGCATCGAACTGCCGGCCGTGCGCGAGGCCGCCGGCAAGCAACGCTGCGGTACCGTCGTGCTGTCCGCGGAGCAGGAGGGCGATCACATCCTGCTCACCATCAGCGACGACGGCGCCGGCATGGATCCGGAGAGGCTGCGCGCCAAGGCGGTGGAGAAGGGTATGATGGACGCCGAGGCCGCCGCGCGGCTCTCGGAGCGCGAGTGCTTCGAGCTCATCTTCGCCGCCGGCTTCTCCACAAAAACGGAGATCTCAGACGTCTCCGGCCGCGGCGTGGGCATGGACGTGGTGAAGACCCGCATCGCGCAACTGAACGGCGTGATCCAGATCGACTCGCGGCCCGGCAAGGGCACGACCATCGAGATCAAGCTCCCGCTCACGCTCGCCATCATGCCGACGCTGATGGTGACGCTGGGCCGGCAGATCTTCGCGCTGCCGCTGGTCAACGTCGGGGAGATCATCGATTTCGATCTCAGCAAGATCAACCGCGTCGACGGCCAGGAGGTCATGGTCGTGCGCGACAAGCCGCTGCCGTTCTTCTATCTCAGCCGCTGGCTGGTGCGCGGCGTGAGCAACTACAACGCCGGCTCCGGGCACGTGGTGATCGTCAGCGTCGGCACGCAGAAGGTCGGCCTGCTGGTCGACCAGCTCATCGGCCAGGAAGAGGTGGTGATCAAGCCGCTGGGCGCGCTCCTGCACGGCACCAAGGGTCTGGCCGGCGCCACGATCACCGGCGACGGGCGGATCGCGCTCATCCTGGACCTGCCGTCGCTGCTCGATCGCTATGCGCGACGTTAACGCCCGCCGTCGCGAAGCGACGCACGAGGCCCTGGCGATACTCTGGCTGCGGGAGCTTTCGCAGTACTACCGTGCCGCGGCCGCCGACGCCGCCCGGCGCGGAGCGGCCGGCGCGGGCGGGCGCGAATCGAGGCCGGGGGCCGATGCAAGCATGATGTCCGAGCACAGGGGGCGATGAATGGCGGTGCGGGTACTGGTGGTCGATGACTCTGCGTTCTTCCGCAAGCGCATCATCGAGATCCTGAAGGCCGATGCGGAGGTCGAGGTGGTCGGCGGCGCCGCCAACGGCCGCGAGGCCGTGGACATGGTGGCCAAGCTGAAGCCGGACGTGGTGACGATGGACATCGAGATGCCGGTCATGGACGGCATCAGCGCCGTACGCGAGATCATGAGCAAATCGCCCACGCCGGTGCTGATGTTCTCCTCGCTGACGCACGAAGGCGCGCGGGCGACGCTCGACGCGCTGGACGCCGGCGCCATGGATTTCCTGCCGAAGAAGTTCGAGGACATCGCCAGCAATCGCGAGGAGGCCATCTCGCAGTTCCGCCAGCGCGTGCGCCTGCTCGGCCGCCGCCGCGGCGCGGCGGTCGCACGCCCGGCGGTGAGGATGGCCGGCGCCGGCGGAGCGGCGGGTTTCGTGCCGGTGTCTGCGCCCGCGCGCCAACACTCGCGACCGACGCCGCGCCTGGGCGACTACCAGCTGCTCATCATCGGCTCTTCGACCGGTGGGCCGGTCGCCCTGCAGAAGATACTCTCGCGGCTGCCGGCCAGCTTCCCGCTGCCGGTGGTCGTGCTGCAGCACATGCCCGCCACCTTCACGCAGACCTTCGCGCAGCGCCTGAACGATCTCTGCAGGATCCGCGTCAAGGAGGCCGAGGACGGCGACGAGCTGAAGGCCGGCTGCGCCTACATCGCGCCGGGCGGACGCCAGCTCACCGTACAGAAGAACGTCGGGCGCGCGCGCATCGTCGTGCGCGACAGCGACCCGGGCATGTTCTACAAGCCGTGCGTCGACCTTGCTTTCGATTCCGTCGCCGCCGCCTACCGCAACGACGTGCTCGCGATCGTGCTGACCGGCATGGGTTCGGACGGCTGCGAGGGCGCGAGAAAGCTCAAACGCAACGGCGCGGCGATCTGGGCCCAGGACGAGGCCAGCTGCGTCGTTTACGGAATGCCGGCAGCCATCGTCAATGCCGGCCTTGCGGACCACATACTGTCCGTCGACGACATCGCCTGCGTGCTCAGTCAGACCGGCTGAGGATCCGAGAGATGGACTTCCTCAGCATCGCCGGCATCGTCATGGCATTCGGTGCCATCCTGCTCGGCCAGTATCTCGAGGGCGGCCATCTCACCTCGCTGCTGAACGGGCCGGCCATCCTGATCGTCGGCGGCGGCACGGTCGGCGCCGTCATGCTGCAGTCGCCCATGCCGACCTTCATGCGCGCCATACGCATGCTGTCGTGGCTGGTCATGCCGCCGGTGCCGAGATCCGCCGAGACCCTGGAGCGCATCATCCAGTGGTGCCAGATCGCGCGCAAGGAAGGCCTGCTCGGCCTGGAGCGCGTCGTGGAGTCCGAGGAGCATCTGTTCACGCGCAAGGGCCTGCAGCTGCTGGTCGACGGCAACGAGCCGCAGACCATACGCCAGACCCTGGAGATGGACATGGAGGTGCGCGAGTCGCGCGACCTGGCCGCCGCCAAGGTCTACGAGGGCATGGGCGGTTATGCGCCGACCATCGGCATCATCGGCGCGGTCATGGGACTGATACACGTCATGGGCAATCTCGCCGACCCGGCGAAGCTCGGCGGCGGCATCGCGGTGGCCTTCGTCGCCACGATCTACGGCGTAGGGCTGGCCAACCTGTTCTTCCTGCCGACCGCGAGCAAGCTGAAATCGGTCATCAAGGAGCAGTCGCGGTTCGAGGAGCTGGTGATGGAGGGCATTACGGCGATCGCCGAGGGCGAGAATCCGCGCATCGTCGAGGCCCGCCTGCAGGGGCTGGTGTAAGGCGCGCGCGAACCGGGGGGTGCGTCTCGCCTACTGTCGCCCCAGGCGATGAACCGAATCCACTGACCGGTCCCTTCAAGCCATGCGGTCCCGCCGAAAGCACCCCGAAGAGCACGAGAACCACGAACGCTGGCTCGTCTCGTACGCGGACTTCATCACGCTGCTGTTCGCGTTCTTCGTCGTCATGTACGCGATCTCCTCGGTCAACGAAGGCAAGTACCGCGTGCTCTCCGACACGCTGGATGCCGCCTTTCGCGCGCCGGAGCGCAGCGCGACGGTGGTCAACGTCGGCGAGCAGGCGCGCGCACCGATCGTCAGTCCGAACGCCGAGTTTCCGGGCGCCCAGGTCGGCGGACCCGAGCAGGAAGGCAGGCCGCAGGAGTCCGCGACGCCGGGCGACGGGGGAGGGCGGGAGTTCGAGAAACGGCCGGAGGTGATGGCACAGAAGGTGCGTGAGTCGCTCGGCGAACTGGTGAAAAAAGGACTGGTCGTCGTCACCCAGGGCGGCGAGTGGGTCGAGGTGGAGATGAAGAGCCAGGTCCTGTTCGACAGCGGCAGCGCGCGCGTGAAGGAAGAGGCGCTGCCGGCGCTCGGCGAGGTCGCCAGGACGCTCGGGCGCTTCGAGAACCGCCTGCAGGTGGAGGGCTACACGGACAACGCGCCGATCCGCACCGCGGTGTTCTCCTCTAACTGGGAGCTCTCCGCGGCGCGCGCGGCGAGCGTGGTGCAGCTGTTCAGCCGCACCGGCGTGGCGCCAGAGCGCATGGCTGCGGTGGGCTACGGTGAATACCGGCCGAAGGCGAGCAACGACACGCCGCAGGGCCGCCAGCAGAATCGACGCGTCGTGGTGCGCATCAGCACGACCGAGCGCGGGCCGCCGGCGGCGGCGGGGGCGGGCGCGCCGGGCACGGCGCCGCGCTCCACGCAGCCTGGGGTGCCAACGGCTCGGCCCGGGGTACGGCAGGGCACCCAGGCGCCGACGCCCGGGGCCGAGGCCACGGCGCCTGGCGGTGCCGGGAACAAGCCGGCCGCGCAGGACCCCGCGGCGCCGGCGCCGGAGCAGGGGCCGCTGCCGGAGCTGGAGACGGTGCGTACGCGGCCGGAGCCCGAGGGGCTGGAGTTCTGAACGAGGCGACGATGAGAGCGTGGGCAATCTGCAATCAGAAAGGCGGTGTGGGCAAGACCACGACGACGGTGACGCTCGGCGGTCTGCTGGCCGCGGAGGGCAAACGTGTCCTGCTGGTCGACCTCGACCCGCACGGCTCGCTCACCAGCCATTTCGGCCACGACCCCGATGCGATCGAGGGCAGCGTCTACACGCTGTTCGAGCGCGCCGCCGGCGGGGTGCACGTGCCGCTCGCCGCGATGCTGGCGCGCACGCGGTTCAACGGACTGTATCTGCTGCCGGCGTCCACGGCGCTGGTGTCGCTGGACCGCCAGTTCGGCGCGCGCGACGGCATGGGGCTGGTGCTCGCGCGCGCTTTCGGACAATGGGGGCTGCAGTTCGATCACGTGCTCATGGACTGCTCGCCGACCCTGGGCATACTGATGGTGAACGCACTGGCCGCGAGCGACAGGGTGATCGTGCCGGTGCAGACGGACTTCCTCGCGCTCAAGGGACTGGAGCGCCTGATGCACACGCTCGCCATGATCGAGCGCTCGCGCCGACGGCCGTTCGCCGTCACCATCGTGCCGACGATGTACGACGCGCGCACGCGCGCGGCGGAAGAGGGACTGCGGCACCTGCACGCTTGCTATTCCGCGCAGCTCTGGCACGGCGTGATCCCGATCGACACCCAGTTCCGCAACGCAAGCCGCGCCGGCATTCCCATGTCGCACTATGCGCCTCGCTCCGCGCGCGGACTGCAGGCCTATGCGGCGCTGCTCGAATCGCTGCGCATGGTCGACGGCGAGATGGCGGAACACACGGCGGCGGCGCGACAGCCATGAGATCGACTCCGACCCGGCTGCTCGACCCGCGCGAGGCGCTGACGGGCTATCTCGAAAGCCTGTTCCGCGACGCACCCGCGGTCGCCGCGGACACCGCGTCGATCACGCCCGTCGAGACGCCGGCGGCGGCGCAGCCGCCAGCGAGCATCGTCACGCCGCCCGCCGTACCGGCGGACCCGGGGCGCTGCGCCGTGGTCCGGGTCGGCGACCTGCGGCTGGCCCTGCCGCTGACCGAGCTCTGCGGGATCCGCCGCCACGCACAACGGCCCTCGCGGCTGCCGGGTCAGCCGGCATGGGTGCTCGGCCTTGCCGGGGCGTCCGGCGATCGCGTCCTGGTCGTGGATGCGGCGATGCTGATGGCGCGCGGCGGCGTGCCGGGGGAATACCCCGATCTGCACCTGGTCACGATCGCCGCCGGGCGCTGGGCGCTGGCCTGCAATGGCGTGGAGAGCACGATCTCGATCGCCGCCGGGGCAGTGCGGTGGCGCGAGCGGCGCGAGGAGGGCCCCTGGTTTGCGGGGGTGGTCGCGGACGAGCTCTGCACCCTCATCGACGTGCCGGCGATGGTTGCGTGGCTCGAGGCGAGGGTCACCGCCCCCCCGCAAGCAATGCTGTGAGTGCGTGGCACGGAGAATGCTTTTCGAATACCAGGGGCCGGGCCGCGTGTCCATCCCTTGACGCACACCTCCCGGAGACCATCCGGGGCGTCGCGCCGTAATCGACAGAACAATCCTATACGCTGGAGAGTACAGACATGGGAGCTATCAGGGCACAAGCGGTGGCACAGGATCCGGTCCTGCGCTGGGTCACCTTCCGGCTCGGCGACGAGACCTATGGCATCAACGTGATGCAGGTTCAGGAAGTCCTGCGCATGACCGAGATCGCGCCGGTTCCGGGCGCGCCGCACTACGTGCTCGGCATCATCAACCTGCGCGGCAACGTGGTGACGGTGCTGGACACGCGCACGCGCTTCGGCCTGGAGCCGAAGGAGACCGACGACGCCACGCGCATCGTGATCATCGAGACCGACGGCCACATCGTCGGCATCCTCGTCGACAGCGTCGCCGAGGTCGTGAACCTGCGTGCCTCGGAGATCGAGACCGCCCCCAACGTCGGCAACAGCGAGAGCTCGCGCTACATACAGGGCGTGTTCAGCCGTGACGGCGACATCCTCATCCTGGTGGACGTCAACAAGCTGTTGTCGGCCGAGGAGTGGGGAGAGGTCGCCTCCTACTAGCGCGCTGGAATGGCGGACGTCCGCGACATCGCCGGAACGCACGCTGTGAGGCCCGCGCGGCTGAACAGCGCGGAATCCGCGAATCGCAGGGCGCCGCGACTGCCGCCGCGCGAGCAGGACCGGCGCGGCAAGCGCGAGCGGGAGCAGCCTGTGCCCGATGACGAACACCGGCTCGACGAGTACGTCTGAGGTCATCCTCCATGTCTGATCTGATGCTGCAGTTGCTCTGCCTTGCCGCGTGGCTGGTGACGGTGCCCTACCTGTATCGCCAGGCCCGGCAGATCCAGGCGCTGCGCGGGCAGCTCGCCGCCTACATGAGCATGCGCGAGAAGACCGCCGGGGAGTACCAGCGCACGGTGGATGCGCTCATGGATTGCAGCCGCGGACTGAATGCCACGCTGCACGAGCACGATCGGCGCCTGCGGCAGCTCTCCAGCCGCCAGGAACAGCTCTCCACGCAGGACAGCGCCGGCACCGCGCGCTATCGCGAGGCCGTCGACCTGCTGCGCCGCGGCGCCGACGAGGAGGACCTCATCGGCACCTGCGGGCTCTCCCGCGGCGAGGCTCATCTTATCGCGCACCTGGAGCGGCTGCAGAACCGCGTCGCCTGAGTCCTCGCCCCCTTCGCTTGGCGAGAGACCCGGCCGGAGGGAGAATCGGCACCGGGGCGCGTCGAGGAGAGAAACCGACACGCCCCGGTCCGGAGTGATACACCGCGGGCCGCTTAGTCGCGATGCGCGTAACGGCGCATTCCGTGCCCGAACTCCGCGTCGAACACCTTCTGCTGCTCCGGCGTGAGCACGGCGTAGAACTCCTTCACGGCGGCCAGGTGGGTCGTCATGCGCTCCTCGCGCGACTTCATCCTGGCCAGCATCGCCTCCATGCGCTCCGGCGCCGTCAGCTTTGCGAGTTCCTCCGGGTCGGGGCGCTCGAACCCCTCGCCGGCGGCGGGCTTCACTTTCTCAACGAAGGTGTTCCACGCGGCCTCCTGCTCGGGGGTGAGCTTCAGCTTGGCGTGCAGCAGGATCTGGCGGTCCTCGAAGCGGGCCGCGTGATCACGCTTCGCGCCGCGCTCCTTGTCGCAGCGGCCCTCGCCCCAACCCTCGTTGGAATAGGCCGCCGGGATGGCCGCACCCAGCGCGCCGGCCAGCAGCACGGCGGTGAGCAATTTTACGGAAGTTCGCTTCATCTGCATGTCTCCTGTCGTTCGGTCGCCCGCCGGGCGGCGGGGACTGGCGAGCATTCAACGACGCGCGTGTATCGCGCGTGTGTCGCGCGGGCCGGCGGTTGTATCCGGTTTGTACGCGGGGACGGGGATTTGTATCGTTGTGTATCGGTTCCGGCTGGAGCTACCGGCCCGTACAATCCCGCTCACGACTACGCCGCGGCCCGCGGCGATAATCCGCGCATGGAAACGGACGCTCAGATACTCATCGTCGACGACGACCGGGAGATCCGCACGCTGCTCGCCGAGTACCTCGACGGCAACGGTTTCAGGACGCTGACCGCCGCCGACGGCGCCGCCATGCGGCGCACGCTCGAGACGGCGCGCGTGGACCTGGTGGTGCTCGACCTCACGCTGCCCGGCGAGGACGGCCTGACCCTCTGCCGCGACCTGCGCGCGCGGTCGAACCTGCCGGTCATCATGCTCACGGCGCGCGGCTCTCCCGTGGACCGGATACTGGGCCTGGAGATGGGCGCCGATGACTACATCGCCAAGCCCTTCGAGCCGCGCGAGCTGCTGGCGCGCATACGCAGCGTGCTGCGTCGGACGCGCGCGCTGCCGCCGAACATGGAGGCGCCGGAGGCGAAGCGGATGCGCTTCGGCGGCTGGACGCTGGAGCTCGACACGCGGCAGCTCGTCAGCCCCGAGGCGATCGTCGTGGCGCTCTCGGGCGCGGAGTTCCGGCTGCTGAAGGTGTTTCTCGAGCATCCCAACCGCGTGCTCAGCCGCGATCAGCTCCTCAACCTCACGCGCGGGCGCGACGCGGAGCCCTTCGACCGATCGGTGGACCTGCTGGTCAGCCGTGTGCGCCAGAAGCTCGACGAGGACGCGCGCTCGCCGCGCATCATCAAGACCGTGCGCAGCGAGGGCTACGTGTTGAGCGTGCCGGTGACGGTGGAACGCTGATGAGAGGCTTCCTCGGGTCGATGGCCGGGCGCGTGTTCCTGGTGCTGCTCGCCGGCATCGTCCTCGCCGTGGCGGTGACCACATTGCTTGCCGGCCTTGAACGGAAGCGGGCGTTCGCGCAGATGAACGAATCGCGCGTCGTCGAGCGCGTGGACGAGATAGTCTCGCTGCTGGAGTCGGTGCCGCCCGGCGCGCGCGGCGCGGTCGTCCACGATCGGCGCCTCATGCGCGGCGTGTTCGACGTCCGCTGGTCCGCGGATCGCCGTGGCCCGGAGGACGCCGCGCTCACCGGCGCGCTGCGCTCGCAGCTCGGGGAGGGCAGTAATGTCGCCGCCGTCCACACGCCGGATTCGGAGTGCCCGGACTTCCGCAGGCGCGATCACGATGAAGCGCGATTCGACGATGCGCCGCCCAGGCCCCGGTTCCGGCCGGAATGCCGGACGATCTCGCTCACGCTGCGGGATGGCACGCCGCTCAGCTTCGTGATCCGCGCGGGCCTTCAGCCTCCGCCGCAAATGAAGCTCATCCGATGGCAGTCGCCTTACCTGCTGTTCTTCGCCGCCTGCGTGGCTGCGCTCGCCTACGCGGTGGCGCGCATGGCGACCAGGCCCATCGCGCGGCTGGCGCAGGCTGCCAAGGGGTTGAGCGAGGATCTCGACCAACGGCCGCTCGATGAGTCCTCGGGCCCGGCGGAGGTGCGGCGCGCCGCCGCCGCATTCAACGCGATGCAGGCGCGTATCCGCCGTCATCTGCAGGAGCGCACGCAGATGCTGGCGGCCATCTCGCACGATCTGCAGACCCCGCTCACGCGCCTGCGCCTGCGGCTGGAGAAGGTGGGCGACGAGCCGTTGCGCGCGAAACTCATCGAGGACATGACCGCCATGCAGGACATGGTGCGCGAGGGTCTGGAGCTGGCGCGCAGCCTCGACTCGCCGGAGGCCGTGCAGACCATCGATCTCGATGCGCTCGTCGGCAGCGTGTGCGCCGATCTCGCCGATTCCGGGATGGACGTGACGGCGGAGGGCAGGGCGGGCGCATCGGTCCGCGCGAACGCCACCGCGCTGCGCCGCTGCCTGGGCAACCTCATCGAGAACGCGGTGAAGTACGGCGGTCATGCCCGGGTCCACGTCGCGCGGCAGGACGGCCAGGCGCGGATCACGGTGCGCGACGGAGGGCCGGGCATCCCGGAGGGCGAGCTCGAGAAGGTGATCGAGCCGTTCTATCGCCTGGAGGTGTCGCGCTCGCGCGAGACCGGCGGCACGGGCCTCGGGCTGCCCATCGCCCGCAACATCGCCGTGCGGCTGGGCGGCACGTTGACTCTGCGCAATCACCCCGAGGGCGGACTGGAGGCCGAGCTTCAACTCCCGGCGAGCGGATGATTCGCAGGCGGATGCCGTATGTCGACCCCGACGCCATGGCGTTTCCGGCGCGGGGTTAAACCAGCAGGCATTTCGTGTAAAATCGCGCGTCCGCGTTTCCCGGAGAGGTGGCCGAGTGGTCGAAGGCGCACGACTGGAAATCGTGTAGGGGGAAACCCCTCGCGGGTTCGAATCCCGCTCTCTCCGCCAATTTCTTCAAGCAAGGTGCACAGGGCGCCGGTGGCGCACCCCGGTTATCGAGTGCGACTGCACCCCTTCGCAGTCAACCAATCCCGCCGCGTCTTGGAATAAATCACAACCGGCGTCTGCGCAAAACGTGTTCTTGGCGCTTCACGCTTGCATCGCGCTCAGCGCATCAGCCGACGCTTGCCAGGTAGATGGCGATCAGCAGCAGTACGAAGGTGAGGGCCTGCGCGCCCACGCGCACGAACATCAACTGGGTGCTGTGCCGTTCGTCGAATACGCCGCCGTGCGCCATCGAGCCCAGGCCGATGCCCAGGGCCGCGACGGTTGCCAGGAGAGCCAGCAGGATCACCGCAGTGAGAGGACCCATCGAAATTCCTCCTCGATGCATAGCCTCCGCAGGAATCAAACGAACCTCGGTTTCCGCCCCGGGGCCGATCCCATGCGGCGGGATCGCCCGAATCACATCTCCCTATAAATAGAACTTAGTTCGCGGCCGACCGATCTTGTTGACCCGGATCAGCAAAAGGCCACCGGGATTTGGCTTTGTACTCGCGATACGCTGCACCGCTAGAGATCAGGCGGGGTGCGTCGCATCCAGGCAGCCGGCATCGCCGGTGGCGATGGATTGCCGATCAGGAGTTCCCTCGGGAGTTCCCGCACCAGGCCGCGCGCCGGCGCACCGGATCGTGACGACCGCTCCGCGTCGATGGTGTGTGCGGGCGGGGGCTCGATCCGGATCCGCTCGGGCAGTTCGCGCCGGTGTATGTGCAGCATCCTCGGCGCCCTCAGAGCGAGTCTCACGTTCCGGCCCCACAGATCGATCACATGCAGCTCCAGCGGGCCCTTGCGGAACAGCCGGCCGATGGGCATGGCCGGCGGGATGCCGGTCTCGAGCGAAATCGCGACCGATTCGCGCAGATGGCGGGAAAGTAGGAAGACCCCACGGTTGCGGCCATCGGTCCCGCACCAGCCGAGGGCGCTCTTCCGGGTGTCGTCATCGTGGATCCGCAGTTGCGGCGGCAGCTGCAGGCTGATGCCGACCCGGAATCCCCTGATTTCGGCCACGCGGGCGCGCAGTGGACCTTGTCTGAACAGGGCGGCGACGGGCGCCAGTGGATCGACATCGGGGGCGAGCGAGATATAAAGGGATTCCCGCGGAGTGCGCGTGACAAGCATCGCTGATGGCCTCCTTGCACACGAGGTGCGCCAGTGACTACTCCCTCCCCGCAACCGACGCTACGCCTGCGGACGCCGCCGACCAAGACGCCCGGCGCGAGTCTGCGATTGGTCTCACAGTCGGTCGTGGCGGGATGGGGGCAGTCGCGGGGGGAGTCGCTGCGGGTCCCGATCGATGGCGCGCCGGCGGCGAGCGTTACCCGTGTTGCCGGTCCCGAAGCTCCAGTGTGCGCTGCCGCACCTCGGTGGCCTTCCGGTCGCCTTCCTCCAGCGCCGCCCGCAGCGTGTCCAGCAGCGCCTCGGTGGCGGCGATATCCGAGAGGAGCTCATCGCGGCACTCGACCGCCGACGTGTAACCCTGCTCGGCGGAGAAACTGACGAACGCCAGCTCGGCGCGAAGCCGCTCGAGGTGCTTCTCCTGCATCCTGATCCGGCCCAGCAGCACGGCCATGCCCTGGAACAGGGAGGACTTCGTGCCGCTCTCCGTCGCGCAGGACTGGGGCACGGATTCGGACTGCGCGGTGTTCGGTGTGGCATTCACGGCGTATGGATGGACTCGGGGCTCTACGCCCAAGTTTCAGGATAGACCGGTCATGGCGGCGGAATGGGAAGATGTCCGCGCTTTCTGCTGTCTGATGCGCGATCCTCCAGAGGGATCATACCGGCGGCCGCCTGTTGCGACGCCGCCGTTCAGGCTCCGAGCCGCCCCGCCGATGGCCCGGACAACGCCGGATTCCGTCCCTTGCCTAAGGCCGCCGCGGCGGGTGAGCGCCGGCGAAAAGATGGCTGTGACGCTCCAGCCAGAGGATCGCCTCGTAGTGCGCGTTGCCGATGGCGCTCTTGTCCAGGCCCACCTTGGTCGCCTCGTCCCAGTCACCCCGCTCCCAGGCGAGCGCGCAGGCGAGGACCTCGCCGACCGGACCGGTTTTCTCGAGCAGGGCATCGGCCAGGCCCTTCTCCAGGGCAAGCGAGGCGAGGATCTCGCGTAGCGGGCGGTCGAGCAGGGCGTCCAGCGTCGAGAACAGCCCGGCCGTGAACAGCTGCTCGGCCTTCCCCTGGCGCAGCGCATAACCGAGGAACTCGCAGGTCTTGGCGCGCACCAGGGCGATGCGAACCAGCTCCGGAGGCCGGTCGTCGAGACGGCAGAGCGCGAACATCGCCGCCCAGGTGCGGATCTTTTCGATGCCGATAAGGCGCACCGCGTGGCGGACGGATTCGATGACGCGTCCGAGGCCGACATAGGCCGAGGAGACGTAGGTGAGCACGCGGTAGGACAGGGCCACGTCCTGCTCGATGATCCCCTCGAGTTCCTGGATCTGCAGGTCCGGATCCTGCAGCCGCACCAGCAGCTTCAGTATCGAGATCCGGTCCGCGGGCAGTCGCCGGCCCGAGATGACGCCGGGGCGCCCGAGGAAATAGCCCTGGAAGAGATCGAAGCCCAGCGACCGGCAGTACTTGAACTCCTCGTCGGTTTCGACGTTCGCGGCCACCAGCTTCGCGCCGCTCGTGTGCGCGCGCAGCCTGCTCACCTCGCGCAGCAGCTCGTTGCGGGTGAACTCGCGAACGTTGGTCTTCACGATCTGGGCCTGCTCGAGGAAGGGCAGCTTGCGCTCGTCGTAGACGAACCCGTCGAGCGCGATGGTGTAGCCTTCCGCTGCCCGCCGCGCGAGCGCCGCGACGATCTGATGGTCGGCCACCTGGTGCTCCGAGACCTCCAGCACCAGCCGGGCGCCGAGGGCGGGGAGGAGGTTCGCGCCGGTGAGGAAGGCGCGCGTGACGTTGATGTAGGCGCGTCGATCGCCGACGACGTGCTCGAGTCCGAACTCAAGGAGGGCATTGACGATGGTGTCGGCGGTCGCCCTGTCGCCGTCGGCGAATTCCGCCCGGTCGGTGTCGCCGGCGCGGAACAGCAGTTCGTAGCCCTGGACGGTCAGTGCGCGGTCGAAGATGGGCTGCCGGCCGAGAAACAGCGGCTGCAGCCAGCGTTCCTCCTGTCGATCGGGCGCGGTGCCCGGTGCGGCGGCGGCGCGGGCCGGCGACGGCGCGAGCGGCGCGTCGCTACTTTTCAGTTTGTGCGGCTTGATCATGCCGGCTCTGGCTTCAAATCCCCAGGCTACGCGCATTCAGACAGAATTGCGCACGAGCGATCACGATCGCTCGGCGGCTGATTCTGGCGATGCCTTCCTAGCGGCATATCGACCGCCGGAGGCCGAACTTGACAGTCCTGCAATTCAAATAAAGATGGACAGGGCCCCGAATCGCGTGTACTGTGCCAATCGCAGTCGTTTCAAGCGGTCTTATCTGCGAGCTTTGCTCGACCTCCCCTAGGCGGTACGAAAATCTCACCGGTAACTTCCTTGTTCGCTTGCAACCCGCGGGCGGTCTTGCCCGTTTCAACCAGATGAGGATTGTATCCATGAGTGAGTTTTCCACCGGTACCGTGAAGTGGTTCAATGACGCCAAGGGCTTCGGGTTCATCACCCCGGCCGATGGCGGCGATGACCTCTTCGCGCATTTCAAAGAGATCCAGGGCAGCGGCTTCAAGAGCCTCTCCGAGGGCCAGCGCGTCGAGTTCAAGGCGGCACGCGGTCCGAAGGGGATGCAGGCGACGCAGATCCGCCCCCTCTAGACCGGATTCAGCCTTCCCGGAGGGCGTGGAACGCGCTTCCGGGGAGCATGGCCTGAGTGGAACCGCGGTCTTCGGACCGCGGTTTTTTTTCGGGGTCGCCCGGCGTCGTACCGGTGCGTCCGCGGGCCGTTGGCCGGATCCGTGGCCGCCAGCCGGAGTTCGCGTTTCGGATCGGGACGTGCTACCGTGCCGATAGCCCGAGCACCTTCCAGCTGTGGCAAAGGCACTCGACCTGCTGCCTCCCCGGATGAGCCGGCGCTGATTTCAGCGCTCCTTGCCCTGCGACGTTTCAGTTCGAATTCCCGCGTTGCCGTTGGGTTTCCCGGCCGCCTGTCCGTCGTTCGTTCCTGAATGGTCGGGGCGCAGGCGCCCTCACCGCATCTGTACCGGAGGCACCCATCATGACTACCAGCATCTACGTCGGCAATCTCGACCCCTCGACCACCAGCGAAGAGATCCGCGCACTGTTCGCGGAGTTCGGCGAGGTCGAGTCCGTGGATCTGCTGACTGACCGGCAAACGGGTCAGCCTCGCGGCTTCGGCTTCGTGAAGATGGCCGATAGCGGTGCCGAGGCTGCGATTGCCGCGCTCAACGCCAAATCGGTGGGAGGCCGGACTCTCAAGATATCCGAGGCCAGGCCCCAGCACATCGGCGGTGCCTCGCGCCCGCGCGGCGGGGCGTTCGGCAATGGCGGCGGCAGGGGGCGCCGGCGTTTCTGATCGTGATGAACGAAAGTGCGAATCCTGGACGGGCAGCGGAAGCGGAAGCGATGACCTTGCCGGAAAACTCGGCGGTACCATTCAGACCGACGGTGGAGTTCGTGCAGACCTGCGGCGCCTGCGGCAGCGTGTTTCGCGTCGAACTGGAGTCCCGGACGACGAAGGACGACCGCCAGACCTACTCCTGCCCGCAGTGCGCGCATCACCCTTGTCATGTCGGCTCCCCGAAGCCGCCGCGCGTGACGCTGGTCCGCAAGGGCGAGGGTCGGAAGACTGCCGAAGGCTGAGGATCGGCCGGCCCGCCTTGCACGCGGGAAACCGCGCGCGACCCGGCGGTCCTTCAAGCTTCACCGGCCGCTGCCGCTATCCGTCTGTACGCCGCATGCTCGCGCGCGCCAGCAATCAGACGAATGTGATGGCCGGGCAGGACCACGCCAACAAGATCAGGGTGTTGTTCGTCGAGGACGACGCCGATACGGCCGACGCGGTCATGCTGCGGATGGCCTCGTACTCGCACGCCCGCATCGAGGTGAGGCACTGCAGCGATCTGAAATCCGCGCTGGCCGCGATGTGCGGCGAGGATTTCGACGCGGTGCTCACCGATCTCAACCTGCCGGATTCCCAGGGGATCCGCACCGTCAAGCGACTGCTCGAGGTGCGACGGTACGTGCCCATCGTGGTGCTGAGCGTGCTGAACGACGACGACTTCGTGCTGAAGACCGTCGAGTGCGGCGCGCAGGAATACCTGGTCAAGGGGCAGGTGGACGGCGCGGCCATCGTGCGCACCATCCGGCAGGCGATCCACCGCAAGCAGGCGGAGGTGAAGCTGCGGCGCATGGCGCACTACGACGGCCTGACCGGCCTCGCCAACCGGGATCAGTTCCGCAAGCGCCTGGAGCACGCCCTCGCCAAGGCCGCCCGGCACCACGGCAGCGTCGGCCTGATGATGATCGATCTGGATCGCTTCAAGACCGTCAACGACGGCTTCGGACACCTGGCCGGCGACCAGTTGCTGATCACGGTCGCGCAGCGGCTGCGGCAATGCCTGCGCAAGGCGGACAGGCTCGCCCGCCTGGGCGGGGACGAGTTCACGGTGATCCTCGAGCATCTGCATTCCCTGGAGGAGGCCGAGGGCGTGGCGCAGCGGATCATCGAGGCGGTCTCCGAGCCGTTCGTGGTGGAGAAGCACGAGATCTACATCACCCCCAGCATCGGCATCACGATCTATCCCGGCGACGGCGATACGGCCGAGCGGCTGATGAAGAACGCCGACGCGGCGATGTACGAGGTCAAGGGCGCGGGCCGCAACGGCTACAAGTTCTTCACGCCGAGCATGAGCGAACGCTCGGGCGAGCTTCGACGGATGGAGAGTGCGCTGCGGCTCGCCATCGAGCAGAGCGAGTTCGTGCTGCACTATCAGCCGCGCGTCAGCCTGCAGACCGGCAGGCTGCAGGGCGTGGAGGCGCTGGTGCGATGGCAGCGGCCTGATACCACGCTTATACCGCCCGCGGAGTTCATCCCGGTCGCCGAGGAGACCGGTCTCATCGTCGCCTTGGGCGAGTGGGTGGTGCACAAGGCGCTGGAACAGGTGCGCGATTGGCTGGACAGCGGCCTGCCGGCCACGCGCGTGTCGGTGAACATCTCCGCCCAGCAGTTCCGCAAGCGCGATCTGGCGGCGATGATCGCCGAGGCGCTGAAGCAGGCGGCCCTCGGCGGCGAGTACCTGGAAGTGGAGATCACCGAGAGCCTGCTGATGGAGGACACCGCCGCCTCCGTGGCCACGTTGCAGCGGCTGAAGGATCTCGGCGTCAGCATCGCGATCGACGATTTCGGCACCGGCCACTCCTCGCTGCACTACCTGAAGCGCTTCCCGATCGATACCCTGAAGATCGACCGATCCTTCATCGGCAACCTGCCCAACGACCACGACGATTCCACCATCACCACCGCCATCATCGGCCTCGCGCACAACCTCGGCCTCACGGTGGTCGCCGAGGGCGTCGAGACCCGCGAGCAGGTGAACTTCCTGCGCGAGCGGCAGTGCGACGAGGCGCAGGGCTTCCTGTTCAGCGCCGCCCTCAACACGGCGCAGCTGACGGCCTATCTGCAGCGGGAGCGCGATCGTCCGGCGCCTCCTCAGCTTAGCCTCATCAAGGGCAATTCCTGAGCGGTGTTGGGCGCGCCGCGCGGCGTGCCGCCGGGGCGAGACCGCAGCGGTGACTCGTTGCACGGTCCGGCGCCTGTTGTGCATCGCGGCATCACCACGTCCAACGCGAGGTCTGCGAGATCCCGGAATGCACGCGTTGGCGTGGCGGGTTTCCAAATCGCAGCGGCAAGACTAGGATTGCACGCTCCCCGCGCAGAGGCCCGCCATGCACGCATCGTCTGCAGATCCGCCGTCCGGGGCCCGCGGCGGGCGGCGCGCCAGTCCCGTGGCGGAGGATCGCGGCGCGCGCACGACCCGCGCGGCGCGGGACGAGCGCTTCGATTTCATCCGTGGGATCGCGATGCTGCTGGTGGTCGTCAACCACATCAGCATCCCCTCGCTCTATCAGGTGGTGACCATGGAGGCGATCGGCGTGGTGACCGGTGCGGAGATCTTTGTGCTCGTATCGGGCACGATACTCGGCCTCATCTACAGGCCGCGCATCGAGCGCGACGGCTGGGCCGTGAGCATGACCCCGGTGTGGCGGCGCGCCCTGAAGCTGTACCTGGTCGTGGTCGTCACCAACCTCGCGGTCTACCTGTTCCAGTGGCTGGCGCCGATCGTCGACTTCACCGTGCTCACCACCTACACGGACCCGGGCAGTCACAAGGTCTGGAGCCTTTTCGGCGAGGACCCGACGATGGTGGAGCTTGTCTACAGGGTCCTCACGCTCCACTACGGGATCAGCCAGATCAACGTGCTCGGCCTTTACGTGATGCTGGTGGCCGTCGCGCCCTTCCTGCTGTGGCTGCTGCGCCGCGGCCATACGGCGGCGCTGCTTGCCGCGAGCTGGTTGATCTATGCCCTGCACACGCTGCATCCGGTGCGCCTGCTTGCGCTGCAGTCGGAGCTGGCCTTCCCCCTGCTCACCTGGCAGCTGTTGTTCGTGCACGGGATGGCGGCCGGATATCATCGCCGCGCGCTGGCGCAGAGGCTCGGCGGGCAGGCGGGACGCCGGCTGATGGCGGCGGGCGCGCTGGCGCTGGCGATCTTCAGCTTCTACGCGCTCAACAATCCGTGGTTCGAGGTCCCCTTCGGCCTGCGCTTCTCTCTCATCCCCGAGCATTCGTTCGGATGGGCGTATTACTACTTCTTCGATCGCAAGAGCCTCGGCATCGGGCGTGTCGCCAACACCTTCCTGCTCGTGGCCATGCTGTACCTCCTGCTGACCCGCTATTGGCAGCTCTGCCGCCGCGCGCTCGGGCCGTTGTGCATTCCGATCGGCAAGGCCTCCCTTTACGTCTTCATCGTCCATGCGGCGTTCGTGCTGCTGGCCGACAACCTGCCGCCGCTGCAGCGCGGTTCCCTCCTTCTCAATACGCTCGCGCATACGCTGGTGATCGCCATCGTGTGGCAGATGGTGCGCGCCGGGTTCCTGTTCCGCTGGATTCCGCGCTGAGGTTCCCGTCGTATCCCCGGGCCGCCGGCGGCCTGCCATGAGACCGCTGGCGGGGGCAGGGTTCGTCCCCACGCGCCGGGCCGATCGGCGTCTTGCCGGCCTTGCGGTCGAGGCCGGCGCCGCGCCTTTGAAGACCGGGCCTGCGCGGGGCGGCAACACGCCGGTGCGCTGCGGTGACCCCTTGCGGTGCAGTGTGATTGATTCAACTAATCAGCAACTTAGGCCTGTAGCGCACCGCCCCGCCGCCGATACGCGGGGTGACGCATGCCGCCGTCCTTACGGCGGGTGCCGGGACGACACTACGACCAAGGGGGTCCACATGATGGCGAAACGCATGGCGATGAAGTTATATGTCCGTGGCTACACGCTGCTCGAATTGCTGACGACGGTCACTGTGCTCGGCGTATTGCTGGGGGTGGGAGTGCCGAGCCTTTTCAATCTCATCGAGCAGAATCGCCTCACGACCGACGCCAACAATCTCGTGGTCTCCCTCAATTACGCCCGCAGCGAGGCGATCCGCCGCAATTCCATGGTGAGCGTCTGCCCTAGCGCCGACGGCAACGACTGCAACTCCGATACGTGGACGGCTGGCGGCATCGTCTTCACCGATGGCGGAACGCTGGGCACGGTCGACGGCACGGACACGGTGCTGCGGGTCATACCGGCGGTCTCCGCGGATATCGATCTCAATGCCAACGGGCCGGAGTACATCTGCTTCCTTCCGAACGGCTTCCTGCCACTGTCCAACAACGAGGCTGCCCCCGATCCGTCGCGCATGGGCGAGGAGGAGCGCCGCACGTGGTATGCGATCTTCGAGAGGGCCCTGCTTGCGTTGTCACCGATCCGGGGCGCGCAGGCTTGGGGTGGCCACGGCGGGAACAACGGCCGCCGGGGCAACGGCAATAACGGAAACCGCAACGGCCACTGGGGTAACGGCAATAACGGCAACGGCAACGGCAACAACGGCGGCAATACCGGCGGCAATACCGGCGGCACGACCGGCGGTACGACCGGCGGTACGACCGGCGGTACGACCGGCGGTACGAGCGGCGGTACGAGCGGCGGTACGAGCGGCGGTACGAGCGGCGGTACGAGCGGCGCGGATCAGGGTGGCGGCACCTCCGGGGGCTCGACGGGCACCGGTTCGGGCTCCGGATCCGGAAATTCCTCGACGCTTCCGAGCGGGCCCTCAAGTTTCACGTTCTGCCCCGCAGGCTCCAGCGGCAAGGTGGGACGCATGGTGACCCTGTCGCTGACGGGACACGTGTCGACGAGCTCGGTGGTCTGCGAGTAGTCAGATCGAGGCGCGCGGTCGTCGTGCTGGATGACCGCCTGCGCCGCGTTCCGAACAGCACTGATCCAATTATCCGCAAGGATGTACAGGGCCACCGGCGCTCAACACCGCCTGCGGGAGTTCGTGCTTGTTGGCCAGTAACTCCGCGCACAGGCCGACGGTCCGGAAGGCAGCCATGCTTCGGGCAGGTTGGGCGACATGCCCTTAGATGAGAGCGGCCGGGCGATTCTTGCTGCGGTACGACTGGGTGGCAAGGAGTCGCGCGCGATTCAATGTGCAGTCGCGCTCGCCTCGTGGCCATGCAGGCCAATCAGCAGGTCGGCGATGGTTCGAGGTTGTTCCTCGTGGGCGAGGTGGCCAAGCCCGGGAAGCGAGATAACCTTGGCCGCCGGCAACAGCGCGCGCACGCGCTCCACCTCGGATGGCGGAAGAGTGCGATCGCGACTTCCGCTGACGAGGACAAGCGGTGTCTTCAGGCGCGGCAGGTCGTGCTCGAGCGGGCGCAGGTCCCAGTTCGCCATCATGCCGAGCGCGGCGGCCGCATGTCCCGGATTGCTGACGAGTCGTCGATAAAGCTCGACACCCTGTGGCTCAATAGTAGAACCAGTGCCGCTGATGAGACGCTCTACCGCCGCGTGATCGCTCGCCCGCCAGGCGAACAGCCGCGGCACCAGCGGATTCAACGCGAGCAGCTTGGCGATGGGGGAAAACAGTCTGCCGGGCATTCCGCCGAGCGGCAGCAATGCGCCGTTGACGCTCACGAGATGCTGTGGAGCGATGACGCCGTCCAGGCACATCCGCGCGAGTATGGCAGCCCCGGCGGAGTGACCGACAGCCAGCGCAGGGACGACCGCGATCGCGTGAAGCAGAGCGGTGACGGCCGCCGCCATGCCGGGGAGAGACAACTGGCGCCGGGGTGGCGCCTCGGTGAAGCCATGACCGGGCAGATCGGGCGCCACCACGCTGAAGTGCGGTGCCAGCATTGGGGCAAGCCCGCGCCACGAGTGCGTGGCGGCGCCGGTACCGTGCAGCAACAATACTGCCGGTCCGCTGCCCATCTGCTGGACATGCCAGCGTAGACCTCCGGCCGTTACGAACCGACTTGCGTTCCGGTTAGGCCAATCGGAACCGTCCCGCTCCCAATCGAGGCGCTCAGTCATGCCGGATGCGCAGACTCATGATCATTTAATCATTTGGCGGTGACGGCGTGCGCGGCCATAATCAGGAATCGATGCAGTCGGATTGTCAGTTGTGCCGCCAGTTCACCACCATGATCGACTGTCTGGCGCATTGCGCGGCTCCAAGCTCGGCTCAACCGTGCGATGCGAGGTATCAGCTGAGACCGGACCGCGCGCGTTCCCAGTCCTGGCAAATATGTTACGCTTTCCGCACCACGTACAAGAAATCGACCTCGCCTCGACGGCTGCGGTGCAACACGACAACGGTCATGCGGCTCGAAGAGTCCGATTGGGTAACAGACAGCGCGCAGCGATGGTGGTCCCCGTCCCAACATCCCCAACGCGCGACCGGCCGATGCTCCGACCTGTACGCTTCAGCCGTCCTCGCCGGTGCGTGATTCCTTGAGCATGCCTACCGTTTTCCCGTTCTCGGCGATCGTCGGTCAGGAGGAAATGAAGCTCGCGCTGCTCATCGCGGCCGTGGACGCGTCGGTGGGAGGCGTGCTGGTGTTCGGAGATCGCGGAACGGGCAAGTCGACGGCGGTGCGGGCACTGGCTGCGCTGTTGCCGCAGATGACTGTAGTCGCGGGCTGCATCTACGGGTGCGATCCGGATGCGGTCGAAAAGCTCTGTGAACAGTGCCGCGCGCGCCTGCCGAGATCCCGCGCCAAAGTCAGGACGCAGCTCGTCCCAGTGCCGGTGGTCGATCTGCCGCTCGGCGCGACCGAGGACCGCGTTGTCGGCGCGCTGAACCTGGAGCGCGCGCTGACCCAAGGCGTGAAGGCCTTCGAGCCCGGACTACTGGCGCGTGCGCACCGCGGCTTTCTCTACATCGACGAGGTGAACCTGCTCGAGGATCACCTGGTCGATCTGTTGCTCGATGTTGCCGCCTCCGGCGAGAACGTCGTGGAGCGTGAGGGTTTGAGCGTGCGTCACCCGGCGCGATTCGTGCTCATCGGCAGCGGCAATCCTGAGGAGGGTGAATTGCGGCCGCAGCTGCTTGATCGATTCGGGATGTCGGTGGAAGTGACCACCCCCCAGGACTTGCCTACGAGGGTCATGGTGGTGCGTCGACGCGACGAGTTCGAGCGTGATCCGGAGGCGTTCGCCGCCAAGTGGAAGAAGGAGGAGACGGGTATCCGACGCCGCATTGTCGCGGCCCGCGCAGCTGTGGCGTCGGTCCGCGTCAGCGATCCCGTGCTGGAGCGCGCAGCGCAGCTTTGCATGCGACTGGGCACGGATGGACTGCGCGGCGAACTCACACTGATACGCGCTGCGCGCGCGCTGGCGAGTCTCGATGGCGAGAAGTCGGTGAGCGATGCGCATCTGCGGCGCGTGGCGCCGTCGGCGCTGCGGCATCGCCTGCGCCGAAATCCACTCGACGAAGCCGGTTCTACCGTGCGTGTGCAACGCGCGATCGAGGAATTATGGGGCGTATGAGCGTTGGTTGGACGGCGCCCGCCCCTCGCAACGACATGCAACCCCGGATCGGACGCCGCGCGGCAGGACGTTGACGTGAACGCCGGCGGGGGAGGGATCTTGTCACCGTGGCAGCAGGCGGCGCTCGTGGCCGCCTTGTTCGCCGTCGATCCCGTCGGGACCGGCGGAGTTGCATTGCGCGCGCACGTTGGACCCGTGCGTGAGCGCTGGCTCGCAATGTTGAGCGAACTCCTCCCCGCAGGCACCCCTTTGCGGCGGATACCAATCCAGATCAGCGATGACCGGCTGCTCGGAGGACTCGACCTGACCGCGACGCTGCGCGCCGGCCGTCCGATCGCCGAGCCCGGCCTCCTGCTGCAGCTCGATGGCGGCGTCGCGCTACTGCCGATGGCAGAGCGACTCAGCGCGGCAACGGCGGCGCGGCTGACCGTGACGCTCGATGCGCGGGCGGTGACCTTGGAGCGCGACGGCTTGGCATTGCGCGGCGGGGCGCGCTTCGGCGTGGTCGCACTGGATGAGGGCATTCTCGAGGACGAGCGTCCGCCGCCGGCGCTACTCGACCGGCTGGCATTCTGGCTCGATCTTGCATCAATCGGGAGACAGGATGTCGATGATGTGCCGTATCAGGCCCGTGAGATCGTCGCAGCGCGACAGCGTCTGTGCAGGATTAACGGGGACGTGGAGGAGGAGATCGAAGCGCTATGCAGTACCGCCATGGCGCTTGGCATCGCCTCGCTACGCGCACCGATGCTTGCGTTGACGGTCGCGTGCGCGGCGGCAGCACTGGATGGACGAGAGATGATCCGGGAGGATGATCTGGGGCTTGCGGCTCGACTGGTCCTGGCGCCGCGCGCAATCTCTCTGGCCGCCACAGCCCCGGCCGCGTCCCCCGGCGCCGAATCGCCGGCACCGGACGGATCGGAGTCATCGCCCGGAAGCGACGGTGACCTCGAAGCCAACGTCGATCGTCCGTTGGAGGACAGGGTGCTGGCCGCGGCACAGGCCGCGATACCGGTGGATCTGCTGGCTACCATGCGGATGGGTGGCGGGGCGCGGCTGCGCGCGGGCTCGCAGGGATCTTCCGGACAGTTGCAGCAGTCCACTTTACGCGGACGGCCGATTGGTGCGCGCCGCGGCGAGCCGCGTGCCGGTGCGCGCATAAACGTGGTCGAGACGCTGCGCGCCGCGGCACCGTGGCAGCCGTTGCGCCGCAGGGATGCCGGCCTTTTTCGCGGGCAGAGGCCTGCATCACCGCGAATCGAGATCCGTAGCGAGGACTTTCGCGTAACGCGTTACCGGCAGCGGACGCAGACGACGGCGATCTTCGTCGTCGATGCATCGGGGTCCTCGGCGCTGCATCGGCTCGCTGAGGCGAAGGGTGCCGTCGAGCTGCTGCTCGCCGATTGTTATGTGCGACGCGATCAGGTGGCGCTCATCGCGTTTCGCGGCAACAGTGCCGAAATCATGCTGCCGCCGACGCGCTCGCTGGTGCGCGCCAAGCGCAGCCTGGCTGACCTGCCGGGCGGTGGCGGCACGCCGCTTGCCGCCGGGATCGACGCGGCGGTCGCGCTGGCAGAGGCCGTGCGGCGCCGCGGCGGGACGCCAATGGTGATCCTGCTCACCGATGGACGCGCCAACGTCGCGCGCGACCCGGCGAAGGGGCGCGAAGCGGCCGAGGCGGACGCGTTGGCGGCGGCGCGGCGCATGCGCGCGGCCGACGTCACGGCGCTGGTCGTCGACACCTCGCCGCGTCCGCAGCCGAAGGCCGAACGCCTGGCCACCGAGATGCGGGCTCGCTACCTGCCACTTCCGTACGCCGACGCGAGGAGGCTTTCCGAAGTCATCCGTTCCGCCACCACGGACTGATCCGGGGCCGGCGCTGGCGGCCTCGCTGCCGGCCCGCCGGGTCGCGTTGTTGTCTAGCCAAGCCGTGGCCGCAGCGCAGCATCCCCGTTCGCGATGCGAACACCGCGGGTCGCGAAACCGCAGTGAGGGAATTCCCACAGGGCCACCCTCTATCCATGGTCCGCGCGCCGGACTATAGTGTCATGTATAACATACACATAGACTGGTAATAGATGTTTACACCCGCGAAGGCACGAGTATCCGTTAGAGCGGCGCCGGATCGACGTCCTCACGCCGTCGTGATCGGCAGCGGTTTCGGCGGTCTCGCGGCCGCGGTGCGCCTGGGGTCGCGCGGCTATCGGGTGACGGTGCTGGAGAGGCTCGATGCGCCGGGAGGGCGCGCCTACGTGTATCGCCAGGACGGCTTTACTTTCGACGCCGGCCCAACGATCATCACGGCGCCATTCCTGTTCGAGGAGCTGTGGAGCCTGTGCGGGCGCCGCCTCGCCGACGACATCGAGTTGCGGCCGATGTCGCCGTTCTACCGAGTACGTTTTCAAGACGGACAGACGTTCGACTACACCGCCGACCCGCAGGCAATGCGCGCCGAGGTTGCGCGCTTCTGCCCCGAGGATGTGGCCGGATACGAGCGGCTGATGCTGGCCAGTGAGGCGATCTTCCGGATCGGATTCGAGAAGTTCGGTCACATCCCGTTCGCGTCATGGACGGATATGCTGAAAGCGCTGCCCGATCTCGTGCGGCTCGAGAGCTACCGCAGTGTCTATGGCCTGGTCGCAAAGCATGTGCGTGACCCGCGTCTGCGCGTGGTCCTGAGTTTTCATCCGTTGCTCATCGGCGGCAATCCGTTCGCCGTGACCTCCGTCTACAGTCTGATCGCCTTCCTGGAGCGGAATTGGGGCGTGCACTTCGTCATGGGCGGAACCGGCCGATTGGTGAGCGGACTGGTCAAACTCATCGAAGGGCAGGGCGGCAGCGTGCAGTGCGGCATGGACGTGGCCGAGATCACGCTCAAGGGTCGCATGGCCACGGGTGTGCGGCTGCGGAGCGGTCGCGAGATCCCGGCCCACGTGGTGGTATCGAACGCGGACTCGGCGTGGACGTATCGACACCTGCTGCCGGCGCAGGCGCGGCGGCGCTGGACTGACCGACGCATCGAGCGATCGCGGTACTCGATGGGCCTGTTCGTCTGGTATTTCGGCACGCGCCGCCGGTACGAGGAGGTCGCGCACCATACGATCCTGCTCGGGCCGCGCTACCGCGAGCTGCTGCACGACATCTTCGAGCGCAAGGTGCTCGCGCCCGATTTCAGTCTGTATCTGCACCGGCCGACAGCGACCGATCCTTCGCTAGCGCCACCCGGATGCGACGCGTTCTACGTGCTATCGCCGGTGCCGCACATGGGCAGCGGCACCGACTGGCGCGAGCAGTCGGAGCCGTATCGACAGGCCATCGAGCGCACATTGAGCGCGACGCTGCTGCCCAATCTCAAGGAGGAGATCGTCAGCTCGCGCATGCTGACACCGCAGGATTTCCAGGACCGCCTGCTCTCCTTTCGCGGCGCGGCATTCGGCCTCGAACCGGTGCTCACGCAAAGCGCCTGGTTCCGGCCGCACAACCGCAGTGAAGAGGTCGACCGTCTCTATCTGGTCGGCGCCGGTACGCATCCCGGTGCCGGGCTGCCGGGTGTGCTCTCCTCGGCGCGCATACTCGATACGCTGGTGCCCGATGCCGCCGCGCTTGCTTGATCGGAGGCCGTCCGCCGTCATGACCGACATGGCGATCTGCCGGGCCATGCTGCGCGGCGGCTCGCGCTCGTTCTTTGCCGCATCGCTGCTGCTGCCGAGGCGCGTGCGCAAGTCCGCGACCGCACTGTATGCCTTCTGCCGGCTCGCGGACGATGCCATGGATCTCCACGCAGAGCGCGACGCCGCGCTGACCGAACTGCACCAGCGCCTTACACTTATATACGAGGGGCGGCCGTGCGCCATCGCCGCGGACCGCGCCCTGGCCGAGGTGGTCGCCCAGTACCGCATCCCCAGGCCGCTCCTCGATGCTTTGCTGGAGGGCTTTGCGTGGGATGCCGGGGGCCGGCGTTACGAGGACCTGCCGGCGTTGCAGGCCTATGCGGCGCGCGTCGCCGGCACGGTGGGCGTCATGATGGCCATACTGATGGGTGTGCGGTCGCCCGAGGCGTTGGCGCGCGCCTGCGATCTCGGCATCGCGATGCAACTCACCAACATCGCCCGTGATGTCGGCGAGGATGCGCGTGCGGCGCGTTTGTATTTGCCGCTGCGATGGTTGCGCGAGGCAGGTATCGACCCCGACGCGTGGTTGGCGCAGCCCGTCTTCGACGACGCGCTCGGCAGCGTCGTGGACAGAATGCTGCGCGTCGCCGACGAGCTTTATCGACGCGCCGGGCAAGGCATCGCTGCACTGCCGCTCGCATGCCGGCCGGGAATGCATGCCGCCCGCCTGCTGTACCGGGAGATCGGCCATCAGTTGCGGCGGCAGGGACTGGACTCGGTTGCACGGCGCGCCATCGTGCCGCCGGCGCGAAAATTGTGGTGGCTTGCGGGCGCAACGATCGCGAGCCTGCAGTTCTCGCGGCAGGGGAGTCAGCCGCCGCTCGAGGAGGCGCGCTTCCTGGTCGATGCCGGCAGCGCCGGCTTCAATGCCGCGCCGGCGACTTTACCGTGGTGGAGACTCACCGACCGCATAGTATGGCTCATCGGTCTGTTCGAGCGCCTCGAACGGCTGGAGCGCGCACGCGGTATCGCGACGGTAGGCCCGTGACGCGCGCTCACCCAGGACTCTCGTGAACTCCAGCCTGCTCGGACTTATCGAAATGTTTGTGGTGCTGGGGTTCCTGGTGGGGATGGCCGTCCTCGAACTGGTGGGATTGCGTCTGGACCGCAGGCGCGCCGAGGCGCAGCGCAAGGACGCGGATGGTGGCGGAAGGCCCGAAGGAGAGTTCCCGCCCTGAGCGCATGAACCGGCGGTAGACTTACGCCGGGCAACGCGGCATGCGGAAAGGCAGCAGACTCTGCACCCAGCGCGCCCTGAAGCGGGTGAGTGCCAGGCTCTCGTGCATGGCGACCACGGACTCGCCCAGCAATCCGGTCCTGATTATCGAGCGCGCGTAGAACGGCGTGTCCTCCAAGGTCTGCAGCACCCGTACATCCGTGGTCTCTGCGCGCGTCTCACGCCCTATACGCCAGCCTGTCCGCGGCAGCGGGCGGATGGGGGGTGGGGTGAAGGCATCGAATCCCCCGGAGCGGTGGAAGCGCAATGCCAGCGTGGAGCCTGCGTCGCCTTCGAGCACATCATAGAGTACCGCCGTGCCGCCATCGGCGAGTGCCGCCCGCGACCAGTGCCAGCCGCTGAATGTGTCTTCCAGTGGGACATCGCCGCTATTGCCGTCGAGATAGCCCGTACCGGTCCAGCGCAGTGCGGGCCTCGTAAGCGCAACTTCGATCGTGGCCGCGGGCGAGTAGGGCTGCCAGCGGTGCAGGCCTCGCCGATCGAGCCCGAATACCCGCCCGTTCAGCGTCAGCGGATACACCCGTACCCTGCCGCGAATACGCGACGGCAACGGCACCGTTACCTCGTCAATGTCGAAAACCAGTGCCTCGCCGTTCCAATGCATCTTGCTCGGTCCGATGCAAAGCGATGCAGCCTCGCGCCGCAAGGTGGCGCCACCGCGCTCCGTCATTGCCCAGCGCTTGCCGGCCTCGCCGTAGAGCGCGACGTTCAGGGCGCAGTGCTCTAGCGGATTGCCGCTGCCGCGGCGGCGCGCCCGCGCGTAATATGGTGAGAAGACGCTGCCGACGAGGGCGATGAGTGTGATGCCGTGACGGCCGTCGCTGCTCAACGCGTCGACGTACCACCAGACATAGCCGTTGCGCGCCACGGGCCGCGCGAAATCGAAGGGGTGGGCAGCGCGACCCGCCTCGGTCGCCGACAGCGCTGGTTCCACGTTCATGGCTCTGCCCTCCTAGTGCGCATCCTTGCGCCGCGGCGCGCCAGATCCTGGAGTACGCTGGCTGCGGCGAGGCGGCCCGAGAGCGCCGCCATCGGCACGCCGGGCCCTGGGTGCGCGCTGCCGCCGGCGACGTACAGGCCCGGCACGCGCGTGCGCGCGCCGGGCCTGGTGAAGGAGGTGCGCCAACCGTGCGAGGCCTGGCCGTATAACGCCCCGCCCGTCGCCGGATACAGTCGTTCGAAGTCCGCCGGCGTGGTAGCGAGCATCAGATCGCATCGCCGGTGAATCGTTAGCCCACAACGTTCCAGCAGGCCAAAGGCGCGTTGCTCGCACGCGGCGACCTCGGCGGCGGTATGCCGATGCGCGTCACCGCAGGCCGGCGCGTTGACGAGACACAACAGTCTCTCCGGTCCTGTCGGTGGCTGGCCATCCTTATCGTCGCGGTCCTGCGCGCACACGTAGACCGTGGGACGCGACGGCAATCGCGCATGCCTGAGAATGTCGTCGAATTCGGCTGCGTAGTCGTCGGAGAAGAAGACCGTGTGGCGAAGCAGCGGGAAGCCCGCGGTGCGAGCGACCAGCGTCCAGGTCAGGGCGGACAGCGACCTGGCAGCGCGCGGGATGCGTGGCACCGCGCGCGCGGCCTGGGTGCCGAACAGTCCCTCGCCGAGCGCGGCGACGTCAGCATTGACGACAACCGCATCGGCATGCAATCGATCGCCGTTCGCCAGCTGCACGCCCACGGCGCGTCCGTTGACCATGCATACGCACAGGACTTCGCTGTCGTATAGAAAGCGCGCGCCGCGTTCCTTGCCCAGCCGTGCAAGAGCCTGCGCCACCCGGTGCATGCCGCCCTCGACGAGCCACACGCCATCGCGTTCGACATGCGCTACGAGCATCAGCGTCGCTGGCGCGAGGAACGGCGACGATCCGCAATAGGTGGCATAGCGGCCGAACAGCTGGCGCAAACGTGGGTCCTGGAAGTGGCCACACAGTGCATCCCAGAGCGTCGTGAACGGCGAGACGCGTAGCAGATCGCCAAGGCCATGCAGTCCCGCGCCGAGTACCAGTGCCCGCAGGCTGGGCTGCGCAGCCCGGAGAAACGGATGCTCGAGCGTCTCGTACGTGCGTCGGGCGCGCTCGCAGAAGGAGCGATAGCGCCGTGCCTCCGCAGCACCGGCGAATTGTCCGATGGCATCCGCTGAGTGATCGAGGTCGGCGTAGAGGTCGAGGCGCTCGTCCGCACCCCAGGCATGGCGGGCGAGAACGTCCGTGCGCCGCAGCACGACGTGATCGTCCAGCGACTCCCCGATCGCATCGAAGAGTTCGTCAAAGACCCACCGCATGGTGAAGACGGTGGGTCCGGCATCAACCCAGTTGCCGCCGATGTGGACCTGCCGCATCTTGCCGCCCGGGCGGGAGGCACGCTCGACTACTGTTACCTCGGCGCCGCGCGCAGCGAGTTCCAGCGCCGACACCAATCCGGCCATTCCCGCACCAATGACGACAACGCGTTGCACGCGCCCCCCCTTTGGATTCGGCGGAACAGATTGACCCTCGCTGGCCTGCTGTCTATAGTAGATGACACAATAGCATGACATGATCGCCTGACACAAAACGCCAGCGACGAGCGCGAGCGGGAGGCCTGACGTGGACACCATGCGACGCATCGAGCGTGCACTTGCTGCAGCAATCGGCACACAGGAGCAACCCCAGTCTCCACCCAAACTGGCGGCGGCCATCCGCTACGCCGTCTTTCCGGGCGGTGCGCGCATCCGGCCCCGCCTGTGCCTGGCCGCGGCGGCCGCGTGCGGCGACCGTAATCCGACGCTGGTCGATGCCGCTGCTGCGTCGATCGAACTGCTGCACTGCGCATCGCTCGTGCATGACGACCTGCCATGCTTCGACGATGCGGCACTGCGCCGGGGAAAGCCCTCCGTGCATGCGATGTTCGGGGAGCGACTTGCCGTGCTTGCCGGCGACGCGCTCATCGTGCTGGCGTTCCAGACGCTGGCAAATGCCGCCGCAGGCGCGGTGGACAGCCTCCCTCGATTGCTGATGGTCGTTAGCAGCTCCGTCGGCATGCCCTCGGGCATCGTGGCCGGCCAGGCCTGGGAATGCGAACCGAAGGCCCCGCTGGCCCAATACCAGCGTGCCAAGACCGGCGCCCTTTTTGCCGCCGCGACGCAGGCCGGAGCACTCGCTGCCGGCGCCGATCCGCAATCGTGGTATGAACTTGGGCAACGCCTCGGCGAGGCCTACCAGGTTGCCGATGACATACACGATGTCGTCGGCGAAGTGAGCAAGATTGGCAAGCCGACGGGACGAGACGCCGCCCTTGGTCGTCCAAGCGCCGCGCGCGAGCTCGGCATGCGCGGCGCATTGACGCGCTTTCAGCAGCTCGTCCAGGGCGCCCTCGATGCCGTCCCGGCCTGCGCGGGCGCAGACGAGCTTCGCGGCTTGATCCTCATGGAGGCCCGCCGGCTGATCCCCGAGGAAATCTCGCGTCTCGCCGCGTAAACAGCGGTGGCCGACGCGAGCGGGCAGATGTGGCGGGCGAGTTAGCAGCGCGGGGCATGACCGAGTCGGTGCTGGAGCACGGCATGACTCTGCGCGATCGTCTGCTTGCAAGCCCTCGGTTTCAGCGCTGGGCAACTACGCTTCCCTTCACACGTCCGATTGCGCGGCGTCGCGCGCGCGAGCTGTTCGATCTGTGTGCCGGATTCGTCTACTCGCAGATCCTCCTTGCATGCGTGCAACTGCGTCTGTTCGACCTTCTTGCCGAAGGCGCCCTCGGAGCCAAGGAACTCGCGCGTCGGCTCGCGCTCGATGAGAGCGCTGCCGCCAGACTGCTGGCCGCTGCCGTTTCGTTGCGGCTCCTGGAGCGTCGCAGGCATGACCGGTACGGACTGGGCGTGCTCGGTGCGGCCCTGCTCGGCAATCCCGGCGTCATGGCGATGGTCAGGCATCATCAACTGCTGTACGCGGACCTGCATGACCCCGTCGCATTGCTGCGCGGCGAACGTGCGGCCACCGAGCTGGGCCGATATTGGTCTTATGCCGGAACCGAGGAGCGCGCCGGACTGGCTCCCGATCGAGTCGACTCCTACAGCGCACTCATGTCCGTGTCGCAACCTATGATCGCCGCGGAGATCCTCGCGGCCTACCCGCTGCGGCGGCACCGATGTCTGCTCGACGTCGGTGGCGGCGAGGGTGGTTTCCTGATGGCCGCGGCAGCCAGGGCGCCGGATTTGCGCCTGCAGTTGTTCGAACTCCCCGCCGTTGCCGAACGCGCGCGTAGCCGATTCGCGGCCGCGGGACTGGCCGGCCGTGCAACCGTTGTAGGCGGTGATTTCTTTGTCGATCCGCTCCCTACGGGCGCCGATGTTATCTCGCTGGTAAGGGTGGTCCATGACCATGACGACGCCCGTGCCGTGGCCTTGCTGCGGGCCGTGCGCGCAGCGCTGCCGGGCTCGGGGACCCTATTGCTGGCGGAGCCGATGGCGCTCACGCCCGGCGCCGAACCGATTGGCGACGCCTACTTCGGCTTCTATCTGCTGGCGATGGGGCGCGGTCGTCCGCGCACGGCAAACGAGCTTGGAGGACTGTTGCGCGCGGCGGGATTCACGCGGGTGAGGTCGATCCGGACACGCATGCCGTTGCTGACCTCCCTGCTGTCGGCCGCCCCTTGATAGTTTGTAAGGCAATCTTGACACAAGAAAGCGTACGACTACACTGACACTCATGGGGGGGAGACCCCACCGGATACCGGGGAGGTTCCACGGTGAAGATGCAGACCACAGCAGTGGTAATCGAGCGGCCCGAGCACCTTGCGCTCAGCCGTCTCGAGCTGTCGCCGGCGGGTGACGAGGATGTCGTTGTCGACGTCGCATGGAGCGGCATCAGCACCGGGACCGAACGGCTGCTCTGGACGGGCCGCATGCCGCACTTCCCCGGCATGGGGTATCCGCTCGTGCCCGGGTATGAATCGGTGGGCCGCGTCCGCGCCGCCGGCGCGCGCGCTGGGCATCAAGTAGGCGATAGCGTCTTCGTACCCGGCGCCCGCTGCTTCGGGCACGTACGGGGGTTGTTCGGCGGCGCGGCTTCGCGGCTGGTGGTCCCCGGTACGCGCGCAATCGCCATCGACGGGCACCTCGGCGAGCGCGGCGTGATGCTGGCGCTGGCGGCGACTGCGTATCATGCTACCTCTGCCGCGGGAACGCAGCATCCCGACCTCATCATCGGCCATGGTGCGCTCGGTCGGCTGATCGCGCGGCTAGCGCTGGTGGCCGGTGCGGAGCCGCCAGTCGTCTGGGAGACGAATCCGGCGCGTCGCGATGGCGCCAGCGGCTACCGGGTTGTCGCTCCCGAGGAAGATGCCCGCCATGATTACCGGTGCATCTGCGATGTCAGCGGCGATGCATCGATTCTCGACACCCTGATTGCCAGACTTGCACCCGGCGGCGAGATCGTACTCGCCGGCTTCTATGACCGGCCGCTGCACTTCGCTTTTCCACCCGCCTTCATGCGCGAGACCCGCATGCGCGTCGCTGCCCAGTGGCAGGAATCCGACTTGGCTGCGGTTCGGAAACTGGCCGAGTCGGGAAGACTCTCGCTGGACGGCCTCATTTCCCATCGCTACGCCGCAGCTCAGGCAGAGGCCGCGTACCGCAGGGCGTTCAGCGATCCCTCCTGCCTGAAGATGATCCTTGACTGGAGAACCGCCCGATGAACACCTCCTGTGGTGGCATGCTGACAGCGCCCGTGCAGTTCATGACCGATCGCCTGCGGGCCGAGGCGGCGCTCGAGCCGGACCCGGTGGTGACCGAACCGGTGACCAAGGAAACGCAGATCATTGCGATCTATGGCAAAGGCGGTATCGGCAAGAGCTTCACGCTTGCCAACCTGTCCTACATGATGGCCCAGCAGGGCAAGAAGGTCCTGCTTATCGGATGCGACCCGAAGAGCGACACCACCTCACTGCTGTTCGGCGGTCGCGCCTGCCCAACCATCATAGAAACCTCCGCGAAAAAGAAGCTGGCCGGCGAGGCACTGCAGATAAGCGACGTCTGTTTCAAGCGCGATGGCGTGTTCGCGATGGAGCTTGGCGGACCGGAGGTGGGCCGCGGGTGCGGCGGGCGCGGGATCATCCACGGATTCGAACTGCTGGAGAAGCTGGGCTTCCACGACTGGGGATTTGACTACGTGCTGCTCGACTTCCTCGGGGACGTCGTTTGCGGGGGGTTCGGGCTTCCCATCGCCCGCGACATGTGCCAGAAAGTGATCGTCGTCGGCAGCAACGATCTGCAATCGCTTTACGTGGCCAACAACGTCTGCTCGGCGGTCGAGTACTTCCGCAAGCTCGGCGGCAACGTGGGTGTCGCCGGCATGGTCATCAACAAGGACGACGGCACCGGCGAGGCGGCCGCATTCGCCGCCCGTGCCGGAATCCCAGTGCTAGCGGCCATCCCTGCGCACGAGGACATCCGCCGCAAGAGCGCCAACTACGAGATTATCGGTTCGCCCGGCACGCAGTGGGCGCAACTGTTCGAGACGCTCGCCACCAACGTCGGCGAGGCGCCGCCATTGCGCCCTACTCCGCTTACCCAGGATGAACTTCTTGGGCTGTTTGCCGGCAACGCTGTAGGACGCGATGTCGTGCTGCAGCCGGCCACCGTTTTCGACATGGTCGGAACACACGAGATCGAGAAGAAGTCTCTGGAAGTCGTCTACGACAGCGTGTGAATGACAACCAGGGGCATGAGAAGCCACATGAAGATCACCCGTCCCAAGACTGACTCGGTCGTTCCCCCGAGCACCGAGGGCGTCTCGGATGAGCCAGCGGCGTCAAAGATGGTTACAACCGACCATTCGTCGCCAGTCGAGGGACGGGTGAACCTGTCCGTCGATCTCGAGACGGCTCGGCCCGATCACGTGGGATGCCACGCCGGCAGGGACGAGATGCGCCGGACGGCCGCAGCGGCCGGCAAGAGCGACACGCTCGCCCGGTACGCGCGCGACTATCCCTCAGGACCTCACGATCAGCCGCAGAGCATGTGTCCGGCCTTCGGCTCGCTGCGAGTGGGCCTGCGCATGCGCCGAACGGCGACTATCCTGTCGGGCTCCGCCTGCTGCGTGTACGGCCTGACATTCACTTCGCATTTCTACGGGGCGCGGCGATCCGTCGGCTACGTGCCCTTCAACTCCGAGACGCTGGTGACGGGCAAGCTCTTCGAGGACATTCGCGAGGCGGTGTTCAAACTCGCTGATCCGGCCCTGTACGACGCGGTGGTGATCATCAACCTGTGTGTCCCAACCGCATCGGGCGTGCCGCTGCAGTTATTGCCGCAGGAGATCAATGGCGTCCGCGTCATTGGTATCGACGTGCCTGGCTTTGGCGTGCCGACACACGCCGAGGCGAAAGACGTCCTTGCTGGCGCGATGCTCAAGTACGCTCGCATGGAGGCAGAGCATGGTCCGGTGCAGGCGCCTCGCAGCGGTCGCCGCGCCGGTCCCGCGATAACCCTGATCGGCGAAATGTTCCCCGCAGATCCCGTCAGTATCGCCACGATGCTCGAGCTGCTTGGGCTCGCTGCCGGCCCTGTTGTCCCGACACGCGAGTGGCGAGAGCTCTATGCGGCGCTCGACTGCGCTGCAGTGGCGGCGATACATCCCTTCTACACCGCCGTCTTCCGCGAATTCGACATCGCCGGACGCAAGATCGTCGGCTCCGCACCGGTCGGCCACGACGGCACGGCCGCCTGGCTGGATGCCGTGGGCGAGGCGTGCGACGTCCCTCGTGCGCGCATCGACGCGGCCAAGAATCGCTTGCTGCCCACGATCCGAGATGCGCTCGAGCAAGCGCGCATCAAAGGGCGCATCACGCTATCGGGATACGAGGGCTCCGAGCTGCTGGTGGCACGATTGCTGGTCGAAAGCGGTGCAGACGTGCGTTACGTAGGGACCGCCTGCCCACGCACTTCGTGGTCCGATCCGGATCGTGACTGGCTCGAGGGAAAAGGCGTGCGAGTGCAGTACCGCGCCTCGCTGGAGCAGGACCTCGCGGCGTTTGAAGAGTACGGCCCCGATCTGGCCATTGGAACGACGCCGGTCGTGCAGCGGGCCAAGGAGCGATCGGTTCCGGGACTGTATTTCACCAACCTAATCTCGGCGCGGCCCTTGATGGGGCCGGCGGGCGCCGGTTCACTGGCGCAGGTCGTTAATGCCGCGCTGGCCAGCAAAGGGCGCTTCGATCATATGCGGCAGTTCTTCGCCGGCGTCGGCGAGGGGCACGCCGCCGGCATCTGGCAGCGCCAGCCACTCGATCGACCCGAGTTTCGTGATCAGCAATTGCGCAACTTGGCCCGCCAGGCGAAGAAGCGCAAGACCGAGGAGATGGTCTGATGCTGATCCTCGACCACGATCGCGCCGGGGGATACTGGGGGGCGGTATACGTATTCACCGCCATCAAGGGCATGCAGGTCATCATCGACGGTCCGGTGGGTTGCGAGAATCTGCCGGTGACGTCTGTGCTGCACTACACCGATGCGCTGCCGCCGCTCGAACTGCCAATCGTGGTGACCGGCCTGGGCGAGGAGGAACTCGGCCAGCGCGGGACCGAGCAGGCCATGAAACGCGCGCATCGCACTCTCGATCCGGCTCTGCCGGCCGTTGTGGTCACAGGCTCGATCGCCGAGATGATCGGCGGCGGGGTGACGCCTGAGGGGACGAACATTCAGCGGTTCCTGCCGCGAACGATCGACGAGGATCAGTGGCAGAGTGCAAATCGCGCGATGCACTGGTTGTGGACGGAATACGGACCGAAGCGCATGCCCCCGCGCAAGCAGCGGGACCCCGTCGCGAAACCAAGGGTCAACATCATCGGACCGATCTACGGTACCTTCAATACGCCCAGCGACCTTGCGGAGATCAGGCGCCTCGTCGAAGGAATCGGCGCCGAGGTGAACATGGTATTTCCTCTGGGCAGCCACCTGGCCGATATGGCCAGGCTGGCCGACGCCGACGCCAATATCTGCATGTACCGCGAGTTCGGCCGGATGCTGTGCGAGGCGCTCGACCGCCCGTACCTGCAAGCGCCGATCGGCCTGCACAGCACGACGAAATTTCTCCGCACGCTCGGCGAACTGTTAGGCCTCGATCCAGAGCCCTTCATCGAGCAGGAGAAGCACACCACCATCAAGCCGCTGTGGGATCTCTGGCGTTCAGTCACGCAGGACTTTTTCGGCACCGCGAGCTTTGCCGTGGTCGCCAACGAGACCTACGCGCGAGGCCTGCGGCACTTCCTAGAGACGGAACTCGGGTTGCCGTGCAACTTTGCATTCGCGCGTGGCGCCGGGGTGAAGCCCGATAACGACGCAGTGCGGAAGGCGGTCCGCGAGAACGCGCCGTTGATCTTGTTCGGCAGCTACAACGAGCGCATGTATCTGGCGGAGTGCGGCGCGCGCTCCATGTACATACCGGCGTCCTTTCCAGGCGCGATCATACGCCGTCATACGGGCACCCCGTTCATGGGCTACGCGGGCGCGGTATACGTCGTCCAGGAGGTATGCAACGCGCTGTTCGATGCCCTCTTCCAGATTCTGCCGCTGGCGACCGACCTCGATCGCGTCGAGGCGACGCCCGCGAGAAGCGGCGCGCTGGAGACGCCGGCCTGGGACGAGGAGGCGCGGCGGCTGCTCGACGAATACGTGGAGGCGGAACCGGTGCTGATCCGCATCTCCGCGGCGAAACGCATACGCGATCGCGCCGAGCGCGACGCGCGCGAGGCCGGCGAGGACAGAGTGACAGTCGGGCGCGTTGCAAGATCGCGTTCGTCGCTGACCAAGGGGTCGGCGGCGTGAGAATGCAACGGGGCGTATCGGCAGTGGACAAGCAACAAGGGGGTAGGGGGTAACCGTGACGACTGATGATCGGCAATCGGGCGGTCTCATGCCATGGCCAGAGGATGACGAGCGCAGGCAGTACAACCGAATGTTCGGGGTGTGCTTCGTCGTGTTCCTGGTCGTGGCGAGTTTCGCGCGCATCACCGGCTGGCGATGGCGGCCATGGCCGCCCGGCCCGGAAGGCTACACGTCGATCATCGGCGAGGCCAAGCGCGAGGCGCATACCGTCCTGCCATTCGTGTTCATGGCATGAGGTCGAGGAATTTCGCCCGGGTATCCCGGGCGGACTGCAGATCGTGACGCGAGGGCGTCACGGAGGTCCCGGCCGCGGGGGCGTCGCGGTAACGGCCGCAAGGCCAATAAGGAGGTAGAAACATGGCTGAAAACAGAAGTGGGTCGCTATCCGGCCTGACGGAGGGGGAGGCGAAGGAGTTTCACTCCCTTTTCATGACGAGCTTCATTATTTTTACGGTGATCGCAATCATCGCGCACTTTCTGGTCTGGCAGTGGCGTCCGTGGCTTCCGGGGCCGCAGGGTTACACATCGATGATCGATGGCCTGCAAGGCACTGTGAACTCGATCATTCCGTTCGTTTCATAGGAGGGCTGACTCATGTGGCGTTTATGGCTTCTTTTCGATCCGCGCAGGACCCTGGTGGCGTTGTTCACGTTCCTGTTCGCGCTGGCGGTGCTGATCCATTTCATCCTGCTGAGCACCGACAGGTTCAACTGGATCGAGGGTCCGCGGGCAGCGGCTGGTGCACCGACGGCGATGCAGATCTCGCCCGCACCACCATCCGCTACCGTGCCCGACGACACGATCAGTTGAAGTCGATGTCCGGATCGCAGCGGACGAGGTTCAGGTTCTCGCCCGGATCTGTCCGCTGCGATTCGCACTGTGAAACAGGCAGCCCGAGGCGGCTGCAGCGGGGGAGGACACGGCTATGGCCATGCTCAGCTTTGAAAGAAAATACCGCGTCCGTGGCGGAACTTTGATTGGCGGGGATTTGTTTGATTTCTGGGTGGGACCGTTCTACGTCGGCTTCTTCGGAGTCACCACCATCTTCTTTGCCGTGCTCGGAACGGCGCTCATTCTCTACGGGGCGGCGCTCGGGCCGACCTGGAATATCTGGCAGATAAGCATCGCACCGCCCGACCTGTCATACGGGTTGAGTCTCGCGCCCCTCAAGGAGGGCGGACTGTGGCAGGTAATAACGGTATGCGCACTCGGCGCCTTTGTCTCGTGGGCGCTGCGCGAGGTCGAGATCTGCCGCAAGCTCGGAATCGGTCTGCACGTGCCGATCGCCTTTTCGTTCGCAATATTTGCGTACTTCACGCTCGTGGTGATTCGGCCGGTGCTGATGGGGGCATGGGGCCATGGGTTTCCCTACGGCATCATCAGTCACCTCGATTGGGTATCGAACACCGGCTATCAGTACCTGCACTTCCACTACAATCCGGCGCACATGCTCGCGGTCAGCTTCTTCTTCACCACGACGCTGGCGCTGTCGCTGCACGGCTCGCTCATCCTGTCGGCGACGAACCCTGCGCCGGGCGAACCGGTCAAGACCGCCGAGCACGAGAACACGTTCTTCCGCGACGCGATCGGTTACTCCATCGGCACTCTCGGCATACACCGCCTCGGCCTGTTCCTCGCTCTTGCCGCCGTGTTCTGGAGCGCGGTCTGCATCGTGATCAGCGGGCCGTTCTGGACGCGGGGCTGGCCGGAGTGGTGGAACTGGTGGCTCAACCTGCCGATCTGGCGATAACGAAAGGGGAGCGCAATGGCCGAGTATCAGAACATATTCACCAGGGTGCAGGTTCACGCACCGGCGTATCCGGGCGTGCCGCTCACCGGTCGAAACGCAGAGCGCTGGGGCAAACCATGGTTTTCCTACTGGCTCGGCAAGTTTGGCGATGCGCAACTGGGTCCGATTTACCTGGGCTGGTTGGGGTTCTGGTCGATCGTCTGCGGCGTCATCGCCATCGAGATCATCGGTCTCAACATGTGGGCGTCGGTGAACTGGGACCCCGTGCAGTTCGTGCGGCAACTGCCGTGGCTGGCATTGGAACCGCCTTCGCCAAAGTACGGCATCAGCATACCGCCTCTGAACGAAGGCGGCTGGTGGCTGATGGCCGGCTTTTTTCTGACGACCTCGATCCTGCTGTGGTGGCTGCGCATGTACCGCCGCGCGCGTGCACTTGGACTGGGAACGCACGTCGCATGGGCATTCGCCTCCGCGATATGGCTGTATCTCGTGTTGGGCTTCATCCGTCCGCTGCTGATGGGTAGCTGGAGTGAGGCGGTGCCGTTCGGGATCTTTCCCCATCTTGACTGGACGGCGGCGTTTTCCATCCGCTACGGGAATCTCTTCTACAACCCGTTCCATATGCTGTCGATCGCATTCCTCTACGGATCGACACTGCTGTTCGCGATGCATGGGGCGACGATCCTTGCGGTCAGCCGCCTGGGCGGTGAACGGGAGATCGAACAGGTGCTCGACCGCGGCACGGCGGCCGAGCGCGCCGCATTGTTCTGGCGCTGGACCATGGGCTTCAACGCCACCATGGAGTCCGTGCACCGCTGGGCGTGGTGGTTTGCCGTGCTTTGTCCGCTGACGGGCGGAATTGGCATCCTGCTGACCGGAACCGCCGTCGATAATTGGTACCTGTGGGCGGTGAAGCATGGGGTGGCGCCGGCGTACCCGATCACGTCACCGCCCGTCGTCGATCCGGCCACGCTGCAAGGGGGGGGACCGTGATGAGAGCGATTGCATGCAAATCCTTGCCGTCCGGCGTACTGGTCGCCTGCCTGACGGTTTCCGGCTGCGAGAGCCCGCCGGTGGAAACGATCCAGACCGGCTACCGGGGAACCGGCATGGTACAGGTGGACAACCAGGAGGCGTCCATCGCGAAGCGGGCCGCGAATCAGCCCCCGGCGGCGATACCGCCGATCCCCGGGGATGAAACCGCAACTGCGGCCAGCGCCTACCAGAACGTTCAGCTGCTCGGTGACCTCAGCACCGGCGAGTTCAACCGCCTCATGATCGCGATCACCAATTGGGTCTCCCCGCAGGAGGGCTGCACATACTGTCATTCGGCGGAGAACTTCGCGGACGATTCCAAGTACACGAAGACTGTTTCCCGTCGCATGCTGGAGATGACGCGGCACATCAACTCCGGCTGGAAGCCGCACGTCGCCGAGACCGGCGTTACCTGTTTCACCTGTCACCGCGGACAGCCGGTGCCGGCCAATGTCTGGTTCCGCGATGCGGGTCCGGCGCACGCGAAGGCCTACTCGGGGAACAAGGCAGGTCAGAACGCGCCGGCATTCAAGGTCGGTCTGTCGTCGCTGCCGAACGATCCGTTCACGTTCTACTTCGACATGGCAGATGAGATCAGGGTTGCATCGGCGCAAGCGCTGCCGGGGGGCAATCCGCATGACATCATGCAAACGGAGAAGACCTACGGTCTGATGATGCACCTGTCGCGGTCCCTGGGCGTGAACTGCACCTTCTGCCACAACAGCCAGTCATTCTCGTCGTGGAGCCAGAGCACGCCGCAGCGCGTCACTGCCTGGCACGGGATCCGAATGGTACGGGATCTCAACGCGAACTTCCTTACGCCAATGACGGAAACGTTCCCCCGGAATCGTCTCGGCCCGCTCGGTGACGCGCCCAAGCTCAATTGCGCGACCTGTCACCAGGGTGCGCACAGGCCACTGTACGGAGCGAGCATGCTAAAGGATTACCCTGTTCTCGGGTCGTCGGCCATGTCGGCGCAGGGGCCGACCGCCCCATAGCCGTCGCCGGAAACGCCTGCTGCCGGCCGTGGCGACAGCCCGGCCGGCAGTCGTCGTGTCCTCAGCGCGGCCAACGCCGCCATAGGTCCAGTGCGTGGGCTATGAACGCAGCCAGCAACGCCGCGGCAATCCAGCCCCAATCCGTCTGCACCAGTGCCCCGCGCAGGGCCAGCAGCAGACACCCGCCGGCGAGCAGGTTGAACAACGTATCGAGTGGCGCGATCCCCTTGCCGCTCTTGCGGTGGTAGAAATGCATCAGCGCGGCCTCCACCGCCATGACCGCGAGGATGAGGTCGACGATCTGGCCGGAGGTGAACAGTTGGTTCATGAGCTGCCTCGGGGCGGGTCTCTGTAGATTGCGGCTCCAAACTAACATGAAGGGCGACGCCCCGAGCATTCATCGGAGGTGAACTGCCGGAGCCGGGAATCATTGTGCAGGGCAGTACCCGTTGGCCGGGTCGGGCTGGCAGGTTCCTCCCGGGCCGGTGGTCGCGACGTGGACCGTGCTGGTAAGCTAAATGCCGATGTCGACCCGACTCGAAGGCGGCCCGTTCATGCCTACCCTGCGTATCCGTCCCTCCACATGCCGGCGGGGGCGAGGGTGAGGCCTCGGCTCGCCGAAAGCCTGCGCGTGGCGACGCGGCCGCTGCACGCGGAGGTTGAACGCGCCGGGGTCATGGCGGCGTTGATCCGCGGCCAGTGCGGGCTGGCAACCTACTGCGCACTGCTGCGCAACCTCCACGCGTTGTATGCGGCCCTGGAATCGGCGCTCACCGCGCATGCCGCGGATCCGCGTATCGCCCGCGTGTGCTTCCCCGAGCTCTGGCGAGAGGCGGCCATCACCGCCGACCTGCGCGTGCTGCACGGTGAGCGGTGGGCGCAGGACATCGGACTCGTACCGTCGACGGTCACGTACGTCGAGCGACTGCGCCGGCTCGGTCAGGAGCAGCCTGCTGGGCTGGTGGCGCATGCCTACGTCCGTTATCTCGGCGACCTCAGCGGCGGCCAGACACTGCGGCGGATGCTCGCGCAGGTCCTGCAGCGGGATGACGGCTACGGCCTGCAATTCTACGAATATCCGCGGATCCGAGACGCGCGTGCTTTCGCGGATCGATTTCGGGCGGCATTGAACGCAGTGGAGCTGGACGAGCAGAGTACCGCACGCGTCATCGACGAGGCGAGGTTCGGTTTCCAGTTGCACGCCGCGATGTTCCGCGAGCTTGCCGACGTAGCGGATCGCCCCGCCGCCGCCGAGCCTGAGCCGGTTCAGCTGCGCCCCGTGTAATTGCGCAATTGCTGATAAAGCGCGGCGGCGCGTCTTGTCGAGGTCTCGAGCTCCTCCAGCAGTGAAACCACCAAGGCGCCGTTTCCGGAATCGGCGATCTCCATCGCCGCGACGTTGGCATTGGCCAGAATGGCACCGATGACGTCGTCGGGCTCCCGGCCAGCCGTCAGGCCGGCATCCGGCACGGCGTCGAGCTGCGAGGGGGGTGACAGGGACTGCTCGAATCTCCGGCGCGCCGCCTCGGCAGTCTTGTATTCGGAGATATCCGTCAGAATGACGACGAATCCGAGCGTCACTCCGTCGGGAGCCGGGATCACGTCGGCCCGAACACCTACAGGCAGCGTGTCGCGCCCGCGTCCCACCAAGGCCAGCTCACCGCGCCAGGCCTCGTGCTTCGTCTTCAGACGATTCAGCAGGCTGCGGACCTGCAGCGGCTCTGCGAACAACGCCGAGATGTCCTCGAGACGATCCAGGTGCACGTGCGGCTTCTGGAACAGGCGTGCGAACGCCTCGTTGGAGAACAATATCCGGCCGTGCGCATCGGCGATCACGACCGGTTCCTTCGAACTCTCGATCTCCTTGCGTAACTGTGTCACCTGACGCTGGGCGATGAGGAGGCGAACGGCGTGGATTTGCAGGATGATATCAACGAGGGCGTCACCGATGGCGCGCGCGATCGCGATTTCGGCCCGCGACCAGGGCGTCGCTGTTCCCCTGACGATCTCGGACCAGGTCGCGAACGATCGGCGCGGCGAGAGTTGGAGCGGATCGTTGTCGAGCATCGGTTTGGCCGGGTTGCCGGCCCATTTCACCGTGCACAATTGTTCCCTGCGAAACCACATCAAATAGTCGGGGCGTGACGGCGACAGCTCGATAGCTAAGACGCCGCTGGCGACTGGAGTCAACGATCGCAGCTCGGGATTGGCGCGCTCGATGGAAGAACAGACGAAGGTCGACTTCACGGTCTGCTCCGATACCCACTTCTCGAGTGCCTTCAGCTCGCGCGTCGATGGAACATCGCCGACGGTGAGCGTCTCCCCTCCCCAGAAGAGGGCGGCGCCCGTGGCCGCCAGAGGCTGGAGCAGCGTCCGCGGGCTGCGGAACAGCGCGTAACGCCAGTCGCCCTCGGTCGACGCAGCCTCGATCAGTCTCAGTTCGAGTCGCCGCACCATCACCTCGACCTGTGCGTGCACGTAATTGTCGATGGCCGCGATCCTCGTCGAGATGACCTCGGCGAGCAGTTCAGACATAACCCGCACCGCATAAGGCACGTATTTGCGCGAGTAGTGATGGCAGGCAACGAGTCCCCAGAGAACACCTTCGCGGATCAGAGATACAACCAGGGTCCCGGTCACACCCATGTTCTTCAGGTACTGCAGATGCAGTGGCGACATGCTGCGCAGGTAGCATAGCGACATATCGAGCTCTTCGCCGGTGGTCGGTACGCGACGCGGGACTATCGGTACCGGAACATAATTGACGTCGACGAGCAGACGGACGCGGTTCCGTATGTACAGATCGCGTGCGCGCTGAGGGATGTCGGTGGCCGGATAGCGGTGCCCGAGCAGCGAGTCGAGGCGCGGATCGCGCGCCTCGGCAATGATCTCGCCGTGGCCGTCCGGGTCGAACCTGTAGACCATGACCCGGTCGTAGCCCGTTATGTCGCGGAATTCTTGCGCAACGGCGTCCGTGAGCGCAGCGATGGTGAGACTGCCGCTGAAACGCTGTACTGCGTTCGCGAGCCGCTGATGCAGCGCGGGTTCGTTGCTGGTCGAGAACTCCGAATCCGAGGGTGTCGCCACCTCAAGCTCGACGATGTACTCGCCGCTCGCGTGCCGGTGCAGGCTCCCCTCCAGCTTGCGGTGATGACTTTCGATCCGGCTGCAGCAGCGCACGGGGCTAGGCCGTTCATGGTCTCCTTGCGCGACCACGCGTCGAATCTCGGCCTCGACGTCGCCGCCAAGCAGCGCGATCGGATGATTCAGAAGTTGCGCCGGGGCAATACCTAGCACGGCGCCGATGTTGTCGCTGACCTGTAGGACGGTGAGATCGTCGGGCGCGAGGACCAGCAACACGCCGTGGGGCTGTATGGATCCCGCAAGATGGATGAGCTCGCGTTCGCAGTTCGTGAGGTCTGCCTGTCCAAACGCGGGATTGGAGAGGACGGTGGTCATCACGCGCGGGGCCGCAAATCGCCGCCGGTCACTATCGGGGAGTGCCGAGGAGGGGCTCGACGATCAGGGACGCACGGTGTGACCAGCGCAGACACGTGATTGACGTCCGTGACTCTGGTTAGTTCTGATCCGGTCCGTGCGATCCAGCGGGGGCGGCCCGGTTCACGATCCGCATGATGAATCCGATGAACTCCGTGGTGCTGCCGGTCGGCACGTGCGTGGCGGACAACTCGATCTCGGCATTCTCGCCTCGATTTCCGCGCAGCAGGGTCAGGAGGGGCCGCGCAACGCCTTCCTGCTTGGCGATATTTAGAATGAGCGGCAGGTCGCTGCCGGGGCGTCCGATCCAGTCGCCGAGCGGACGGCCGATGACCGATGCCTCCTGCTCCGCATGCACGAGTCGGAGAAACGCCGGATTGGCCGTGCAGACCCGCCCCTCGCCGTCGGTGATGACGATTGCATCGGGCGTGCGATGCACGAGCGCCACCAGTCTGGCCGTGGTTTCGGAGTTCGCGGCCTTGTCCTCTTCGGCGCGCACCCGCATCAGCAGCAAGGAGTCCTCGCCGCGAAACGGGGTTGCGGAGACGCGCACGCTTCCGCGGCCGTCAGCGAGTTGCGCGACGATCTCGGCCGATCGGCCCTGCGCAGCGGTCTTGGCGAGCATTTCGCCGACGGCCGGGTGGGAGGCGGGGTCGAAGCCGGTAACGACCGGCTTGTTCGCGAGGGCCTCCGTCGACAGGCCAAAGAGTTGGGTGGCGGCGCGATTGGCGTCGACGATGCACTGCGTCGATGAAGCGACCAGGACGATCGCATCCTTGGCGAGTTGAAACAGGAGCTGGTAACGGGTCTCGGTCTTGCGTTTGCGCCAATACTCGCGTTCCATTGCCTGCTGTGTCTCGACGAGCCGCTGTTGCAGCGCCGAGACGGCACGCAGGTCGCGACCCACGGCCAGAAGCGGGCCATGCTCCCCGAGCCGCACGGCTGTGTAGGTGACCGGCACCGTCGCGCCGGTCGCCGAGGTGTGATTGACCTGCCGCGCGCGCGATGACCCGGTGGCCGCGACCTCCTTCAGCATCTCGTCGATCTTCTGGCGGGTGTCGCCGGTGACGGTCTCCGACCAGCGCCGCCCCACCCAATCCCCCGGCGTGGTCGTCAGTGGATGCTCGCCGGTCTGGGCGACGCTCGTGATGACGCCTTCCTCGTCGATGACCAGCGCGATGTCGCTGGCAACCGAGACCAGCGTCGCGGCTAACTCCGGCGCCAGTTCCGCGAGGGCGCTCAGATCAGTGGTCATCAACGACCCCCCATGCTTAATGCTCTGTCCTCAAAAAACTCGTAACTTCAGTGTGTTGGTGCGCGACCCTTCATGAGGCCATGGCGCCGCCCCTACCGGGGCGTTCTCAGGGATGGGGCACCACGCTCGGCCCATGGTCCCATCACGCACGCACCTTTTACACGGTAGGTTCCCGTCACCTCCAAGTCAAATTATCGCGGTCAACTCCCGGCATGCATCGGCCACCCGTGGCGCCGGACGCGCGGCAGCCCATGTTGCCAATCGTGCCCTGCCGCAGTTCGCAGCCATCGGGCGGTTCGAGTCGGACGTCACGGAACACACCGGCGCGCCGGGGCGTGCGACCACGAACGGCGATGGTTCATGGGCCCCGGAAGGGCGAATTCAGTTGGACGATCTCCATGTTGAGCAAAGCGGCGAACGTCACCCACGCCAGATACGGCAGCAGCAGCCAGGCGGCGGGCCGGCAGTAGCGTGCAAGCACGACGATGAGCGACAGTACCGAAAACCACAGCAGGCCCACCTCGTACAAGGCCCAGTCCGGCCGCCGCAGGCGAAAGAACAGCAGGCTCCATAAAACGTTCAGAGAACCGTTGAGGGCGAACAGGGCCAGGAGCCAGGCGCGGTCTGTCCGGTGGCGCGCGCGCCCCCATGCGAGTATGCCGGCGAGTGCTGCAAGACTGAAGATCAGGGTCCAGGCCGGGCCGAACAGCCAGTCGGGCGGCTTCCATGCGGGGACACGCAGGGCCTGGTACCAGGGGCCAAGGTCGGTCATCGACCCGCCCAGCGCCGCGACCGCCACGGCCGCGATCGCCGCCGCCGCGACAGGTCGCCACTGCCGCGCGTTCACGGCGGGACCAAGCCGGTGAGGTGCGCCAGATCCTTGAAAAAGATACGGACGTGTGCCATCGGTTTCGCGCGCACGAGTTTCTTGTGCATGTAGGCCTGCCAAGTGAGCTGCTGTACGTCGCGGTCGCGGCAGATGCTCACAAAGCGCTCGCGTCGCCTGTCGCTGCGGTACCAGAAGCGTTGCATGATTCCGAGTATCCAGAACACACGGCCATGCGCCTGCATGAAGCGTTTGCGCGCGGTGGCGAGCGCACGGGCGTCGCCGCTGCTGAGAAAGGTGTCGACCGCCTCGGCGGCCAGCCGGCCGCCTGTCATCGCGTAATAGATGCCCTCGCCGGACGCAGGTGCCACCACGCCGGCAGCGTCGCCGGCGAGCACGACGTCGCGGCCATTGTCCCAGCGTTTCAGGGGCTGCATCGGGATCGGCGCGCCCTCGCGGCGGATGACCTCGCTGTCGTGCAGACCGGCGGCCGAGCGTAGCTCACCGACGGCCTTGCGCAGTGAGAATCCCCTGCAGGCGGTGCCGGTGCCTACGCTCGTGGTTTCGCCGTGCGGGAATATCCAGCCGTAGAAGTCGGGCGAGAGTCTGCCCTGGTAGTAGACATCGCAGCGTGAGCCGTCGAAGTTCGCGTTGACCTGCAGGCGCCGATCGGCTGCCGGTGAGCGCACAATCTCATGGTAGGCGTACACGTAAGGCGCACTGGCGGCCTGAGGCACGCACTGCCGCGCAACCACCGAGGCAGCGCCATCGGCGCCGATCACGGCGCGTGCGCGGACGCGGAGCGGTGACCCGGTCCCTGTCGCGCCCGCATGGTAGTGAACGACGGCGACACCGTCGTTGTCGCGGCTCATGCGTTGAAAGGTGCCGGTTTGCCGGCATGCGCGCGCTGCCGCCGCGCGCTGCCGCAGCCATTCGTCGAAGACCTCTCGATCGACCATACCCACGAAGCCGCCGTCGATCGGCATGTCGACGTGGCGTTCGGAAGGCGCCACCATGCGCGCGGAGGTGACCTTGGCGACCAGCAGCGAATCCGGTATTTCGAATTCCTCGATCAGCCTCGGCGGGATCGCGCCGCCGCAGGGCTTGATGCGGCCCGCGCGATCCAGCAGCAATACCGAGCGCCCTGCGCGGGCGAGATCCGTGGCCGCCGTGGCTCCCGCCGGACCGCCGCCGACAATCACCACATCGAATGTTTCGGTATACGTCATCGTCGTCACCCCCTAGTGAGGCGGGCGGCCTGCCACCCGCCGGCGGAAGAAAGGCCGTGTGCGAGCGGTTTCGGTGGCACACGATCCACCTCGCCCAGGCGCGCCGCCAGCGCGGCAGCGACGAGGAACAACGTCGCCTCGAGGGCGAATACCACCGAATACGCCGCCGCCGGGGATTCGAGCAGATAGCGGGCGGCGTCGACGGCGACCGTGCCGAGGAATCCGCCCATGCCGAAGGCGATGGCCTGTGCCGCCCCCCAAAGACCCATACGGATCCCTTCGCGCGACTCGGCACCGGTGCTGGCGAGGCTCATCATCGAGCCGATGGCGGCGACGGCGTAAGCGCCATTGGTGACGCCGAGCGCGAATACCGTGCCTCGCAACGGCCAACCGCTGCCTGCCATCCCGGCCGCGGCCAGGCCCGTCAGCGCCAGGGCCGAGGCGAGGCAGCCGCCGATGGTCCAGTTCCGCATGAACGCGGGACGCGCGCCGCTGTGTGTCGAACCGGCGACGGCGACCAGCAACATGCCCAGCAGCACACCGCTCTGCTGCACGCCGGCAAGCCTGGTGGATTCCCCGGGCGAGTAACCGAACACCGTGCCCGCGAAGGGCTCGAGGATCAGATCCTGCGCGCTGTAGGCGAGCATCGAGAAGAAGACGAAGACGGTGAAGCGTCGGGCCCGTGTCTCGCCCCACACCTGCTGCAGCGCCGCCCGGAATCCTGGTCGCGCGGCGGCGTGCTGCGCGGACGGCGCCGGGGAGGCCTCCGCCGCGAACGGATCCTCGACATTGCGGATCGACAGCCAGGCGACGAGGAACGCGGTCACCGCTACGGCGATGGTCACTGCCACCAGCCGCGATGTGGAGAACGGGTCGAGCAGGTGTCCGGCGATCAGCGTTGTGACGATGAAGCCGGCGATCATCATCACCCACACGGTGGTGGCGGCAGCGGCGCGCCTACCCGGATCGACCTGCTTGGCAAGCAGCACGAGCAGGGTGGTACCGGTCGCGCCGACGCCGATACCGATGAGCACGAATGCCGCGACGGCGAGCGTCACACCGGCGGTCAGGTTGGTCTCCATCCACGCCGTCGCGACTGCCGCAGCGATTCCGCCTGCGCCCAGGATCGCCATGCCGCCCACGATCCACGGTGTGCGCCGGCCGCCGACATCGGAGCCGTAGCCCAGGCGCGGCCGGAAGACCTGCATCGCGTAGTGCAACGCCACCAGCGCCCCCGGCAACATGGCCGGCAAGGCCAGTTCGACCACCATCACGCGATTCATCGTCGAGGTGGTCAGCACGACGATGGCCCCGAGGGACGTCTGCACGAGGCCGAGGCGGACGATGCCAAACCAGCTGAGCGTTCGCCGGCTCATGGAGCGGTCGCCGGCAGGAGCGGGCGGATGGCGAATGCGGCAACGAGCATCCCGATCACGTACAGACTGACGCCGGTGGCGTTATACCAGGGGGCCCGTTCGCGTGGACTCTTCAGCAGTCGCGCCATCAGGATCAGCTGTACCAGCAGCAGGGCGGTGATCGTGGCGGCGTGACCGGGACGCCCCCACGCAAAGAGCATCGACACCACGACCAACTGCGGCAGCGCCATGATCAGGCAGGCGATGCGCGCGGCGTTCTCGACGCCGAGTCGCACCGGCAGCGAGCCGATCGCCATCCTGCGGTCGCCTTCGACGGACTTGAAGTCGTTGAGCGTCATGATGCCGTGCGCGCCGATGCTGTAGAGCGTGGCAAGCACGAAGATGCGCCAGTCCGGCATGGCGCTCGCCACCATGACGGCGGCGCCGGTGATCCATGCGAGACCTTCGTATGACAATGCGCAGGCGGTGTTTCCCCACCAGCCGTTCTGCTTGAGACGGAACGGCGGGGCGCTGTAGGCCCAGGCGAGTGCGAGGCCAACGACCACGGCGCCGAATCCCCACGAGCCCAGTGTGGTCGCGACCGCCAGCGACAGCGCCGTCCACAGGATGGCGATGTACAGCCCCCACCTGCCGGGCATCCGCCCCGACGGGATCGGACGCTGCGGCTCGTTGATCGCGTCGACATGACGATCGAACCAGTCGTTGACCGCCTGGCTCGTGGCACAGACCAGCGGACCGGCGAGCAGCAGGCCCGCGACGACGACCCGCCAGCGGTCCTGTGGCGGTAGCCCGGAGGAGATCACGCCGCAACCAAAGGCCCACATCGGCGGAAACCACGTGATGGGTTTCAGCAGTTCGACAACCGCACTGAGCGCCGGCCGTGCCATGAATTAACACTATACCTGACACTTTAAACCGTCAACCAAACCAAACACCTGGCCCGCTGCCTTCTCGAGGGCGGGCGCGGAGGGGGCGGCCTGTGCCGGCGGCGCCGATGGCGCGGGAGGGGAGGGCGGAGTCGAAGGCGGACTGCCGTCCATCCAGCGGCCCCGCCGGATCGGCCGATCGCGATGCGGCCGCGTGGCAACAGCCTGGCCGGTCAGACCGGGCTGCGGAGAGGACTACTTACCGCCGTCGCTGTCGAGATCGCCGAGCCCGTAGCGCCGCAGCTTCACGTACAGGCTTTGCCGGCTCAGCCCCAGCACCTCCGCGGCCGAGGCTCGATTGTCGCCGGTCAGCTCGAGCGCCGCCTCGATGCACAGGCGCTCGATGACATCGGTCGCCTCGCGCACCAGCTCCTTCAGTGACACCCGTCCGATGAGTTCGGTCAGTTGCTCCACCGACTTGGGCAGCTGGCGGCTGCTGCGAGTGTCGGTCGCGAGGCGCCTGCCGACGTTGCGGATGGTGAATCCGAGACAGGGCTGTTCGACGTTCAGCACCGCCACCGCCGATATCTCCACTTCCGTGATGTAGCCGTACTCGCCACGCAGCGTGGTGGCAAACATCCGAACGGAACCGTGCTGGCGCAGGTTCGCCACCAGCACGCCGAGATCCACGCCCGGCCTTCCCAGCCATCGCTCGAGCGATTCGCCGCGCGCCTGCTCTTCGGTCGCGAGCTGTGCCATGTCGAGAAAGGCGCGATTGGCGGTGAGTATCTTTCCATCCGGACCGGTGACGACGAAGCCATCGGGGGACTGATCGATCACCTCCAGCAGCTTCGATCGATTGCCGCTCACCAACGCGGTCGAGGTGCCGGCGGCCAGCGGCGACAGGCGCACGAGCACGTGCTCGGCGTTCTCCTGGCGAAACAACGACGCCGATACGGTGAATTCGGTCTTGCGGTCGGCCAGACGCACCCGCAATTCATCGGCCCTGCCGGTTGCGCGTATGGAAGCGAGCATGCGCTGAAGCGCCCGCGTGCTGTCGGCATCGAAGCCTTCGGGAAAGGAGCGGCCGACGATGTTCTTCGCAGTCGTGGCCAGCAGTTCGATCGCAGCCGGGTTGGCCTCGATGACCTTCTGCGAGGAGGCGTCGACGATCAATATCGCCTCGGCAGCGATCTGGAAGAGCAGCCGGTAGCGGGTTTCGGTCTGCCGGAGGCGGGAGTAGTCGCGCTCCATCGATTGCTGGGCGCCGACGAGCTGCTGCTGCAGTGACGCGATGGCGCGAAGATCCCGACCGATCGCCACCATCCGGCCCTTGGTCCCGACCGGCACCATGGAGTAGAGCACGGGCACGTCGGCGCCGCGCGCCGAGGGATGATTCACCTGTCGCCAGCGCGGCGCCGTGGCCGAGGCCGCTTCACGCAACAGCGCTTCTACCTTGGGACGGCTCTCGACCGTGACGGTCGATGCCCAGGGCCGTCCGATCCAGCCGCCGTAACCTTCCAACAAAAGGTCCTCGCTGCCGAAAGCCAGGTCACGGATTACACCCTTGCTGTCGAGCACGAGGGCTACATCACAGGCTGCCGTGAGCAGGGCTGCGGCAGCCTCTGCGTCCAGGTCTCCAAATGATTTTTTCGGGGCCTTGAATTTGCGTACTGCCTCCATCGCCGAATCTTGTCCCCCCGCAATGGTAAAAGTCATCTGCCACGTATGGCCAGCAACCCAAGGATATTCTGGGCCTGAATTACGGCCATCCGGCCGTCATGCGCCATCGCGTCTGCCCCGACCAACGCAACAGCGTCCGGATTATCGAGGAAAGCCTTGCCGCCCACGAGCACGCCGACGTCGCGATTACGCGATTTCTGACGTATGCCGTGGATGATCCGGGCCAGCCCGTCAAGCCGTGTGGCGCAGCTCAATGACAGTCCGACCACATCGAACCATTCGCCGCGAACGAGCGCGAGCAGCTCCTCGCTGGTCGCCACCGGCTCGTCACACACGTACCAACCGCCGCGCCGGAAGAATTCCGCCACCATCGCGACGCCGAACATATGCTGCTCGCCGGGTGTGGGCACGAGCAACGCCCGCGGTCCCATGCCCCGGTGCTCCAATTCGTTCTCGAAGACCGGGCTGAGCGCATGCAGGATCTGATGCAGGCGCAGCAGGCCGAGAGTAACCTCGGTGAAATCGCAGAGGTCCGCGTTCCACCAATCTCCGAGCTTGCGCGCCGACGGCGCCAGCAGGTTCAGAAACACATTCTCCATCGATGCGCCGCGCAGCCTGGTCGCCGTGAGGAAGGACAATGCGATGTCCGCATCGTGCGTCAACACCAGCCGCGTGAACTCCTCGACGTCGGCAGCTTTGAAGGTTGCGCAATCCCCGAGTGTGTCGGGGGGGATGCCCACGTCGGCCCTGTGTGCCAGCATCAGCCGGGGGATGATCTCCCCTTCTATCGTACTGACGAGGCGGGCGAGTTGGCTTTCGCTCTCATCAGTGCCGGTGCAAAGCTCCAGTGCACCCGGGCTTCCGTCGCTGTGGGCTTTCGCGGGATGCTGCCAGCATCCTGGGGTGGCGTCCTGCTGTCTCAAGCTGGCCATTGCCTTCTCCCCTAACTTGTTGTCATTGCGGATTGGTGTCCGCTTGATTGTCGGTTTCTATGTTGCGGTGCCGCGTCGACCCTCCGGAAAAGCACGTTTCTCCCTGCGGGCGATTCTGCCACAAAAATGGCGGATGAACCCCCCCGAGTAATCATCGACCCCCGCACCCAAAGTTGTCAAATCTGCCTGACGTCTAGCGCAATTGACACCTGCGCCCCGCCAGTCTACATTCGACTCATACGGAAAGCGCGGAGAGTCACGCGATGTTTCGTCATCGGTCGCCGGAATCCAACAGCTACCCGCGCCTCTACACTCAGGAGGAGCGCCGGCGGCGCGATGCCTCGCCGTGGACTCAGGTTCAGGGTGCGCTCGCGGCGCTGCAGTTCGCCGTCTTCATCGTCAGCCTCTGTCTGGTCGTGCGGTACCTCGCCACTGGCGAGGGACTCGCGGCCGCGACTGTCTCGGTCGTGGCCAAGACCTTCGTCCTCTATACCATCATGGTGACCGGATCGATCTGGGAGAAGGATGTCTTCGGCGTTTACCTCTTTGCGCGCCCGTTTTTCTGGGAGGACGTCTTCAGCATGCTCGTCCTGGCGCTGCACACGGCCTACCTCGGGGCGCTGCTCACCGCGGCGATGGATGTGCGCCAGCAGATGCTACTCGCGCTGGCGGCCTACGCGGCGTACTTGGTCAACGCGACGCAGTTCTTGCTCAAGCTGAGGGCCGCGCGGCGCGAGCGCGCCGCGCCCGGCGCCGAGCCCTCCCGGATCCTGGGATGCGCGGAATGAGCGCGCGGCCGTCCACGTTCTGCACCCGCCCGTCGACCGTACACCGCGAGTTCCCGGTGCTGCGCGAACGGGGTCAGCGCGAGGTCTTCTGCGGTCTCACCGGGATCATCTGGTTGCATCGAAAGCTGCAGGATGCGTTTTTTCTAGTGGTTGGTTCCCGCACTTGCGCCCATCTTATCCAGTCTGCCGCCGGGGTGATGATCTTCGCGGAGCCGCGCTTCGGTACCGCGATACTGACGGATCGGGATCTCGCCGGCCTCGCGGATGCCAACGAGGAACTCGACCGGCTGTGCGTGCAGCTTCTCGAACGTCGTCCGGATATCTCGACGCTTTTTCTGGTCGGATCGTGTCCCTCCGAGGTCATCAAGCTGGATCTGGCCAAGGCGGCCGAGCGGCTGAACGCGCGCTTGTTCCCCAAAGTGCGCGTGCTCAACTACTCCGGCTCCGGGATCGAAACCACCTTCACGCAGGGCGAGGACAACGCGCTCAGGGCGATGGTCCCGCTTCTGCCGCACACCGTGGAGAAGCAGCTTCTGGTCGTCGGTTGCGTTGCCGACATCGTCGAGGACCAGTTCCGGCGCTGCTTCGATGCGCTGGGAATCGGCCCCGTCCGCTTCTTCCCGGCGCGCCGCTCCCGCGATCTGCCCGCCGTCGGACCGAACACCTACATGCTGCTGGCGCAACCCTTCAACGGCGAGACCGTGCGCGCGCTGATCGCGCGCGGCGCGAAGGTGCTTTCGGCGCCCTATCCGTTCGGCGCCGACGGCACGACCGCGTGGCTTGCCACCGCCGCCACCCGCTGGAATGTCGACACGATGAAGTTCAGCCACGTGACCCAGCCGCTGGCGGCGCGGGCGCGCAAGGCGATGGCGAAGTACCGGGAGCGCCTGGCCGGCAAGCGTCTGTTCTTGATGCCCGACTCGCAGCTGGAGATTCCAATCGGCCGGTTTCTTCATCGCGAGCTGGGGATGGAACTCGTCGAAATCGGCACGCCGTACCTCGATCGCCAGATGCTCGGCGCGGAGCTTTACCTGCTGCCGGAAGGGATCGTGTTGAGCGAAGGTCAGCACGTCGATCGGCAACTCGACCGTGCGCGCGCGGCCAAGCCCGATCTGATCGTCTGCGGCCTCGGCCTCGCCAATCCGCTGGAAGCGGAGGGGTTTGCCACGAAGTGGTCCATCGAATTCACCTTCACTCCTATCCATGGTTACGACCAGGCCGCCGATCTGGCGGAGATCATGGCCCGTCCGCTCGATCGACGCACGCGCCTTACGGTATAGGGGGCGAGCATGCAACTGACCCTCTGGACCTACGAAGGACCGCCCCACGTCGGTGCGATGCGCATTGCCGCCTCGATGTCAGGCGTGCACTACGTCCTGCACGCGCCGCAGGGCGACACCTACGCGGACCTGCTGTTCACGATGATCGAACGCCGGGACCGGCGTCCGCCGGTGACCTACACCACCTTCCAGGCCCGCGACCTCGGCAGCGATACCGCGAACTTGGTGAAGGCCGCTATTGCCGAGGCCCATGAGCGCTTCAAGCCGCAGGCCCTGCTGGTCGGCGAGTCGTGTACCGCCGAGCTCATCCAGGATCAGCCGGGCGCGCTCGCGCGCGGGATGAACCTTCCGGTGCCCGTGGTGCCACTGGAGCTGCCGTCGTATTCGAAGAAGGAGAACTGGGGCGCGGCGGAAACCTTTTACCAACTCGTCAAGGGCTTGCTTGCTTCGCGAGCTGCGCCGGCGCCGCGGAACGCGCCGGCGCCCGGGCGCAGCCCGCGCGCCAACATACTCGGACCGACCTTGCTCGGTTTTCGTTGTCGCGATGACGTAGCCGAGATCGCCCGTCTGCTGGAGGAGCTCGGGATCGAGATCAACGTGGTGGCTCCGATGGGCGCGACGCCGGACGATGTAAGGCGCCTGCCCGATGCGGACTTCAATATCGATCTTTACCCCGAGATCTCCCGTACCACCGCATCGTGGCTCCTGCGCGCATTCGGCATGCCGTATACGAAGACGATCCCCATGGGCGTTGGCGCCACGCGCGAGTTCATCGCCGAGGTGGCCCGCCTCGCCGGTGTGGATGCGGGTCCCATCCTGGCCGCGGAGCGGCCGGGAGTCGCGTCGCCGGCGTCCTCGCGTTCGCGCGCGCCCTGGTACGCCCGTTCGGTGGACGCAACCTATTTGACTGGCAAGCGTGTGTTCATCTTTGCCGACGCCACCCACGCCATCGCCGCCGCGCGCATCGCCAGCGAGGAGATGGGCTTCACCGTCGTTGGCCTCGGCACCTACAGCCGCGAGTTCGCCCGCGAGCTGCGGGAGGCGGCAAGACTCTACGGCGTCGAAGCCCTCATCGCCGATGACTATCTCGCCGTCGAGAAGGCTATAGCCGCCGCGACGCCGGATCTGGTGCTGGGCACGCAGATGGAGCGCCACATCGCCAAGCGCCTTGGCATTCCCTGCGCCGTGATCTCCTCCCCCATCCACGTGCAGGAGGTACCGGCCCGCTACAGCCCCGTCTTCGGCTTCGAAGGGGCGAACGTGCTCTTCGACAGCTGGGTGCTCCCGTTGATGATGGGACTCGAGGAGCACCTGCTGCAGATGTTCCGCGACGACTTCGAGTTTCACGACGGCGCCGCGCCCTCCCACTTAGGCCCCGCTGTAAATCGTCGCGACGACGGACCGACGGCATCGGCAGTGGTCCCGGGGGCCGGCGTCGAGGCGGCCGCGGTCGCCTGGGGAAGCGATGCCGAGAGGGAGTTGCAAAAAGTGCCATTCTTCGTGCGCGGCAAGGCGCGGCGCAATACCGAGCGCTATGCCCTGGAGCATGGCGTGGCGACGATCACGGTGGAGACCCTGTACGATGCCAAAGCGCACTACGGCCGCTGACACGACGCCTCTGCGGGTCGTCATCGTCACGATGGACAACCATCTTGCCGGTGCCGTCGAGCGCGCACAGCGCGTGCTGCAATCGGAAATCAAGGGTCTCGCCCTGCACTTGCACGCGGCGGCGGACTGGAGCAGTGACCCGGCGGCGCTGGAGCGCTGCCGGGCCGACATCGCGCAGGGCGACATCGTGGTGGCCACGATGCTGTTCATGGAGGATCACTTCCATCCCGTGCTCGACGCCTTGCAGGCCCGACGCGAGCATTGCGATGCCCTGGTTTGCGCCATGTCTGCGGGCGAGGTCGTCCGCCTGACCCGCATGGGTCGATTCACCATGGACGGGTCCGTCGGCGGCCCGCTGGCGCTGCTGCGGCGACTGCGCGGCGGCGGCAAGAAGGACGCCGGGAGGGATGACAAGGGTAGCGCCGGCGCCCGGCAGATGAGGATGCTCAGGCGCCTGCCGAAGATCCTGCGATTCATTCCCGGCACGGCGCAGGATGTGCGTGCCTATTTCCTCACCCTGCAGTACTGGCTCGCGGGTTCTGAGGAGAACGTCGCCAACATGGTTCGTTTCCTCGTCGATCGCTACGCCGACGGGCCGCGTCGCCACCTTCGGGGGAAGCTCAAGGCGCCGTTGCCTACGGAATACCCCGATGTCGGTCTGTATCACCCGCGGTTGCGCGAACGAATCACCGATCGCATCGACAAGTTGCCGCGGGCCGCTGATCCGCAGCGCGGCACTGTCGGTCTGCTGCTGATGCGATCCTACGTGCTGGCCGGCAACGCCGCCCATTACGACAGTGTCATCGCTGCGCTCGAGCAGCGCGGCCTCTGTGTGATTCCCGCTTTTGCCAGCGGTCTGGATGCGCGGCCCGCCGTCGAGAAGTACTTCCGGAGCGATGGCCGCGCGCGCGTGGATGCAATCGTGTCGCTCACGGGCTTCTCCCTGGTCGGTGGACCGGCCTACAACGACGCCGCGGCCGCGGAGGCGATGCTTGCCAGTCTCGATGTTCCGTATATCGCCGCACACGCCACCGAGTTTCAGACGCTTGAGCAATGGGAAGGCTCCGAGCGCGGTCTGCTGCCGGTCGAGGCGACGATGATGGTGGCGATCCCTGAACTCGACGGCTCGACCGGCCCGATGCTGTTCGCAGGCCGTTCCACGGCGAGAACGGCGCGCGCCAACGACATGCAGCCGCATGCCGAGCGCGTCGAGATGCTGGCAGCACGCGTGGCCAAGCTCGTGCAACTGCGAGCGACTCCGCGATCGGAGCGCAGAATCGCCGTGGTGCTGTTCAACTTCCCGCCGAACAGCGGCGCCACCGGTACCGCCGCACATCTGTCCGTCTTCGAGTCCCTGCATCGAACGCTCTGCGGGATGAAGGCGGCTGGATATCGCGTCGAGGTCCCCGCGAGCGTCGACGAGCTGCGTGCGCGCATCATTGGCGGCAACGCCGAGCGCTACGGCGCGGCTGCAAACGTTTACGCCCGTATCGGGGCCGACGATCACGTGCGTCGCGAGCGCTGGCTTGCCGAAATCGAGGCGCAGTGGGGCGCGGCACCGGGACGGCAGCAGAGCGACGGCCGCGCGATATTCGTGCTCGGCGAGCGGTTCGGCAACGTCTTCGTCGGCATCCAGCCCGGCTTCGGCTACGAAGGCGATCCGATGCGGCTGCTGTTCGAGAAGGGGTTTGCCCCGACCCATGCCTTCTCGGCCTTCTACCGCTACCTGCGCGAGGATTTCGGCGCCCACGCTTGTCTGCATTTCGGAACGCACGGTGCGCTGGAATTCATGCCGGGCAAGCAGGCGGGTCTCTCGGGGGCCTGCTGGCCGGACAGGCTGATTGGCGATCTGCCCAATCTGTACCTGTACGCCGCCAACAATCCGTCCGAAGGCACGATCGCGAAGCGTCGGGCTGCCGCCACGCTTGTCAGCTACCTGACGCCGCCGCTCACGCAGGCAGGGCTGTACCGTGGCCTCGTCGATCTCAAGGCGTCCGTGGAACGCTGGCGCGCCCTGGCTCCAGAGTCGACATCCGAACGCGAGCAACTCGCTGTCCTCATTCAGGCGCAGGCGGCAAGCGTGGAACTGGCAGCGGCCGAGCCTGCCTGGACGGACGGCGTCGACGACCACGTCGCTCGCCTCACTGATCAGATGCTGGAGCTGGAGCACGCCCTCATACCGTACGGCATGCATGTGGTTGGCAAACCGCCGAGTGCCGCCGAACGCGTCGACATGCTCATGGCCTTGGCGCAGGCCACGCACGCGAGCCAGCCCGCGCGGGCCGCGGTCGAGGCGCTGGTGCAGGGGATGACGCCCGAGCAGTCCCTGGCAATCGCGGGCGGCGAGCCTAGTGCCGAGATGCTGGCGGTGCTCACATCGCTTGCGGCCACCGATCGCCTGCTGGCCGAGGATCACGAGATCCCCGCCATCCTGCACGCGCTCGACGGACGCTTCGTGCGACCTGCCCCGGGCGGCGACCTGTTGCGCACGCCGGCGATACTGCCTACCGGCCGCAACCTGCATGGTTTCGACCCGTTCCGAATTCCCAGCGCCTATGCCGTCGCCGATGGCGCCCGGCAGGCAGATCGCCTGCTGGCGCAGCACATGCGTGACGGCAAGCCGCTGCCGGAGTCGGTGGCGCTCGTCTTGTGGGGCACCGACAACCTGAAGTCCGAGGGAGGTCCGATCGCGCAGGTACTCGCCCTCATCGGCGCCCGGCCGCGGTTCGACGGTTATGGCCGCCTCGCGGGCGCCGAGCTGATTCCGCTGCCGGAGCTGGGCCGGCCGCGGGTCGATGTCATGGTGACGCTCTCCGGCATCTTCCGCGATCTGCTGCCGCACCAGACCCAGATGCTGGCGGAGGCGTCGTTCCTGGCCGCGAGCGCGGACGAGCCACCGGAGAGCAACTTCGTGCGCAAGCACGCGCTGGCGTATCAGCGCAAGCATGGCTGCGATCTCGAGACCGCGGCGCTGCGCGTTTTCAGCAACGCCGACGGCGCCTACGGTGCAAACGTCAACCACCTCATCGACAGCAGCTGTTGGAACGACGAGGACGAGATCGCGGAGACCTACACGCGGCGCAAGTGTTACGCCTATGGTCGCGCCGGCAAGGCGGTGCGGCAGGCCGATCTGCTGCAGAGCGTGCTGGCCGACGTGGAGATTGCGTACCAGAACCTGGAGTCGGTGGAGCTAGGCGTGACCACGGTGGATCACTACTTCGACACCTTGGGAGGCATCACTCGCGCGGTTCGCCGCAGCAGAGGCGAGTCGGTCTCGGTCTACATCGGCGATCAGACCCGTGGTGAAGGCGTGGTGCGTACGTTGGCCGAGCAGGTCGCGCTCGAGGCGCGAACGCGCATGCTCAATCCGAAGTGGTACGAGAGCATGCTCGAGCACGGTTACGAGGGCGTCCGCCAGATCGAGGCGAGTATCACGAACACCATGGGCTGGTCGGCGACCACCGGCCAGGTGGCGCCCTGGGTGTATCAACAGCTCACGCAGACGTTCGTGCTGGATGAAGCGATGCGCGAGCGGTTGGCCGCACTCAATCCAAAGGCATCGGCAAAGGTCGCCAACCGGTTGATCGAGGCGCACGAACGCCGTTACTGGCAGCCGGACACGGCGATGCTGGATGCGTTGCGGCGTGCCGGGGAGGAGCTCGAGGACAGGCTCGAAGGGGTGGGAGCGAGGGTGGCGGCGTGATTACGACAACAACGGTTCCGGTTTCCACGATCGGGGGGCGCGCGACGCGCCCGGATGGGGACGGCAGCGTCCAGGTGCATCTCGACCCTTCGTTGAGGATAGATACCGCAAAGGTCTTCGCGGTCTATGGCAAGGGCGGCATCGGCAAGAGCACGACCTCCTCGAATCTCTCGGTCGCCTTCACCAAGCTAGGCAAACGTGTCCTGCAGATCGGCTGCGACCCCAAGCATGATTCGACCTTCACCCTGACCAAGAAGCTCGTGCCGACCGTCATCGACGTCCTCGAGTCGGTGGAGTTCCACTCCGAGGAGGTGCGACCGGAAGACTACGTCTACCAGGGCTACAACGGCGTCATGTGCGTCGAGGCCGGCGGGCCGCCCGCAGGCACGGGCTGCGGCGGCTATGTTGTCGGTCAGACCGTCAAGCTGCTCAAGGAACATCATCTGCTGGAGGAAACCGACGTGGTCATTTTCGACGTGCTCGGCGATGTGGTATGCGGGGGGTTTGCCGCGCCGCTGCAGCACGCCGATCGGGCCTTGATCGTGGCGGCCAATGATTTCGACTCCATCTTCGCCATGAATCGAATAGTCGCTGCGATACAGGCGAAATCCAAGAACTACAACGTCCGCGTCGGTGGCGTCATTGCCAATCGCAGCGCCGATACCGATCAGATCGACCGCTTCAACGAACGCGTGGGCCTGAAGCGGATGGCGCATTTCCCCGACCTCGATGTGATCCGCCGCAGCCGGCTGAAGAAATCCACCCTGTTCGAGATGGAATCCTCGCCCGCGCTCGAGGCGGTCCAACGCGAGTACCTGCGCTTGGCGGCGGCGTTGTGGGCCGGCACCGATCCACTGGTAGCCGAGCCGATGAAGGACCGCGACATCTTCGATCTGCTGGGATACGACTGAACATGGCTACCTCATACGTGCAGCGGCGCGGACAACTCGAGGCCTACTTCGATCGCACGGCCGTCGAGGCGTGGTCGAGACTGACCTCCGACGCCCCGCTCGGACGGATACGCGCCACCGTACGGGCGGGGCGCGATCAGATGCGACAGACCTTGCTGCAGTGGCTGCCAGAGGACCTGCGCGGCAAGCGTCTGCTCGATGCCGGTTGCGGCACCGGGGCGCTGGCGGTGGAGGCGGCGCGCCGCGGCGCGCAGGTCGTCGCGATAGACCTGTCAGCGACGCTGATCGCACTGGCGCAGGAGCGGGCGCCGCGCGACCTGGGTGCGGGCAGCGTGGAGTTCCGCGTCGGCGACATGCTCGATCCGGCGCTCGGTCTGTTCGATCACGTCGTGGCGATGGACTCGTTGATCCACTACCGCATCGGCGACGTCGTGCGCGTCCTCGACGGGCTGGTGCGGCGCACCTACGACTCCGTGCTCTTCACGTTCGCCCCGCGCACGCCGATGCTGAGCGTGATGCATGCCGTCGGCAGGCTGTTCCCGCGCGGCAACCGCGCCCCGGCGATCGAACCCGTGCGGTGCGAGACGATGCGAAGCCGTCTCGAGTACGAGATAGACGCGTGGATGCCGGCGCGCACCCGGCGGATAGCCAGCGGCTTCTACACCTCGCAGGCCATGGAGCTCGTTCGGCGATGAGCCGTCTCAACGACGCGCTGGTGCAGGGTTGGATGCGGGTCGGTACGCGCTTCCTGCCCTTCGCGGACGCGGCGACGGCAGATCTGCCGCTCGCACGGCTGATGCGCCTGTCATTGTTCCAGGTGTCGGTCGGCATGGCGACGGTCCTGCTGAACGGCACTCTCAACCGCGTGATGATCGTCGAGCTGGGCGTGCACGCGTGGCTGGTGGCGTTGATGGTGTCGCTGCCGTTGGTGTTCGCGCCGCTGCGCGCCCTGATCGGCTTCCGCTCCGACACGCACCGATCGCTGCTGGGCTGGCGGCGTATTCCCTATATCTGGATGGGGACGCTGCTGCAGTTTGGCGGCTTGGCGATTATGCCGTTCGCGCTGCTGGTGCTCTCGGGCGATACCCGGGGGCCGCTGTGGATCGGCGATGTCGGCGCGGCATTGGCCTTCCTGCTCGTCGGCGCCGGGCTGCATACGACGCAGACGGCGGGCCTGGCTCTGGCCACCGACCTCGCCCCGGCGGCGTCGCGGCCGCGGGTGGTCGCCCTGCTGTACGTGATGCTGCTGGTCGGCATGGTGGGCAGCGCGTTGTTGTTCGGAGAGCTGCTTGCCGCGTTCACCCAGCTCAAGCTGATTCAGGTGGTGCAGGGCGCGGCCGTGGTGACGATGGCTCTCAACCTCCTTGCGCTCTGGAAGCAGGAGGCGCGCGACCCGTCACGGACGCGCGTAGACGCGCCGCGTCCGGCATTTCGGGACTCCTGGCGCGCGCTCATGGGACAGCGCCGCTCAGGCCGCTTCCTGGTTGCCGTCGGTCTGGGCACCGCGGGTTTCAGCATGCAGGACATCCTGCTCGAGCCTTATGGAGGCCAGGTCATGCACATGGCTGTCGGCGCGACGACGGCGCTCACTGCCCTGATCGCGGGCGGAGCGTTGTTCGCGTTCACGCTGGCTGCGCGCTCGCTCGGTCGTGGTGCCGATCCGCACCGTCTGGCCGCATTCGGGGCGCTGGCGGGAGTCTTCGCATTCGCGGCCGTGGTCTTCGCCGCCCCGCTGCAATCCCCGGTCCTGTTCCGCTTCGGCACCGCGCTCATCGGCTTCGGCGGCGGCCTGTTCGCCGTCGGCACTCTGACGGCGGCCATGGGTATGGATCGCCACGGACTGAATGGACTGGCACTGGGCGCGTGGGGGGCGGTGCAGGCTTCGTCTGCGGGCGTCGCGATCGCAATGGGCGGCGCGCTGCGTGATGCCGTCTCGGGGCTCGCCACCCGCGGCGCGCTCGGTCCCGCGCTCACCGACGCGTCGGTGGGATATGGCGTCGTCTATCAGATCGAGATTGCCCTGCTGTTCGCGACCCTGGTTGCGATCGGTCCCCTGGTGCGCGCGCCCGGTGACTTTCGACCGGATCAGTCGTCGCGATTCGGCCTGGCCGAGTTGCCCAATTAGCTGCTTCATCCCGCGGAGGTCACGCTCATGTCTACCGGCGCCATCAACAGCTACATCGATGTTGCACAAATCGTGTTGTACGCATTCTGGGTCTTCTTCTTCGGCCTGATTTATTACTTGCGCCGCGAAGACAAGCGCGAAGGATACCCGCTGGAGTCCGACTGGACGGAGCGCAGTCCCCGCATGCTCGCGCAAGGCTTTCCGGAGATGCCCGCCCCCAAGGTCTTCAGGCTGGCGAACGGCAAGACCGTAGAAGCGCCGCGCGCGTGGACCGAAACCCGGGAGCTGCGCGCCACCCCGGTGGGTGGGTGGCCGGGTGCGCCACTGGTGCCGACCGGCGATCCCATGCTCGACGGCGTCGGGCCCGCGGCGTATGCCGAGCGCGCCGACGTACCGGACACGACCGTCGAGGGATTGCCCCGGATCGTGCCGCTGCGGGTCGCCGAAGGCTTCGGGATCGAATCGCGCGATCCGGACCCGCGCGGCATGGACGTCATCGGCGCCGATGGCGCGGTTGGCGGTACAGTCCGTGACATCTGGGTCGATCGCGCCGAGATGATCATTCGCTACCTGGAAGTCGAGGTGTCGAACGCCGGCGGCAATCGATCCGTCCTGTTGCCAATGAACTGCGCGCGGGTGGACGGCCGGCGCCGCCGCGTAAACGTCGCATCCATTCTCGGGGCGCAGTTCGCCCTGGCGCCAGGTCTCGGCAATGCCAACCAGGTGACGCTGCTCGAGGAGGAGAAGATCGTCGCGTACTACGCCGGTGGTTACCTATACGCCACCCCGGCGCGGCAGGAGCCGCTGCTGTGAGCGACCACGAATTCGAACGCGAGCCGGTACGCGGGCTGCCGGAGGTCCTGCCGATAGACGAGCGGATGCTATGGCAGGGCTCGCCGCGCTGGCAGTCGCTGGCGAAATGTGTATTCAAGGTCCGCGGCCTGGCGCTGTACTTCGGTGTGCTGGTGCTTTGGCGGATCTGCTCGGTGTGGCCTGCGGACGGCGGGACCACGGCGCTGGCCTCGGCGCTGCCCGTGCTGTTCCTGTCCGCGCTGGCCCTTGCCCTGCTCGCGCTTTTGGCCTGGCTGATAGCGCGGGCCACGGTCTACACCGTGACCAGCCGGCGCGTCGTCATCCGCAGCGGCATTGCCATCCCAATCACCGTGAACATCCCGTACAGCGTAGTCGAATCCGCGGCCATGAAGGTGCATCGCGACGGGACGGGCGATATCGCGATCGCCCTGAACCGGGATTCGCGCGTGTCGTACGTGGTGATGTGGCCGAACGTCAGGCCTTGGTCCATGGCGCAGGCCCAACCGGCCCTGCGCGCCATCGACGCGCCGCAGGAAGTGGCCGAAATGCTTGGGCGCTCCCTCGCCGAAGCAGTGGGTGCGGCGCTGCCTGCCGCGGCAGCCGTCCCCGATCAACCAGGTCGGCCGGCGACCGCCCGGCGACCGCTGGCGCCTGCGACGGCTTGATCCCCGAGCGATGAGCCACTCACACCCGAACCTGGCATTTCCTCGCGCAGCGCTGCTGGCCGCCGCGGCGCTGCTGACGCTCGCGCTCGTGTCGGCGGCGGCCACGCGCATCGCGGGCGACTACGTCATGGAAAGGCCGCCGGGCGTTGCCGCGGCAAACAGCGATCTGCGTTTCGCCGATCGCAATGACGGGGCGGTAGTCGTAACGCGTGTGCCAGACGGTTCGACGATCGCCGTGCTCGAACCAGGCACCAACGGATTCGTACGCGGCGTATTGCGCGGCCTGGCGCGCGAGCGCCGGTTTCGCGGAGTCGGTGCCGAGGAGCCGTTTCGGCTGACGCGCTGGGCTGACGGGCGTCTGTCGCTGAAAGACCCTGCCACGGGCCGGAACATCGAACTACGGGCGTTCGGACCGACGAACGAGGCCGCCTTCGCGCGTCTGCTGATGGCACCCATGGCAACGCGGTTGAACGGACGGTAGCCGCCGTGGACCGTCGAATCCGGCCGCAGCACGTGACATCCCACGGTGTCATGGCTGCGATCTGGGAGAGGCCCAGCCATGTGCGGACATGCGGTCTGCGCGCGGGCGTCGTCGGCCCGCGGAATGCCCATTCGCGACATACACGACGTAAGAAGCTTCTTCTATCGTAGCGGAGGATCGTGCCATGAACGACAGCACCAGGACGTACGAACTCAACGAGACGACCCGGAAGGCCGAGGAAAATACCATCCTCAGTCCGCGCTTCTACACCACAGATTTTGCTGCCATGGACAGGATCGACGTGACGCCGGTGCGCGCCGAGTGGGACGCGCTGATGGAAGAGTTCCGCCGCGACGTCAACCGCGAGCACTTCGAGCGGCCGCCGGAGTTCACCGACGAGGTGCGGGAGTTGCCCGAGGCGCTGCACAAGGAATTCCTCGACTTTCTGGTGAGTTCCGTCACCTCGGAGTTCTCCGGTTGCGTGCTTTATAGCGAGATTAGAAGGAGCGTCAACAACCCCGAAATACGCGATCTGATGGGTTACATGGCCCGTGACGAATCCCGCCATGCCGGTTTCATCAACAAGTCGCTCAAGGATTTCGGGCTGGGAGTGGATCTTGGTTTCCTGACCAAGGCGAAGAAGTACCACTACTTCGCGCCCAAGTTCATCTTTTACGCCACCTACCTGTCCGAGAAGATTGGCTATGCACGGTACATCACCATCTTCCGGCAGCTCGAACGCCACCCCGAACGCCGTTTCCACCCCATCTTTCGCTGGTTCGAGCGCTGGTGTAACGATGAGTTCCGCCACGGTGAGGCCTTCGCGCTCATCATGCGCGCCAACCCGCAGCTGCTGCGCGGTTTCAACAAGCTTTGGATCCGCTTTTTCCTGCTGGCCGTGTACGCGACGATGTACGTCCGGGACCACATGCGGCCAGAGCTCCACCGAGCCTTCGGGCTTGATCCGACAGAATACGACTACACGGTGTTTCACATCACCTCGGAGATCTCCCGGCAGGTTTTTCCGCTGACTCTGGACATCGATCACCCCGTCTTCCGCGCAGGGCTCGAGCGCCTGCGGAGGATCGGCGAGGCGAGCGCGGCGGCGCGCGCGCAGGGTGGCATAGTCGGCATGCTCAAGCGCGGCGCGCTCGCGATCAGCGGCGCTGCCGTCTTTGCACGACTTCTCCTGCTGCCGACCAAGGCAAACGAGATCCCGCGGCAGATCCGGCTCGCACCGGCCTGGTAGGGGCGGGGCGCGGAAATGTCCGAACACGGTCTGCCGGTGCTGTACTCGCTGCTGGTCTGGTGGCTCAGCACGGGTGTGGTCCTGTATCTCGACGGGCTGCGCCCCCGCACGTTCCGCTGGAGCATGCTGGGCGCGACCCTCTTGCTGGCCGTGGCCATGTATTGCCTTGCCGACAGCCGGGACGACCAGTCGGTCGCCGGCGCCTATGTCTCCTTCAGTAGCGCGTTGATGGTGTGGGCGTGGGTGGAGTTGAGCTTTCTCATGGGCTTCATAACCGGACCGCGCCGGACGCCGTGCGCGCGCGGCTGCTGCGGCTGGCGGCATTTCGTACACGGCGTCCAGGCAGTGCTCTACCACGAACTGGCGCTGCTGGCAGCGGCGGTGGCAGTTGTGACGCTGACACGCGAGGGTGGGAATCAGTTCGGCACGTGGACCTTCCTGATCCTCTGGGGAATGCGCACCAGCGCCAAGCTCAATGTTTTCCTTGGCGTACGAAATCTGAGCGAGGAGTTCCTGCCGCCGCACCTGCATTACCTCGAGTCCTTCTTTGCGAGAAAGTCGATGAACCTCCTTTTTCCGGTGTCGATCACGGTCGCAACCGTGATCGGCACCTTCCTCTTCATTGAGGCTTTCGCCGCCGAAGCCAGCGATTTCGACGTTGTCGGCTACACGCTGCTGGCATCGCTGACGACGCTTGCAATCCTCGAACATTGGTTCCTCGTCCTGCCGCTGCCGGCGACGGCATTGTGGGGCTGGGGTCTGCGATCGCGCAACACATCAGGCGACGGGAACGTCGGCGCCAATGAACGCCGCGTCGACGATGACTTGTCTGTCCGCATCGGCCCGGTGCTGGCCGCCGATGTGCTGCTAATCGGACACATCGAAGCCAAACACCCAGAAAGGTCGACCGCGCAGCTGTCGCCACGCCAGCGACCGTAAAGGAACTCGATCACCTTGCACGCGGGACTTGAGCCGGGTTCACAACGCGAGAGGAGCGAGACATGATCACCGTCGAGGAAGTGCTGAACAGTAAACAACATCAGGATCTTCTGACGGTCGAGCCGGACCAGACGGTGCAGGAGGCGCTGGAGATCATGGCGGCCCACCGCGTCAGTTCGCTGCCGGTGCTGCGCGGCGACTCGCTCGTCGGGATTGTCTCGGAGCGCGACTATATCCGGAAGGCGGTGCCGCGCCGGGTTGCGCCCTGGGACTTGAAGGTCCGGGAAATCATGACAGAGAAGGTGATCTGCGTGACGCGCGGAGATACGGTCAAGGAATGCATGCGGCTTATGACCAGCAAGGGGATTAGGCATCTGCCGGTCGTCAATGCCGGACACCTCGAGGACATGGTATCGATCACCGATGTCATGCGAGTGCTGGTCGGGTCCAGCCCCAAAGTCGATCTCTAGAGTCGATTGCGCATTCGCAGAAAGGGCCCTTGCCGGTAGGGGAACCGGCTGCGGCGCGTCCGGAGTCGCGGCGCGGGGACGGCACTGTCGTCGGTGCGGAATCGAGCGTGGCGGTGCCGCCCCTGTCGCGGTAAGCCGATGACTCGCTTGGGAATCCATGCGCGGCACTCAGTCGCGGCCGGCACACGAGGGGCACTTTGCTTCGCGGCAGCGGTTGCGCTTCGTAGTCGGTTCGAAATCGCTCGGATACGGCATCGTGACCGGCTGCTCGACCCGAGGTGGTCCGTTCGGGCAGGATCTCACCGAAGAAACTCGAGGCCCATGTCGCATGCAAATCTATACACTCGACCGTGACGACCGGATGCGCCTGATGAAGTTCGTCTGCGCCTTCGCCTGGGCGGACCTGGACATCGCCGATCAGGAGCGTTCGTTCGTGCACCGTATGTCGCGATTGCTCGACCTCGACGCCGACGACCGCGCCAGGGTCGCCGACTGGCTGGAGCTGCCCCCCAGCGTGGAGGAGCTCGATCCGGCCGAGGTCCCGCCGGCCCATCGGCGGCTCTTCCTGGAATTGGCGCGCGGGCTCATCCATGCCGATGGCGAAGTGAGCGAGGTGGAGCGCGAGAACTTCGTCCTGCTGGAGCGGTTGTTCGGCCGCGCCTAGCGACTGGCGATTGCGGCGAGCGGGTGCGAGTGCCTGCGCGGCCCGCGCCGCCCGCAACCTGCGCTACACTTCGGCATGCCGCCGGCGCGCACAGCGGGCGGCAGCCACCATTTGCCTGAGGAATCCCGATGTCGGCGATGTTCGGTTTCGATGCCTTCGCGCCCAGCGAGATAGCCGAGCGCGTGGAGAAGGTCGGCGTGGCAAAGGCGCGCCTGCCGCTGCTCTCCACGCTGATGCTCGGAATGCTTGCCGGCGCCTTCATTGGCCTCGGCGCGCTGTACTTCGTTCTCATCAGATCCGATGCCTCGCTGGGCTACGCGGCCGGGCAGGTGCTGGGGGGCGTGGCGTTTTCCCTGGGCCTCATCCTGGTCGTCATTGCCGGCGCGGAGCTGTTCACCGGCAACAACCTGCTGGCGATGGCCTGGGCGGATGGGAGGATCTCCACCGTGGAGCTGCTGCGCAACTGGGTGGCCGTGTGCAGCGCCAACTTCGTCGGCGCCGCCGGGCTGGCGCTGGTCGTGTACCTCTCATGGCATCCGCAGCACAACGACGGCGCGATCGCCGAGCAGTACCTGAAGATCGCGCAGGCCAAGTGTACGCTGCCATTCTGGAGCGCGTTCTTCAAGGGCGTGCTCTGCAACGTTCTGGTCTGCATGGCGGTCTGGATGGCCTCCGCCGGACGCAGCGTCACCGACAAGATCCTCGCCATCGTATTCCCTATCTCCGCCTTCGTGGCCGCGGGCTTCGAGCACAGCATCGCGAACATGTACATCATCCCGCTGGCGATGCTGCTGAAGGACGCGGGCGCGACGGAAGTTGCGGCCGACGCCATCGGTTGGTACGGCTTCCTCCGCAATCTCGTTCCGGTGATCCTCGGCAATCTGCTGGGGGGCAGCGTCTTCGTCGGCCTGGTCTATCACGTCATATACCGGCGTCCCCGGCAGGCGCGGACTTGACCGCCAGCCTGAGGGAACGGCGGTTGACGCGCTGAGTGCATGCAGATCGAGGTCCGGCCGGCAACCATCGCTGATGCGGCAACGATCGCGTCCATCCTGCAGGAGGCGCACGCGTGGCTGCAGGCGCGCGACCTCGCCGTATGGCAGGACTTCGAGCTGACCCGTGACGTCATCGAGCGCGACATTCGCGCGGGGTTCTTCCATCTCGCTGTCTGCGAGGGGGTGCCCGCCGGCACCATCATCTACCAGACCGAGGACCGGGAGTTCTGGCCCGAGGCGAGGCCGGGCGAGGCGGCCTATCTGCACCGCATGGCGGTCACCCGTCGCCATGCGGGCGGGAAGGTGTCCAGCGCGCTGCTGCGCTGGGCGGTCGCGCGGGGGCGGGCCGACGGCTATCGCCTGTTGCGCCTGGACTGCCTCGCCGATCGGCCGCGGCTGCGCGCAATGTACGAGCGCTTCGGGTTCCGATACCACAGCGATCGGGTGGTGCCGCCCTACCGCGTGGCGCGATACGAGCTGTCGATCGGGTGAGCCGCGGCCCGCGGCGCCGGCGGCGGTGATGCGCTGGCGCCGGCCGGCGATCCGGTGGCAGACTGGTTCGGGCAAGCGGCCCGGTTGCCGCGGCCACGAAAGCCTCCGCACGGGGAAACGACAATGACATCGAAGATCGTGGCCGTCGCGCTGTTCGCGGCGTTCGGGGTGTGGTTCTACTCGACGCCTTACAACGCCTATTCGGCGATGGCGAAGGCGGCGGAGAACCGGGACGCGACGGCGCTGGCCGACTACGTAGATTTCCCGGCCCTGAAGGAGAGCGTGAAGGCGAACCTCAACGCGAAGTTCAGCGCCGAGGTCGCCCGCCAGGGCGACGGCGATCCGGCCGCCGCGCTCGGCGCGGCCTTCGCCTCGGCCCTCATCAATCCGATGGTCGAGGCGATGATCACGCCCGACAGCCTCACCGCCATGATCCGCAATGGCGTGCCGCCGAGCGGCGAGGCCGCGCGCGAGGCGGCTGCCGCGGAATCCCGCACCGAGACCACCAAGGGCTACGAGGGCTTCAACCGCTTCGTGGTCAAGGTGCGGCGGCTCGACAGCAGCCGGGAGCCGGTGGTCTTCGTTTTCCACCGCGAGGGGCTCGTCACCTGGAAGCTCTCCGCCATGCGGCTTCCGCTCTAGCGGGGGCCGGGGTGGTCCGGCCCCGACCCGGGCGCAGCCGGGCCCGCCCGGCGCATCCCGGATCCTCCGCCTACGGCAGCAGTTTTCCCCGATCCGGTTCCCGGGGCGGGGCGACTGCGGGTGGAAACTGCGCCGTCATCGACCATAATGAAATCGGGAACTTTCCCGCGGCGCCTGGAGGGAGATCGGCAGTACGGGGCAACCAATCACTAACGATCCGCTTGGGGGGACGCGTCATGAACGAGTTACCCGCTTCGCTCAACGTCATCTTCACGGAGTTCTATTACTGGGTCACCGTAGTCATCATGTTCCTGATTCACGTCGGCTTCTGCATGTACGAGGTCGGCGCCTCGCGTCGCAAGAATCACATGCACACACTGATGAAGAACACCATGGTGATCCCGGTGGTCACCGTGACCTTCTTCCTGTTCGGCTGGTGGATCTATTTCGCCCTGCCCAACGGACCGGGGATCACCGGCGGTCTGACGGCGGCGCCGTTCGCGCAGCCATGGAGCGAGCTCATGGGCACGCACATGGGCGGCAAGCCGCACTCGGCGGCGCTCACGGAGACCGACACGGCCACCTGGGCGCGGTTGAACGGGGTGTTCTGGGCCGCGTTCCTGCTGTTCTCGTGGACCACCGCCTCCATCGTCTCCGGCGCGCTCATCGAGCGCGTGCGCTCCGGCGCGTTCTGGCTGATGGCGGCGCTGGTCGGTTCGGTGCTCTGGATCACCGATGCATCGTGGGGTTGGCACCCGGCGGGCTGGATGGTGCAAAAGCTTGGTTATCACGACGCCTACGCCTCGGGCGTGGTGCACGCCATCGCCGGCGGCTTCACGCTCGGCGTGCTGCTGATACTGGGGCCGCGCATCGGCAAGTTCCGCCAGGATGGCACCCCACGCAACATCAATCCGCAGAACCCGTGGCTGGTGACCATCGGCCTGTTCCTCATCTACACCGGGTTCTGGGGCTTCTACGCGGCCTGCAACATCCCGATCTGGGACATCCAGGCCGGCGACGGCGTGTTCTACTCGGCGACCAACATCTACCTCGCGCCGACGTCGCTGTCGGCGATCACGTTCAACTTCCTCATGGCGCTGTCGGGCGGCCTGTTAACGATGTACGTCGTGTCCAAGGGTGATGCCTTCTGGTCCTACTCCGGCGGCCTGGCCGGCGTGATCGCGGCATCGGCGGGCAATGACCTCTATCACCCCATACAGGCGCTGCTGATCGGCGCCATCGTCCCCGTCGTCGCCTACAAGCTGCACTATTGGGTCGAGCGCCGATTCAAGGTCGACGATGCCGTAGGCGCGGTCGCCGTGCACGGCTACTGCGGGTTCCTCGGCGTATGCGTCGCGGGCGTCCTGCTGTGGGGATACCCGTCCTCGCCGACGGAGGGCTATGCCGTGACCACACCGTGGGGCAACTTCATCGGCGCGGTGATCATGTTCTGGGTACTGGGCTTCGTCCCCGGGCTGATCTTCGCCAGGGTGCTCAACGCCTTCGGGCTGCTGCGCATCCCGCGTGCCGTCGAACTGGCCGGTCTGGACGTCAATACCGAGATCCAGCGCGAGGAGGAGGCCAGGGAGATCAAGCAGTCGGTGCGCGAGGAGGCACGCAGCCTCGGTATCGCCGCGTGATCGGCGCCGTGGAAGGCAATCGGACCACACGGAGGAGAGAACCATGAGAACCGGAGAGATAGCGAGTTGGGGCGGCACGATCACCGACATCGGGCCGATGTATCCGTTTGTCGGCTGGGAGATGGTGCTGACCCTGGTATTGCTGGTGTTCTGGGTCGGCTGGCACGTGCTGCAGCTGCGCACCGAATCCCGCGAGTACAGGGAGGACGAGGAGAGGCTGCGCAATAAGGAGGTCATGACTCGCGTCCTGGATCGCGAGGGCTGAACGAGGGCCCTGCAGGCTGCGGCGGCCCCTCCGCGCGGCGCCCGCAGGCAACAAGCATGCGCTGCGGCATAGAGGGATAAGCCGTCGCGGCTGCGCCCCGATCTGCGAAGGGCATGGAAGATCGGCCGCCGCTGCAGCCTGCGGCCTCGCTGCCGCCGCCCGGTGGCAGGCTTTTTGCTCACACCCGCGCAACGGACGGGCAGTCGGAGGGTGCGCATGCTCGAGGGGCTGGACGGGGCGCTCGCGCTGACGCTGCGGGTGGTGGCGGCGCTGACGGCGTTCGCCTTCATCGCCCTGCTCGTGTCCGTCGCCGTCATGTACGTGATCGACGTGACGCAGACGCGACACGCGGTGCGGCGCAACTACCCGGTCATCGGCCGCTTCCGTTACTTCTTCGAGTACCTGGGCGAGTTCTTCCGCCAGTATTTCTTCGCGATGGAGCGCGAGGAACTTCCCTTCAATCGCGCCCAGCGCTCGTGGGCCTATCGCGCCGCCAAGAACGTGGATACCACGGTGGCGTTCGGTTCCACGCGCGACCTGCGCGCCCCGGGCACCGTCATCTTCGTGAACTGCCCCTATCCGACGCTTGAACAGGACGCGGTGGAGGCCCCGCCGATGCTGATCGGCCCGCACTGTCGGCTGCCTTACCTGGCGCGCTCGTTCTACAACATCTCGGCGATGAGCTATGGCTCGATCTCGCGGCCGGCCGTCCTGGCCCTCTCGCGCGGCGCCAGGCAGGCCGGCATCTGGATGAACACGGGCGAGGGCGGCCTTTCTCCCTATCACCTGGAGGGCGGCGCCGACATCGTCTTTCAGATCGGCACGGCGAAGTACGGCGTGCGGGATCTCGACGGCAACCTCGACGACGGCAAGCTCGTGGATGTGTGCAGTCACGAGCAGGTGAGGATGGTGGAGATCAAGCTGAGCCAGGGCGCCAAGCCGGGCAAGGGCGGCATACTGCCGGGCGCCAAGGTGACCGCGGAGGTGGCGGCCATACGGGGGATCCGCGTGGGCGAGGACTCACTCAGTCCCAATCGCCATCCGGACATCAGCAGCAACGACGACCTGCTCGACATGGTCGGGCACGTCCGCGAACTCACCGGCAAGCCCGTGGGCTTCAAGGCGGTGATCGGCGATCCCGACTGGCTGGACGAACTGTTCACGGCCATCCTGCGGCGCGGCGCCGCCAGCGCACCGGACTTCATCACGGTCGACAGCGCCGAGGGGGGCACCGGCGCCGCGCCGCTGCCGCTCATCGACGACATGGGTCTGCCGTTGCGCGAGAGCCTGGCGATGGTGGTGAACAAGCTGCAAGAGTACGGATTGCGCGAGCGGGTCCGCGTCGTCGCCTCGGGCAAGCTGGTGACGCCGGCGGACGTCGCCTGGGCGCTGTGCATGGGCGCGGACTTCTGCGTCTCGGCGCGCGGCTTCATGTTCGCGCTGGGCTGCATCCAGGCGCTCCAGTGCAACAAGAACACCTGTCCCACCGGCATCACCACCCACGATCCCAGGCGCCAGCGAGGACTGGACCCCGACGACAAGGCCCGGCGCGTGGCGAACTACGCGCGCCGCATGCTGCAGGAGGTCGGCATGATCGCGCACGCCTGCGGCGTGGCCGAGCCGCGGCAGCTGCAGCGGCGCCACGCCCGCATCGTCATGCCCAATGGCATCTCGGTGCCGCTGAGCGAGCTGCACCCCGTGGCGCGCCCGCGGCGGGTCGCCTGAGCGCCCGTACGACCCTGGGCCGAAACACCGCCACGATGAACGTGACCACCGTGCTGGGGACCACGAAGCTCATCATCATCGAAGAGTAGGCGGGCCGCGCGTCATGCTGCCGCGCGGCCAGGATGAGATAGCCCACGTACGCCGCGTTGCCCACGGCGCTGTCGGTCTGGCCGTTAAGCACCGGGCCGACGGACACGGCCACCTCCGGGGCGCTGGTGCCGAAGGGACGATGGTGAGCCCCACGACCAGCGGCGAGTTGCCGAAGGACAGCGCCAGCCTCGAGGCCCCGCGCACCAGCAGCCCGGCGCCGCCGACGAGGGCCGCGCGCCCGGCCGCGCACAGGACGACGTTCGTCAGCGCTCTTTCCGTGCAGCGGCCACGGCCGGGCTGACCAAGAGCGTCCTGAGCTGCGCGATCTCCGCACGCAGCGCCCGCATCTCCGCGTGCAGATCGGATTCGATGTGCTCGCGCGCCTCGTCGACGGCGGCGATGGTCTGGCGTTTGTCGGATTCCGTGAAGCTGTGCATCGCGTTGACGATGATGCCGATGAACAGGTTGAGCATCGTGAAGGTGGCGATCAGGATGAAGGGTATGAAGAACGTCCAGGCGTACGGGTACTTCTCCATCACCGGCCGCACGATGCCCATGGACCAGCTCTCCAGCGTCATCACCTGGAACAGCGTGTACAGCGAACGGCCGAGCGTTCCGAACCAGTCCTCGAACTCCGCGCCGAAGAGCTTGGTCGCGATCACCGCGAACACGTAGAACACCAGGCCCAGCACCATCGCGATCGAAGACAGGCCCGGGATCGCCGTGAGCAGGCCGCCGACGACGCGGCGCATGGACGGCACGATGGTCAGGATGCGCAGCACCCGCAGCACCCGCAGCGCGCGCAGGACCGCGAACGGTCCGCTGGCCGGCACCAGGGCGATGGCGACCACCACGAAGTCGAAGACGCTCCACGGGTCGCGGAAGAAGGCGCCTCGGTGGGCGTAGAGGCGGGCCGCGATCTCCACGACGAAGACGCTCAGCAGCGCCTTGTCGAGCCCGCTCAGCAGTCCGCCGTGCTCGGCCATCAGCCGAGGCGAGGTCTCCAGGCCCAGGATGACCGCATTGATGAGGATGAGCGTGAGGATGGCGTGCTGAACCCCAGCACGCTCGAGCAATGCCTGCAGGCGCCGGCGGTGGTCGCCAGTCGTCCGGTCGGTCCGGTCGGCTTCGTGACTTGGTTGACTCATGCTCATCGTCGGCGCTTAGCATGGAGGGTGACGTGCCCCGGGGCGCGCCCGCGGCCCGCCCGGGGAGCCTGAGAGTAGGCCGGATCGAGTATCGAAAAAAGCAGAGATTGATTGCTGGAGGATGCGGGAAAAGCTGCGGGTCTGCACGGGCCGCCGGCCGCGTTGCCCGCCGTCGCGGCCGGGCGATGCCGCGGGCGCGGGGCGGGTCTTGCCAGGCTAGAAGCGGCCGGCCTGGTAGTCGGCGATGGCCTGCGTGATCTGCTGCGCGGTGTTCATCACGAACGGGCCGTGCTGCGCGATCGGTTCCCCGAGCGGCCGGCCCGCGACGAGCAGCAGCCGGGCGTCCCGGCCTGCGTGGATGGCCACGCCGTCCGCGCCCGGATCGTTGCCCAGCACCGCCAGTCGCTGCGCGCCCACCTTGCGCCGCTCGCCGCCGACCTCGACCTCGCCGGCGTAGACGTACAGGAACGCGTTGTGCCCGATCGCCAGCGGCTGGCTGTGGGTGCTGCCCCCCGGCATGTGCAGATCGAGGTACAGCGGTTCGGTGGTCTCGCGCGCCACCGCGCCGTCCACACCCAGCGCGCGGCCGGCGATCACCTTCACCCGCACGCCTTCCGGGGTCGTGACCTCTGGGATCTCTGCCGCGCTGATGTCGCGGTAGGACGGCGCGATCATCTTGCTGGCCGCCGGCAGGTTGAGCCAGAGCTGGAAGCCATGCATCAGGCCGTCCTTCTGCTCGGGCATCTCGGAGTGGACGATGCCGCGCCCGGCCGTCATCCACTGCACGCCGCCGGCGCCCAGCAATCCCTGCCCGCCGCTGTTGTCGCGGTGGCGCATCTGCCCGGCGATCATGTAGGTGATCGTCTCGAAGCCGCGATGCGGATGATCCGGGAAGCCGGCGAGATAGTCCTCGGGGTCGTCGGATCGGAACTCGTCGAGCATCAGGTACGGATCGAGGCGGCGCTGCAGCTCGCGCGTGAGCACGCGCGTGAGCCGCACGCCGGCGCCGTCGGAGGTCGGCTGACCCACGACCAGCCGCTCGACCTCGCGGGAATGCATGGTGTCGATGGAACGCGATGCCGTCTGCATGTGTGCCTCCAGTCAATGATAGCCGTCAAACGATACTTGCCGCCTCAGCGAAGCTCAGCCGCGGGCTGCGCGGATACAGCTTGCTGCTGTCGCCGTAGCCGAGGTTCACGAGGAAGTTGGACCTGACCTTGCCGCTTGGGAAGAACTCCGCGTCGACCATGGCATTGTCGAAGCCCGATATCGCTCCGACGTCCAAACCCAGCGCACGCGCCGCCAGCATGAGATAGGCGCCCTGCAGCGAGCCGTTGCGGAACGCGGTCGTTTCGATCAGGGCATCGTTGCCGGCGAACCAGGAGCGCGCGTCCGCGTGCGGGAACAGCCTCGGGAGCTGCTCGTAGAACGCGAGGTCGTGCGCGACGATCGCCGTGACCGGCGCCGTCATGGTCTTCTCGACGTTGCCCGGGGCCAGCGCCGGCAGCAGCCTCTGCTTCGCGGCCGCGCTCTTCACGAAGACGATGCGCGCGGGGCTCGCGTTGGCGCTGGTCGGCGCCCACTTCATCAGGTCGTAGATCTGCCTCAGCAGGTCGTCGCTGACGGGTCGCGGCAGCCAGCCGTTGTGGGTGCGCGCCCCCCTGAATAGCAGGTCGAGCCCGCGCTCGTCGATGTGCGCGGCGCTCGCGAGGGCCTGGGTCGGACGCCCGGCGAGCGGGATGCGGTTGGGAGTCGGTGCCATGTTCGGTCTCCTTTGCGGTGAATGCTTGTCTGTGTGACTGCCAAGGTATTACTGTTGCCAACGGGGCACTAGTCACGCAGAATGCAATTTATCGTTGCGCATGGAGGAACAATGGATCTGAACCGGGCCGAGCTCTTCGTGCGCGTCGTCGAGGCCGGCAGCTTCACCGCCGCTGCACGGCAGCTCGAGCTGCCGAAGTCGTCCGTCAGCCGCGGCGTGGCCGCGCTGGAGCAGGACCTCGGCGTGCGTCTCCTGCAGCGCACGACGCGCAGGCTCAGCCTCACCGATGCCGGGCGCGTCTATTTCGAGACCGCCTCGCAGGCCATCAGCGGTCTGCGCGAGGCCGAGAGCGCCCTGTCGCGCCTGCAGGAGGAGCCGCGTGGAACGCTGCGGGTCACCGCCTCGCTCGACATCGGCGTGATGCTGCTGGCGCCGGTGGTGGCGCAGTTCGTGAGCCGATACCCGGCGGTGCGCGTCGATACCATGCTGACGCCGCGCAACGTGGATCTCGTGCAGGAGGGGGTCGATCTCGCGTTACGGGCAGGAAGGCTGGCCGACAACACGCTGGTCGCGCGCCCCGTGGGCCTGTTGCGCGCGGGTCTGTTCGCCGCACCGGAGTACCTGAAGCGTCACGGCCGGCCGCAGTCGGTGGCCGAGCTGCGAGATCATCGCTGCCTGACGTTCCGCGCCGGGGGCGGAGTCACGCAGTGGGAGCTCATCGGGCCAGCCGGGACGGAGCGGGTCGAGGTGACTGGCGCGATCAATGCCGACGGCTTCGAGTTCCTCTACGAGATGGTCGCCCGCGGGCTGGGGATCGGGTTGCTGCCGTTGTACCTCTGCCCGAGGCTGAGCGGCCGGGCAGGCCTGGCGCGTATACTCCCGGAATACGCGACCACGGGCGCGCCGCTGCACGTGGTCTATCCAAGCGCGCGCTTCCTTCCCAAGCGCGTCACGCTGTTGCGCGACATGCTGCTGGAGGCCCTGCCGCCGCTGCTCGCCGACAGTTCTCCGGCAGTCTGAACAACGCCGTCGGCAAGCCGCGCCGCCGCCTTGTGGCGGCCCGGCTGCCGCGGCTCCGCAGGCTACGGTGTGGTGGTGGTGGCGGCGCTTTCGACCGGTGCTGCCCGCCCATCGACCATCAGCATGCGGTCGACGTCGATCTCGACGCTCTGCATGAAGTCCTTTTCCACTTCACCGTAGAGCTCGACGGTGCTCCCGGGACCGATACGGTGCCGCGGAAAGACGTCGTCGTCGATTTCGACACGGATCTGGCCGCTGCCGTCGGAGAACATGTACTTCTCGCTGCCGACCTGGCTGGTGATATTGCCGCGCAGGACGACGTACTGATCGTCGACGGGATGGTCGAGCACGGCCTTCACGTCGTTGGCCGATCCCTGGGCGCCGGGGCCGAAATACTGCGCGGACGCGAACGGCGCGACGGCGATCAGGGCGGCAAGTGCGATGGATCGTTGCATGGTCTTTCCTCCTGGCATCTTGAACGACTACGGATGCTAGCCAGGCCCGCTGAAATGAACCTTAGCCGCGTGGCCCGGGAACCCCGCGCGCTGACGCTTGGCGCGGTCGGTGTTTGCCGAGGCGGGCCGCGGGTTCGCCGGCGCCATGCGCTAAGTGCGGATCGCCCCCGCAGCGGCGGAGGGCTCCAGCGGGCTCGGGTTGCAGTGATTCGGATCGATGATCGGGGAGGCGGCGGAGGCCGAAGTCCGGGGCCGACGGCGTCATCGGCGTCCGGATGGCCAGATGACAAAGGGGCCCGAAGGCCCCTTGTCAGTACTCAAAACGAATACGCGTGTCGCTTAGCGGTTGCTGATGTACATCGTGACTTCGAAGCCAAAACGCACATCCGCGAAGGCAGGGATTTCCCAGGACATTGTCGTCATCTCCAGTTCAGGTGTGGGTCAGCTATTAACGGTTGCTGATGTACATCGTGACTTCGAAGCCAAAACGCACATCGGCGAAAGCAGGGGTTTCCCAGGCCATGTTCGTAACCTCCGGTCAGGTTGAGTAGGTAACGTAGCGAACTGCTCGCTTAGACTTGGTGCAGACGGTGTGCCAAGGGGCTGGGGGCCGAAAGGACGAACCAAAAAAATAATGAAATATCAATTCGTTAAGAATCGAGTCCTTTGAGCCGTACTGTCGGGCGCCGTGCTCTGAAGCTGGCTGGATCGGCTGTTTCGAACCAGTCCGTTGGTTGCCTGGAACCAGTCTAAACACGGTGTTCGGTGGTTTCTTCCCCCGGGCCGCGACCCCCCGGGATCGCGGAGCAGAACGCGACCGAGGCAAACCCTGCGAATACCGGGCAAAGTGCCGGGCCGGGCGTCGCTCCGTGCGGCGCCGTATCGGCCTTGGCACGTGCATTGCCGGCCGGCAACCCGCCCCCTACTCAACGGAGGATGATTGCCATGAAAAAGAAACTCGCAGCAGTTGCACTGATCGGATCCGTCGCCCTCGTCCCCGCGGCATCCGCGGATCACCGCCGAGGCGGTCTGGACGAATGCCTGGCGGCGGCGTCCGCGATCAAGGAGGGTTGGTACAGGAAACTGGAGTACCTGATTGTCACGCCCGCGGGCGTGCCGACGTATGAGATCGAGATCGAGGACGCCGACGGCGTACAGTGGGAGCTGATGTGCAACGTGCAGACCGCGGCGATCTACGAGATCGAGCGCGAGGTAAAGGATCCCTCCGACCCGTTGTTCAAGAAGCACGCGAAGGTCGATGAGGAGACGGCGCGCAACGCCGCCCTGGCGATCTATTCCGGAACCCCTGTGCACACCGAGTACGAGATCGAGGCCAACGGCGAGGCCGCGTACGAGTTCGACATCGCGAGCCGCAAGGGCGCCACCTTCAAGGTCGAGGTCGATGCGGCCACCGGCCTCATTACCGAGGTCACGGTGGAGAAGTGGGACATCGGTCGGGAGACCGAATAGACCCTGGCCGCGAGTCTCACGGCGCGCGCCAGGACGGGCCGGTCGGCGGCGGCAAACCGCTGACCGCGGCCTGTCCTGCTCTCGCACGTGACCGACGCGGCGCGCGACGCCGAGGCGCGCCCGTGCCGGGCGCCGCGTCTGCTCGCCGGACTGATCCGCATCCCGGCTCATGCCTCCAGTTCCCCCGCCTCGGCGTCGAAGCGTGATCCTCCTGCCGCGCAGTCGTCGTTTGCACAAGTCGATTGCCGTTTCCATACCCACTAGTGGGGAGAGGGTGATTGCGGTTTCCCCTGCGGCCTGGGTTCCGCGGGGCTCACCGGTGCATGCCGGGCCTTGGCAGTTGACAACGGCTGCGGCAAGTATTGATGTGAGCACCATGCGGATCGCGGCAGTGCGCCCGCCGTCCGCGTCAACCGAGGAGAGCAAAAATGATCAAGAAATCATTGGCTGTGTTCGCGTGTGCCGCCATGACGACGCTGGCGGGGACGGCGGCGGCGGAAACGAAGATCGTCATCTCCAACTGGGACGGATACATGCCCAAGGACCTGCTCGAGAACTTCACCAAGGAGACGGGCATTGCCGCGGAGATGACGGTGCATGCCACCAACGAGGAGATCATGGGCAAGGTGGTGGCATCGGGAGGCAAGGGCTACGACGTGCTGTTCGTCTCCGGGCAGTTCGCCGAGGCGCTGCACAAGCTCGGACTCGCCGCCGAGCTGGACCACGGCAAGATTCCCAATCTCTCCAACCTCTACCCGGAGGCGATGCAGCTCAGCCACGACCCGGGGCTGAAGTTCTCCGTGCCCTACGCCTGGGGCACGACCGGTCTGTGCTACCGCAGCGACGTGGTCGACCCCGCACCCACGAGCTGGAACGATCTGCTCAAGCCCGCCGATGCGCTGAAGGGCAAGACGACGATGCTGAAGACGGATCGCTGGCTCATGATGCCGGCGCTGCTGGCGCTCGGCTATTCCGTCAACACCGTGGACGAGGGTGAGATCGCCAAGGCCAAGGCGCTGCTCATCGAGACCAAGAAGACGCTGCTCGCCTACGACGACACCACGTTCTACCAGAAGCTCGTCTCCGGCGAGGCGGCGATGGTGGAGGCGTGGGACGGCTGGTGCAATTACGGCATCACCGAGAACGCGGCCATCAAGTACGTGGTGCCGAAGGAAGGCAGCGACATGTGGGTCGATACCATGGTCGTGACCGCGGCCAGCGAGAACAAGGAGGCCGCCGAGGCCTTCATCAACTACGTGCTGAGGCCCGAGATCCACCGGTGGGTGGCGGAGAACATCCTCTACAAGGTGCCGAACAAGACGGCGATGGAGGCGCTCGACCCGAAACTGATCGAGCAGTATCCCAATATCGGCATGACGCCTGCCGAGCTGATGAAGTACGAGCAGCTGCGCGATCTGGGCGAGGGGCAGAAGCTGTGGTCGCGGACGGTGAACGAGATCACCACCGCCAACTGACACGCAACGCGAACCGGGCGTAGCCCCGCGCCCCCGGACGGACGGGGGCGCGGCCCTTCGCCGGTTCGTCCGCACGCGCTGGACCCGCATGGCCATCTCGCGCCGTCTCGTGCTAACCGGTCCTGGCCTGGCGTGGATCGCCGGCCTGCTCGTCGTTCCCTGCGCCCTCATCGTCGCCAACAGCTTCTTCGAGCGCGGCGTATACGGCGGCATCGACTACGTCCTCACGCTGGGCAACTACGCGCGCGCGGTCGATACGCTGTACGCGGGCATCTTCTGGAGCTCCGCCCGCGTCGCGTTCATCACCACGCTGGTCTCGCTGCTCATCGCGTATCCGGCCGCGTACCGCATGGCGCTCATGCCCAGGCGCCGGCAGCTGGCCTGCCTCATCCTCGTCATGATGCCGCTGTGGAGCAATTACCTCATCCGCACCTACGCATGGATGGTCCTGCTCAACAGCGAGGGACTGATCAACCGCCTGCTGCTCGCCGCCGGCATCGTGGAGGCGCCCCTGCCGCTGCTCTACAACGACTTCGCCATCGTCGTCGGGCTGGTCTACAGCTACGCCCCGTTCATGATCCTGGCGCTGTACAGTTCGATCTCGAAGCTGAGTCCGGACCTGCGCGAGGCCTCCGCCGATCTCGGCGCCGGCCCCGCCATGACCTTCTGGCGCGTCACCCTGCCGCTGACCGTGCCGGGCATCGCCGCCGGCTGCGTCTTCGTGTTCGTGCTGTCGATCGGCAACTTCGTCACGCCGGATCTGCTGGGCGGCGGCAAGCGCACGATGATCGGCAATCTCATCTACGCGCAGTTCCTGACCGCGCGCGACTGGCCGTTCGGCTCCGCCATCGCCACGATGGTCATCGGGATCATGATGCTGCTGCTCACCGCGCAGGCCCTCCTGGTCAACCGCAGGACCCGCGAGGAGCGCGCATGAGCCCGGCCCGGCGCGGCTTCGATCCGATCCGGGCGTGGCTCGCCGGCTACCTGGCGCTGGTGTACGTGTTCCTGTACGTGCCCATCCTCGTGCTGGTCGTGCTGTCGTTCAACAGGGCCGGCCTGCCCACCGTGTGGAGCGGGTTCTCGCTGGAGTGGTACGCGAAGCTCGCCGCCAACCACAAGCTCATCGGCTCCGTGGTCAATTCGCTCGTCATCGCGTGCTCGGCCACCGCGATCTCCACCGTCATCGGCACGCTGCTGGCGATGGGCCTGGAGGAGCGCCGCCCGAGCGTGGCCACCGAGGCGCTGATCGCCGCGCCGATGATCATCCCCGACATCGTCATGGCGATCTCGCTGCTGAGCTTCTACTCGCTCGTCGAGCTCACGCTCGGCGCGCATTCCGTCATCCTGAGCCACTGTGTCTTCATGATCTCCTTCGCCTGCGCCGTGGTGCGCACCCGCTTCAAGCATTTCGATCACTCGATCATCGAGGCCTCCATCGACCTCGGGGCGAGCGAGTTCACGACCTTCCGGCGCGTCACGCTGCCGGTGATCGCGCCCGGCGTGATCGCGGCGGCCCTGCTGGGATTCACGCTGTCGTTCGACGAATTCATCATCGCCTATTTCACCAGCGGCCCCGGCGCCTCCTCGATCACCTTCCCGATGCAGATCTACGCGATGATCCGCTTCGGCGTGACGCCGGACGTCAACGCCGTGGCCACGATCGTCATGTTCTTCTCGTTCCTGCTCATCTTCCTCTCGCAGCGCATCAACCGGGGGGGCGTGGAATGAGCGCCCTGCTCGAGGTCGACGGCGTCACGAAGCGATTCGGCGAGGTGACGGCCGTCGACCGCCTCGACCTCGGCGTCGGCCCGAGCGAGTTCTTCGCGCTGCTGGGGCCCTCGGGGTGCGGCAAGACGACGCTGCTGCGCATGATCGCGGGATTCGAGGTGCCCGATGCCGGCCGCATCCTGCTCGACGGCGTGGACATCACGGCCCTGAAGGCGAACAGGCGCCCCATCAACCTGATGTTCCAGTCCTATGCGCTGTTCCCGCACATGACGGTGTACGGCAACGTCGCCTACGGACTGGAGATGGAGGGGGTGCGGGGCGAGGAGCTGCGGCGCCGGGTCGGTGAGGCGCTGGAGATGGTGCAGCTCGGGGGCCTCGCCGGCCGCAAGCCCGGGCAGCTCTCCGGCGGCCAGAAACAGCGCGTGGCCCTGGCCCGTGCGCTCGTCAAGCGGCCGCGGCTGCTGCTGCTCGACGAGCCGCTGGGGGCGCTGGACCGCAAGCTGCGCGGCCAGATGCAGATCGAGCTGAAGCGCCTGCAGCGCGAGACCGGCATCGCCTTCCTGGTGGTCACGCACGACCAGGAAGAGGCCATTTCCATGGCCGATCGCATCGCGCTGCTGAATCACGGCCGCATCGCGCAGCAGGGAGAACCGCGGCTGCTGTACGAGCGACCCGACAACCGCTTCGTCGCCGACTTCATCGGGCAGATGAACTTCCTCGACGGCGTGCGCCGCGCCGAGGGCTTCGAGCTGCCCGGGCTGGGCGTGTTCGGCGCCGCGAATCTCGAGCAGGTGCCGCCGGGCACGGCGGCGACGCTCGCGGTCCGCCCGGAGCGCATCGAGGTGAGCGCGGCCCGGGTGGAGGACGGGCTGGAGGCCACGGTGCAGGGCATGGCCTATCATGGGCAGGATCTGATCCTGCACGTGCACCTTTGTGGCAACGAGGCGCCGCTGGTGGCGCGGCTGCCGGCCGCCGAGGCGGACGCGGTGCACCTGTTGCCGGGATCGCGGGTGTGGTGCAGGTGGCCGGCCGCCAACGCCCGCATACTGACCGGCTAGCGAAGCTCTGCAGAAGTCAGAGCTTCCCGCGGTGCATGGATGCACGGCCATTGAAGATGAAGGTCGGCAAGAATCGCACTTCATGCCGACCGTGCTCTGGGAAGTCCAGGGTGGACATGTTCAGAGCTTCCTCAGGCCGACATGAACGATGAAACCAAGGGGGGAGCAACAGATGAGCAAGACCATCGTCCTGTTTCCGGAGGCGGCCTTCGGGCCGGCACTGAATTGCGTGGGCATCGCGCAGCGGTTGCGCGCCATGGGCCACAATCCGGTCTTCGTGTGCGACAAGGGCTTCAAGGGCGTCTTCCAGAAGTATGGTTTCGAGGAAAACCTGGTTGACATGTCCGGGGGCATGTCGGATGAGGAGATAGCGAAATTCTGGGCCAATTTCATCGCCGAGAAGCAACCGCACTTCCGCCTCTCGCCGATCGAGCAGCTGCCTACCTACGTCATCCCCGTGTGGGAGGCGATCGTCGACTCCGCCATCATCGCCGAGGAGGGGCTCAACGCGCACCTGCAGCGGATCAAGCCCGACGTGGTGGCCGTGGACAACGTCATCCTCTTCCCGGCGATCAAGAAGGCCGGATGTCCGTGGGTGCGCATCATCTCCTGCTCGGAGAACGAGATCCCGGATCCGGACATCCCGCCGCACCTCTCCGGCTGCCACGAGGACGACAAGGCCTGTTTCAAGGCCTTCGAGGAGCGGTTCCTCGAACTGGTGAAGCCGACCCACGACCGCTTCAACGAATTCCTGGCCAGGCAGGGGCATCCGCCGTACAGGCTCGGCGAGTTCTTCGAGGCCTCGCCGACCATGAACCTGCTGCTGTACCCGAAGCCGCTCGCCTTCAAGCGCCGCACGCCCCTGGACCCGGCGCGCTTCCAGTACCTGGAGGGCTGTGTGCGCGACGAGGGAACCTACACGGTGCCGCGGTTCGCCGCCAACGACGACAGGCCGCTCATCTACGTCTCCTTCGGCTCGCTGGGTGCGGCCGACGTGGAGCTCTACAAGCGGCTGATCGCCGTCTTCGCCAGACTGCCCTACCGCTTCCTGATGAACGTCGGCGACTACATCGGCGAGTACAGCGACGTGCCGCCGAACGTGCATCTGGAGAGCTGGTATCCGCAGCCGGCGGTCATTCCGCACGCGGACCTGGTCATACACCACGGCGGCAACAACAGCTTCAACGAGTCGCTGTACTTCGGCAAGCCTGCGATCATCATGCCGTTCTGCTGGGACGGGCTGGACAACGCTGCCCGCATCCACGACACCGGCTACGGAGAGCAGCTCCCGCGCTATACCTGGACGGAGGAGCAGATGTCCTCGACGATCGCGCGCCTGCTCGCCGATGAGGCGATGCACGGCCGCCTGGCGAGGCTGTCCGCTCACATGCAGGCCGCCAGGGGCACGGAGAAGGCGGCGAACATACTGGCCTCGATCGCCACGCACGGCCGCTACGTGCCATGACTGCCGCGCTCGATTCCTCGGCGCCGCACTTGTACGAGGCCTCGAGCCTCGCGGACCTGGTGGACTGGGGCGAGCAGCCGGGTTGCACTGCGGGACCGTCGCGTTCCTCTGGCCGTTTGCTGTACAAGCGCCCGGACCCGGCGGCGGGCGGCAACTCGCCGGAGGCCGGACTGTGGGTGGTGACGCCGGGCAGCTGGCCGCTGTCGATACCGCGCGACGAGTTCTGCCACTTCATCGCCGGACGGGCCACCTACGTGCGCGACGACGGCGAGAGTATCGAGGTGCGGCCCGGCACCTGCGTGCACTTCACCGCCGGCTGGAAGGGCAGGTGCACGGTCCACGAGACGCTGCGCAACGTCTACATGCTGCGATAGGGGGAGAACCAACAGTGACCACACCCGTACTCTACGACCCGGGATCGATCACCGATCTCAAGGACTGGGGCCCGATTCCGACGATGATCGAGGGCGTCTCGCACACCTCCGGCCGGCTCCTGCACAAGGGTCCCGACGGCGAGAACGAATCCGGCATCTGGGTGTGCACGCCCGGCTACTGGTACTGCCACGTGACGCGGGACGAGTTCTGCCACTTCCTCTCGGGGCGCTGCACCTACACTCACGAGAGCGGCGAGGTCATCGAGATCCGCCCCGACACCATCGCCTTCTTCCCCAAGGACTGGAAGGGCACCTGCCGCGTGCACGAGACCGTGCGCAAGGTCTACATGATCCGGTAGCCGACCATGACCGGCCTGGATCCGCACGTGGGGCAGATCTTTCTCGGCAACGGGTTCGTGACGAGGAAGGACCTGCCGCTGCGCGACGTCGTCAATCCCGCGGATCTCTCCATCGTGGGCCGCACCGCGCAATGCACGCCGGCGGTCATCGCCGAGGCGCTCGAGCTCGCGGTCGACGCGCAGAAGCACTGGGCGGCGCTCGACGGCAAGTCGCGCGCCGCCGCGCTGCACCGCCTGGCCGACGCGATGGAGGCGGACACCGCCGGCGGCGCCGCCGAGCTCATGACCCGCGAGATGGGCAAGCCGTTCACCGAATCGGTGGGCGAGCTCCTGAACGTGGCGCCCATTTTCCGCTACTTCGCCGAGCTGGCGCGCGACGACGGCGGCTTCGTGAGCGCGCCCACCTCGCCAGGGGCGCTGCAGTATGCGCGCTGGTATCCCTACGGGGTCACGGCCCACATCGTGCCCTACAACTTCCCGATCATATTGATGGCCTTCACCGTCGCGGCCTCGCTGGCGGCGGGCAACGCCGTGATCGTCAAGCCGGCGCCGGCGGCCTCGCTCTCGACGCTGGCCTTCATGGCGCACTTCCGCGCGCTGCCCGCCGGTCTGGTGGCCTGCCTGACGGGCGGCGTGGAGACGGCCAAGGCCCTGATCGCCGAGGAGCGCATCGGCGCGGTGGCCTTTACCGGTTCGGTCGAGGCCGGCCGCGAAGTGGCCGCGGCCTGCGGGCGGCTGCTCAAGCCGTGCGTCATCGAGGCGGGCGGCAGCGATCCGTTGATCGTGATGGATTCCGTCGACCCGGAGGTCGCGGCCGCCGCCGCCGTCACCGGCGCGTTCCACCTCTCCGGCCAGATCTGCACCTCGACCGAGCGGATCTTCGTGCACGAGAGGCTGCACGATGAATTCCTCGAGGCCATGGTCCGACGCACGCGCGCGCTGCGCATCGGGCCGGGGCTCGCGAACGTCGAGATCGGCCCGCTGGTGAGCGAGGCCGCGCGGCGCAGGGTCATGAGCCTGGTGGAGGAGGCCGTGGCGCAGGGCGCCCGCGTCGCCTGCGGCGGACGCATCCCGCCCGCGCATCCCGTCGGCTGGTTCTATGAGCCGACCGTGCTCACCGGGGTGACCATGGACATGGCCCTGATGCGCGCCGAGCTGTTCGGTCCGGTCGCCCCGGTCGTGCGCGTGCGCGACCTGGAGGAGGCGCTGGCGCTCGCCAACGCATCGCCCTTCGGTCTCGGCGCCGCCGTCTTCACGGAGAGGCTTGCCGAGGCCATGACGGCCATCGATCGGCTGGAGGCGGGCATGGTCTGGGTCAACAACATACTCGGCGACAACGACGCGTTGCCCTTCGGCGGGTGGAAGCTATCGGGGCTGGGGCGCGCGTTGAGCCGGCTTGGGCTCGACGCCTTCCGCCGTTCCAAGATGGTGATGATGGATCCGAGGCCGCAGCTGCAGTCGTGGTGGTATCCGTACTCCGCCGAGTTCTATGCGGAGCGCGGCGGCCGCTTCGAGGACCGGCAACGGTCGTGAAGCATCTCTATCACGGCAGCGCGCTGGATCCGACCGTGCCGGTCGGGAGCTGGTGGTCGGAGACGTTGCCTGCAGTGGCGACCTATCCGGCGCTGAGCGGCGAGGTCGACACGGAGGTCGCGATCATCGGCGGCGGCTACACCGGGCTGTCGGCCGCCTATCACCTTGCGCGCGACCACGGTATCGCCGCGGCAGTGCTCGAGCGCGCCCATCCCGGCTGGGGTGCCTCGGGCCGCAATGCCGGCTTCTGCTGCATGGGTTCGGCCAGGCTGCCGTGGGATCGCCTCGTCGCGCGCTACGGCCTCGACGAGGCGCGCCGCTTCTGGCGCAGCCAGGAGAATTCCGTCGAGTTGGTGGCCGAGGTGATCGCGCGCGAGGGCATCGACGTCGAGAAGACCGGAGGCGGGGAGATCACGCTCGCGCACCTGCCCTCGCGCGCAGGGTCGATCAAGGAGGAGGCCGATTACCTCGATGCGACCTTCGGCGCGACGCACGTCTTCCTCTCGAAGCGGGATCTCGCCGAGCGCGGCCTGAACTCACCGCGGCTGTACGCGGGCGTGCTGAACCCGGTCGGCTTCGGCCTGAACCCGTGGAAGTACGTCAACGGCCTGGCCGCGGCGGCGCGCGCCGCCGGCGCGCGCATCCACGGCGGCAGCGAGGTCCTGCGCTGGACACGCAGCGGCGCTCGGCACGAGCTGGTGACGCCGGCAGGACGCGTGCGCGCCGGCAAGGTGCTGATCGCCACGGCGGCGTACACGCCGGAAGACCTGCACGAGGACTTCGGCGGCCGCGTGCTGCCGGCGTTGTCCTCCATCGTGGTGAGCCGGCCGCTCACGCGCGATGAGCTCAGCCTGCAGGGCTGGTCGGACACCACACCCGCCTGCGACAGCCGCCACCTGCTGCACTACTTCCGGCTGCTGCCGGATGGCCGGTTCCTGTTCGGCGGTCGCGGCGGCCTGTCCGCGGCGCCCGAGATGCTGGCGCGCCAGCTCGCCCGGATCGAGGCCTCCTTCCGCCGTTACTTCCCGGCCTGGAGCGGTGTGGAGATCACGCATCGATGGTCGGGACTGGTGTGCCTGGCGGCCGATCTCGTGCCGCACGTCGGCGCCTGGGCGGAGCAGCCGGGCACCTACTTCGCCCTGTGCTATCACGGCAACGGTGTGGCCATGGGCACGTGGGCGGGCCGCGCCGCGGCGCGGGTCATCGCGGGCGTGCCGGGAAAAGCGGGAGAAGACGATCGCGCCGAGTTCATCCGCCGGCCGCCGCCGCGTTTTCCGCTCGCGTTCCTGCGGCCGCTGTACCTGCGCGGCGCCTATCTGAAGTACGGGATCGACGACGTGATGCCCTGACCGCGCGGCTATTCGGTGATGCCCTCGCAGGTGTACCCGAGCGCGGACAACCCTTCCTCGAGATAGTCGGCGACCAGCGGTGTGGCGATGATGTAATCGGCGGTGTGCGCGCTCAGACGCTCGCTGGCCTCCTTAAGCGCCTCGCTCCACTCCGCGGTCGAGAAATCGCCGCGCCCCAGCCACATCAGCGCCACCAGGTTCACCTGTTCCTCCACGTCCATGCCGTCGATGAGCTCATGCAATTCCTGGTAGCTGGGGTCGTCGCGGTGATCGGCGAGCACCTGCCGCGCCCAGTCCTCGGCCGAGCCCATCGGTTCCTCCGGGATCACCACGTCTTCCTTGGCGTGAAACTCGCGCGCCTTGCCGATGAGAAAGCACACCTTGTCGGGGCTGACAGCCAGTTCCAGTTGGTCATTCATCTTCGCCTCCCCTCCTCTCCGCGTGCTGTCGCGGGATGCATGCACCGTGCGCAGGTTAGGGCGAGAACCGCGGCGCGGCCTTGACCGGCGTCATTTAACGCCCCGCCCGGGACTGCCGGAACCATGCGCCCGCACCGGTAATGATTTATATAGTAGATTTGTCCCTCATGGCGGCGTGTCGAGACCATCCCGCCGTCTAACGCAAACGAGGAGGAGTTCCATGCTGGTCCGTTTCCGCAGCAAGGAGTCGGCGGAATTCGTCATGCTCGGCGATATCGCCGTGAAGCTCATACAGCTCATGGGACACAGCGGCACGATCCCCGGTGCGATCGCAGCGGAGGACGTCCCGGCGGCCTTGCACCGCCTGCGCGAGGCCCTGGAGCTGCAGGGTGCCGAGCCGGCGCCCGGCCCGGGGGACGAAGAGGAGGAGGCCGGGGAGCGGGAGCCGCGCGTGACCCTGGCGAACCGCGCCTATCCGCTGATCGAAATGCTGAAGGCCGCGGCGGCGAACGACTCCTACGTGATGTGGGACAAGTGAGCGTCGGGGCGCGGCCGACGCGGCAGCCGCCGGCACCGTCGCGGGTTGCCGGTGCAGCGTCTATAGTTGATCGGGACGATCATTGTCCTCGCGGCGCGGTCCCCGCGGCAATGACCGGCCGCGACTCCCACGACAGGCGCTGCTGCGCCGCAGCGACCCGGACCGGCGGCGATCAGACCATGAAGGAGGCGTCAATGGCCCTCGACAGCACCTCGTACGCAGACTTCGCGAAGATCTACGCCCAGGGACTCGAGCTCAACCTGCGTGCCAGCAAGATCATCCAGAACGCCTGGGAACGCGCGATCCACGAGTACCAGTCGCTCTTGGAGTCCTCTCTCCGGCAGTTCGCCCCGCTGAGCATGGGTGAGCTGCCCAAGGACCCGATGGCAGCGCAAAATGCCATGCTCGAGGCCGAGCGCGAGACGATAGCGCGGGCATCGCAGAACCTGCAGAAGATCCAGCAGGAGAGCATGGAACAGCTCGGCGCGCTGATGCAGGAAAGCCTGGAGATGTTCGCGCGGCTGAGCCCGTTCGCGAACGCGCCGCGCGCCCCCGGCACGGAATGAACGCCTCGCCCGCACCGCCGCCGGCCCGCGATGATGCGCCCGGGACGGAGCTGCTGGAGTGGAGGGAGGAGTACCGGATGGGCATCGCGGACATCGATCGTTCGCATCGGGAGCTGATCGACGTCATCAACGACATCTATCACTCGCTTGGGGGCCGCCCCGACCGCGAGAGCCTCCAGTCGTTCCTGGATCAGGTGTACGTGCTCGCCGCGGATGAATTTTACTGCGAAGAGCAGTTGATGAAGGAACTGCGCTACGAAGGGTTCGACGAGCACCGCGCCGCGCACGAGCAGATGCTCCGCGACATCCGCGACTTGGCGGACCACTTCGATCCGGGGGTCGAAGGCGCCGGGAGCGGAAGGGCGCTCGGAGAGCAGCTCGGATCGTGGTTCGGCACGCACTTCCGCACCTTCGACGCGCGCCTGCACAAGCTCCTCCGCGGCGGATGAGGCGGGCGCCGGGTCGCCTGCCGGGTTTCCCTCCCCTGAGCCGACACCCTTCGCCTATACTGCCCGGCGAAGGCATCGCGCGGCCGCGCACCACAGCCTCGCGCCGGCCGGCAATGCCGTGGTCACACCGAGGTGCCGTCGGCCTTACCATTCTTCTACTTTCGACAGACGGAGGCGCAAACCCATGTCCGAGCACATCTACAAGGTGGTGGAGCTGGTCGGCTCCTCCCAGACCAGCATAGAAAAGGCCATCGAGAACGCGATTACGCGAGCATCGAAAACGCTGAAGAACATCAACTGGTTCGAGGTCGTGGAGACCCGCGGCCACATCCAGGACGGCAAGGTCGCGCACTACCAGGTCAAGCTGAAAGTTGGGTTCCGCCTGGAATAGAATGCCGGGGCGCGCAGCGGCCAGGTCCGTCGCCGCACGGCGATGCCCTACCGGACATCGCGCCGCCGAGAGAGCGACGAATGACCGATCACGCCGCGAATCCGCTGCCCAGGCAGGTTCATCGCCGCGCCCTGGGCGCAGCGCTGGTGCTCGGCCTCGTCCTGGCGCTCGCCTCGATCCTTGCCTATCGTCACTTCCAGCAATCCGCGCACAACGACCTGGAAACCGACACCGACGTCGTCTTGAGCGTGTTGTCGACGCGGCTGCAGGAGTATGTCAATGCCCACCTCGGCGCCGTCCGTGTCCTGCGCAACGCCTGGCAGCGGTACGGATCCAACGACTACAACCAGTTCCGCACCGACGTGGTGTCGGTGATCTCGGAGTTTCCGGGTTTCCAGGCCATAAGCTGGGTGGACAACGATCACGTCATCCGGTGGGTGTTCCCGGAGAAAGGCAACCATGCCATCATCGATCTGGATATCCGCACCCGTCCTGGCCCGTACGCGACGCTGAAGGCCGCCCTGGCGAACGGCGACATGTCCGTCACCGGACCGTTCCAGCTCACCCAGGGCGGCCGGGGGATCGTGGTCTACCTGCCCCTGCGGCGCGACGGTCAGTCCGTGGGTCTGATCGACGCGGCCTTTCGCCTCGAGGCGCTGGTCGGACACGTCTACACCGACGCGATCGCCGCCCGCTACCTGCTGAGCGTGCTCGATGGCAAGGAGCCGGTCTTCGTTTCGCCCGGGTTCACGGAGGCGAGCGAGCACGTCCGCACGCGCACCGTGAAGGTGTGGAACCGCGCCTGGCAACTCCAGCTTGCGCCGCGCCCCGCGACCGTTCCTGACAACGTCTACGACAAGCTGGCGCTGGCCGTCGCGCTGGCCGGGGCCTTCGCCCTCGCGGTGCTGACCTATCACCTGTTGATGGCGCGCGCCGCGCACGGGGCCGCGGCGGCGCGCGTGGCGCGCGCGGCGAACTTCGACGATCTCACCGGGCTGGGCAATCGCTACCGGCTGGATCAGCGCCTGGAAACCGATCTCGCGCATTCCTCCCAGGGGCGCCATCAGGCATTGCTGCTGATGAACGTGGGGCGCACGCGGCTCATCAACGGGGTGCATGGCCCCAATGTCGGGGACGCGCTGCTGCGCGCCGTCGCCGGCCGTCTCGCTGCGGTGTGCGGGCAGGACAACGTCTTTCGCCTCAGCGGCGATGAGTTCGCGGCGGTGCTTCCGGGCGGCAACGCGGAGCAGGCGAGGCAGCTCGCCGCGAGGCTGGTCGCGGCGATCGCGCCCCCGTTCGAGATCGACGGCCTGACTCTGGAGGTCCCGTGCGCGATCGGCATCGCCATCGCCCCGGAGCACGGCCCCGGCGCCAGGGCTCTGATGCGGGCGGCGGACACGGCGCTGTTCGCGGCGCGCAAGGACGGCGATCACGGGGTGCTGGTCTACGACGAGGCGATGCGCATGAAAGTGGAGGAGGAGCTGAACCTCGCCTCGGAGATCCGAGCCGGTCTCGCGCGCGGCGAGTTCACGCTCGCGTATCAGCCGGTGATCGACCTGCGCAACGGGACGCTGCGCGGCTTCGAGGCGCTGGTGCGCTGGCAGCATCCGGTCCGCGGCATGGTCCCGCCGGATCGCTTCATCCCGGTTGCCGAGCGTTCCGGGCTGATCGAGCCGCTCGGGCGTTTCGTGCTGCACGAGGCCTGCCGCCAGGCGCAGGCGTGGGGCGTGGAGCGCGGCTGGCCGGTGCACATCGCGGTCAACGTCTCGCCGGCGCAACTGCTGGACCTGGGCATCGTCGACACCGTGCGCGATGCGTTGCGCGCGACCGGCCTGCCCGCGAGAAAGCTCATGCTGGAGATCACCGAGTCGCTGGTGATGGAGAACGTCGCGGCGGCCACGAAGCTGCTCGAGGGCATCAAGCAGCTCGACGTCGGCATCGCCATGGACGACTTCGGCACGGGCTACTCCTCGCTGAGCTATCTGACTCAGCTGCCGTTCGACCTGGTGAAGATCGACGGCTCCTTCACGCGCCGGCTCGGCGTCGATCCGCAGGCCGCGAGCCTGCTCGAGGCGATCATCAGGATCACGCGGGTGGGCAGGATGAAGGTGATCGCCGAGGGGGTGGAGACCGAGGAGCAGCTGCGGATACTGCAGGGATTCCAGTGCGACTACGCCCAGGGCTACCTGTTCAGCAGGCCCGTGCCGGCGGCGGAGGGAGCGAAACTCCTCGGACGGCAATGGTCGTCCGTTCATTTCGCCCGCGAGGCGACGGACGGCGAGGCGCCGGTGACCGGGAAGACCTGAGAGGCATCCCTCCGCAACCTCCGCGATCAGGCGCTGAGTTGATCGCCGATCGGCAGGGAGCGGATGCGCTTGCCGGTCGCGGCGAAGACCGCGTTGCAGAGGGCCGGGGCGACCGGGGGCAGCCCCGGCTCGCCGACGCCGCCCAGCGGCTGATCGTAGCCTTCCGCAGGCACCAGGTGGACGTGGATCTCGCGCGGCGCCTGGTCGATGCGGGTGATCCGATAGCCGTCGAAATTCCTCTGCTCGACGCGGCCGTCCTTGAAGGTCGCCGCGCTCACCGTCGCCAGGCTCACGCCCTGGATCACCGCGCCCTCCATCTGCGAGCGTATGCGCTCCGGGTTGATCTGCGGTCCGCAATCCACTGCGATGTCGACGCGCGGGATGGTGATCTGGCCCGTGTCGCCGACCTCCACCTCGACCACCACGGCGGTGTAGGTCACGAAGCTGCGGTGCGCGGCGATGCCGAGTCCGCGGCCCTTCGGCAGCGTCCTGCCCCAGCCCGCGCCCGCGGCCGCCGTCTCCACCACGCGTCGCAGTCGCCCCGTGTCGACCTGGTAGATGGCCGGGTCCTCGCCGTAGTTCCAGCTGTCGGGCAGCGAATCCGGATCGATCCGGCGCGGCGGGCCGATGAGTTCCAGCAGATAGTCTTTCGGATCGCGGCCCGCGGCGGCGGCGAGCTCGCCGACGAAGGAGTGGATCGCGAAGGCGTGCGGCACGTTGAACACCGAGCGGAACCAGCCCACGCGCGTGTGCGCGGCGGCCTCGGGATTCTCCAGCCGGAGGTTCGGCACCGCGAACGGCGTGTCCACGAAGCCCATGCCGAGCTCGAACGGCGCCTCGTGCCGGGAGTCCGGACCGAAAAGCGCGGTGATCGTCGGGGCCACGCTGCGGTGCAGCCACGCCACCGCTTCGCCGCTCTCGTCGAGCCCGGCCTCCAGTCGCTGCACCGCCACCGTATTGAGATAACCGTTGGCGAGATCGTCCTCGCGCGTGAAGGTGAGCTTCACCGCCCTGCCATCCATGGCGCGGGACAGCAGCGCGGCCTCGATGGCGAAGTCGGGCTTGGACTTGCGGCCGAATCCGCCGCCCAGGAGCGTGACGTGTACGGTCACGTCCTCGATGTCCAGGCCGAGCTGCCTGGCGATCTTTTCGCGCGTGGTCTGCGGGGCCTGTACGCACGCCCACACCTCGCATTTGCCGTCGACGATGCGTGCGGCGGCGGCGGGCGGCTCCATCGTCACATGCGCCTGGTGGGGGATGTAGTACTCCGCCTCCACGCGCTTCGCCGCCGCGGCCATCGCCGCGTCGACGTCGCCGACGTTGCGCACCACTTTGCCGGGCTGGCGCGCCGCGGCCTCCAGCGTGAGGCGGTAGGTATCCGAGGAGTACGAGGCGTTAGGGCCATCGTCCCAGGCGACCTTCAGCGCGTCGCGTCCGCGGATCGCCGCCCAGGTGTTCAAGGCGATCACCGCCACGCCGCCGAGCGGATTGAACTCCGAGGGGATGGGTGCGGCCTCCAGCGTGAGCACCTTCAGCACGCCCGGGATCTTCAGCGCCTCGGTGTCGTCGTAGGACTTCAGTTTGCCGCCGTACACCGGCGGACGGGCCACGACGGCATAGACCATGCCGTCCAGCCGCGTGTCGATCCCGAACTGCGCCCTGCCGGTGGTGATGGCGAGGTTGTCGACCAGCCCGACCTCGCCGCGGCCGATGTAGCGGAACTTCGAGGGATCCTTCAGCTCGACGGTCTCGCGCGCAGGCACCGGCAGTGCGGCCGCGGCGCCGGCGAGCTCGCCGTAGCCGAGGCGGCGATCGCTCCCGCGGTGGATCACCTCGTGATCGACGGCTTCGACCTCCGCGATCGGCACGTTCCACTGCGCGGCCGCGGCCTCCTCCAACATCCGCCGCGCGGCCGCGCCGATGCGGCGCATCGACATGAAGTGATGGCGCATGCTGCGCGAGCCGTCGGTGTCCTGGTTGCCGTAGAGCGGTTCGTTGCCGGGCGCCTGCGTCACCCTCACGCGCGACCAGTCGGCCTCGAGCTCGTCGGCCACGACCATGGGCAGGCTGGTGCGCACGCCCTGGCCCATCTCGGAGCGGTGGCAGACGATGGTGACGGTGCCGTCCGCGGCGATCGCGACGAAGATCGCCGGGTCGTCGCGCAGCCCGTGCGGCATGGCCTCGCCGGCGTATTTCTTCTGTTCCTCCTCGGCGCCGCCGAGGATCGGGAGACCGGCGGCCAGCACCAGGCTGCCGGCGCCGAGTCCCATGAGGAACGAGCGGCGGCTCATGTTCGTGATGACGAGCTCGGTGCGGGGATTCCGGCTCATGACGCACCTCCCGTAACGGCGGCGGCCTGCTTGATGGCGGCGCGTATGCGGGTGTAGGTGCCGCAGCGGCAGATATTGCCGCTCATGGCGTTGTCGATGTCCACGTCCGTGGGGTTGGGCGTCTGGGCGAGCAGAGCGGCTGCCTGCATGATCTGGCCGGTCTGGCAGTAGCCGCACTGCGCGACGTTCAGATCGCGCCATGCGACCTGCACCGGATGTGTGCCGTCGGGCGAGAGCCCCTCGATGGTAGTGATCCTCCGGCCGGCCGCGAACGACACCGGCGTGACGCAGGCGCGCACGGCGGTGCCGTCGAGGTGCACGGTGCAGGCGCCGCACAGCGCCACGCCACAGCCGAACTTGGTGCCCGTCAGCCCGATGACGTCACGAAGCACCCACAGCAAGGGCATGTCGTCGGGGACATCGACCTCGTGCTCCTGGCCGTTGATCTGCAGTGTGACCATCATCGTCTCCTTCCTCGGGACCGCGCAGGGACTCCGTGGAGCCCCGTGGGGCTTTGGCGTTTTTCTTCCTTCAAGTATAGGTTGCCCGCCGCTCAGGGGCTGGCGCGCGCGGAACCGCCCCTTCATCGATGGGCAGGATCGCTCCGCGCCGAGACTTCTTGTTTACGACAACACCGACGCCGGATTGGTTCGGCGCGGCGGTGGGCCGGTCCGCGAGGTCTCCGGGGCCTGATGGAGGGTGGCCTCAACCGCCTCGGCAGTGCCGGCGACAGTCCATGGTGCGTACGCGCACCATTGCGGATCCATCTGGCGCCCGGCAACGGCACGCCCGCGCGCGGGTGTGGTCGGTGCGCGCCCCGAGTGGGCGGCCGGGGGCGCGGCGAGTGCCGCGCCGCGTCGGCCGCGCGACCGTTGGTCGAATGCGACGCGGGGGTTTATCATTCCTGATAATCGTGTTTCAGAGGTGCGTCAGAGCGGGGAGGAGCTTCGATGGCAAAGACGATGGGTGGGCTGCAGACGGCGGGGGCTGACGTGGAGGACTGGGGCAAGCTGGTGCTGCGCGTCGTCCTCGGCCTGCTGATCCTCATGCACGGCATCGCGAAGGTGATGGGCGGACCGGCCTTCATCATGGAGCTGCTGACGAGGAACGGACTGCCGTCGCAGTTGGGCTACCTCGTCTACGTCGGCGAGGTGCTGGCGCCGCTGCTGGTGATCATCGGACTTTGGACGCGCCCGGCCGCGCTCATCATCGCGATCAACATGGTGGTGGCCATCGCCCTGGTGCACATGCCCGAGCTCCTGACGCTCTCCAATACCGGAGGCTGGGCGCTCGAGCTGCAGGGCATGTTCCTGTTCGGCGCGCTCGCCGTGGCGATGCTGGGAGCCGGGCGCCTGAGCGCGGGCGGCATCTGGGGTCGCTGGAATTAACAAGGGATCGGGAGGCGTCGGCCGCCTGCAGCCGCCTGCATAGCGGCGCGAGCCGCATCCGCCATCGACAAGCAAACCCCGCCTCGGCGGGGTTTCGTGTATTCGGGACGCTGCGCGGCGCCGCCCGATCGCGCCCGGGACTGTGCCGGATCGGCCCGCGCCGCGACCTCGCCCGCTCGCCATACAGTCGAGCCGCCCGTGCGCGCCGGGTGTAAGATGAACGGAAAAGTCCGGGGGATGGCGATGCGCGAGACATCGGCAGGGGACAGCACGCAGGAATCCAACCGCGGCGTCGACAGGGAGACGGGCTTCGTCCGCGGCCTGGGACTGCTCGACGGCACCATGCTGGTGGCCGGCAACATGATCGGCTCGGGCATCTTCATCGTCTCCGCCGACATCGCCCGCCAGGTCGGTTCCCCCGGCTGGCTGCTGATGATCTGGGTCATCACCGGCCTGTTCACGCTGGTGGCCGCGGTGAGTTACGGCGAGCTCGCCGCGATGTACCCGCATGCAGGCGGCCAGTACATCTACCTGCGCGAGGCCTTCGGACCGATGTGGGCCTTCCTCTACGGCTGGGTGCTGTTTCTCATCGTGCAGACCGGCACGATCGCTGCGGTGTCGATCGGCTTCGCGCGCTTTGCCGGCGTGCTGTGGCCGGCGATCTCGCCCACCAATCTGATCTTCGACCTCGGCCTGTTGCCGGTGCCCGGCGTGGGCAACCTCTCGCTGTCGCTGTCGACGCAGCAGATGACCGGCATCCTCGCCACCGTGCTGCTCACCTGGCTGAACCTGCGCGGCCTGTACACCGGCAAGCTCATCCAGGACATCTTCACGCTGACCAAGATCGGCGCACTGCTGGCGCTGATCGGCCTGGGGCTCGCGTACTTCGGCCGCGATCCGGCGGCCGCCATCCACGCCGAGGATTTCTGGACGCCGCGCGCCAACGGCGAGCCGATTGGCGCCCTCGCGTTCCTGCCCATCATCGGCACCGCGATGGTCGGGGCGCTGTTCGCGTCCGAGGCGTGGAACAACGTCGGCTTCGCCGGCGACGAGATGAAGAACCCGCGGCGCAACCTGCCGCTCAGCATGGCGCTCGGCGTCCTGCTGACCACGGGCCTGTACCTGCTCGCCAACGTCGCCTACCTGTTCACGCTGCCGCTGGAGGCGATCCAGAACGCGCCGCAGGATCGCGTCGGCGTGGCCTCGGCCAAGGTGGTGCTCGGCCAGTACGCGGAGATCCTGATGGCCGTCGGCATCATGGTCTCCACCTTCGGCTGCATGAACGGCATCATCCTGGCCGGCGCGCGCGTGTATTACTCGATCGCCAAGGACGGACTGTTTTTCAAGCCGGTCGGCACGCTGAACCGCAGGCACGTGCCCGGCGTCGCGCTCGTGCTGCAGGGACTGTGGATCATCGTGCTCACCCTGCCGCGCACCTACGACAGCACGACCCAGACCTACAGCAATCTCTACAGCAACCTGCTCGACTACATCGTCTTCGGCGTGATGGTGTTCTACATCCTCACCATGGCTGCGATCTTCGTCCTGCGCCGCAAGCGCCCCGACGCCGAGCGCCCCGTGCGCGCATGGGGGTACCCGTGGCTCACCGCGCTCTACATCGTCTTCGCGATCGGCATCTGCCTTGCCCTGCTCTGGTCGGAGAAGACCCGGCTGAACGCGATCCTCGGCCTGCTGGTGATCCTCACCGGCCTGCCGGTGTACGGCTGGTGGCGCAGTCGCAAGTGAATCCAGGCGCGGTGGCGACGGCATAGGCCGCCCTTTAACCGGCGGCAACCGAGCGACGGGCTGGGCAACGCCAGGCAATTCTGCGGTGGTCCGCCGATCCTCGCGGAAAGCGGTCCTGCCGCCTACACTTGATGTCGTGTGGCAACGCCTGCACGGGCCGCCATGCCCGGCGCTTCTCAAGAGTCCGACTCGAATGCGCCCAACCCAACGAGAATGCACGCCGCACTGACATTCTCAGGAGAAATCCATGGCAACGTTCATCAGCCTCGTAAACTTCACCGATCAGGGGATCCGGAACGTCAAGGACTCGCCGGAGCGCCTGAATGCGTTCCGGGCGTTGGCCGAAAAACTGGGCGTGTCGGTCAAGGGTGCCTATTACACAGTCGGGCACTACGACATGGTCATCATCGTGGAGGGAAGCGACGAGGCCGCCACGACGGCACTGCTGGCTGCGGGGTCCCTGGGCAATGTCCGGTCGCAGACCCTGCGCGCCTTCACCCAGGATCAGATGAAGCAGATCATCAGCAAGATGCCGTGATGCACGTCAGGCCAGGACGACCTGGTGGACGGGGGAACCAGCCGCACGGCATCGGCATCCCGTATGCCGCCTTTGCGGGCGCAACCTTCCAGCACGGGCCGCCCTCCGTCTTAAGCCGGGCACAGATCCAGGCAGTGACCCGTCGCGGTGCCTCGTCCGGACCGTTAGTTGACTTGCATCAATGTCAAAATGCGCGACCGATCTTCAATCCATTCTCCATCTGCATCGCCGGGCGGCCGGCCCGGCGGGGAGATCGCATGCAGCCCGTCTTCGCCAAGGTCATCGCTCCGCTGCTGGATGCGCTCCCGGACGCGATCCTGCTCGTCGATGAGGGCGGGCGGATCATGTTCGCGAACCTGGCGGTGAGAGACCTCCTCGGCTACGAGCCGTCCGCGCTCGTCGGTCAGCAGGTCGGCACGCTCGTACCCGCCCACTCCCGCGCTCTGCACGAACGGCTGATGGCGGCGTTCTGGCAGGAACCCAGGCGTCGGGCGATGACCGCGCGCCCCTTCCTGCACGCGCTTTCCAGCGCAGGCGAGGAGGTGGCAGTCACCATCTCCCTGGCGCCGATCTCTCTTTCGGGGACGCGATGCTGTGTCGCGGCATTGCGCGATGCCTCCGCCATGCAGGCTCGGATCACCGGTACGTCAGGCGGCCTCCAGCAGTAAGCCGCAGCAGATTGCTCGTTCCAATATACCGGATGGCAATGTAGCCGCCGTCCCACTCCCGGGGGAGGTCCGCATGGCGAAGAGAACGGTCATGGCGCTGGTAATACTCATGCTCGCACTGGCCGCGTGGGGCGTGTTCTTCGAAAACAACGCCATCTCGATTGTGGTCAATGGGAAGGAGATCACCGGTCCGCTGAAGGGCGCAATCGGCGCGGGCGGGATGCTGATCGCGTTGATCGCGCTGCTCTGCGCGGCGACGCTGCTGGTCCTTGTCTTCACCGGCGTCGGGATCATCGTGCTGGGGATCCTGATCCTCGTTGGCGTCATCGCATTCGCGATGGCGTCACCGCTGCTGCTGACCTTGCTGATCCCGGTGGCCATCGTCTGGCTGGTTGTCGCCTTGACGGGCAACAAACTCTAGCCTGGCGCAATCGCGCAGGCACCCTTCGTACCGTCGCAGCCGCTCGCGTCGGGTCCAGCCGTCGCGAAATGACAGGGAGCAAGGCCGGTAAGTCCGGCGGGTGCGCCCGCGGCTCGCTCCGATCGGGTTTCACGATGCAGGCGGTCTCTGCCGTTCAGCGCGAGCGATGGATGGCGGTGGCGCGCCCCGGTTCAAAGGCTCGGCTGCGCGGAGAGAGGGGAGGGTGTGGAATCCGCCGCGGTCCTCCACGCCCTGCCTCTGCATCCGTGGGAGGCGGCGAGGGGAGATCACTGCTGATTCACCACCACCAGTTGCGCCGGCATGGGAGCAGGGAAGCCGCTTTTCGCGAGGGCCTCCTTGATCACGCGATTGCCGTCGAAATAGACCTGCCAGTAGTGGTCGTTTTGGCAGTACGGCCGCACGGCCAGCACCGGTCCCACCAGATTGAACTCGAGGATCGCCACCTCGACCGGCGGCGAGGGCACGACATTCGGAACGGCGGCGACCTGCTCGCGCAGCAGTTTCATGGCGAAGACATGATCGGCGTTGCCGGCCAACTGGCACAGGAGGTCGACGCGGCGATGGGGATTGGCGCTGAAGTTCTGGATGGTCTCGGCGAAGATCTTGCCGTTGCCGACGATGGTCAGGACGTTGTCGGGAGTGTTGATCGTGGTGGAGAACAGGCCGATTTCCCTCACCGTGCCGGTGATGCCGGCGGCGTTGACGAAGTCCCCGACCTTGAACGGACGCAGCACGACCAGGAAGACACCCGCGGCGAGGTTCGACAGCATGCCGCTCCAGGCCACGCCGATCGCCACGCCCGCGCCGGCGACCAGTGCGGCGAAGGTGGTCGTCTGTACGCCGAAATAGCCCAGGATCGCGACGACGAGAACGATATTCAGCACAACCGTCAGGAAGTTGCCGATGTACCGCGTCAGCGTGGGATCGACCTTCGCCCGCTCCAGCGTTCCCTGCAGCAGACGCCCCACCAATCCGATCAGCCATCGGCCGACCACCCAGAAGACGATCGCGGCGAGGATCTTCAGGCCCACGTCGGTCGCATAGGTCACTGCGAGTTCCTGGTACTTGCTCAAGTTGTCCATGGCATTTCTCCGGAGTACGCACCTCGTGGAACCTCAAAGCAATCCTTGCGACCCTTTCACCTCATGTCCAGACCGGCGCGCGCATAGTCCTGCGACATGCGCGTGATGGCGGCGCCCGTTTCAGCGCATGCAGCAGGCCTCGTCGCCCTGCGACCAGGCCCACTCCACCACCGCGTCGAGAAACGGCTGCGCCCGGATCGCGTTCTTGTGGTTGACGATGCAGACCACTATCAACCTGCGGCCGCGGGAGTCCTGCAGGTAGCCGGCGATGGCCCGCACTCCCTCCAGGTAGCCGCTCTTCATGTGCGCCTTGCCGGCCGCCTCCGAGCCTTTCAACCGGCGCCGCAGCGTCCCGTCCACCGCAGGGATCGGCAGGGAGGCGAGATACTCTGGCATCAGCGGACTGTTCCAGCCGCGCTCCAGAATGCGGGCGAGGTTGCGGGCGCTGATGCGCTCCTCGCGCGAGAGCCCGGAGCCGTTCTCCAGCACGAGCTCCGGCATGTCCAATCCCGCCTGCTGCAGCCAGCCGCGCACCGCGAAGTCGGCGCTCGCAGTCGTGGCGGGCGATGCACCCGCGCTCAGACCCAGGGTCAGGTAGAGCTGGCGCGCCATGACGTTGTTGCTCCACTTGTTGATGTCGCGGATGACCTCGGAGACTGGCGGCGACTGCCAGGTGCTCAACAGGCGCGCGTCGACGGGCAGCGCCCCGTCGCGCACCTTGCCCGCGAACGCCCCGCCCAGCTCTCCCCACGTCTGCTCGAACACCGCCTGCAGGTATTCGTTGGGCGTGAGCAGGCTGAAGTTCTTGCTCTTCTCGCCGCAGCCCTTGGGAAACTTCCCCTGGAAGACGAGCTGCGCCTTCTCCGCGTCCGCCTGCGGGTTCTCCGGCCAGTACTGGCACGACCCCTTGCCCAGGGCGAGCTGGTTGACGATCCTGATCTGAGGGAGATCCGGCATCGAGGTGATCGTGACCTTGCCGCTGGACTCATCGGGAAGGAACTGCAGGCGCACGGACTTGAAGTTCAGCAGCAAGGCATCCGGCGGCACGTTGTACGGGCGGGTGGGCCGGTTGTCGAAGTGGCCGGGATCGGTGTCGTCCAAGGCGAAGAGGCTGCGGTCGACGACGAGATCGCCGCGTATCTCGCGCAGACCGCGGCCGCGGAGATCCTTCAGCAGCAGCCAGAAGTTCTCGATCGTGAGCTTCGGATCGCCGCCGCCCTTGATGACCAGATCACCCTCCAGCACGCCGTCGCGCAGCGGTCCATCGGCATAGACCTCCGTCTGCCAGGTGTAGGCGGGGCCGAGCAGTTCGAGCGCCGCGAGCGTGGTGACGAGCTTCATGGTCGAGGCCGGATTCATCGCGCGGTCCTCGTTCCACGACAACAGGGGCTGGGTCGCGCCGATCTCCTGGACGTAGAGTCCGACGGCCTCCGGCGGAACCTGGCTCGCGGCGAGTTTCGTGCTCAGGGGAGGCGGCCACTGCTGGGCTTGCGCGGGGGAGATTGAGATCAACCATCCCAACAGGACAAACAGTCTTCGCTGCATTCGACCCTCCAACTGCATGGCCGACGCGAGGCGGTCCGGCATGGCTCGCATCCGGGCATGGAGCATGGACGCGACCCGGCCGGCACCCGCGCCACACCTTCTCACACTGAATTTTGGAGCGCCGAGGGGCCGGATGGCAACGCATTTGGATCGAACCATCGCCGCTGCGAGCCGCACCGCGACCGGGACTTGCGATTTCGCAAGTCCCGGTTTGGCCATTCAACAACCTGGTATCCAGTCGGGATCCACTTTCGTCGTCGTCCCGGGGCAATCGGCGGCAGCCTTATGGCGCCTTCGCGATTGCCTTTTCCGCTCCCGCAGCAGACACGGATTCGCAACGCCAGCCGGTGTACTTGCCGCGGACCATCGGGACGCACGCATATCCGCGCGGCGGCAGTTCGTAGCCCGCCAGCTCGACCGTCGACGCCGGCGTGCGGGCGGCCGGCGCGGCATGTGCGGTGT